>Ga0209810_1000535_pt1 | contig 81775 bp, 64 predicted proteins | sample Coa_R1_7_FD_187159 | JGI IMG/M metagenome (GOLD analysis project Ga0209810, IMG submission 187159) | Surface soil microbial communities from Centralia Pennsylvania, which are recovering from an underground coalmine fire - Coalmine... | ecosystem: Environmental > Terrestrial > Soil > Unclassified...
CGAGCATAGAAAATGTCGTCGATCAGATCGGAGATAATGACACTCACAATTCTGGCACCCAGGTCGTTGATGACATTCTTCAGAAGGTCATGCGTCAGAGGTCGCTGTGAGGTCGTACCCTGAAGTTCGACGGCAATGGCATATGCCTCTGCATGCGCTATCCAGATGAACAAGTAGCGTTCCTGCTTCGTCGCTTTTAAGATGACTACGCGCTGCTGCGTGGCAAGGTTGATACGCACGCTTTCAACTGTCATCTCAACCATTCTTTGTTCCCTCTTTCTGAAATCAGGTTCCGTCGAATTCCTGACGCCTCTATTGTATACCCTTTTTACGGCTAAGCGCAAATTACCAGCCTGCTTTCCCGGTTAGATGAGGTGCTTGCTGGCGAGCAACCAGACCGCCACCCGACCGACCGGCGATTTCCCTGCATGAGGGTTAGCCTGTTCATTTATACATTCCTTACCAGGAGTATAGCAAAATGCGCCGACTATTCCAAGCCCTGTCCGAAAAATGGGGAATCTGGAAAAACGTTTCAGGAAAATAAATTCGGAAAAAACGTTCGATAAAAGGCTTGTATTGGAGAGATTGGTATGGTATGATAGTCTTGAATAAATTTTCTATTTCCGCGCGATGGGCGTCACAGGAAGCCTGCCGCGCAGGACAGACATATCCAGGAAGGTCAGGCAGTCAAACAGCGAACAATCTGGCAGTGTGGCAGTCTGACAGTCTGGCGGTCTGGTAGTCAGAAAGGCGGTTGAAAGTCTATGGCTAGCGAGCAGGCCAGCGATATTCAGCGCAGGATGTATGAGTTCATCGTCAACTACATAAAGACGGAAGGGATGCCGCCGACAAATCGCGAGATTGGCCGGGAAATGAACATCGCCAGCACCGGTCATGTCGACTACCATCTCACCATGCTTGAGAAGAAGGGACTCATCAGCCGACAGCAAAAGAAGAGTCGCGGCATTAAGCTGACAAAAGCGGTGCGAGGCGTGCCGGTGATGGGAGCGATTGCCGCCGGTAAACCCCTCGACATTTTCTCCGACCCGGATCAGCGCGTCGATGTGGGCCGCGAACTGGAGCAGGAGGATCACTACGCCCTGATCGTCAAGGGAAGTTCGATGATCGAAGATCACATCTGCGATGGCGATTATGTCGTGGTGAAGCCGCAGACCAGTTGCGAAAGCGGCGATATCGTCGTCGCGGTTCACCTGCAAGAGGGGACGAGCGGCAGCGCAACGCTCAAGCGGTTCTACCAGGAAAAGGAACATAATCGCATCCGCCTGCAGCCTGCGAACTCCGAACTCGATCCCATTTATATTCCCAGAAGCGAGTGGGACCGCGAGTGGCAGATTCAGGGCAAGGTGGTGGCGATTTTCCGCAATTGCGGTGGCCCTCCATCCAGCCGCGTCGCCTGAGGCTATCCATCTGTAGTGAACGATGTTGTGTGATAACAACCTTCCTCTCGCCTGTCATTTCTAGACGGCGGAAAATCTGAGGTGAGCGGCGTCAATTGCCGGTGACCAGAGGTTCTCCGCCGCGCTTAGAGTGACAGGTCTGGAGGGGTTTTCATCTTCTATAATCTGCCTGATCTCGCGGTTTTTGCTCCTGTTACGTTTCTTCTATCAGGGCAGAAGAAAAATTCCCCTTGTGCTTTTCCGCTAATCCTGTTATACTCTAAGCAAACAAGTTCGATATAGCCTGCCCATGGATGGAGTATGGGCGCTCAGAAAGGATGCACGAGCTATGAGATTGGCCCTGGTGGCGTTGGTGCTCGTGGTTGGGGCCGGGGTGGTCCTCTGGTTTGGTAATACGTTAAACTCCTGGGTATTGGGTGGTCTAATTGGAGGCCTTGCTGCTCTGCTCATCAGTATTCCAATCTCCGTTACGTTATTTTTCCATCTTTCGCAGCGCCACGAGGAACGGCTGCGAGCGCACGAAGAGGAAGCCGTTGCTCTGGCACAGGTGCATCAGTACGAGCGTGGCTACGGTCGAGGATACCGGCGCGAATACGAGCAAGAACAGGTCGACGCCTACGAATATGAAGCTGATAATTATGTGCTGGCAGAGGAGGGGATATGGTATGAGGAAGAAGATCAGCAGACGTACCAGGCGCCGCCAGAACGCTATCTACCTGTACCGGCGCAGCCGCGCCTGCCCGCGCAGTCAGCAGCCGCACGTAAACCCCGCAGAACCGGGCAGGCAGACAGTGGGAAAATCCCGGCGCGCCAGCTACCCTCTGATCCTGAGTATTTTCCTGGTTTCCCCGCCTACCAGCCGCGTACTTTCCGCAACCAGCAGACAGGGATGCTGCGAAGCCAGCAGCGGACGGCTGCTCTGAGGGCGGCTCTTAATGAGGCACAGCAGGGACAAACAGGGGCCTTGCGCAGCGCCTCTGCTCGAAAACCCTCTGTCGCGCACCCATCAACCTCTTTGCAACGGCCAGACGAGGAAGAAGAGCCACCTGCACGCGCTTTTCCACGTCAATCTGCTCGCCAGTATCGACCTCGCCGCGTTGTCGATAGTACTCCCGGGCTACCCTTACCTCTGGCGGATTCCAGCGCACACCGCTCCCTTCCTGCCGTCGGAGAGAGTACCGCCAGTCGTCCAACTCGCAGGCCGCCATCTCGTGGTAATGATCCAGAGACGGAATATCTGCGCGGGCGTGTTCCCGATCAACAGACCGGGCAGCTTCGCCGACAACAAGCAGCGCAGGCGGGTAAAACTGGACGCCTGCAGCAGACAGGCCAGATCCGGCGCAACCCCAACCTTGAGGGACAACGGCGCAATCCCGATATTGTCACCGGCAGCCTGCGCAATCCAATGGTCAGGCGCGCTCCCTACACATATGAAGAAGACAACGCGCTTCGTGCAGAATTGAGCCAGCAGCTTGATCCTCCAACCATCCGCCGTTTCTCGCGCTACGAAGCGCAACAGTACGAGGAATACGAAGAATAGGGACTAGCCTCTTTGCTTGAAATGTGTTAGGATTGGGCGGAAGATTTTGTAAAAAGCAGGAGGATAGTTCATTGCTAACGCATTTAACCGATACGCTGACAACACTGATTACCAATTTGTATGTCACTACGGGGCTGGTGGGTATTCTGCTGGCTATGGCCATAGAAAGCTGTTGTATTCCTCTACCCAGTGAGATAGTGATGCCTCTGGCCGGGGTCATGATTGCCAGCGGCAAGATTTTGCAGGGGATGAATTCCGGGGTCAGTCTGGTGCTGGTCGCGCTGGCCGGTTCTGTCGGCTGCCTGATCGGCTCGATGGTTGCCTACGGCATTGGCTATTCCGGCGGTCGCCCGCTGTTGCTGAAGTATGGCCGCTATGTGCTGATTTCACAGCATGATGCCGATAGGGCCGATCATTTCTTCCAGAAGTGGGGTAGCGCCACCACCTTCTTCTCGCGCCTCTTGCCGGTGGTGCGCACCTATATCTCGCTGCCTGCCGGTATTTCGAAGATGCCGTTTGTAAAATTTGCCACCTACACCTTTCTTGGTTCGCTGCCCTGGTGCCTGGTGCTGGCCTACGCTGGCTATCAACTGGGCAACCACCTGAATACCCTCGGCCCCATTTTCCACGGGTTGGATGCCGTGATCGTCCTCGTCGTCGTTGTTCTGGCCGTCCTCTATGTCTGGCGGCACATTCGCAATGATCGCAAAGCGCGAGCCGCGCATGTCGCTGGCCCCGTTCAAGGTGAGGGCCAGATGAGCAGCGCCAATGCCTGGAATGAGGCGCAGCAATGGGGGCAGCAGTTCCAGCAACCTCAGCAGTCGCAACAGTTCTCACAGGGCTGGAGCCAGCCGCAGGCGCAGCCACCACAGCCCTCCCAACCATTGCAGCCGACATCGTGGCAGGCTCAGCAGGGATGGGGTCAGCCGCAGCCCTTCCAGCAGTGGGGCCAGCAACCTGCTCAACCTGCTCAGTCTGGATGGGGCCAACCCGCGCCGACAACGCCACCAATGCCGCCACAGCAATCTCCACAGCCGCAACAGAGTGGGGGGCAACCGCTAACGCAGCCACAACAGGGCCGGGGGCAGTTTATGCCTCAACACCCCGGGCAGCCATTTCAGCCGCAACCGCAGCCGGGATGGGGGCAGCCAGCGCCGCAGCCGCCAACTCAACAGGGCTGGCGCTAGCCTCGCCGTGTCACTGCTCCGCGAGCGATCTTCCAGAAAAAAGCATCCAGCCATCGATTAACTGGATGCTTTTCTGGTGATGAGCGGAAATTACGAGAGGCTGAAAACCTCGGCGGAGGAGAGTGCGCCCGTGCTGTTGACTCCGCCGGCGATCAACACCTCGCCGTTTAAGAGGTCGGAAGCGGTTGGCTCGTCGCGAGGAATGTTCATGTTCGCGGCGCTGCTCCATGTGCCTGTAGCGGCATTATAAATCTCCGCCGAATCGGTGTCGCTGTAGCCAGCGGTCAGTCCCCCGGCGACGAGAATATCGTGGCTGGCGGCGCTCAGGCTGGCGGCTATAAAACTGTAGCGTGCGGTGGACATGCTCTCCGTCAGTGTCCAGGCGCCGTTGCTGTAAATCTCCGCTGAGGCTATGACGGTGCAGGAGCCGGTCGTTGTATTGCAGGCTATGCCGCCAGCCGCCAGCACTTTGCCGTTACTGCCGGGTAGTGTTACGGTGATGAAGAGATCGCGTGCCTCTTTCAAGTTGCCGGTCTTGCTCCATGTGCCTTTGTCCGGGTTATAGAGTTCACTGCTTGCTGTGGCCTGAGCGCACAGACACGCGCTTCCCGAAGACGGATTGTAGCCTGCTCCATCATCGCCACCAGCCACCAGCACAGTATTATCGGCCAGCAAGGTAGCTGTCTGATGAAAACGGGCCGTGTGCATGCTGCCGGTTAGCGTCCATTTGCCTGTTACCGGGTTGTACAGTTCCGCCGAACGTAGTGCCTTGATGAAAGGCTGATGGCCGTCGTCACCGCCCGCGACCAGCACCTGCCCGTTGTGGAGCAGCGTGGCCGTAAAGTTCTCTCGCGCCACGTGCATGCTGCCGGTGAGGTTCCATAACCCTGTTGCCGGATTATATAGCTCCGCCGAGGTCAATGCCCCACTGCCATTGCTGCCACCGGCGACCAGTACCTTTCCATCGGGAAGCAGGATTGCGATGTGATTCATGCGGGGCAGGCGCATCTTCCCTGTCAGACTCCAGCTATTCGTTCGGGGATTGTATAGCTCGGCGAAGGTGGGGAGCGCGCCGGTGCCGTCCGCGCCGCCCGCGACCAGCACCCCTCCATTTGCCAGCACCGTTGCCGTATCACCCTGGCGTGCATAATGCATATGGCCGCTCTGACTCCAGTGTCCTATCCTTCTTGCCGATGCCGCGTGCGAGTCGGCTATATTTATGGCTCCCATGCAGGCAAGGAACGCTATAAGCATGCCGGTTGCTATCAGCGCAGTACAAAATCGTACAATAGTTCTCATTTCCCTTCCCTCCCGCTCAATGACTTTGTTCCATTATGTACAGTCGGCAAGATTCAGGGAATGGTAAGTCGGTGACGATTCCGTTAAGGAATGGTGATGAAACCGCTGTTTCTGGTGTATTTATGGGAAATCCATCAAATTATTATATAAATATACATCTATTTATTCCGTATATTGTTGAGAATATATAACGAAAAAAGGATGATACGTGTGATGCTGAAAAGCGAAGCAGGCATCAAACAGGTTTTGCCATTGCCTCTTGCAAATATACTGCGAACAGGATAGGATGAAAGGGTATTGTGTATTGCAGTGTTTATCGGCTTGCCGGTTATTCGTCATCAGGCGGGCAAAGCGTGTTTTCGCAGAGGAGGATGCGCTCATGGAAAGAGATCAGCAGAAGGTATCTGAGGGAGCGATAGCCAGGGAAGAGATGGCGGTGGTCTCTGTCTCTGACCCCGTCCACGATCCGGCGCTGCCGCCACCGATGGCGGGTAGCGCCAGACCGGTTGGACGCGACGAGGTACTGCAGCGGCTGCGCTCGCGGTTGTTGGCAGGCAAAGGCGTGGTGTTGACGGCCATCAATGGGCTGCCGGGGGTGGGCAAGACGACGCTGGCCATTGAACTGGCGCATGACGAGCAGGTGCTGGCACAGTTTCCCGATGGCGTGTTGTGGGCCGGTTTAGGGCCGACGCCCGATATGTTCGCCATCCTGAACCACTGGGGAACGCTGCTTGGCGTTTCCACGGAGCAGGCGGCGAAGCTGAAGACGGCGGAGGACTGGTCGAAGGCCCTGCACGTGCTGATCGGCCAGCGACGGCTGCTGCTGGTGATAGATGATGCCTGGCGCATCGAGGCGGCGCTGGCTTTTAAGGTCGGCGGCCCGCGCTGCGCCTACATCCTGACAACGCGCTTTCCCGGCATTGCACAGTTGTTTACTGCTGAAGTCGGCGAGGCGGTGGTGCTGCACGAATTGAGTACGGAGGATGGCCTTACCCTGCTCGCTCGCCTGGCCCCGGAGGTAGTGAGAAGCGAGCCGGAGGGCGCCCGCGTCCTGGTCGAGGCAGTTGGAGGTTTGCCGCTCGCCCTGACGCTGATGGGCCGGTATCTGCGCGGCCAGGCTTATACCGGCCAGCCGCGACGAATTCGCTCTGCCCTGGAACGGCTGCGCACCGCCGCAGAGCGACTGCGCCTCACCAGCGCGTTCGCGCCCCTTGAACGCCCGCCAGGCCTCAGCCCGGCTGCCCCCCTCTCGCTGCAGACAGTAATTGCCGTCAGCGACCAGCATTTGCAGGAGCAGGAACAGGCGGCGTTGCGCGCGCTGGCCGTCTTTCCTGCCAAACCCAACAGCTTCTCAGAGGAGGCCGCGCTGGCTGTGAGCGCCGCCCCCGTCGAGGTTCTCGATGCCTTGAGCGACGCTGGCCTGCTGGAAAGTAGCGGCCCCGATCGCTACACCCTGCACCAGGTCATCACCGATTATGCGCGCGCACACCTGCAAGATACACGAGTCTATGAGCGCATGACCGAATATTTTGCTGCCTGTGTCAGAGAACACCGCAAGCAGTTTGACCTGCTGGATCAGGAAGCCAGTAACATCTTTGCCGCCCTGGACGCCGCTTACGAGTTCGGTTATCATGCCAGTATGGTGCGCTGCGTCAACGCACTTTTCCCCTTCCTTTTCGCGCGCGGCTTCTACGCGCAGCACGCCGGTATCTATATCGAGCGGGCGGCGGAGGTGGCGCGCAGCCTGAACGATGACGCGCTGCTGACTGAGGCCTTGCTGCATCAGGGTAAATCTCTCTACAAGCAGGGCAACTATGAGAAGGCGGAGCAGCTTTTGCAAGAGGCGCATATCTGCGCTCGCCGCCTCGGTGATCCCCACGCGCTCAGCGATGTGCTGCTCGCCCTCGGCGTGCTGGCGCGTTTTCGCGCTCTACTCGATCAGGCGGAAGCTTACCTGCAAGAGAGTCTGATGCTGGCCCGGCAGGCCAGCGATCCTGACCTGCTCAGTGATGTCCTCTCCCACCTGGGCAGCGCCTTCAGCGATCAGGGCCGTTATGCCGAGGCGGAGACCTACAACCGCGAAGGGCTGGCGCTGGCTCGCAGCATCGGCGACCGCGAGGGCATCACGCAAATGTTGATTAACCTGAGTTCCATCGCCATTTTGAAAGGCGAGCTGGCGCGGGGAGAAGCTTACGGGCAGGAAGCCCTGGCGCTGGCGCGCGAAATCGGCTTTCTGGACTCTATCTGCGTCGTCTCTACCAATCTGGGCAACCTGGCGATGGAACGCAAGGATTACGCCAGGGCCGAGGCGTACCTGACGGAGGCGCTGGAGGTAGCGCGCCGCGTTGAGGACTGGAAGGTGGTCAGCGCCGATCTTGGCACGCTGGGCAGCCTTGCCATCCTGCAAGGGTACGACGCGCTGGGCGAAGCCTATCTGAAAGAGGCGCTGGAGGTAGCGCGCCGCGTCGGCGATATCTGGCTGCTCGGCGCGGTATTGCTCGAATGCGGCGACCTCTACCTCAAGCAGCGGCGCCTGGATGAGGCCTTCTCGGCCTTCCACGAAACGCTGACTATCTCTTCCAGAGGGAACCAGGAATCGATAGCCTCCGCCCTCTACGGTCTCGCGCGCGTCGCCGCCGCGCGTGGCCAACTCGCCGAGGCTCGCCAGCAAGGCCGACAAAGCTACGATATCTTCGCCGCCATGGGCAATCGCCTGCGCGATACCGTCAAAGCGTGGCTAGAGTCGTTGCCTGAAGATGTGTGATCGTAACTGCATCACTCCTTTGTCCAGGTTCCACAGCTTTTCGACTGAAACCCCTTATCACTGGCGGAGATGGTAACTATAGCGGGGTTATCGGTGTTGTTATTAGCAATAATATCATCGATTGTCCCGCCAAAGCCTTTAAGTCGTGCATAGTAGCAACCCTGTTGACCTGAGTTTTTGTATGTACCAGGCTCTATATCAGTTCCAACTATGTACGTCCCATCGCCGAAAGAAGTTTTGCTTGTTGTGATGGCAGATAAATCTTTTGTCCAGGTTCCGCAGTTTTGTGATTGGAACCCCTTATCGCTGGCAGCAATGGTAACTATTGCCGTAACATCGGTATCGTCATTGGCAATAATATCATCCGTTGTTCCACCGAAACCTTTAAGCCGTGCATAGTAACAGCCGGGCGAAGGTACTCGTGTACGGTACGTACCGGGTTGGATATCCTTACCCACCACAAAAGTCCCATCTCCAAAATGAGCAAATGTTTTTTTTGCTGTGGTAGGCTGACCTTGTGGGGCTGATGTGCTTTGTGGGGCTGACGTGGAAGATGTACCGCTGTTTGTATTATCTGTTGCTGTAGACTCTCCACACGCTATGAGCGCCATAATGATAATGGGCACTGCAAATGTAAGGGTGACAAAACGACGAGATAGACGCATTACACTGACTCCTTTTCCAAATATTTCGAGGTTCGCAAGTCATTCAAAACTGAAAAAGAGAATCTCTCAGATGAATACTTGTGCTTTGCTCAAAAGAGAAGATACTCTTTTTCAGAGCTTTTGTCAAGTGATTCTCTCCAAAAAAGAATATACATTCCGATACTCTCTTCTGACCGCTTCGAGCAGTCCACCTGAGTTATTTTCTCTAAGTCGATTCTCTGAGGCAAGGAAACCACGTCTTTTTGCTCTCGTCTAACGTGCGCTACAAAGGAAGCTACCCCTGCCCGCTTTTCACATCCACATGCGAGACCGTCAAATAGCCGACGAAGGCGATGATTAGCAGCGCGAGAACAAAGCTCACAATGCCGTCGCCCAGGCCGAGGCCGCCAAGATATGGCTTGCCCAGCCAGTCGGCAACCGAAGCGCCAAGAGGGCGTGTCACGATGTAGGCAAACCAGAAAGTGGCAATCGGGTTCAGATGAAACAGGAAGTAGCCCGCTGCCGGAAGCGCGATCAATACGGCGAATAGCACTGCCGAGGCGAAGTAGCCCAGGTGCAGGGTGGCAGCCGTCATATCCCCGGCGGCGGTGCCGAGCGCAAACGTCGCCATCACCGCCGCCCAGTAAAATAGTTCGCGCCGCCAGTTCGTGATGCTGTGGATCGAGAGCGTTTTCTCGCTCATGTACCAGATGGCGAAAATGATTGCCAGCACAATCGCGAAGAATATGGTTGAGGTGAGATATGGCACCCCCAGCACAATATGCACCACGTCGGCGGCCATCGTGCCGAATATCGCGACCATAAGAACGGCCAGCCAGTAAATCCAGGGGATATAGCGGCGTACTGCGAATTGCAAGACCAGCGCGGCTACCAGCCCGATGCCCCCAAGTCCAACCGCGATATACGGATCGATATGGTACACCAGATAATCGGAGGTCGACTCACCCATGGCTGTCGTCAGCAATTTCACAATCCAGAAAAAGACCGTCACTTCCGGGACTTTTTTCATAACCGCCATAACGCGATACATCGGTCGCGTGTCCTCGGCGCTGATATCCGCGTTCGGCCAGTGTGGTGGGATGATTCTGCTCATCAATTGTCTCTCCTGTCAACAAAAATGGTGCTTCTACTATCCAGGACGATTTTCGTAAGCACCGGTCACGATACTGCTATTTTGTGCTTCTCCTGCAAGGTTCAGGACGGCTTCAACAGCGTGAGGAGGGGTATTTTTCTGTGCCTACTATGTCTGTTCGGCAGATATCTGTGGAGGCATCAGCAGGTAACGTCAGAGAGAGAGGGGCTGATCGTTATGGAGGAACTGCCCTGCAGATTAACCGTTCTCTAGGTATTTTTACCTACTCATTGCCTCAGACCGCTTCCACCCCTGGAAGCGATGCCTTATACTGGATGCATCCCTTTGCAGCAGGTTGAGCAACGCCGTGACCTGCCGGGACAGGATGAATGTTCCCGGTTCATCCTCACATGACATCAAAGAGATTGAAGGAGAGACAATTTGACTACTTCGGTTATCAGCCGGAGGAGGATAGTGCTGCAACGGCTCGCCTCCGGCTATGTTTTCTTTTGCCTGCTATTCCTGTCCACTGCTTGCAGTATTGGTTCCCAGAACGCCCCATTAGCAGTGACAAAGCGCAATCCGCAGGGGCAGATCAAGCACATCATTTTCTTCATCAAGGAGAACAGAACCTTTGATAACTATTTTGGTACCTACCCTGGCGCGAATGGTGCGACAATGGCGTTAGACTCGGCAGGGCAAATGGTCCCGCTGCGGCACCAGGCGGATCAGGTTCCCGATATCAACCACTCCTCTCAGAATGCCATGCTGGCCTATGATAACGGGAAAATGGACCGTTTCGATCAAGTACCCGGCTCGAAACCGCTTAACGGAGGCAGCCGAGCGCCCGCGCCGTATGCGAACAACAGTCTCACGCAGATGTACCAGTCAGATATTCCCAACTACTGGCGATATGCGCAGAACTTTGTGCTGGGCGATAATATGTTCTCTTCGCTGATGGGGCCAAGTTTCCCCAATCACCTTTATACCATTGCGGCCCAGTCTGGCGGTGTCATCAATAACCCGCTCACCGATAAGAATGTTGGCACGCTGGGGAATGCGGCCAAAGGGTGGGGATGTGATGTCCCGAACCAGCAGGTGCAGGTGAAAGGCAGCGACAACGAAATTAAAGTGGCGGACGCCTGCTTTAACTTTCAGACGCTGGCCGATGAACTGGATGCGAAGGGCTATAGCTGGCGCTACTACGCGCCGCCATCAGGTGAAAAAGGCTATATCTGGTCAACCTTCGATGCGATCAAACATATTCGCTACGGCCCTGACTGGCAGAACGTTGTGCCGACGGAGCAGTTTCTGACGGATGTTGCAGCCGGGCATCTTGCCACCGTTTCCTGGATTGTGACGCCGGCGCAGTATAGCGAACACGCTCCGGCCAGCGTCTGCGTCGGAGAAAACTGGACGGTGAAGATGCTCAACGCATTGATGAAGAGTTCTCTCTGGTCATCCAGCGCCGTCTTTCTCACCTGGGATGACTGGGGCGGCTTCTACGATCACGTGCCGCCGCAGCAGATCGATGGCTATGGCCTGGGCTTTCGCGTTCCTCTGATCGTGATCTCCCCTTATGCGAAGAAAGGCTATATCGATCACACGCAGTACGAGTTCTCATCGATGTTGCGTTTCGCCGAAGATGAGCTTGGGCTGCCCACGCTGACCAATCGTGATAAGAGGGCAAACGACATGATGAATGCCTTCGACTTCAACCAGAGTCCGCGCCCTCCGCTCATTCTGAAACAGCGAACCTGTAAGGTCGCCTTTACCTACACCAATCCAGATTACGACGATTAGCAGCATTTGTATCCGGGAACCGGAAAAGGATGCTGCCGCTGCAACAACCTTTTCTGGTTCTCGTATTCTTGTCATCCTGATTGAAACAGTATGATATGATGATTCAGTATGATATAATGATTCTGGTTTTTTGCGCTCGGTCGATGTGTATTGCGTGCCTGGTATCTCCCTGCGTGAGGTTCAGCCGTGCAAATGGGCGTGACCTGTACTCCTGATGTGGAGGAGACAGAGACTTTACCAACGAAAACGTTACCGCAAAGACGCGCCGGTGGCTGGTCGATCTACCCGGACCCGCGCATCGATCTAGGCCTGGGCAGTGATGATGAGCTATTGCTGCTGGAAAACAAAACCGACGTCTCCTGGGTGGTCTATCACAACTTCCATCGTCTGGGCATTATCGATCCCGGTGAGGTGCTGGTCTTTCACCTTGTCAAACACGGCTCTCTGAGCGCGCGCCCGGTGGCCGAGGGCGACGCCGTCGAATACCTGGTGCTTCCTCTCACGTATTCTGTCAATTACGTTCACATCTACCGCCGACAGATGGGTGAGAAAGTGGAGATCTACGATATGCGTGCTGCGTTGTAGCGTTCTCAAGGAGGTGAGCAAGATGACAGGTAATCAGAGATTTCGCGGAACCTATCTCTGTTCGTTCTGTGGAAAAAATCAGGATGAGGTGCAGCGATTGATCGCCGGTCCCGGCGGCGTCTTTATCTGTGACGAATGTATTGCGAACATCAGCCAGTATCTGGAAACCGGAGTGGGGGGAGAAACAGGCGATAAAGCCCGTTGCTCGTTCTGTGGGAAGAAATCAGCACAGGTGACATACCTCATGCAGGGGTCAGACAGAGTCAATATATGCAACGAATGCATCGAGCTATGCCTGGGAATTATCGAGGAGCAGCATAACACCCTGCGCAGTGCGAGCGATACGGACCGGGACGGCTGGCATAAAACAAAACAGTAATGCGATAAACGCCCCGATTCTGCGTAAGATATAATATATGATTGTGAACGGTGATAGTGCAAGGAAAGACAAGTGAGATATAGATATCGTTACGGGCGTCGCTGGGGCAGGAGGAGACGCGGTGGTCTGGGTGGCCTGCTCTTTCTGCTGATTATTCTGGCCGTTGTCATCGGCAAGTCGTTGCTGGCGCTGATTATCGGCATTGTTGTGGTGCTGCTCATTTTTCTGATTCTCAGGGCAGTTTTCCCCGGCCTCTTTAGTGGTATCATAGGGAATCAACAGGCTCCGTACCAGCCGTATCAACCGCCCTATCAGCAGCCGTACCAGCAGAATATGGGCGAGCCATACCAGCAGCCGTACCAACCGCCATACCAGCCATACGATCAGGGATATCAGCCGCCGGTTGCTAATCCACCGCCCTATCAGGAGAACAGGCAACAATACTCCTACCCGCAGCCACAGGAGGAACAGCCGCAGGCCGAATACCCGGAAGAGTTGCCACCCATGCAGCAGTAGCTCAGGCCTGAGCAGGGTACGCCGCAGGCCGCACCGGGCAAGCGACCGCGCGGCAGATCAAGCCGCCGGGCAGGCGCCCACGCGGCAGATCAAGCCGTCGGGCAGGCCACCCGCAAGGGGTGGCCCTACTATAGACGAGTTACGAGGCGTTCATAGGGCCTGAGAAGCCGCCGTCTATAGTAGGGCCACCCCTTGCGGGTGGCCTGTGGCGGCCTTCAGTTAACGCCTATGAGGGCCACCCCTTGCGGGTGGCCTGCGGCGGCGCGCCTTGTCTAGTGCGGATATCTTGTAAAATGCGTTCAGCGTTTTCCCTTTTGCCGGTGGCCTGCGGTGGCGCGCCTTGCCTACGGTGTGGGTACCCTGGCCTGCACGGCGAGCGGCGGGGTGGTATATCATGTTCCCTTCCCCCTTTTCTTATGTCCTGTTCCTCCCTGCTTTGTTGCCACAGGTTTTTCTATAGAGCAGTTTATATGTTACAGAGATGGCTTACAAACGTTCTACAAGGGAGCGGAGTAGGAATATCTGGCTGTTTTGCCGCTTCGTTGCTCCTATCTGCAAGAGATCAGGTTATACTTAATGAGAGAGCAAAAGTCTCTGTATTTTGTATCGCTGTCATTTGTATTGAGGTTTGTGTATGTTGTCTGTCGTAGTCACGGTGCTGTTATTGTGCGTCATGGTGCTGATCATCTCCAGTCTGGTGGTCGGCGCTTTACGCGAGCGCGCGCGCTACCGGCGCACGCTGGCAAATGGCATGCAGTCGCAGGAGCCAGGGCAAACATCCTCAAGTGATGGGCATACGCAGACTGCGGTCACATTGTATGCACGCGGCGCTATGGTGCTTGATGTGAAGAAGCCAGCCTCGCCCCCGGCATTCAGCCTTCCTTCGTCCTGGTATACTCGCCGCCGTACCCTCGTCTCGCTCGGTTTCCTCGTCATGTTGCTGCTCACGCTCTTTGCGCAGGGCGCGCTGGCGGATGGAACTCTGCAAGGTCTGGGCAAGAATCTCAATTTCTTCAGCCAGTTCCAGGCCCAATCCACCAACGTCTATACCCCTGTGCAGCCCCTGCCCGATACGGCCAGCACCCGCATTGTGCGCGTCGATTCTGCCGCCCGCGACCAGTATTATACTGATTACCAGTGGCGCACATGGTCATATTCTTCCTGTTCCGGCATTGCGATGGAAGAGGTTATGAATGCTTACGGCCAACACCTCATCGCCGCCGATGTGTTGCAGGAAGAGCTGAATCTGGGGGTATGGAGTGTGAGCCTCGGCCTGCTCAAAGAGCAGGGCATCGCTATGACGGCCAGCTATTACGGCTTCAACACGGACGCCAGCCACGCGCGCACCCTGCAAGATATCATCAACATCGCCAACAAAGGGTTCCCGGTGATTGTGAGCGTGCGCGACAGCTACTATTTCCCCGGCGGCCATATCTTCGTCGTGCGTGGCGGCGACAGCCAGTACGTTTATATCGTCGACTCCTCGCTCAACAATTTCCAGCGCATGACCTATGCCATGTTCCTCGGCATGTGGCAGGGCTTCAGCGCCATCTTGACCCCGCGCTAAATGAGAGGGCATATTAGCCGGTCTGAGATTGAGCAATTCTCTGCAAAATCTCTTCGTGCAACTCCCTTGTAGCGGCGATGACCAGCGAGTAGCCTTCGGACAGGTTGTGAATCGGTCGCAAGGGCTTGCCCTTCTCGTCGCTCACAATGCCGCCTGCTTCAAGCACGATGCTGGTGGAAGCGAGGAATGATTCGGCGCTGAGCAGATTGCCGATATCGATACAGGCATCATAAGCCCCACTGGCGACATACGCAATGTCCATTGCTGCGCTGCCCGACCGCCGCACCATCGCCGGTGTAGGGTGTCGAGTCAGCAACCCGCGCAATATATCCAGCTGGCGCCCATCAAAGTTCATACCGGTCAGGCAGTTGTGCCATGTTCTGGTTTCGCTCACGTGGCAACGTTGCCCGTTCCGCCATGCGCCATGCCCGCGTTCGGCCTGGTAAAGTGTTCCTGTGAACAACTCACCGACCAGCGCCCACTGCACATTTTCCGGCAAGATAGGAACATCGATGGGCAACACCGCCAGTGCGACCGCTACCGTCATAATGCCACGTTTCACATTAGTCGACCCATCAACCGGGTCGATGATGATGCGATAGCGCGGCTCGGGGCCTGTCATAAATGAAGGGCGTTCTTCGGTAATGACTACGAAGCCATACCCGCTGGCAATCAACCCATTGATGATGATATCCTCTGCCTCGCGGTCAAACTGCATGGTTGTATGCCCGGCGACTTTCGCGTATACCTTGTGGCGATCAAGCTGGTCTGAGAGGATAAAAGAGCGCACCTGATGAAAAAGTTGCTCTAATAGTTCTAGCATAACAGCTCTCTTCAACTCTCTAAACAGGTAATTGTTCCTTTGCTACCTTAGAATTATAGCGCCATTTTCATTATCTCTGCCTGCCCGCTAATGAGAATCGTACTTACCCTTCAAGCAATTGCATCGCAAATGGCCTGACCTGCCCTCTGGCAAGCAGCCGTTCTCGCGTAAGTTGAATGGCGAGCGAACTCATATCGGCAGCGATCCACCTGCGGCCAAGCTGCTCAGCAACCACCGGGGCAACGCCGCTACCACAAAAGCAATCGAGGACAAGATCATCCATCTCGGATGATGCAAGGAGGATACGCTGCAACAAGGCTTCTGGCTTCTGGGTTGCATAGCCGTTGCGTTCAGGGTCTTTCTGGTGCAGGTGGCTGATGTCGTGCCAGACATCGGCGGGTGTCATCAGGCTATCTTCATCATAGGTATAGAGCCGCCCGGCGGAGCGAATCGTCCATGTAATGCGCCCATCAGCCTCTTCCACCTTGCGCATATGGTTGCGTTTCCGCACCCCACGCCGCTCGCCGATACGCTCCGGGTGAAAGCAATAATGGGCAGATTTCGTGTAGAACAGAATCGTATCGTGCTTGCGCGCATACCATCGCTGCGCGCGCCCGCCGGACTGATAATGCCAGATAATCTCGCTCTTAAAGCCCGACCCCCTGCCATCAGGCGAGAAGCCAAACACCTCATCCAGCATCACCTTCGCATAATGCACGGTACGCCAGTCCAGGTGAACATACAAACTTCCGGTTTCCGCGAGCAGATGGTGAAGCAAAGCAAATGTTTCATATAGCCATAGAAGATAGCTATCCAGATTATTGTTCCACTTATCGCTAAACGCCAGTTGCGCGTCGCTTGCGTTCATAAAATCGCGCCCCGTCATGAACGGCGGATCAATATACACCAGATCAACTCGCCCGGCAAACTCGTTCAGCAAGGCCGCCAGCACCTCACGCCGCTCTCCCAGAATCAGCCGGTTATACCAGTCTACGGGTAAGTGTTTTGTCTCGGCCTCGCCGCTTTTTGATGCTCTATGAACATACTCGATGGTTCTCAGGCATTTATCGCTGGTAAGCTGGATAGCGGAATCGTTGCTATTTTGTTTGCCCTTCCAGGTGAGTTCGGCCATGTTATTCTGCTGATTTCTTCAAAAAATGCGTTGCTCGGTTTCTTTTTCCACAACTCCGATATAGCAGAACGTACCCGGAATAGCAAGCTTGCTTGAGAAGCTCAGAGATCCCGGCTGTTTTTCCTACACCGGCTGAACCAGCCATGAGCAAAGCGGGAACTTTCGTTTCCATGAGCTACTTTCTCCAGTTCTTTATGAGAAGTATATCATGTACAGGTATTTCAATGCCTGCCAGCTACTTCTAGCCTGAATTACCTATTGCCCGGGCAGTCTTCTGGATGAGATACGTTGATACATAATGATGCATAAAAAGAGATTGTGTTGGATATTTCGAACTTCTGGTGAGGTGATGGTGTTATGCGAGTGCGCTTTCGTAGCCTGTTGATTTGCTGTTCGTTGGTTCTGGCTCTGTGCGGGCTGGCGGCATGCGGCCCGAACCGCATAGGGACTATTCCGCGTGGGACGCCGGATCATGGCAATGGAACGCCTGCCGTTATCCCCACGCCGACGCAGACAGTGTTGAAAGCTCCACCGACGGCTATGGGAGCCACGTATGCATTTGTGCGTCAGAACCAACTCTGGCTTGCTCTCAATGGCGCCAGCCCGGTGCAGATGACGCACTTTGTGTATGGCAACACGCCAGATGTCTTCTGGCATGAGCCGCTCTGGTCTCCCGGTGACCGCTATATAGCTTTTATCCTGGCGGCGAGACCGGTGGGACAGGGCGGTGGCGGTTGCCCGGCCCCCGATTTCGGCGCGAATGGCGCGCTGTATCTGCTGAATGCGGCGAACGGGCAATTCGCTCCGATTACGCTTTCGGGTGGCCAGGCGAATGTTTCCGCCAACCCTCACACTCCCTTGAGCGATTACTGGCAGTATGCCTTCTGGGAAGATGCGACGCACCTGCTGGCCTGGTATAATGGCCCGGTCGGCAAAACGAGCAGCGTCGCCGGTCTCTACCGCTATGATCTAGCGACACGGACGCTGACGCAGGTGATTCCCCTGAGCGCGCTGGGGGTGACTACGCTGTTTAGCGCACAGCCTGGCTTGCCTTTGCTGCTCTCTATGCGTTACAGTAGCGGGCAACTTTTTTATCAGATAATCGTACATCCATTTGAGCAGCATAGTACCTTTATGATTTATAGCCGCCCGGTTATGCAACCGGGGGCGGTAAGTCAGAAGGTGCTGGAAATGGGTAGTGAGCCGTGGTGTGCGACACAGCAAAGTGGGCCGTATATGAAGCCGGGGTGGGATATTTCCCAGGATGGTGAGCAACTGGCGGCGCAGGTGGTGACGGCGGAGGGCAGCACGGGAGTGAGCAGTGTTCAGGTGTATAATCTGAATGTTGGCTCGACGACGCAATTGTTTGCGCAGGTACCGGCGCGGTTGTTCGGCCACGATCTCGCGCTGAGCTGGGGGCCTGACAGCCAGAGCCTTGCTCTCACGATGCCGGATGTGCCGGGTCAGATTGCTTCGGTGGGGCCATACAGCGCCACACTGGCGAATCCGGCAGCGGTGCAGGAATATAAGCCGGTGCTGGGCGGGCAGGTTGCGTGGCGCTCTGATAGTGCAGCCTTCGCGCTGACCCCGCCGGTAATGCCTGATGGAACCACGACGCCAGATGTCTATCTGTTTACCCCTGGCGCTATTCAGGGATCGCTGCTGCTCGCGGACGCTCAAGATTTTGTGTGGGGATAACATGCTATGCAGCCGTTTTTATGGACACTGACCTGTCTCATTGCCTACGTTGGAGGGCTGGTCATCATCACGAAAATGACGCCCAGACTTTTATCATCTGCCTATTATGAAGGGCTGTTCATGGGGATTGCGGCGGTCGATATCATCGGTGGTATCCTTGCTTATGGTGCAATGGTCATCACTTTCTACCTCTTCAACGGCGCTTTCGCCGTCCGCGTGCTTGATTTCCTGCTGCTCGTGGGCATTTTCTTTGTCGGTGCGCGTATGGCTCGGCGCAGCCTGCGTGCCAGAGCATCGAGATATCGTTCTTCGCGCATCGCCGCCGGTGCCTACTGCGGTTTGCTCGCCCTTGCCGCAATTCTCTCGATCATTTTCCTTTTTACGGCCTCTGCCTAGTCGATCACAGCCAGACAACAGTTGACGCATTGCCTGGCTGCATAAAGAAGAGGGCGGCTGGTCGCTATTTGATTTTGTCAATAGCTACAACCGCTGTGACGAAGATGACAAAGGCGGCAACAGAGAAACTGATCCATCCTCCTGTCCCTCCAAAGGCGAGCAGGCAGATAATAGCGAATATAACGAGAAACACCATTGCAACGACAAAGGTGATGAGCCGCAGCAAATTCTTATTGTCAGACGGTACTGGATATACTTTTGCTGCTATTCCACTTCTCGCCGGTTGCTCGTAAGAGGCGTCATAATGCTGATCGCTATACATCTGGCTCCCCTCATAGCCTCCATAACTCTGCTCATGGGTTGAGTCACCGGCTTCCCTCTGTGGCATCATATATTGTTTCTCCTGAACTCAAGCTTTGTCCACTCTTTATTGGTATACGCATGATGGGATATTGTGTTGCAAAAATGCGGCCTTCACACTCTGTTAGCCACAATGTTGCCAGCCTTCATATCTGGTTTTGTGCTATCATATGTCTGGTGCATCACTGATTGCTGAGTATGATGCGCCGACTGAGGGGTGAGAAGCGATGATCGTTGCTGAAGTTATGAGTACGCGACTGGTGACGGTGCAGCCTGATGATACATTGAGTCATGCCGCCAACCTGCTGAGACAATACCAGTTTCACCATTTGCCCGTAGTGCGAACGCTTGATGTTCCTGCATCTGCCGATACCGGGCAGAGTACACATAAGTCGCTACGTGTCATCGAAGGTTTGCTGACGGCGCATGATATCGATGTGGTAGCGGCTGTGAGCAAGAGCGCGGCTTCCAGCGATGTGTTGCACCGGCCCTGGCAGGAGCAGCGCGTCTCCGAGGTGATGCATCGCGCCAGTATTCGTGTCACCCCTGCCACCGATGTCGCCGCTGCCGCACAGATACTGGTTGAGCGCGGCCTGAACGCTCTGCCTGTTGTCGAGTATGAGCATGTTGGAGACGAGAGCTATGCTGTGCTGGTGGGCCTGCTGACGCGCAGCGATCTGCTGATCGCCCTGTCGCGCTCGCTCGGCGCCTATGAGCCGGGGATGCAACTGGTGATTGATCTGCCGCCGGGGGATCTGAGCGCGCTGGCGCAAACGCTCCAGTTTGCCACGGAGCTGCATGTGCCGGTGCGCAGCATCGTAGCCGCGCCGATGGAAGGCAGCGTCCCCCGGACGGCCACACTGCGCTTAGGCACCATCAATCCGGCGCCTTTGCTGGTGCGCTTGCAAGAAGCCAACATTGCCTTTACATTTGCGCAGGGGCAGCCGCTCAAGGAGGGAAATGTCCATGTCTGATGAGCAGGAACGCGCAGCCGGGCGTACACGCCTTGCTTACGATGCTATTGAACTTGGCTACGATTTTGGGGCAGAGCATCCCTTGCAGGCACAGCGGCAGGTGGCCCTCATGAATCTGCTGGAGATCAGCGGCCTCTGGCACGGCGATAACCCGCAAACGCTGCTACCCCTGCGCCCGGCCAGCCTGGAAGAACTCGGACTTGTTCATACATCCGATTACATCGCGGCGGTACAGCGTCTGAGCGTGCCGGAAGAGGTTGAAATCGCGTCGTCTGACCTCAGTGCCGAAGAGGTGCGCGCACAGCGTATGAAGCTGGCCCTGCATTATGGCTTCGGCGATGGTGATACACCCGCATTGCCCGGCATGCACGAGGTCACAGCGCGCATCGTCGGGGGAACGCTGGTGGCGATGAGTGCCGTCATGGGTCTGCCGGAAGGCGGAACGTTTGCAGAAGGCGAGCGGCCCCTGCATGTCTTCCATCCCGCCGGAGGCTTGCACCATGCCTGGGCCAATCGCGCTTCTGGCTTCTGCGTCTACAACGATGCCGCCGTCGCTATCGCCCATATCCTGCGTTCAAGCGAGGCGAAAGTTCTCTACATCGATTTTGATGCCCATCATGGTGATGGGGTGCAGCGCGCCTTCTATGACGAGCCGCGTGTCATGACGGTCTCGCTGCATGAAACCGGTCGCTATCTTTTCCCTGGCACCGGCGACGTGCTTGAACTGGGCAAGGGTTCCGGGCGCGGCTACTCCGTTAACGTCCCCCTGGAGCCATTTACCGAGGACGACTCCTACATCGAGGTAATTGATACGCTGCTCTCGCCGCTTGTGACCGCCTTTGGCCCCGACGTCATCATCAGCCAGCACGGCTGCGACACCCACGCCTGGGACCCGCTAACGCATCTGAGTCTGACGACCAGGGGCATTGAGGCGCAGATAAAGCTGGTTCATCAGCTTGCCCATAGCTACTGTCAGGGGCGCTGGGTGGCGCTCGGCGGTGGTGGCTACGACCTCTATCGCGTTGTGCCGCGCGCCTGGGCCATGCTCTGGGCCGAAATGTCCGGTCAGCCCCTGCCAGAGCAGTTGCCGCAAGAGTGGATTGCTCGCTGGCGTCCGGCCTGGCAGCAGGTGCAGGAGCGCGAGGCCGCCGCACAGCAGATCATGGGCAAGCCCGGCGAGGCAACAGATTTTCCCACCACGTTCAGAGATCGGCCTGAAAACTTTCCGGCTATGCCGCGCCGCTGGGAGATCAGTCGCGCCAACGCGCAAACGGTTGGCCTTGTGCGCCATCTGGTGGTGCCACCTTACGTGCGCCAGGCATATCCGCCAACGCGCTCCCGCTCACCGCTGGCCGGTCTCTTTGACTTATTGCACCTGCATGGTAGTGATACGCCCTCACGCCGTAAGACGCTTGAGACACAGAAGGGGACGCTTTTGCTGCGCGACTTCTGCCCGCCATCGCTGGTCGAGCGGCTCAATATTGATAGCGGAATGAACGCCTTTGCCCGTACAGCAGAACGCGAGAAAGACCTGCTGCTCGGTATTGCTCGCAGACCGGACTGCGCCCTGACCCTTGCTCACACGGCGACAGGAGACATCGTGGGCGAAGTGACCATCGCGCCCGGTGATGCCTGGTGGGAGGGGCTGGATAATGTTTATGAAGTCGCTATTGAGGTCAGCCCCAACTGGCGACATATGGGCGTGGCGAAAGAACTGCTGGCCTTTGCCCTTGAGCTGGATGCGCTGGAAGATATGATTCTCTTTGCTATTGGTCTCTCCTGGCACTGGGATACTGAACGGGAAAGGCTGTCAATCTACCGCTATCGCGAGATGCTGGCTCGCCTTTTTGGTTCTCAGGGCTTCGTGGAATATCCCACGACCGAGCCAAATATCAGCATGGAACCGGCGAATATCTTGCTTGCTCGCATCGGCAAGCGGGTGGATCAGCGCCTGGTCGGCCAGTTTTTCAGCCGCCTGCTCAGTTCTCCCAATCTTTCCGCAATCTGATCATCCAACTGCTCCTTTTTGACGTAATACTTGCTGAGAAGCGATGAAGAACTGGCAAAAGCGCCATGAGGCACATTGCCTGTGAACATCAATTGAGCTTCTCCTGCGCCCACAAAAAGCGCCGTGTGTACGCATTCTATCCGTACACACGGCGCTTTTTGCAAGTTTCATCTTTTTAGATAAGAATATATGAGAAAATGATAAGAAACGGCTCTGTTTCCTGGAATGAAAGATGAGAAAGTCGTCAGATACTTTTAGCATTTGTTAGTATCTGCTTAGAGGTACTTACGGAAGAGTTTATAAATGACAAAACCGCTTGATATTTGGAATGAAACACGATAATCTTATGAATAGAGATCAAGAAAGCGAGGCATAAGGATCATGCAGACACGAGGACATGAGCAGATATCGGCCCCTATCATGACAGATGGCATGCTGGCCCGGCAGGCGATGGCAGGCGATCAGTCCGCCTTTGAGGCGCTGGTTCACCGCTATAGTACGCCCCTGTTTAATTTCATTTACCGCTTCCTGAATGACTATGACCTGGCGTGCGATGTGCTGCAACAGGTCTTTCTCCAGTTGTATGTTTCCTTGCCGACCTTGCGCATGGGTGAACCGCTGAAGGCATGGCTGTTTCAGGTCGCGCGCAATCGTTGTCTGGATGAACTGCGTCGCAAGCATGCTATCCACTTCTCTGACCTTGAGGCTGGCAGTGATGAGGAGGAGCTTTCTCCGCTGACCGCGATGCCGGATACGCAGCCACTGCCGGAGGAACTGGCGGAGCGGCACGACCTGCAAGATGCCCTGCGGCGGGCCATCCAGTCCCTGCCGATCAAATTCCGCTTGGTAGTGCTTTTGCGCTATGTTTCTCAGTTGAGCTTCGCGGAGATCGGGCAGGCGCTCAACATGCCAGAGGCTACGGCCAAAACGTACTTCCAGCGTGCCAAACCGCTGCTGCGCACCGCCCTCTCTTCACAGCGGCAATCGTTCCTCTCTCACTGAAATAATGGGGAGGTTTTGCGCCAGCGCCGCTCAATAGACGAAAGCTGGCGCAAATTTCCCATTGTCTGAAACTTCCTTTTTCTCCGATTCGTACTAACAGCAGAGATAGGCAGGCTATGAATCGAGCATAAGAGGGAGCAGTCAGGTATGCATTATACGCCGCGCATCTTTTTTTCCGATGATCTTTTTGACACCGTTCCTGAGCCAGAAGATGATATTGATACCTTATTTCGTAATTTAGAGCAGGTAGAGCCGCCTCCATCGGTCATTGAGCGCATCCTCTCTTCTGTGTCGCAACTGCCGCTGTATCCTGCGTCACCCGTTCCGGCGGAGCCTGCGCCGCCGGTGTCTCCTGAGGTACCGGAAACGCTTCAAAAACTTGATGAAATTGCCCCGATTGATGGCGAGCAACCGGAACCGGGTCTCTGGGGACAGTTAGATGGTCTGGTGGTGCGCAGGGAACAGTGCGAACCATCATGAGCTTGCTTTTCAGTTAGCCAGCCGTCAGGAAAGGGTGGCTCGAAAAACGCAATGCCAGATCAACGCCCAGGCGCCATTGCCCCGACATCTCTCTGGCATTTTCTTGAAGGCACAAACAGGAAGTGATTCCCCGTGAAAAACCTCCTGTGATGATTCCAGTTCTGCTCTCTTTCTATGCCCTATGCGATCTGGTCAGTCAGTTTCCCTGTATCTACCAGCCAGCGGACGAACTCGAAGCGGCGCATTTCTCTAGTTGCCTGCTGCCGCATCTTCTCGTAGTAGTCGCGGCGCAACCTGCTCAATTCGCGCACTTCGGCCTCAGCAAAGCCGATTTTTCTCAGCATTTCGCAATCCTCTTTACGCTCGCGTTCCATAGAAGCCTCCTTCTTTTTGAACTGAAAACAGCTATTGAGGTGCTATCGTCAACATGCGTTCGATACGCACGAGCAAGGTGTGCATCGAGTAGGGCTTGGAGAGATGATCGAGTGTGGCTCTACTCTCCCCGCTGGCCCGTATATATCTCCGCAGCGCCGTTTCCTCGCTTGAAGTAAATAACACCGGGATACCTGCATGAAGACGAAGAAGCTCTAAGACATCCATTCCTGTCAAATTGCCGGCGAGTTCAAAATCAAGCACGACGAGATCAGGAGGGGATTGGCGAAGGGAGGTAAGAGCCTGCTCACCGTCGTGTACCTGCGTCACTGCATAGCCGTGAGCCGCTAACACCTCTACCTCCAGGTTAGCGAGGGAAAGATCATCCTCGACGACGAGGATGCGGCGCAGAGCCTGCTGCCTTTCGGCCTTCAGTGGGGCCGGGTTGGCGTGGGCCTGTGCATCTGGCGAAGATGCTGCCGGTATTCTACCTGTCTGGCTCTCATTGGACTGTATGTCCTTGAACATGCTTCCTTACCTGCATCCGTTCCCGCGTGGCTGTGCTGGCCGCGCGTGATGGCTGTTCTAATGAAGCTCCAGGGAGAGGGGCCAACTCCTCTCCTGTGCGATATTGTACCCTACTGGCAGTGATAATAGCGTGAATTTGCTCGCGATGTGTGTGAAAATGGTGTGAAAAAAGCTGAGGTATTTATAACTCCGGGGGATCGGGTGGTGGCACATAGTAGCCAACGCCCAGTTCGTTGAGCAGGAAGCGCGGCTGGGCCGGGTCTGGCTCCAATTTGCGGCGCAGGTGGCGCACGAAGGTACGCAGGTAGGTATTCTCGGCCTGGTAATCGGGACCCCAGACGCGCTGGAGCAGATCGCGATGTGAAAGCACTTTGCCGGCGTTGCGTGTAAGCTCGCACAGCAAGTCATATTCGGTAGGCGTCAGGTGAATCTCCTGGCCGCCGGAGCGCACAGTGCGGTGGGCGAAATCGACCACCAGGCCATTTTCGCCGCCGCAGCGATAGAGGGGACGCTGTACCTCTCTGCCGACGCTGCTGAGCAGGTATTCCGTCTCCTCTGCCCGCCGCAGCGCCACGCGCACGCGCGCCAGCAGTTCGTTGAGGCTGAACGGCTTGGTCAGGTAATCATCCGCGCCCTGGTCGAGCGCCTTCACTTTCACCGGTTCTTCATCGTGTGCCGAGAGAATGATGACCGGGGCGCGGCTCCATTCACGCAGGCGGCGCAGGAAGGAGAGGCCATCAAGTGTGGGCAGTGAAAGATCAAGCAGTACGAGATGGGGTTGAAAAATGGCGGCCAGGTCGATACCGTGCGCGCCATCACGCACGGCCTGCACGTAGTAGCCGCGCGCCTTCAGTTGCGCCAGCAAAAATGCGCGCATCTGCGCGTCATCCTCAACACAGAGAATCCGTGTTTTTTTATCGTTCGCAGGCATAGTGTCCCTCTTTATGCTTCTCTTTTCATTGTATGTACAGTGCCAAGAATAAATGAGAATACTGCGCCCGCGCCGGGGCTGCTTTTGACCTGTAGCGTGCTGCCATGCGCCTCGATGATGCCTTTGCTGATATACAGGCCCAGCCCTGTGGCCGGACTCCAGCGCATGCTTCCCGTTCTGCGCTCGCTCTCCGGCTGTCCGGGCCGGTGGGCTGCCGGGCGGCGCAGCGCGGCGAACGTGCTGAAGCGGGTGAACAATTCTGCCTGCCTCTCTTGCGTCATGCCAGGCCCGCGATCGATGACGCGCAGCTCGACCCCGTGCGCTCGCCTGTCCTGCTCGTCAAAAACGGCCTCGACCTCAATACGTACCGTATCTCCTTCAGGAGCGTAGCGGAAAGCGTTGCTCAATAAGTTTGTCAGCACGTTTATAATCAGTTCGTAGTCGGCCATGACGGCGGGCAAGTGCGGGGGCAGTACGATCTCCAGGCGGCGGCCCGAAGCATCGATCAAGGCTTGCAGGCGGTCTTGCAAATCTTCAAACAGTTCTGGCAGCAGAATGGGTTCGAGTTCCAGGCGCAGCGCCCCCGCCTCGACGCGGGAAGCGTCCAGGAAGTAGTTAATCATGTTTGCCAGTCGCTCTACCTGCTCGTCGGCTGTCTGGAGAAACTTGAGTTGCTCCTCGACCGTCCATTCAAGGTCACGGGTTTGCAGCGCGCTCAGGTGGGCGCGAATGTTGGCAAGCGGCGTTTTGAGTTCGTGCGCAAGAGTGGTGAAGAAATCTTCGCGCGCCCGTTCCAGCATCTTCATCTGTGTAATATCGTGCCAGACGGAGACCACACTGCTGATGCTGCCGTCGCGGTCATATAAAGGGGCCGCGCTCGCCAGCAGGTGCAGTGGCTGTCCATCCGGCAGCGTGACCAGCATTTCGTCCTCTCTGGCCTCTCCACACTGTAAGGCGACCGCCAGTGGCTGTTCTTCGTATGGCATGCGCGCCCCGGATGGCCTGTAGAGCGAGAGCGGGCGTAAAATCTCCTCGATACTGGAGGCGGGAAGCCGTTGCATAGCCTGGTCGGTGCTGAGATTCTCATCAAGTTCCGACAGGAGGCCCATACGCTGCAAGAGTTGAATCTGGACATGGTTGATGATGCTAATGCTCTTATTTGCGGCCTCAATGAGCATGACACCGGAGGGCAAGCGTTCCAACAGGAGTTTCAGGCGTTTGCTCGCCAGTTCCTGTGCTATTCTGGCCGCTTGCAGGGCCGCGTTGCGCTGCGCCAGTTCGGCGGTGCGATTCTTCACTTCAATCTCGATGCGTTCGCGCGCCGCCGCCTGTTCGGTTACGTCGTGATAGACAACGACAAAGGCGAAGATATTGCCCAGTTCGTCGTGAATGGGAGCTTGCGAGCGGCGCATGGTACAGGCTTCACCCTCCGCGCTGATGAGCTTTAACTCATCGATTTTGCCCTCTAGCGCGTGCCGCTCAAGTCTTGCTACCAGATCGGAGGGCGCAATTTCATCGCCGAGGAGCTGTGCTTTGCTGCGCGCCATGACTTCCGTCACGGGCAGCCCGATCACCTCATCAAACCAGCCGAACAGCCTGCGCACAGCCTGGTTGATCTCGACTACTCGCCAGCGCGCATCATAGATAATCACGCCGTCGGGGATGGCCTGCATGACGTTTTCGCGCTGGCGGACGTTGCGACTGGCGACTCGCGCCAGCCGGTCAATGCTGCGCAGGAGCCGCGTGGTGTAGATGGCCAGACCGGCCTGCCGGGCGAACTGGCCCAGCAGCGCCACCTCTTCCGCCGGAAAGCCCCTCGCGCCCCGGTGATAGACCTCAATCGTTCCCAGCACCTGCCCTTTTGCCTCGACACTGTGTTTGCCATTTCCTGTGAAGCCTGCCTCTTGTATGTCGAAGGCGGGTTCAAAGATTGGTACGCTTAGCACCGAGCCGGGGCGATACGGCTTTCCCTCGTCGTCAATCAGCGGGAACTGCATCTCTGGCACGGTGCGCGTATCTTCTATAATCCGCGCCTGTGGTTTGTGTATGATGTCGCTCAGGAGCAACCGCTCGCTGAGCAGCGGACGCCAGTTGTAGGAAAGCTGGTGAATGCCGCGCTGCGCAGCGATTCTCACAGAAGGAGCAGTCTCGATGCCGCTCCCTTTCCCCCATGCTGCCAGTTGAAGTTGTTCCTCGTAGACCGGATCCATGTGGTCGATGAGCAGGATGGCGCAGCGTGTCGAGCCGACCATCTCGTGGACGGCCTGCAAGATGCGGTCAAGCACCAGCGGCAGCGCGTAGGGGCTGGCGATGGCCGAGGAGATGTAATGGACGGCCTTTGTGTACAGATCTGAGCGCGCCTGCCTGGTCACATCTTCGATTGTCACCAGCAACATGGGGCTTTCGTGTGGGTTTTCCAGGTTGTCCACGCGCTCAATGCCTACTTTCCAGTAGGTGCGCCCCCGGCTTTGCAGGAAGCCCTCATAGGGAAGGGCCTCGCAGGTAACACGCTGCCCTGTTGCGCGTACCTGCTCCAGTACCGAGCGGGCGATGCTGGCGAGTTCCGGGGAAACGACCTCTTCTACCTTACGTCCATTGACGCCCTTAGAACGCCAGGGTTCGTCGAGCAGCGAGAGCAGGTAGGGATTGGCATACAGGCAGCGCAAATCGGCACAGTCGAGTAGAGCAGCCCCGATTTGCAGGCGCTTCAGAATATATTCGAGTTGCACAGTCGGTTCCGGCACCATGCGCCATGCGATTTCTAGTTACTCAGCAGAGACACGTTATGAAACGCTGTTCGCCTGTTACATAAACAAAGCCATTTCTATCTCTATTATACAGCTTTTTCTCTTCCCTGTCAGAGATTATCTTTTTTGCTAGCCCTATCGTGTTTATTATGGAACTCTGACAGGTGAAAAAAAGAGAAGAGAAAGAGGATGAATATCATGGCTCAGACTGAATTTACCGTGATCGAAGTGGTGAAAAGCGAGCTGGAAGAAGAGGTACCGGAAGAACTCTACACGCTTGCTCCCTGGTGGCAGTGGATGTTCACCAGAACGTACTTCTACACGGTTGCTCAGGTGCGGCTGCCGCGCGCGCTTAAACCCGAAGAGGAAACGCTGCTGGAAGAGGCTGGCAACGCTCCTAACGTCGAGAGCATCAGCTACTCCACCAACACCTTCGAAGAGGGTGGCGCAGGTGGGCAGACTGGTAGAAAGTAACCATTACTTGCTGTCAGCCGGGTAGTAGCATACAATTGCCCAACCTTGCCAGTTCTGTTATGATGACCGCATCGAATAAGCGTATCTCGTGAATCTGTGTGAAGAGAGGCAAGCGGTTATGGATCTTCATGGCAGGCGTGTGCTGGTGATGGGGCTGGGGTTGCAAGGCTCAGGTATGGCGGCGGCTCGCTACGCGGCGCAGCAGGGCGCGCTGGTGCGGGTGACGGATATGAAATCGCCGGAGGTGCTGGCCCCCAGCGTGCGGGCGCTGGCAGGTTTGCCCATTGAGTTTGTGCTTGGCGAACACCGGGAAGAGGATTTTCTGTGGGCTGAGATGGTCATTCGCAACCCCGGCGTCCCGCTTTCATCGCCCTACCTGCGACTGGCGAGGGAGCATGGCGCGCAGATCGAGATGGAGATTGCGCTCTTTTTCCTCGCCTGCCCGGCGCGTATCATCGGCATTACCGGTACGCGGGGCAAAACGACGACCAGCACGCTCATTTACGAAATACTCAGAGCCAGTGGCGCGCCTACCGTGCTGGGGGGCAATGTGGCGGGAGTGGAGACGCTCTCTCTGCTGCCTCAGATCACCCCGGAAACACTGGTGGTGCTGGAACTGTCTAGCTGGCAACTTGAGGGCCTGGCTCCCCATGCCATCAGCCCGCAGGTTGCCGTGATGACCAACGTCTACCCCGACCATCTCAATACATATAGCGGCATGGAGGAGTATGCGGCGGCGAAGGCCAATATTTTTCGTCATCAGCGAGCCAGCGATCTGGCGATCTTCAACTATGACAATCCCTGGACGCGCCGTTTCGGCGAGGAGGCTCCGGGCCGCGTCTGGTTTACCAGCCTTGAACGCGGCGGCAGTTTTGCGCGCGGCTCGACGGATATTTCCCCGCTGCTCTTCCGCGAGACGCCGCTGGTTGGCAGGCATAATCTGGAAAATATTCTGCTGGCTACGACCACAGCCCGCCTGCTAGGTGTGTCGGACGATGCAATGAGTGAGGTGGTGCGCGAGTTTCGTGGGGTGGCGCATCGCTTGCAGGAGGTTGCTGTCGTGCGTGGGGTGCGCTACATCAATGATAGCACCAGCACAACCCCGGTTGCCGGGCGCGTTGCCCTGGAGGCTTTTGCCGGGCCTCTGGTGCTGGTTGCCGGTGGCAATACCAAGCATCTGCCCCTGGAGGATTGGCCGGAGACGATTGTACGCCGCTGCCGCGATGTCATCTTGCTCCAGGGTTCCGGCACCGATGAATTGCTTCAGGCCCTTGAGGAGCAGGCGCAGAAGCAGGGCCTGCCCAACCCTGTACGTGGCGTCTTCGCGAACTTTACGCAGGCGATGGATGCTGCCGTTGCCCTCACTTCTCCCGGCGATGTCCTGCTCTTCTCCCCCGGCTACACCAGCTTCGGCATGTTCCTCAACGAGTTCGACCGGGGCAACCAGTTTATCTCTTACGTGCAGCAGTTGCAACAATAGCTGCCGCGCTCTCCATACGCTTTGTGGGCCTCAGCAGAAAGAAGTACCCCTGTTCCCCCAAACTTCCTATATTGATGACTTTCATACCGACCTATCAGTTATACTACACGTGGGAGGAAGTGTATCTTAGAAATCAGAGGGGAATGCATGAGAACTCGTCATTTGAGGGATTATCTTATTCGCTGGACATGTATCTGTGTCTGTTTCCTGATCTTCGTCTCCGCCTGTGGCAATGCGAGCGTGAATACACCGCACCCGAAAATAGAAGTTGATCGGTCAAATTCATCGCAAAGTTTAACTTTACCGGCACAGAGCGGTACGCCGTCTGTGTCAGGACAGACGCCGGGAGTACACCCATCTTCCACGCCGACAACGTCGGGAGGCTCTACCCCTTCACCCGGTACGCCACCCGGCCCGGTTCCACCCGGTAATGGCGGGATTCCTTCAGCCTTTCCCCATTATTTCAGCTTTGGCGTGATGAGTCCGTCTGGAAGCGCCTACCTGCTCGATCAGATGCGCAGTCAGAACGGAACCGCGTATGCTTTCCGTTATCAGTATCTTACCGGCGGCGTCAATACCGGGCGCGGGTGGGAGACGTGGAACTCGCCGCCGGGTCAGTTCGCCACCAATTACATGCAGGAGAGCGCGCAGCATGGCTATATGCCGGTTTTTGTGTACTATGAGATGTGCCTCTCCAACGGCCCCAACCCTGGCAGTTCCTGTGGCGGCAATAACATTGGTCAGGACACGGGAAACCTGAAAGATGGGGCAACGATGAAAGCCTACTTTGGCAACTGGGTGCTGATGCTGCAAAAGATTGCTGCCTTTGGCAAGCCTGTGCTGGTGATTGTTGAGCCGGACCTGTGGGGGTTCCTGCAAAATGCCTCCAATGGCAGCAATAACGCCGCCAGTGTCCCGGCCAGCGTCAGTTCTTCCGGCTTTGCCGATGCTGCCGGTTTTCCCAATAACGCGCAGGGATTCGCCTGGGCGCTGCTGCATATGCGGGATAAGTATGCTCGCAATGCCATTCTGGCCCTGCATGCCTCGACGTGGGCCGCCGGTATCGACATTGCCACCTATACCGGCGCTTCCCTCAACGTGGCCGGGGTAGCGCAGCGTGAAGCGGCATTCCTGAATAGCGCCGGCATTGTTGGCAACCCGTCGGGAGTCTCAAGCTGGGATGTGATTTCCAATGATGTGGCCGATTTTGACTCCGGCCAGCCCGGCGGTCGCGGCTGGTGGGATCGCTATAACCGCACCTTCCCCAATTTCTCCCGCTATCTGCAATTTATCGGCTATCTCAGCCAGGATACCCATCGGCGTATAGTCATGTGGCAGGTGCCGATGGGCAACCAGTATTTTGATACGATGAACAATTCGCCCGGCCACTACCAGGATAATCGTGCCGAATACATCCTGGGCAACGTGCGCAGTTTTGCCGCCGCCGGTATCATCGCCGTCCTTTTCGGTCCTGGCAACTATGGCACCATGAACATCGACGCCCGGCACGATGGCGTGACCAACCCGGCTCCCATCAGCACCTATGAGTGCAACGCCTGCAATAACCATCAAAGCGCCTATCCCGACGACGATGGCGGCTACCTGCGCATCTTTGTCGGGCTGTATATGAAAAATCCCGTGCCGATTTCGTAGGGGATAGCAAACCCTAATCCAGGTAGCCGAGGGCCTGCAAGCGCGCTTTGATCAGAGCAATTTCGGCATCGTCCATCTCTGCGGCTTCCCAGAGGGGGGCGATATAGCCGTGTTGTTCGAGGTAATCGAGGATGCGCAGGGCGCTGCGTTCTGCCGATTCGGCGGTCGTATCAATGCTCAATTCAGGGCATAGTGGTGGCTCATAGATGGCTTCGGCGAGTTTGGCGGCAACGGAGATGTTCTCGTTCTTGCGTCTGCGCGCCTCGCGTTGCTGCGATGAGCAGTGCAGGTAAATCTCGATGAAGTGGGGAAGGTGTTCGCGGGCGTGGATACGCGCCTGGCGGTGGGGAGAGATGGCCGGAGTGAGAGAGATGACGCCATTGCGCGCCAGGATGGTGCAGATATAGGTGATAAATGCATCATAGCCCAGTGTATGGCTCGCCTCCTCCGGCATATGCTCGTCGATGTGCAGTTCCTGTTTCAGCCAGCGGGCCAGCGCGCGTGTGTCGATAATCTCAGCCTTATAGCCTCGTGCCAGCAGTGCTTTGCAGACCAGCCCGGCCAGCGTCGTCTTGCCGGTTCCCGCCAGCCCCGTAAACCAGAGCGTAAAGCTGCTGCCATGCTGTGCCGAGATGGTAGACCAGCCGGAAATATCCCGGAACAGGGGATGCGAGTGTTCAGCCATGCCAGACGCTCCTCCCACAGATCACAGAATCGTCACGGAGAACAACTGAGAGCCGATCAGCTACAGGAAGCTTCCTCTTTCATTGTACCCTGCCTTCCAGCGACTGGCAAGTTATCCCTGTCCTGGAGTCCTGTCTTATACGCAAAGAACTTGTCCATTCCAGAATGCGATGGGACAGGTTCGCCTGAGGGTCTGTTTTCAACAGGTTGAGCTTGCTTTAAGGATAGCAGGAACGCGACGCGCTGTACAGTGTCAACTGTACCATCCTCACCTGCTGAATCGTGTCTCTAAATATACACTCTATTTTTTCTTCTGGCTGCACGAAGTGTTTTTTGATAAAAACCTCTGCTTTATACTCTGAAGAGATGAGTCAGACTATCTGCTTAAGAAATCTCTCTGTATTCCGGTCAAAGGAGACCCTTTCTGTCAGCGAAGACACCTGGGGAGAAGTTGTCATCGTAGCGAGGAGTTTGTAGGGTACATCGATGGATGAAGTGCGGCCCCATTGATCTAATCGCTATACGGGGTCTTGTGGAAGAGATGAGAGAAAAGGAGAGGTTATGGCAACTGTGGGTAAGAAGCAAAATGGTCTGTGGCGCATTAAGCCGGTGGACCTTATTTTGCGGCAGAGCGATCAAGCGGAACATGGCTTGAAGCGCACATTAGGGCCGATTAGCCTGACAGCTATGGGCATCGGTGCGATTGTCGGTACCGGTATTTTCGTCTTGACCGGTGTGGCAGCTGCGAAGTATGCCGGGCCGGGCTTGATGATCTCATTTGTAATTGCGGGTATTGTGAGCGGGCTGGCCGCGCTGTGTTACGCCGAATTTGCCAGCAGCGTGCCGATTTCCGGCAGCGCCTACACGTACTCATACGCCACGCTGGGCGAGTTGATTGCCTGGATTATCGGCTGGGACCTGATTCTGGAATACGCGGTCGGCGCGGCTGCCGTCAGTATTGGCTGGTCTGGCTACGTGACCGATCTGCTCAAAAGCGCCTTTGGTCTCACCTTGCCGACCGCGCTGACGGCTTCGCCTTTTGCCGGTGGCATTATCAACTTACCGGCAACGCTCATTATTCTGGTTATTACCGGCCTGTTGATTCTCGGTACCTCTGAAAGCAGTACGGTCAATAACATCATCGTGGCGATCAAACTGCTGGTCATCCTGTTTTTCCTCGTCGTGGGCGTCGGGCATGTCAACCCGGCAAACTGGTCGCCGTTTCTGCCTTTCGGCGCGGGCGGCATCCTGCGTGGCGCCAGCATCATCTTCTTTGCCTATATCGGCTTCGATATGGTTTCGACCTCGGCGGAGGAGACGCGCAACCCGGCGAAAGATTTGCCCATTGGCATCATAGGCAGCCTGCTTATCTGCACGCTGCTGTATATTCTCGTGACGGCTGTGCTTACCGGTATGGTTCCGTACACGCAGCTCAACGTGGCCTCGCCAGTCTCGCATGCCATGATTCTGATTGGTCTGAACATTGCCGCCAGTATCATCTCGATCGGGGCCATCTGCGGGTTGACGACCGTGTTGATTGTGCTGCTGTACGGGCAGAGCCGCATCTTTTTCTCCATGTCGCGTGATGGCCTGCTGCCAGGGATTTTCTCGCGCATCCATCCCCGGCTGCGCACGCCGTACTGGTCGAGCCTGCTCATCGGCGTCGTTGTCGCGCTCGTCGCCGGGCTAACCCCCATCGATGTGGTAGCGGAACTGACCAATATCGGTACGCTGGCCGCTTTCGTGCTGGTCTCGCTGGCCGTGCTCATTCTGCGGCGCACGCAACCGAACCTGCGCCGCGCCTTCCGTGTGCCGCTGGTCCCCTGGATACCGATTCTCTCGATGATCGCCTCGCTCGTCCTGATTGTGAGCCTGCCGCTTGTGACCATCCTCCGTTTCATCGTCTGGCTCGCCATCGGTCTGCTCATCTACTTCCTCTACAGTCGTCGTCATAGTAAACTTGAGGGCAAGTATGAAGAGGATGTTCGCAAGGAGTTTCCGTTAGAGGTATAGGAACTGGTTAGAGTAGGTTTCTGCATGGGCGGTTGGTAGCAGGAGTGCCAGTCGGCATTGAAGGCTGACTGGCACTCCTGCTATCTTTTGCCATCAACAGTAAGAAGATAGCACACGTGATAGGCATATGATAGGATCATGCTATTCTTCTCATGCCTCCTTCCGGGTATGCTACTACCAGGGCAACAAATTCCCAATGTGGGTCATATAACTAGCTTATATAGCACAGGCCCTACGTCATAGCTTTCGTGCCTTCCGGGACCAGACTTTGCTCTCATTGGCCAGTTGGTATATTCCTGACGAGAAAGGACGATGTACCGTCGTGCGTCGATGAGGCTGCATTATCTGTGGCAGTGGTTGAAGGAGTCTTCCGCACTTTTCTCGCAAATACATATATAACCTGAAAAGACTGGAGTACTTAATGAGTAAGATGTATCGTACCAACAAAGTGATTATACTATTAGTAACCTGTTTGGGATTGTTCATGGTGCTGCTGGATGGCTCGATTGTCAACGTAGCCCTGCCAACCATACAGGCTGATCTGCACGCACAGCTGTCGGACCTGCAATGGATAGTGGATGCCTACACCTTGCCCTTAGCCGCACTGATGCTCACCGCGGGCACCCTGGGGGATCGCTTTGGGCGCAAGCGACTCTTCCTTGCAGGGTTGGTGTTGTTTCTAATCGGCTCGGCACTTTGCGGCTTTGCTCTGAACCTTGGCTGGTTGCTCTTCGGTCGCGTGGTGCAAGGCGTAGGTGCAGCCGCGCTGATGCCGGGCAGTCTCTCGGTGCTGGTGGCAGCCTTTCCCGAGCCGCGTGAGCGCGCGCAGGCCATTGGTCTGTGGGCTGGCATCTCTGGTGTGGCCCTGGCAGCCGGGCCGCTCGTGGGCGGCCTGCTGATCCAGATTGCGAGCTGGCCTGCGATCTTTTTCGTCAACCTGCCACTTGGGGTGGTTGCGCTCGCTCTGGGGTGGCTGATGCTTGCTGAGTCCTATAACCCGAAGGCGCAGCACATCGACCTGCCGGGCGTAGTGCTGGTGACGGGTACCCTTGTCTGTCTGATTCTGGCCCTCGTTGAGAGTTCTTCGCACAGCTGGACCTCTGCATTAATCCTGGGTCTCTTCAGTGGCGCTGCCTTGTGTCTGGTCGCGTTCCTGCTGGTCGAGAGCCATGTGCGCGAGCCGATGCTGCCGCTGAGCCTGTTTCGCAACCGCGTTTTCTCAATCGCCAATGTAGCCGGACTCCTCGTCGGCTTTACAATGCTGGGCACGTTCTTTTTCTTCACGCAGTTCTTACAATCCGTACAGGGTTATGCGCCACTGGAAGCCGGCTTGCGGACGCTGCCCACCACGGTGGGCATCTTTGTAATCTCTCCGCTGGCAGGTACGCTCGCCGCCCGTCTGGGTCCGCGGCTGCCGATTGTCCTGGGAGCATTGTTGGCGGCGCTCGCGCTGTTCCTGCTCCTGAGCATAGAGCCTGACACCGACTATGCCACGCTGTGGTGGAAAATCGGCCTCTTCGGCGTTGGCCTTGGCTTGATGATCAGCCCGCTGACCGCGGTGATTCTCTCCGGCGCCCCTCCTGAACTGGCCGGTCTGGGTTCATCCGTGAATAACACGAGCCGCCAGATCGGATTTTCGTTAGGAGTGGCTGTGCTTGGAACCTTTGTCGTGCAGCAATTTAGCAGCAACATTACCTCCCAGTTCACCCAGGCGGGCGTTCCTGCGTCGCTGAGTACAACGATTGCCAGCAAAATTGCCAGTGCTGGCGCACAGGCCAGCCAGGTTCCGCTTTCGGGACGACTGCCCCTGCCTTCGGCCACGCTGCACCAGGCGATCAACCAGGCATTCGTCGACGCGCTGCATGGGTCATTTCTGATTGCAGCCATAAGCGTGCTCGTTGTCGCAGTGTTGGCAGCGTTCTTCATAGAACAGAAGCAGCCTGCGACAAGTGTGAGCAGTGAACTGCTCGACTCGCCTGTGACAACAATAACCAGCACCATGCGGCTCAAGGCTTTTGCAGGTGAAGGATACCAGAAAGATGGACCTCGATAATCGTGAGGTTTACATTATCGCATCTGTATGTCCGAGGCGTTCCAGCACAAAGTTGGCGAATTCGCGAATGTGCCGCTCGGAAGGGACGTAGATGCCCCCAGCTTTGTAAGCTTTCGAGGACATGCCCATCTGCGCCAGCTCGCAGACTTCCCAGTCCTGCTTGTTGACGATATCGAAGACCTCGACGGCGTCCATCGGGTCGAAATCTGGCAGCGCCATCGCCTGGGGGTCGAAGAGCCAGTCGCAGGTCACGCGGCAACTGGTGGGGCCGGTGGGCCAGAGGGTGTGGATGACGACGTGATCGTCGAGCAGGTTGAGCAGGATGTTGGGGCGCAGCACGATTCCGTAGTAGTGGCGCAAATCTTCGGGCAGCAAGCCATGCAGAGGCGGGCGGCTGGCCTTGCCGGTAATGGTGAATGCCTCAACATCGTCGGCCAGTGTCGCGGCCTCGCCTGCCACATACGTTTTGCCAGAGCGGAATCCGGGCAGCAGGCGGCAGAGTTCGGGATGCATCGGCCCGCAGTGGTAGCATTCCTCGAAGTTCTCAATCACCAGCTTCCAGTTGGCCTGTATATCGTAAGAGATGGTCTTGCCAATCTGCAGTTCGCTCAATGTATAGCGCGTGAAGGGCCTGTATGAGCCAAAACGCTCGATGATCGGGCCGTTGATCTGCGATTCGATGGGGGCGGGATCGTCGGCAAGGTTGAGCCAGACCAGTCCTTCCCAGACTGCCAGCGCCACCGGCACCAGACCGAAAGCGGTGCGATCAAACTGCTCGTCGGAGAGAATATTAGGCGCGCCGATCAAACGCCCATCCAGCCCGTATGTCCAGGCGTGATACTTGCACTGGATGGAGCCTTTCAGTTGCCCGCTGGCCTGCGTGCAGAGGCGAGAGCCACGATGGCGGCACACATTCAAAAACGCTCGCAGCACTCCCTCCCGGTCACGCACCACAATCACGCTTTCCTTGCCCACGCCCACAACCTGATATGACCCGGCAGCGGGAAACGCCTCTGCCCGGCCAACACAGACCCACATTTGCGAAAAAATACGTTCAAGCTCCTGCTCATAGATCGCCGGGTCGTAGTAGTAACGGCCAGGGAGCGTCGACAGATACGAGGAAGTCTCAGGATGGAAAGAGATACTCATGTACACTCCTCTTCAGGGGTAAAGGGACAAACCATCAGCCAGCGCGTAGGCTATATACAAGTATACTGATATAGAGGCTTCTACACAAGACTTGCCGGTTTGTTCGGGGGATGCTTCGCTCGACCACCTGCTTCGCGCCAGCGTGACAATGCTTCCTCTATTTCACATATGCATGATCACTCATATTACCTCTCACTCATAAGTTGCATTAGCTCTCTCTGGTTCAGAGTGTTCCTCGATGCTTTGCAGGGTCTGATGTCGCTTTTATTGCTGTGTTTGAAAACATATCGCTACCCGATGGACACAGACAAAATGCGCTTTTTGCAGACCTTGTTGCTACTTTTCATTTTTTATGGTTACGGATGGCATCCAAAGGTGTGACATCCAACGGGCGCTGTGCCATTGACGAGCACGGGGATGATGACTCCGAACAGCAGCCCTACTAGCAATATTGCCATCATGAACAGCCTGCCCCGTGGGTTGCCGAAATTCACGGTCCATCCCAGGCCGAAGCGTCTGGGAACAAACATGGCCGGGTCGTCGGGATTGTAGTAAAAGATGCCACCATACCAGTACCGGTCATCATCGCGGAAAACGGTATCGGTGTATAGGCGATCAGGAGGTGTGCTTGCTTTTGTCCTGGACCCCGGCAGCGGCAGGAACAGGACGAGGGCGATGGCAATCAGCACTCCACAGACCACTAAGAGGGCAGGCAAAGATATATTCATCAAGGCAGCTCCTTCAAGGCAAAGCGATAATGAGCGTAAAACATTTCCCTGTTTTAGAAAACGCATACCTCTGACCATCCCCAAATTACGACGGAGTTCCGCCTGTGTCAGCGCCTCCTGCTCAGGCCTCTGGCTGGATTTCTTCTACCTTGCGGGCCTCGCGGATAGGCCGGTTCACCATCGCGGCGAGTGGCAGGACGACCTGCCCGGCGGTGAGCAGCAGGACGGTGGTTTGTGGCCCCGTGTATTGCAACAGGATGCCGGTCAGTGCCTGCCCCGCGGGCGAGAGGCCGAGCGCAATCAGGCGCGCCACGCTGTTCACGCGGCTCTGTAGCTCGTCTGGCGTGATGGCGAGCCGGTAGCTGACGCTGGTGACGGCGTAGAATGGCCCGATGAAAAAGAGGGCAGCGGTAAGCAGTCCGAGTATGAGCGGGGAGGGCAGGGCAGCGAACGGCAGCCAGAACACCACGAACAGCCACAGGACGCCGGTGATGATCTGTGCGAAGCTGAAACGGCGGCGAATGGCTTCTACCGCGATAGCTCCCAGGATAGTGCCGATGCCTGCAATGCCGAAGATGAGACCGATGGTAGCATCGGATGCGTGCTGTTGCTGCGCAATCACAATGATAATCAGTGTCTGGCCCGCGCCAAAGAAGATATTGCCTGCTGTGATGAAGGCCATCGAGCGCAGCAGTGGCTGGTTCCACAGCCAGCGCAGCCCCTCGCCGATTTCTTTACGCAGGCCGCGTTTCGTTGTGGCCGTCGCATTGCGCAATCCCTGAAATGGGATGCGAATGAAGGAGAGTGAAACAACCGAAATGACGTAAGAGATGGCGTCCCCCAGAAAGGGCAAGAGGGAGCGAATGGCGAACAGGATGCCGCCAAGCGATGGGCCAATCAGCGTTGTAAGCCCGGCTGTGACCTGCACGCGGCTCATAGCAGCGGGCAGTTGCTCCTGCGAGACCACCTGGGGAACGCTGGAGACCTCCGCGATGTCGAAGAAGGCTTCAAACGTCCCCTCGATAAAGGCAACGAAGTAAAGTTGCACGAGCGACAGGTGGCCCAGGAGGGCAGCCACCGGGATGCTTGCCATACTGATTGCCCGCACGGTATCGCAGATAATCATGACCTGCTTGCGGTTCCAGCGATCGAGCAGTGCGCCGGCGGGCAAGATCAGGATAATGTACATCAGCGACCGCAGCGCGCCGATCAGGCCCGCCTGGGCAGGTGAACCCGTGATTGCCAGCACGAGCAGAGGGTAGGCGATGCGCGAAACTCCACTGCCGATATTGGAGAGCGTCTGCCCGCCCCAGAGCAGGAGATAGTCGCGATTTCGCCACAGCGAGAGCGGCTTGTTGAGCGTTCCCATCCCCTAACTCGTCCACTTCACCCGCAGATCGAAGCCGCGTTTGCGGAACTCCTCGACGAAGGTTGCGCCGGGAACGGCGAGTTCGACGGGGACGCCGCCGCCGGGTGTCTGGCGGCGCGCGATGAAGCCGGCCATGATAGCGGCATGCCAGCCGGTGGTGCGCTCCATAGCCGTGAAGCCTGTAATCTCGTCGTAGTAATCGAAGAGGTCGATGATAACTTCTCGCTCCTGGCCGTCTTTGAGGCCGCGAGCGAGGATGCGGATGATGACCATGTCGCGGTCGCCCGGCATGGCGCGCAGTTGTGGCTCCAGCACAGCGTGCAGCAGGTGGCGCGGGATGACCGCCGTGCCATCGACCATCACCGGCTCCAGGCCGAGTAGCCCGGCGTCGTTGTAGGCTTTCCACTGCATGTAGTGGCCGGGCCAGCGCAGCGTCTTGTTTTGCAGCGTGCGTAGCTTGCCCTGATATGTCCAGGGCATGGTGCTGGTGCCGCCCGCTGTGGTGAATGCCTCTAGCTGGCCGATAGGCGCGGGAAAGTCGAGCAACTCGTATTCCTCGAAGCAGTTAATCGTCTGCTGCAGGCCGTCGCGCAGGAAGAGCGTGGTACCGAAATATTCGTTGGTCAGCCCTTCGATATTGAAGGTCAGGATATAGTTCCAGGGCGGCTGCGGGTGTTGAGGCAGGCCGCCATCGTACATGAGAATATCGCGCGCTTCGTCGAAGAGGCTGACAGCATAGGAGCAGAGGGACGTTCCCAGCCCTGGCACCTGCCCGCAGTCAGGAATCAGCGTGATGCCTGCCGCCTTCGCCTCGGCATCGAAGGCCAGTTGCTGCTGCACCTGCCTGGTGTTGCCGCCGAAATCGCACATGCTGGCGCGAGCGCGCAGAGCAGCGCGTGTCAGCCCCAGATTGAAGAAATAGGGAACGCCGGAGACGAAGACCTGGATTTCGGCCTTGCTCAAAGCAGAGACTACGGCCTCCTCGTCCTGCACATCCACCGGTGTCGGATGCGCTACCTCGTGTCCGATCAGCGCATTCACCCGTTCGGCGGCGCGTTGGGCATAGACCAGGGACTGGTCGGCCAGCAGGAGAAAATCAGCCTCGCCGAAACGGGCGAGATCGTAAGCGGCAGCGGTTCCCTGCCGCCCGGAGCCAATTACGGCGTAACGAAAGCCCATAAATGTGGAAACTCCTGTCTATAGCATCAATCAGGTAACGGTCCCAGGGCATGTTATGGGGCCGGTGTTGTCCGGTAACGTTCATCAAGACGATATGAGGCTATCATACCATATTAGTGGCCCGGTTGTGTTTTCCCTTGACTGATGAATAGCGGCTGGCATATGCTGTTGTTATTGATTGATGTCCCTGACACACTAAAGGAGCAACAGATGATTAAGCCCTATACCGCTGTCGGACTCATTCCCACTGTGCGCGGCATTCGCACTCGCGCCGATATCAAGCGCAACATCGAACATCTCACCCACCTTGTCAAGGCCGCGTCCTGGCTCTCAAGCCTTGATCTGCCGGTCAGGCTGATTGCTTTTCCTGAAGGGGCGCTGCAAGGCTTCAACGATGAGGTGCTGGACCTCGATCATGTCACCTTCGCCAGGGAAGGCGCGATTGATATTCCCGGCGAGGAGACCGATGAACTGGGCAAGATCGCGAAGCAGTACAATGCCTTCATCATGGCGCAGGCGAAGGCGCGCCACCCGGAGATCAAAGACCGTTTCTTCAATGTTGGCTTCATCATCAACCCGGAAGGGGAAGTCATTCTGCAACATTACAAGGTCTCGCCGCTTTTCCCCGTTGAGCATTCTGTCTGCCCGCACGACATCTATGACTGGTGGGTCGAGCGGTATGGCCGCAACCTTAACGCTTTCTGGCCGGTGGTCGATACGGAGATCGGTCGCCTGGGCATCATGATGGCAAACGAGGGATCCTACCCGGAAAACGCGCGCGCCCTGGCTATGAACGGGGCTGAAGTGGTCTACCGCGCTTCCTACCCGCATCCGGCGACCGGCAACGAGATATTTGAGATTCAGAGCCGCGCCCGCGCCCTCGACAACAACATGTACATCGTGGCGCCCAACATGGGTACCTACTATCTCTTCCCCGAAGAGGATACCCCCATTGATACCTTTGGCGGGCGTTCCTTCATCATCAACTATAAAGGCCAGATTGTCGGTCGCCAGGAGTATGGCGCAGGCTCGACCTATGTGGGCGGCGTTATCGATATCGAGGCACTGCGTGACCACCGCGCCCGCGCTCAGTGGGACAACTGGATGAAGGACCTGCGCACCGAACTCTACCAGATGCTCTACGAGCAGCCTATCTATCCCAGAAACCTGTACCTGAACAGGGAACCTATGAAACACGCTGAGTACCGGGAAAAGGTCATCCAGCCCCAGATTGATCTCATGCACGAACGCGGCATATGGGTGAAGCCGGATCGTTAGCCAGGATTCGTAAGTCAGTACGCCAGCCTGTAGAGGGCGGTTGCCAGGACGGTTGCACCGCGCACGGCGTCCTCAAGCGAAGTGTGTTCAGCGGGGCTGTGCGAGCGGCCCTCGACGCTGGGGACAAAGAGCATGGCAGTGGGGATGTGGCGGGTCATCACCTCGCTGTCATGTCCGGCCCCGCTTGGCAAATATTTCCACGACGCGCCGCATGCCTGCGCTGCTGCTACCAGCACATTTTGCAATTGGGCATCCATCTGTGCCGGTGGGCTGTCATCAACGATTTCGCGCGCGACGGTAAGCCCGCGTTCGCCCGCGAGCCGTTCACAGATGACGAGGATGGTCTGGGAGAGTCGCTGGATCGTTGCCTCGTCCGGGTGGCGCAGGTCGATGGAGAACCGTACCCATCCAGGTACGATATTGAAAGCGCCGGGCTGCACATCCCATTTTCCCATAGTGACGACCGCCGGTCGGCCCTCCTGCTCCACCACGCGCGTGATCTCCAGCGCCATCGCAGCCGCGCCCTGCAAAGCGTCGCGCCGCAAGTCCATTGGCGTCGTTCCGGCATGGTCCGCTCGTCCCTCAACCGTAATCAACTGGCGCTGCATACCCACAATGGCTTGCACGATGCCGATGTCGATGTGTTCATCGAAGAGGATGCGCCCCTGCTCGATGTGCAGTTCCAGAAATGCGGCGAGGTCGTTGCGTATGGCTTCCCGGTAGCGTTCCGGCGCGAAGCCTGCCGCCTGCATAGCCTGCGCGATCGTGATGCCCTCGTCGTCGCGCAGCGTTTCCAGTTCCTGCGGCCGAATCAGGCCCCACATGCCGCGCGAACCCCAGTAGTGCGCCTGAAAACGGCTGCCCTCCTCCTCGCATAAGGCGACCATTTCTAATGATCGCTCCGGTCGTCCGGCCTGCTCGCGTAACGCGCGCACCGCCACCAGCCCCGCCAGTACGCCCAGCGCCCCGTCATATTTGCCCCCCAATCTGACTGTATCGATATGCGAGCCGGTCAGAATAGTACGGGTATCATCGCGTCCCTGTAAGCGTCCGAAGAGATTGCCCACCGCGTCTTCGCGCACTGCCAGCCCGGACTCGTTCATCCACTCCGCCAGTTGTCCGCGTGCCTCCTGCCATGCCTGTCCATACACCGGGCGAATAATGCCTCCTCCGGCCTGTTGCCCGATTGCCCCCAGCGTCTCTATGTAGTGCGAAAGTAATGATGGGTCAATATGGAGATGCATTATCTCTGGCATGGCTGTGTCCTTAATAGCTTCCGCCTAATTTTCGGTGATCCCAGGAGACGATTTCGACGGGGTCGACGAAGACCAGCACTCGTTTGGCCGCCTGCGCGGCCACCATCTGGCGCGTGGCGTCGTTCAGGGTGCCGCCGCTGTAGCGCGCGTAGATCAGCTCGCCGATACGCTGGACGGTTTCGCGTTCGTTGTTGAGGATAGCCCGTCCCTTGATCTGGACGCCGCGCAGTTCGTCGTAGCGAGTGCCGGACTCGACCAGGCAGGTTAGCCGGGGGTCGCGGCGCAGGTTGACGGCCTTTTGCGATTTCGCGTATGTCCAGAAAACGATGCGGTCATCGACCAGCGTGTACCACATGGCGACGAGGTGCGGCCAGCCGTCGTGGTCAATGGTGGCAACCTCAAGTGTGTACTGCTCCTCGAGGAAGGCTCGTATCTCCTCATCATTCATGCGAATCATATCGCGGCGATTCATGTTTTGTTCCTCCTTCGCAAGAAATAGAGAGTGGACGTTGGCGAGACGTTTATGAATATTGCGCCAGGAACTGGCCAATCTCCGCCAGGGCAGACATAGCGCGGCAGGTGATCTCTACCGATTCATAGAAAGGGATGCCTTCCTCGCGCAGGATGCGCAGCGCGGGGATGTCATGCCGGGCATAGATTGATTGTAGCAGTACCGGCTTCTGGTACTGGCGAACCAGCTTGCCCAGGGCGTGCGCGGCAGCCTCCTCACGCGGCCCGAAATCCTCTGAGAGCAGCCAGCGATAGCCGCCGAAGAGGCCGGTGATGATGACGCCATCGATTTCAGGGTCTCTGAGGCAGATTTCGGCCAGCCAGGCAAAAGACAATGGGTCTTCGTCGGCGGCCCCGGCGACATCGATGGGGTTGGTGGCTGTAGCGCGGGCGGGCATGAGGGCGCGCAATTGCTGCTGCGTCTCGGCCGCCAGTACCGGCACCTGCAGCCCGGCGCGAACGGCGGCATCACCGCCGGTGACGACGCTGCCGCCGCCGTCGCCGATGATGGCGATGCGCCGCCCGCCGCGTGGCGTGGGTGGCTGCGTGGCGAGCGCCTGCGCAACCGGGAAGAGTTCGTCTGAACGCAGCACGCGCACAACGCCGCTGCCGAGCAGGCGGCTATCGTTATCGGGACGCGGCGTCACCAGCGTTCCCGTGTGCGCCAGCGCGGCCCGTACCCCCACTTCGGTCGCGCCGCTCAGCAGGATCACGACCGGCTTGTAGTGTCCGCGTTCCCACATCTCGCTCGTGACCTGTCGCAGCGTGTTCTCCTCAATGGATTCGACGTAACCGGCGATGACGCGCGTCTCCGGGTCGTCGGCCAGATATTGCATGCATTCGGGGAAGGTGACATCGGCGGCGTTGCCCACGCTGAGAAATGTGGTGAAGCCGAGGCCGTCCAGTTGCGCCTGCGCATAGAAATACATGCCCAGATTGCCGCTCTGCGAGACCAGCCCGATTGGCCCGTCTGGCAGGGGAAAGGCCATACCCAGCGTATTAAGCTGTGCATCACGGATGTAGAGGCCCATGCAGTTGCTGCCGATGACGCGGATACCGTGTTCGCGGCAGCGCGCAACCATCTCCTCTTCCAGTCTGCGCCCCTCTGGTCCCGTCTCGCTGAAACCCGCCGTGATGATGACGATGCCCTTGACCCCTTTTGCGATGCAGTCATCAACGGCCTGGCGCACCTGGCTAAAACTGGTGGCAATGACGGCCAGATCGACCGTTCCCGGCACATCACACAGGCCTGGATATGTCTGCCTGCCCAGTATCTCAGGCACCGAGGGATTGATCAGATAAATATCGCCGGGGAAACCTCCGGCGATAAGCTGTCTGGCTGCGACATGGCCCCATTTGTGTGGGGCGCGTGACGCTCCAATGATGGCGACCGAACGCGGGTGGAACACCTCGTGGAGCGCGTAGAGGGTCACACTCATCTCTTACTCATCCTCGTTGCTGTCGTGTCTCTGCTGATTGTTCTCGCGCTGCTGGCGCAAAAGCTCTTCGACGCCACGAATAAGCGTATCCGCGCTCGGCAACGGCCCCGTGCCAGAGGTTGTGTCCAGGCTGAACGGCTCGTCTTCCTCCTCGTCTTCCTCCTGTTCCATCTCGGCAATCTGCTCTTCCAGCTTGCGCACGTAGGCGCTGGCCTCCGGGTCGCGTGCGACCAGCGCGCTGATCTGCTCTTCAAAACGGATGGCCTCCGATTGAATCTCGCTCAAATCCAGGCCCAGCGAAAGGAAGACATTCAGGTACGTGAGCAAGGCGGCGGTGACTTTGGTGTTGGGTGTGGCGGCCAGGTAATGGGGCGCGGCAGCCCAGATGCTGGCGGCTGGAATACCCGCGCGCTTGCAAGCGTCTTGCAGAACGCCCACGATGCCTGTTGGCCCCTCATAACGCGAGTGGTGAACGTCCATATCTTGCAGGCGCTCCCGTAACTCCTCACTTGAGGATGTGCCGGAAATGGGAACCGTGATCGAGTGCGGGATATCTGCCAGCAACGCGCCCAGCAGCACCACTTCTCTCACCTTATAGCGTTTGCAGACCGCAAGAAATTGTCTGGAGAAGGTCTTCCACTTCAACTGTGGCTCTGAACCCAGGTACAGAATAATGTCCCTGCTCATAAAGGGGGATTGATGCGCCGAAAACTGGTTGACCGGCCACGTGATAGAACGTTCTATACCATCAACATACTGGATGATGGGACGTGTCTCCGTAAAAACAAAGAAGTCTTCCGGCTCGATCTCAGCCAGTTTTACCGGTTTCCATCGCTCGCTGAGAAATTTCACGACTGCTGTCGCCGCGTCTGCCGCGTCATTCCAACCGGCAAAGGCGGCTACCAGCACGGGATTTCTTAGCTCTGGTTCAGCATGGTATTGTACATATGTCATTCATCACCTCTTTTTGCCTGTCCCTTACGATACTGGTACATGCATTCTCCTATTCTACCACTCCTGAAAAGATGTGACAGTGTCTCTTTTCAATGGCCGTGCCAGCGTTCCATGTGTTCTTTGTGCGTTTGCAGATAGGCGCCGGGAGCAAAGAACTGATCGTAATATGCCAGTTCGAGATGGTGCGCCTGGGCGTAAATGCGCAGCAGAATGGTGGGGTAGCGCGCCGGGAAGCGTCCATATGTGCTATAGATATGCTGTGCCATTTCACCGATACAATCAATCTGCGCCTGCGTATAGGGCTGAACTGTTGCCTTGATAGCGCCGCTATCCAGATACGGGCCACCCATCGCCGGATCATAGGTGCCGCCGGGGCCAAATTTTTTCGCGGCCAGTCTCTGCGCGGCCTCGTACATATCAGCAACGTAGGGCGGGCAGACAGACTCGTAATAGCCGTCGAGTCCCACCGGATTGGGCATGGTCCAGTCCTCGCGCCGCACAAAACGGAAGCCGAGGCCCGGCACGCCCTCGTCGGCGAACGCGCCCAGCACGCTGTAGGGGAAAATGCCGCTATACATCCAGCCGCCCAGGCCGATTGCCTGCATCATCAGCACAATATTCTGGCAGATTAGAGCAAGCTCCATCGCGACGGTTGAGTAGGCCACCTGCTCGATGTGCGAGAGGGCGAAGCGCATCTGCGGCGTGTCGCTAATCACACCGGTGCGGATAAACGGTTCCAGCTTGCCGCCCAGCCTGCCCGTGTAATCATCGTAGAGCGTATAACCGTTGGTGACATACATTGCCAGTAGCGCGAGCAATTGCTCTCCCACGTCGCCAACGGGCATGAAGAGCGTGGAACCGGCGACGTTGCTGTTCCAGAAATTATGCTCATCGTAATGCGGAGCCTTTCGCGGCAGCGTCAGTCTCTGGTCGCTGATCTGCGTCGTTGCTGCCCGTGATGTGTCGATAATGCGCATGATGGTATCATCCTGCTCAAATTCGCGTAAGCGTTCAGGCGTCAGGTCGCGGGTGCGTACCAGGTAGATACCGTTATCATCGGTGAAAAAGAGTTCGCTCGTACCGATGGAGGCGGCAGAGGGAATTGTGCGCCCGGTCATCCGCAAACTATAGCTGCTCAGCGCCTCACTTTCATTGACCGTAAAGGGAATGCCGAAATTCCATCCGCTCACTCCCGTCGCGGCAGCAATCAAAAGCGCCCGTTCCAGTTCATCAAGCGGCAAGGGATCATGCGGTGAGGTGTAAGCTAACGGCCCGGAAGGTATCGACATGCCATAGCCAAAACGGCGCGACCGGCGACCGAAAATACCACTCAGTAGTGAAAAGCGAGCAACCTGTTCTAATCGCGGGTCGAGAGTATCATGGGTATCGTCATGGCTCATCAGCGCCTCTTTCTTAAGAAATTGATCAGAGAATACGCTTCCAGTATAGCATATGTGTTCGTTTGTCGGCGGTCATACGTGTTCTTTAATGAAGCTGTACCAGAGGAATGGGCCGGGAAGGATATTCAGAACAGATAAGCAGTCTTTCGCGCTTCCAGCCTTGTTTTTCTCCCCTTCCCTGCCTGTGAGATAAAATACTGATGATATTGAGTCAGAGAGGAAGTAATACGTTATGACGACTACGACGCAGGTTGATGGAGGCCAGGGTGCGCAGCCGTTGATGCCAGGGCGTCCGATTCCGTTGAATGTCCCGGTGATCACTATCGGACGCTACCCGGATAATACGGTTATTTTGAAACATCCACTGGTTTCGGGCCATCACGCGCGCATTGAGCAGACGAGGCGCGGTGGACATCGCATCGTTGATCTGGGCAGCACCAATCGCGTCTATGTCAACGGGCAGCGCGTGGCAAATCAGGTTCTCAAGCCGGGAGATGTGATTCGCATTGCGCCCTATAAGTTCACGTATACGGGCAGCGAGCTGAACTGGGAAGATGAGAGCGGCGCTATCCGTATCGACGCGCTGCACCTTGAGGAGAAAGGTTCCCGGCGCACGATTCTGCTGGATGATGTGACCATCGATATTCCGCCGCATAAGCTTGTTGCTATTGTCGGCGGCTCCGGCGTGGGTAAAACGACGTTGATGAGCGCGCTCGACGGCATCCATCCCGCCTCGAAGGGGGCAGTGCTGTACAACGGGCAGAATTTTTACGAACACCTGGCGGAGTTCAGTCGTCAGATAGGCATTGTGCCGCAGGATGACATTGTTCACAAGAATCTGACCGTTGAGCAGGCCCTGTACTATGCCGCCAGGTTGCGCCTGCCCAGTGATTTTACGCATGCACAGATTAAAGACCGCATCAAAGAGGTGCTGGACGACGTGGGGATTACGCACAGACGCAAGTGGATGGTCGGCAGGCTATCGGGTGGCGAGCGCAAGCGGCTCTCCATCGCGCTCGAATTGCTGGCAAACCCGGCCCTCTTCTTCCTCGACGAGCCAACTTCCGGCCTTGACCCCGGCCTCGACCAGAAAATGATGGAACTCCTGCGCGAACTGGCGGACAAAGGTCATACGATTGTGCTGGTGACGCACACGATCTACAATATCGACCTCTGCGACTACGTCTGTATCCTGGCGCAGGGCGGTCGACTCGCCTATTACGGGCCGCCGAGCGAGGCCATCACTTACTTTGGCGCAAAGAACTTCGCGGAAATCTATTCGCTGCTGGAGCCAACGGAGGAGAACAGGAAGATTCCGCAGGAGGCGGCGGAACGCTTCAAGCATTCTCCCTATTATCAGCAATACATCGCGCAGCCGGTTGAACAGGAATTGGCCGATGTGCAGATGGGGCTGGTACCGCGTGTACCTGTTCAACGACGCAGGCATGGACACCATCGCAGGCAATTCTTTCTGCTCTCGCGTCGCTACCTGCGGTTGCTCAGCAATGATTTCGGCAATCTCCTGCTCCTGCTCTTGCAGGCCCCCGTTATCGGTCTGATTCTCTGGTTCCTGGCCAGTCCCACCGCCTTCACACCTACCAGTATCGCTGACTGCCCGACGAGGGCCAATATTCTTGCCACCAGCGGCCCTATCGTCTCCATCGATTGCCAGCGCGTGGTGAATGCGTTGAATTCGCCGCAGGCCACCATCTATCTGCAACACACAGGGAAAAGCAAAGACCAGGTCCTCAATGATGCCATCGAACCCAACTCTGGCGCGGACGCTCAGACCCTACTCTTCATCATGGCCTTTGCCGCCGTCATCTTTGGCTGCATTAATGGTGTGCGTGAAATCGTCAAAGAGATACCCATCTATCGGCGCGAGCGGGCGGTGAACCTGGGGCTTGCGCCCTACCTCTTCTCCAAAATCGTCATTCTGGGCATTCTCTGCCTGATTCAGAGCGCCATTGTGATCTATATGGTGAACCTGAAAGCTCCCTTGCATCAGGGTATCTTCCTGCCGCCGTTAGTCGAAATCTATATTACGATGGCGCTGGCCTCGCTGGCCGGGCTTATGCTAGGTCTCGTCGTTTCCGCGCTCGCGCCCAACACCGACCGCGCCATGAGCTTCGTTCCCATCGTCCTTATCCCGCAGGTCATCTTCTCCGGCGTCATCTTTGAACTCAATACGCCCATCCTGCAAGCCATCGGGGCCGTATTTGCCATGCGCTGGGCGATGGCAGGCATGGGTTCATCGGTTGGCCTGCACCCCGACAAACTGGGCGTCGATTCGTTCTCCTACCAGGGAACGCTCTTTGTCTCGGTCAATAAAGCCTCGGTGATTCCCACTGCCACCGCCCACCTGTTGCTCGTCTGGGGCGCGCTGGCCCTCATGATTCTCGTCTTCGGCCTCGCCACCGCGCTCTTCTTAAAACAGAAAGATACACGTTAATACCGCTGGCAACAGGCCACCACATGGGCTACCAGCAAGAACAAAATGCATGACAAGAAGGATACGCGATAATGGTACTGGCCGCAGGCCAGCCGCAAGAGGTAGCCCTCCTAGAGACGATGCATTCGTGCCGCCTGGGGGGCGGTCGTCTCTCGTAGGGCCACCTCTTGCGGCTGGCCTGCTTCGCGCTCGCCCCCCCGCTTCAGTGAACGCTTCCGGGGTGTGGCCTGTCGCTTGCGCGTGCTACCGCACAAACAGACCGGGCCTTTTAGCCCTTCGGGCCAACAAGGTCGCTCATGGGCTGCACATTGGCGGTGTCGCAGGTGAAGGCCAGGCAGCCAAGCCCCCAGCCGCCCTCGATCGTGGCAAGCATCGAGTAGTGGTTGTAGGCCACGCTCGATGAACGAGGAGCATGATCGGAATGAGAAATGGTGATGGTCAAGACATTGCCGCCGCCCTGACCCGGTACGGAATCACAGCAGCCGCGATCATCACCGAAGCCGTTGAAGCCCGATCCCGTGAAATCGCTCTCATCCCAGGTGATGAAGATAACGGAATTGCCCGTCCAGGCGCGGGAATTCATAATCGCGCTGACCGTCTGGCTCAGGAAGGTATCTCCTGCCTGGATCAGCAGTTGCTCGTTGGAGAAATCACAGGGGTCACTGGAGCCGCCACCGCCGCGCCCATGCATGTCGTGGCACTGGTCGGGGCTGATCCAGCTGTAATCGGGAACGGTGTTGTTCGCCAGGTCGGTGGAGAACTGGCTGAAATCCACGATGTTCGCCATACGAGCCGGGTTATCCTGCACATCCTGATACGAGACAAACGGATCGTGCTTGCGCTCATATAGCTGGTTGCCGCAGGCATGATCCAGTTTTGTGGTGCAGAGCGACAACGACTGCATGTATGCCCTCCACGTTTTCCCATGCGACTCAAGCTGATCGACGATGTTAGATACATTGATGGTGGTATCATTATCGTCGGCAACGCCGTTGGTCGAGCCGGAGGTGGCGGCAATGTAGTTGGGCTGGCTGGGGTGGGTGACGCCATAGTAGTTCGTCGCTACCCCGTAGGTCTCTACAGCCTGGTTAATCCAGGGCGCGTTCGGATTGCCGATCAGCGTGCTATAGCCGGTGTTTTCCATCATGATGACGAACACATGCTGGAAGTTTTTCAGGCCGGAGGCGCTCTGCTCCCTGTTCGCGCTGGCGGCAAATGCCTGCGATGAGACGAGTGTCAGCACGGCCAGCAGCACTATTCCCTGAAGCATAGTGCGGGCGACAAAACGAATGCCAGATTGGCTGCTCATAAAATACACCTACCTTCCGTTAAAAGAACAATCAGAGAAACGATTGGTCGGCGAAAGAACGAAGCATCATCCTCCTTTCCAGAAAGGTCGACACGCAGACGACAGCTCACCCCTGTACTTGAAACTGCCCGCTGAGGAACTGACTATAGTATAGCTGGCGGGATTTATACCTGTCAATTTATAAACCCTCTTGCTGAAATTTCACTACATGGAACGATTTTCTTATAGTCGTAAACTCTTGACGGGAATGGCGCGGCCGCCTATACTCAGGGCATGGAATTTGCTGGCATCCAGATTATCTATCAAGATCATCACCTGCTGGTCGTCAATAAGCCAGCGGGGCTGGTCATTCATCCCACCTATAAGCATGCTGAGGGGACGATGTGGGATGCCTTGCTGGACTATCTGGCGCAGCAGGGCGATGATGGCTGGCAACCGCCTGCTTTGCCAGACAGACCGGAGTGGGCGCGGGCGCCTGCCCATATTCAGGAGATGCTGCGTGAGAAGCAGCGAGAGCGTTACCGGAAAGAGCATGGCCTGCTGCCGCGTCCCTGTCTGTTGCACCGGCTGGATAAAGACACATCTGGCCTGGTTGCGCTGGCGCGTACCGAAGTGGCGCGCCGCCATCTTGTGCGCCAGTTTGAGGCCCACAGCATTGTCAAACGCTATCTGGCCGTTGTGCAGCGGGGAGCGCCGGAGTGGGCGCGTCCCCACGCTCCACTCATGGTATCATGGCATACTGGTACCAGTAGCGGTGCATCCGTTGAGCGCGAGAAAGCACTGCCTTTTTCGCTTTTTTCCGCAGGCGGGGACGAACTTCTGCTCTCTGGCCCGCTCCAGCGCGACCCTGATGACCGGCGGCGCTGTATTGTGGGGCCGCAGGGACAGCCAGCCACAACGCTGGTGCGCCTGCTGGCTATCAGCGACGATGAGGCTTTTGCTTTGCTGGATGTGCGGCTGCTGACGGGGCGCACGCACCAGATTCGCGCGCATCTCGCGGCCCTCGGCTATGCGCTGGTCGGCGATCCCGTCTACGCGCCGGTTGCCGCGCCGGGAACGCCGCAGGCCGCTTTGCGTCGCCAGTTTCTCCACGCCTCTCGTCTGGAACTGCGCCGCTATCCCGATAACGACCCGGCAGTCTTTGTTGCCCCGCTGGCCGACGATTTATATGTCTGGATGGAATACTACTTTCCATCTGCTCTGGGGGTTGTGCATGCAACAACGATCCTACCCGCCTGATAGCGGGCCGTTCGCGAAATTGAGCGAAGAAGATAAGAAGAAACGACTGGATGCGATGGTCAGCCTCTGGCAGAGCGATACCGAGCGGCGTATCGAACGCGAGGGCTACCGCGCCTTCATTACCGCTCTCGGCCTTGACGAGTACCGCTATTCTGTCTGGCTGCGCTTCCCGGAATGGGACCGCTCCGCCGTCGTGGGACAGGTGATTACGCTGCGCCGGTCGCAAAGCGGCGCGCCCGAAGACCCTGCCGTCTATACGTCGTGGCGGCGCGAGCCGCTCTTGAAATCCATGCCCGACTGGAAAGCGCGCCTGCCGAAGGAGAACGTCTTCAACCTCTCCGTGCGCATCACCCCCGGCGGCCTCGGCGAGGGAACACGCCGGGCTATAGTGATGCCGAAAGAAATGATTCCCCGCTACAGACCCGGCTGGCCCACGCAGCGCGAATGGGTGGCCTGGACACAATCCTTCGACTGGCTCTCCGTCGCCATCGGCTTCATCCGCGAAATGCTGGATTCGCTTTCCTGATATGGTACTCTTGTTCCGTTTTGTTGTGTTTACTGTACGAATCAGCTATGATAAAGCGGCTGCCAGTGTATTACAGAAACATTTCTGTGTGCATCTTTCTCTCTTTTCAATTTCAATACAGAGCAAAAAATGGGATTCTGGAATGAGGAGTATTCGCAGATGAGCGATCTTACAGGCAAGCAACTGGGACGATATCGCATTCTTCGTCGGCTGGGGGCGGGTGGATATGCGGTGGTATATCTAGGGGAGCATATACACCTCAAGACTCAGGCCGCTATCAAAGTTTTGCACCAGGTACATCTATCAAGCGATGACGAAGAAAGATTTCGGGGAGAAGCTCAAACGATTGTCCGGCTTAAACATGAAAACATTATCTCGGTCATCGATTATGGCATTCAGGAGAGTACCGGCATTCCCTACCTTGTTATGGAGTACATGCCTGCGGCGTTGCGGCAGCGTTATCCGGCTGGAACACGATGCGCTCCCCTGGAAATTCTTCCCTACGTGAAACAGGTCGCCAGTGCGTTACAGCATGCTCACAAACATAAGGTGATTCATCGCGATGTCAAGCCGGAGAACATGTTGCTCGATGAGCATGATAACGTCCGGCTCAGTGACTTTGGCATTGCGATTGTGTATGAAACTTCGAGCGCGTTGAAGACGCAGGATAAGCTCGGTACCCCGTATTACATGGCGCCTGAGCAGATTCAAGGTAAGCCGGTCTTTGCCAGCGATCAATACTCGCTGGGGGTTGTGGTCTACGAGTTGCTCTGTGGGAGGCGTCCCTTCACCGGTGGCTTTGCAGGGCTGCTACACCAGCATGAACATAGCGTGCCGCCTTCTCTGCGAGAGCGGGTGCCGTCGCTCTCGGCGGATATAGAGCAGGTGGTGTTGAAGGCGCTTGCCAAGGATCCAGAGGAGAGATATGCCAGCATCTCGGATTTTGCCCTGGCCTTTGAGCAGGCATGTTCGCAAGGGCAGGATGACAATAGCACGCAGCGGCTGGCTCTGACCTCTACCTCACTACCTCAGCCGCCTGTTTCTGCGGCGAACGAACGGGCCAGACCAAAGGTAGCGACACCGCCGGAGGATTCGTCGGTTACCTGGAACGTTCCCTATCGTCGCAACCCGTTCTTTACCGGTCGGGCAGAGATTCTGGCTTCCCTGCACGAGAGCTTTTGCTCAAAAAAGACGGCGCTGAAAACGCAGGCTTTGAGCGGTCTGGGGGGTATTGGCAAGACACAGATCGCGCTGGAGTATGCCTATCGCTACCATCGCGAATACCAGTATATTCTCTGGGTGCGCGGAGATACGCGCGAGAAAATGCTGGCAGATGTTTCCGCGCTTGCTCCCTTACTGGATCTGAAGGAGCGAACCGGGCAGGAGCAGCGTCGGGTCGTCGAAGCGGTACGGACATGGCTGCGGGAACATATGAAGTGGCTACTTATTATCGATAATATCGAGGATCTCAGGCTCGTCCAGAACTTTCTTCCAGCCGGTGGGCGCGGGCATATTCTCTTGACGACGCGCACGCAAACAACTGGCAATATTGCCCACTGTATCGATTTGCCGGAAATGACGCTGGAAGAGAGTACACTGTTTCTCCTGAAGCGTACCAAGCGGGTAGAACTGGATGCACAGGAAGCCTCACATCCCGATCTGCAAAAAGCGCAGGACATTGCCAGGGTACTTGGTGGGCTTCCACTCGCGCTTGATCAGGCTGGCGCCTATATTGAGGAAACTGGATGTAGCTTCGCGAACTATCTCTGTCGCTTCCAGAGCCAGCATAAGAAATTGCTCAATATGCGCGGCAGTTTTGATAGCGGCCACCCGGCCTCTGTCGCGGCTACTTTTGCCTCTTCTTTCGATCGAGTCGAGAAGATCAGTCCGGCGGCCATCGAACTGCTGCGTTTCTGCTCCTTTCTGCATCCCGATGCTATTCCCGAAGACCTGATTATCAATGGCGCGGCTGAACTTGGCCCCATGCTGCAATCTCTGACTACCGATCCCATTTTGCTGGATGAAATACTGGTCTTACTACGCAAATTTTCCCTGCTGCACCGCCATGCCGATACCGGCACGCTCTCAGTTCATCGTCTGGTACAACTGGTGCTGCAGAACAGGATGAATGAGAAGACACAGCGCACCTGGGTTGAGCGCACGCTGCGAGCCGTCAACCATGCTCTTCCTGATGTCGGCGAATTTTCCCACTGGTCCCTCGTAAAGCAGTACATGCCGCATGTCCAACAGTGCGTTGTCCATATCAAGAAATGGCAGATTTCTTCACCTGAGGCGGCCCGTTTGCTGGAACAGGCGGGGTCATACCTTCAGTTGCAGGCTCAATTTGATTCATCGTTTGCCCTCTTTGAGCAGGCCGCGCAGATGCGTGTATCGTCGGCGGCGGAGGCGGAGGCGGAGGCGGAGCCGGAGCCGGAGGCAACGATTGCCGCTCTCATGCACTTCTTCTGGCACTATTACTATCAGGGCCGGTATGCAGAGGCAGAACAATCGATACGCAGAGCATTGAGCTTCTTGCGGCAAACGTCGGCTGCCGACCGGCAGTCGCTTGCCGTCTGCCTGGGCTCAATCGCGCACCTCTATTACCGCCAGGGGAAATATAATCAGGCAGAAGAGTATTTCCTTGAGGCGCTCGTCATCTATGAGCAGTCTGTCGGGTTGTTGCATCCCTCGGCTGTCTGCATCTATAGCGGCCTGGGCGATGTAGCTCTCGCCCTTGCCAGGTTTGAAAGAGCCGAAAAGTTTTTCTCCGATGCTCTCGCCCTCTGGCAGCAGATGCCGGAACCGCAGCACCCTTTACTGGCTACAGTCTTTAGCGGGATGGCCCGGCTCTCTCTGGCGCTGGCGAAATATGCGCAGGCTGAGCAGTATCTTCAGCAGGCGCGCAACCACCTTGAGCAGACACTGCAATCTCCCCATCCTGCGCTGGCCGCTAACCTGAACGATCGCGCCTTGCTGCTTATTGCTCAAGGGAAATATGCCTCTCAGGAGGAAAAGGCCCAGATTGAGTCGCTGCTCAAGCAGGCATTGACGATGGTGGAGGAAACAGTGGGTTTGCAGCATCCCGTTGCAGGGTCCATTTTCGACACCCTGGGGACGCTCTGCTTCCTGTATGGTGACTACCCGATGGCGGAGCAGTATCTGCAGAAAGCTCAGAGCATTCGTGAGCAGACACTGGGCATGGAGCATCCCGATGTTCTCACCACCTGTAATAATCTGGCGGATGTTTATCGGAAAGTGCCAGGCAAACAGAGTATTGCTGAGGCGCTCTATAGCGATACGCTGGATCTGCGTATTCGCCTGCTGGGGGCGGAACATCCCGCCGTTGCCCGGACACAGCTTGGGATGGCCCAACTCTATTACGACGACCAGGAACCTGATATGTATATTCTGGCCGAGGGACTTTATCAGAAAGCCCTGGCAATTAACGAAAAGGCTCTGGGCGAAGAGCATCCTGCGGTCGCTCGCTGCCTCTTTGGACTCGCAATCATCAATTTCTGGAAATGGAAGAAATTGGATGTGGCTGAAGCTTACATCCTGCAAGCGTTGGCTATCTACAAAAAAGCTCAGATCCCGAACCACCCTGATGTAGCCGCCATCCGTAAGACCTATGCGAGCCTTCAGGTCGTCATCAAACGCCACCAGAAGAAGTAGCCTTCGTTGCATTCAGCATAACAGGAAGGCCCGGCTCTGCTTCATGAACCTTGCGCTTTCTCGTTTGAGGCGGTAGAATGAATGTGGTTCCACCCGTTAGTGGTCAGTGGGATCATGCGAAGGGTTCTTGACTTTCCTGTTCCCTGTCAGGGCATGCATCACACATAACCAGCCCCACGAGAAAGGTAGCACAAAATCGAATGACGATCAGTACTCGACCACGCACGATTGGCGAATTGCGTGAAAGTGGATATAGGGTCCTCCCGGTTAAGGAGGAAATGCGAAAAAACCTGATACAGAAGATTCGGAATGGGGAAGAACTTTTCCCCGGCATTATCGGCTATGAAGAGACCGTTATTCCTCAAATTGAAAACGCCATTCTCTCTTGCCAGGACATCATTTTCCTGGGCGAGCGCGGGCAGGCAAAGACCCGCATGGCGCGCGCGCTTGTCAGCTTGCTGGATGAGGAAGTGCCGGTCATTGCCGGTTGCGAGATCAACGATAATCCCTACGAGCCGGTCTGTAAGGCTTGCCGCGATAAGATAGAGGAATGTGGAGACGATGTAGAGATTGCCTGGCTGCCGCGTGATCGCCGCTATGGCGAGAAGCTGGCGACGCCCGATATCACCATCTCTGACTTGGTGGGCGAGGTTGATCCCGTGCGCGTTGCCGAAGGCCGCTACCTCTCCGACGAACTGACCATCCACTACGGCATGATTCCGCGCACGAATCGTGGCATCTTCTGCATCAACGAACTGCCCGACCTTGCCGAGCGCATCCAGGTGGGCCTGTTGAACATCATGGAAGAGCGCGATGTGCAGATTCGCGGCTACAAGATTCGCCTGCCGCTGGATGTCTATGTGGTCGCCAGCGCCAACCCGGAAGACTACACCAATCGCGGCCGCATTATCACGCCGCTCAAAGACCGCATCGGCTCCGAGATTCGCACGCACTATCCTCGCACGATAGAACACGAAATGCAGATCATGGAGGCCGAAAGCGCAGCCTTTCCAACGGATGAGTTGGATGTGGTTTATCCGAAGTTCATGAAGGAAATCATTGCCGAATTTACACAACTGGCGCGTCGCAGCAGCGATATCAGCCAGCGTTCCGGCGTCAGTGTGCGCGTCTCGATCTCCAACTACGAGAACGTGCTGAGCAATGCCTACCGCCGCGCGCTGCGCCTGCGCGAACGCTATGTCGCCCCGCGCGTGAGCGACCTTTCGGGCATCATCGCTTCGACCGGCGGCAAGATCGAGCTTGATACCGTCGGCGATGTCAAGGAAGAGCGTATCATCCAGAAATTGCTCAACTCCGCCATCCTCAGCGTCTTCGGGGACTACTTTGACGCGCGCGAGTTCGACCAACTGGTGGCCGGTTTCGAGCGCGGGCTGAGCGTGCAGGTAGGCGACGATATGCCCTCAATGGAGTACGTCAACCAGCTTGCCAGAGTAGGTGGTCTGAGCAAAGCTATTGATAAGCTTCATGCTCGTGGAAATCCGGCCAGTATTGCGTCTGCTGTCGAGTTCATTCTCGAAGGTTTGCACTTGAATCGCCGCCTCAACAAGGAGGCAACCAGCGGTAAGGTGCGCTACCGGCGATAAAGGATACATGCGCCATGTTCGAACGCTTTTTTAGAAATCGCTACGGCTATTCCCGCTGGGATGGCACGCAGCGTATCGAAGGACTGGACGCCGACGATATTCTCAACGCGCTTTCCGATGATTACCTGGAAAATGGCAATCTGCAACAGGCCCTGCGCCGCCTGATGCAGGAGGGCGTGCGCACCGACGATGGTCGGCGCACGATGGGCCTGCGCGAGCTACTGGAGCGTCTGCGCAATCAGCGCAACCAGCAACTCAGCCGCTACAACATGGCCTCTGGCGTCATGGACGACCTGCGCCAGAAACTGGAGGAGATCAAGCAGCTAGAGCGCCAGGGCATCCAGCGCCGCCTCGATGAACACGGCCAGCCCCCGTCGCAACAGGGTCAGCAGCCCGGCGAACAGGATAACCAGGCTGGTCAGCAAAATCAGCAGGGCCAGCAATCCAGAGGGCAGCAGCAGAGTGGCCAGTCCGGTCAGCAAGGGCAAATGGGCCAATCTGGCCAGGGCCAGCAAGGGCAGCAAGGTGAAGCTGGCGGGAGCGGCGATGACCTCTCACCGGAGCAGAAGCGCAAGATGCTGGAAATGATTGCGAAGCGCAAGCAGGAATATCTGGATCAATTGCCGAAAGATATTCCCGGACAGATCAAAAGCCTCTCTGAATATGACTTTATGGATGACGAGGCGCGCGAGAAATTCCAGGAATTGCTGAGCAGCCTGCAACAGCAGATGATGCAGCAGTTCTTTCAGGGCATGCAGCAATCGCTGCAAAACATGTCCCCGGAAGACATGGCCCGGCTCAAGCAGATGATTCGCGAACTCAACCAGATGCTGCGCGACCGGCAGGAGGGGCGCGAACCCGATTTCGACTCCTTCATGCAGAAGTACGGTGACTACTTCCCCGGCGTCAACTCGCTGGATGATCTGATCGAGCAGATGCAGATGCAGGCCGCCGCCATGCAGGGCATTCTGGAGAACCTCTCACCGGAGCAGCGTCAGGAGTTGGAGCAGTTGATGGAGCAACTGCTGGGCGATGACCGCATCCGCTTCGACCTCGCGGAACTGGCTCAGAACCTGGAAGCTCTGGCCCCGATGGAGGATATTCGCACACGCTTCCCCTTCCGGGGCGACGAAACGCTGCCCCTGAACGAAGCTATGCGCATGATGAGCCAGTTGCAGCAGATGGAGGGGCTGGAGGAGCAGATTCGCGATGCCCGCCGCATGGATAATCTGGATGCCATCGACAGTGAGAAGGTCAGGCAACTGCTTGGCACCGATGAATACCAGTCGGTCGAGCAGCTCAAAGAACTGATCAAGATGCTGGAAGAGGCTGGCTACATCCAGAAGAAGGGCAATCGCTGGGAGCTGACCGCGCGCGGCATCCGCAAGATCGGTCAGAAGGCGCTGCAGGACATTTTCAACAAGCTCAAGCGCGACGGCTTCGGGCGGCACATCAGCCCGTTCCGTGGCGTTGGCGGCGAGCGCACCGACGAAAGCAAGCCCTATCAATTCGGCGACCCCTTCCTGCTCGATCTGGAAGGCACGTTGATGAACGCGCTGCACCGCCGCGGCACCGGCACCCCGGTAGACCTGCAAAAAGACGATTTTGAGGTTTACCGCACCGAGTTCACCACGCAGTCGTCGACCGTGCTCATGATCGATATGAGTATGAGCATGATCTACAACGGCTGCCAGCCGGCGGCGAAGAAGGTAGCGGTCGCCCTTGAAAGCCTGATTCGCTCGCAGTTCCCGCGTGACAATCTCTACATCGTCGGCTTCTCGTTCGTTGCCCGTGAGTACAAGCCCGATGAGCTTGTGGAGATGAGCAGCTACGACCACAGCACCGGCACCAATATGGCGCACGGGCTGATGCTGGCGCGCCAGTTGCTTGCGCGGCACAAAGGCGTCAACAAGCAGATCATCATGATTACCGATGGTGGCCCGACCGTCTGGTATGAAGAGGATCTGGGAGGCTGGCAGTTTGCCTATCCGCCCAATCCGTTCGCGGAGAAGCAGGCCCTGCTGGAGGCGCAGCGTTGCACCCGTGAAGGCATCACCATCAACACCTTCATGCTGGAAGATGATCGCTGGATGGTGGCTTTTGTCAACCAGATGGCGCAGATCAATCACGGGCGTACCTTCTACGCCGACAAGTATAACCTGGGCGAATACCTGCTCGTCGACTACCTGAATAGTAAGAAGAAGTTTGTGAAGTAAGTAGATGGCAGAGGACGCGGAGAGAACATTCCAGGAGGGCCTGCACCGGCTCGGCCTCACCCTGAGCGAAGAGCAGCGCGAGCAGTTTGCGCGCTATCGCGAGGAATTGCTCGACTGGAATACTCGCGTCAATCTCACAGCTATTACGAATCCAGAGGAAGTGCAAATCAAGCACTTCCTCGATTCGTTGTCGCTGCTGCTGGTCTACGATAGGCCCCAGGCGCATCTGCTCGACATCGGCACGGGCGCGGGCTTTCCTGGCCTTGCCCTCAAAATCGTGCGCCCCCAATGGCAGGTCGTTTTGCTCGAAGCAACCGGCAAGAAAGTCACCTTTCTGTGCCATGTCATCGAAATTCTGCACCTGAGAGACGTGGAAGCAGTTCATGGCCGCGCCGAAGAGTTAGCGCGCAAATCACAGTACCGCGCCGCCTTCGATGTCGTCACAGCACGGGCCGTCGCCGCATTACCCACCCTGCTGGAATATTCCGCACCATTCTCTCGCGTCGGCGGCGAAATCGTCCTGCTCAAAAAAGGCGATATTGGCGAGGAACTCGCCCGGGGCCAGCGTGCCGCCAGGCAACTTGGAGCTAGCTTCAAAGAAGATGTGCCGGTCACGCTGCCCGGCCTGGAAGACAACCGCCGCCTGCTCGTCTGGCAGCAACAGAAACCCTGCCCACCTCAGTACCCTCGCAGCGGCTCGGCCATAGCGAAAAAACCTCTGGGCTGAAATTTGTCTCATACATAAGCAAAATTAGGAGTGTTTCCATGCCAGTTGCCATCATCTCTGATATCCACGGCAACCTCATTGCCCTCGATGCAGTGCTTACTGCTATCGAAGGTCGCAACATCAAGCAGATCATCTGTCTTGGCGATGTTGCAGCCACCGGCCCACAACCGCGCGAGGTCATTGCGCGTTTGAAACAGATCGGTTGCCCTGTTGTTATGGGGAACACCGACGACTGGCTGCTGGAGCCGAAGCTCAAAGAGCGGGACAATCCAGATATGCAGCGTATTCAAGATATAGAACTCTGGGATTCTCAGCAGCTCACATCTGAAGATCGCGCCTACCTGGCCAGCTTTCAGCCCACGCTCTCTTACGAACTGGAGAATGGGATGCGCTTACTTGCCTATCATGGCTCTCCGCGCTCCTACAGCGAACACATTGCCCCAACCACTCCCGATCACAACCTGGAAGCAGCCTTTGCCGGGCATCAGGCTGATATCTTCATCGGCGGGCACACCCATATGCAGATGTTCCGCCGCTACCGCCACAGCCTCGTGTTCAATCCCGGCAGCGTGGGTTTGGCCTTCGATTATGCATGGCCGTTCGACGACACCGTGCATAACCCTCCCTGGGCAGAATACGCCATCATCGACACTTCCCATGATGGACTCAACGTTGAACTGCACCGCGTGCCTTTTGATGTGCGAGCCTTCATCCAGGCAACGCTTGCCAGCGGTATGCCCCACGCCGAGTGGTATGCTGGCGAATGGAGTTTCAATGGATAAACATACCGGTGATGTACAGCAGAGTTACGATCAGGTCGCAGAAGAGTACGTAAGCCGTATTTTTCACGAGCTAGAACATAAGCCGCTGGATCGTGAGCTGCTCGACCGCTTCGCAAAGGCAGTGCAGGGGTCAGGTCTCGTCGCTGATATAGGGTGCGGACCGGGACATGTCACTCGCTATCTCTATGAGAGAGGTGTGAATGTGCTGGGGATAGATTTGTCGCCGCACATGGTTGAGCAAGCGCGAAGGTATAATCCAGGCATCGAGTTTCGGCAGGGAAATATGATGTCTCTGGACGTGGCTGATGAATCATGGGCTGGCATAGTCGTCTTTTACTCCATCATCCACATCCCTCGTGAAAAGGTGATCTCTGCCCTTCAGGAGTTCAGACGGGTGCTCAGGCCCAACGGCCTGTTGCTGCTCTCGTTCCATCAAGGCGAGGAGACGGTTCACCTTGATGAATGGTGGGGAAAGAAAGTTTCCATCGATTTTGAGTTCTTTCAGATCAGCGAGATGGAAGCTTATTTGAATGCAGCAGGCTTTATTCTTGAGGATAGTATCGAGCGACCGCCTTACGAGGAAGTCGAAGTGCAAACACGGCGCGCCTATCTGTTTGCCCGAAAGCCTCGTTGAATGTTGCTCTAATTGAGTATTGCTCTATAAGAAGGTTGATGTTTATGTGTGATCTACAGAAGCGACAGGAACAACTCGAAATTGCCCTGAAAACACTTTCGCTTCCAGAAGGCATCCAGCTTCGTGCCTGGCAGGAGGCCGATTTTCAGGCTATTCAACGCCTGACCGCTCAGCAAGGTTGGACGACTCCGACCAACCGGCCCACAGAGGCGCTACTTGCATGGCGACATTCGTGGCCCGCGCTGGTTGTGACCGAGGGAGAGCAGGTAATCGGCTTCGTGCGAGCATTGACCGATGGAGAGGTCACAACCTATATCGCTGACCTCCTTGTTGACCCGCGCTACCGGCGAAGAGGTCTGGGCCGTCTTCTCGTAGAAGCCTGCCACGCCCTTTACCCGCATACCCGGCTCGATCTCATTTCAGAAGAGGATGCCGTACCATTTTACAGGAGAGAGGGATTTCGGGAGCTGGGACCGGGGATGCGTAAGAGTTTTCGGTGAGGAGCTGTGAAAAGGATGGGAATGGCGAAATTGAAATTCTCTTCCGCTGGTTCGACCTCGATAAGCTACAAGACATCATCCTCTATCCCACCTTCCTGGTTGAGGCGTTACGGGAACTGCCTGCAGGCATAGAACATAAGGTACTTGTCGATGATGATTTTCCTGTGCTCTCCATTGTTCCTGTCTTCCCTGCCGACAACCCGTTGAACTGAAGCTTCATATTCTGAGAAGTAATAAAGTAAACGTAGTTAAACCTTGTAAGAATCGCAGGAATCGCGTATAATAGCAGAGATCAGAGAACCGAGGACGCCGCATGGAGAAGGAAGAGAGAGGCTGTTAGCTGGATGACGAGTAGAATCAGGAATCTTTTTCCATTGGTGGTGAGGATGGCAACGCGAGTAGTGATCAGAAGTAGTAGCGAATCGACTCCTGAATGCGGGTGAGGATCGATGATGCAGACCTTTACTGTCGCTGATCAGGGTCCACTACCCCGCTTGCCGCAGCCTTTGACCCCGTTGCTGGGGCGTGAGCGCGAACTCGCGCAGCTCACGGAGCTGCTGCGGTGGTCCGAAGTCCGCCTGCTTACTCTCACCGGTCCGGGCGGAGTCGGCAAAACACGCCTTTTGATTGAGATTGCCCATACCCTCCTGCCTGACTTCACGGACGGCGTCTATTTTGTGTCTCTGGCTGCTCTCAATGATCCTGACTTCGTACTCCCGATCATTGCCCAGGCGCTTGGGCTGCGGGCTGCGGGTACTCACTCATTGCTCGATGACCTGCAAGCGGCGCTCGTTGACCGTTCCCTGCTGTTGCTGCTGGACAACTTTGAACACGTGCTGCTCGCCGCGCCGCAGCTTGGTGCGCTGGCAGCCACATGTCCGCGCCTGACCATCCTGGCAACGAGCCGTGCTGCGCTGCGCCTTCAGGGCGAACACGAGTTTCCACTGTCACCTCTGCCTCTGCCCGATCTGGAGCGCCTGCCGACGAGCGAGGCCCTGTTACAGTATGCCGCGCTGGCCCTCTTTGTCCAGCGCGCGCAGGCCATCAAGCCGGATTTCCAACTGACAGAAGCCAATGCACGCACTATCGCGCAAATCTGTATTCGCCTGGACGGACTCCCGCTGGCGATTGAACTGGCCGCTGTCCGCACCCGGCTGCTGTCTCCGCAAGCCCTGTTGACACGCCTGGAACACCGGCTAGAGGTGCTGACCGGCGGGCCGCGCAACCTGCCTGCACGGCAACAGACGTTGCGCGATACTATCGCGTGGAGCTATCACCTCTTAGTGCCTCATGAACAGCAGCTTTTCCGCTTGCTGGCCGTCTTCACCGGAGGTTGCAGGCTTGAGGCGCTCGAGGCCCTCGCAAAGAAGGCGGGTCTGGAAGTAAACAGGGTGCTGGATGGCGTGAGCGTGTTATTGGAGAACCACCTGGCGCAGCAGGAGGAGCAGAGTGATGGCGAGCTGCGCCTGCTGATGCTAGAGACTATTCGCGAGTATGGTCTGGAGTGTCTGGCCAGCGCGGGGGAACTGGAGGCGAGCCGTGCCGCGCACGCGGAGTATTTCCTGGCGCTGGCCGAGGAAGCTGCTCCTCAATTGCATGGGGTCGAAGCGGCACGCTGGATGGCACTGCTGGAACGAGACAGAGAGAACCTGTGGACAGCCCTCGGCTTCTTCCTGGAGCGGGCGCACGCGCAGGCTGGCTTACAGGCGGGCAAGATGCAGGTCGAACGGGCGCTGCGCCTTTGTGTCGCTTTGTTCTGGTTCTGGTTTATCCGAGGCTCCGGGCGCGAAGGGCTGCGCTACCTGATGCAGGCGCTCTCAGAGCGGGCTGGCGAAGGGCCTGCGCTGCGGGCAAAGGCGCTGGACGTAGCTGCCAGCCTGGCATTCGTTTATGGACAATATATGCCGCTCGAACAATTGGCGCAAGAGAGCCTGGCGCTTTACCGGGAACTGGGCGACGGCACAGGTATGGTCAACAGCCTGTATCGCCTGGGGACCATTGCCCGCATCAAGAGCCAGTTTGCACAGGCTCACACGCACCTGGAAGCAGCTATTGCTCTCGCCAGGGAGTCAGGCAATCGCTTGATGCAGGCTCTCTGCATCACCGAACTGGCACGTATCATTGTCGAGGAGGGGCAATACGAGCAGACAGAGGCGCTGCTCTCAGAAGGTCTCGCCCTTTACCAGGCACTGGGCGATCAGCATGGCATCGGCTGGGTACGCTACCGGCAGGCGCGCCTGCTCTTTATCTGCCAACAGAACCCGGTCCTTGCCCGCTCTCTGGCCGAGCAGAGTCTGGCCCTCTTCCGTGAACTCGGCAACATCTCGGCCAGCGCCTTCCCGCTTGGTTTGCTGGGACTCATTCATCTTGAACGCAGTGAGCTAGAGGCGGCACAGAATCTGCTTGAAGAGAGTGTGGCCTTTAGCAAGCAGATGGGAGTGGAAACACACAGCATCGAGCTGCGTCTTGCGCTGGCGCGGCTCCTGGCTTTGCGGGGCGATGTGGCTCGCGCGCGCGACCTCTATCAGGAGGGTCTCGTTGCGCTGCTCGAACACAATCTTTTCAAAGAGCATATTGCCACAGCCCTGGAGGGGCTGGCTCTGCTAGAAGCAGGGCAGGGCCAGCCTCTCTACGCGGCACGGCTCTGGGGAGCAGCAGAGGCGCTGCGCGAGATTACCGGTGCGCCCATGTATCCGGTCTATCGCGCCAGCTATGCAGAGGCCGTTGCACGTGCGCGTACTCAGGTCGATGAGCAGGCTTTCAACGAGGCGTGGGCCGCAGGACGCAGCATGACGCCTGAACAGGCGCTCTCTGCCTGTGGTTCGACGAATGCACCCGTGCCCGCACCGGTCCCCCCAGAAACGCCAGCCCCGCAGGCTCTCCCCAGTACACCCGTTGGCGGGCACACTGGCCTGACTGCCCGCGAGCTTGAGATACTGCGCCTGCTGGCCGAGGGTCTGACCAATAGCGAGATCGCTGCCCGCCTCGTCATCAGCCCGCGCACCGTCGATGGACACCTGACCTCAATCTATAGTAAGCTGTATGTTTCCTCGCGTGCTGCTGCTGTCCGCCGGGCCTACGAGCAGCACCTGCTTTAACGAAAGGCGGTGAGATCGGCTGTGCAGCCCCATATCTTTCCATTGCCATCCAGATCTGCCTCTGGCCTGACCGCACCTCAGCACCTGCCTGTGTCACTGACGCCGCTGCTTGGGCGCGAGCAGGAACTGAAGCAGCTCACGGCCCTGCTCAGACGCCCTGAAGTCCGCCTGCTCACATTGACCGGTCCGGGCGGAGTCGGCAAAACGCGCCTGGGACTCTCTGTCGCGCATGCCTTGCAGGACGACTTCGCCGACGGGGTTTGCTTCATTCCCCTGGCGGCTATCAGCGACCCCGGCCTCGTGCTGCCGACTATTGCCTGGACGCTTGGCCTGCAAGAGATGGGGGCGCGTACTCCTCTTGAGCAACTGCAAGCTGTGCTGGCAGAACAATCGTTGTTGCTGCTGCTCGACAACTTCGAGCAAATACTGGATGCCGCGCCAGAGCTTTCCGAGCTACTGGCCCTTTGCCCGCGCCTGCGCCTGCTGGTAACCAGCCGTGCTGCTCTGCGACTGCAAGGCGAGTACGAGTTTGCCGTATCTCCCCTGCCTCTGCCCGATCTGAAACATCTGCCAGCCCAGGAACATCTCACTCAGAATGCCGCCATTTCCCTCTTTGTCCAGCGCGCGCAGGCCATCAAGCCGAATTTTGAGATGACGGAGACCAATGCGCGTTCTATTGCGGAAGTGTGTATTCGTCTGGATGGGCTGCCGCTGGCGATTGAACTGGCGGCAGCCCGCACCCGGCTGCTCTCCCCGCAGGCCCTGCTGGCGCGCCTCTCACACCGTCTGGAAGTGCTGACCGGCGGCTCGCGCGACTTACCTGCTCGCCAGCAGACGCTGCGCGACACCATCGCGTGGAGCTATCATCTCCTCTCGCCCCAGGAGCAGCAACTCTTCCGCCTGCTGTCTATCTTCGTTGGAGGCGCTCTGTTAGATGCCGTTGAGACCATCGCCCGCATGGCTGGCTTCGAGGCGAGCGCCATTCTGGATGGCGTGAGCGTCTTGCTGGAGAACCACCTGCTCAGCATGGTGGAGCAAGCCGACGAGTCGCGGCTGACACAGCTGGAGACGATTCGCGAGTACGGGTTAGAGTGCTTGCGCGAGCATGGGGAGACCATGAACGTGCAGCAAGCCCACGCCAGGTACTATCTGGCGCTGGTGGAGCAGGCTGAACAAGGTCTCAAAGGGGAGCAGCAACTCCAGTGGCTGGCATATCTCGAACGCGAGCAGGAGAACATACGGGCGGCGCTCCAATGGCTGATCGAACACGAAGAAACGGAACTGGCGCTGCGCGGCTTTGCCTCTCTGGCGCATTACTGGGTTGTTCAGGGCCATATGACGGAGGGGCGGCGCTGGCTAGAAGCTATAGCGGGCCTTGTACAGGCAGCGCCTCGTAATGCGGTACTCGCCAGGACACTGCATGCCCAGGCAGAACTTCTTTCTGCTCTGAGCAACTATGCAGAGGCGCAAGCTCTGGCAGAGGAAAGTGCTACACTTGCAAGGATTCTCGGCGATAAAAGGTGTCTCGCCTACGCCCTCCATCGACAGGCAACAGAGTGCCATTTTCAAGGTGATCTGACGAAGGGGCTGGCGTTGTGTGAGGAAGGCTTGATGCTGGCTCAAGAAGTGGAAGATGGATGGCTGCTTGCTACTCTCATCAGCACATCAGGTATAGCCCTCTACTTTCAGGGGAGAATTGCGGAGGCGCAGGCCCAATTCGAGCAGGCCGTCGATCGCTTTCGCATGCTGGGGGATAGACATGCTCTCGCTAAGGCGCTCGATTGGCTGGCCTATTGCACTGCATCGCTGGGAGATATAGATCAGGCCGAAGTCCTTTGGCGTGAGGCAGTCACACTGGCTCGCCCGTTGAAAGATCTTATTCGGCTCTCCAGCACCCTGAATCAACTCGGTTTCGTCGCCATGTTGCAGAATAAGTGGGTGCAGGCGGATGATACCCTGAAAGAGGCTCTGACACTGTCCCAAGAGATGGGGCAGGATGAGACGCTCAGGGCTGTCTTGCGCTACCAGGCATATCTTGCTCGATTGAGGGGCGATCAGGAGCAGGCAGCACATCTGGCAAAAGAAAGCCTTGCCCTTGCCAGGAAATACGGGCATATGTCGGATATTCTGGATTTGCTGCTGTTGCTGGCCGGGATCGAGCAAACGCAGGGAAATTTGACGCGGGCCAGAGAACTGCTTCAGGAGGGCCTCTCCCTGGCGCAGCAAAGGGGATACAAAGCCGTCATCGGCAAATACCTGCTGGTATTCGGAAGCCTGGCGCTGGCAGAACAACAATCCCTGCACGCGGTGCGTTTGTTTGGAGCAGCTGAGAACCTTCTTGATTTGTCCAACCCGATGGATTTTGACCCCTTTATGCGCCTTGCGTATGAGCGCGAAACCGCCCTCCTGCGCCAGCAGTTGGGTGAGGAAACATATGCCGCTCTACAGGCACAGGGACGGGCAACACCCCTGCAAGAACTGCTTGCCTGGCCCGGACAGACTGCTGAAGTCGTACCCTCGCTGCCCACCCCTTCAAGAAAAGAGTCTTCCTCGTCTGCTATTGTCAAGCTCACCAGGCGAGAATTAGACGTATTGCGCCTGCTGGCTGAGGGTCTGACCAACAACGAGATCGCCGAACGCCTCGTCATCAGCCCGCGTACCGTCGATAACCACCTGGTCTCAATCTATGGCAAACTCCAGGTCTCCTCGCGCACGGCTGCTATTCGCTATGCACGCGAACATCACCTGCTCTAACCTCTCCGTCCTCACCTGCTGAGTAGGGAATTTTCCTTATATACTTCCTTTCCCCTCTTGCTCTCTCCCTTATGCAACGGGACAAAAAACAGGGAATTCTCCGCGTGTGTTTCTGACTGTGGCTGCGTATACTCGAACCAGAAATGTTCGCGAAGACAGTTCAATTGCTACTACAAAAAGCAAGGAGGGATGTATGATCGTTCGCAGTCCATTCCCCGATGTCACCATTCCTGATGTCTCGTTCCCGGCCTATGTCTTGCGGCATGCAGCGCGCCTGGCTGAGAAGCCCGCGCTGATCGATGGGGCCACCGGTCAAACCTACACATATGGGCAGCTCGCTGATGCTGTCCGGCGGGTCGCCGCCGGCCTGGCGCAGCGTGGCTTTGGCAAAGGCGATGTGCTGGCTCTCTACAGCCCGAATCTGCCAGAGTACCCCATTCCCTTCCTGGCGGCTGCCCTCCTGGGAGGTATCACCACCACCATCAACCCGCTCTACAGCGTGGATGAACTGGCCTTCCAGTTGAATGACGCTCATGCCAGCTATCTGCTGACCGTACCCGCCTTTGCGGAGAAAGCCCTGGCGGGGAAGCAGCGATCGAGCGTGCGGGAAGTGTTTGCCTTTGGTGAAGCGCCGGGTACTACCCCGTTTGCGGCTTTGCTCGAGAGCGATGGAAGTATACCCCCGGTTGAGATCAATGGAGCGGAGGACGTCGTGGCTCTGCCCTACTCCAGTGGCACGACGGGGCTGGCGAAAGGGGTGATGCTAACGCATCGCAACCTGGTGGCCAACCTGTGCCAGTGGGAACCGATCGGGATGGTGGGCGAGCAGGACACTGTGATCGGGGTGCTGCCGTTCTACCATATTTACGGGCTGACAGTGATTTTATGCGTGGGTCTGGCCGCTGGCGCGACCATCGTCAGCCTGTCCCGCTTCGATCTGGCGCAGTTCTTACAGACCATCCAGAATCAGCACGTCAGTGTAGGCTATGTCGCGCCTCCTATCCTGCTGGCGCTCGCAAAACAGCCGGTCGTCGACGAGTACAATCTTTCATCGCTGCGAACGATCCTGTGCGCAGCGGCCCCGCTGGGCAGGGATCTGCAGGAAGCCGCCAGCGCGCGCCTGGGATGCACGGTGATCCAGGCGTGGGGTATGACCGAGACCAGCCCACTCGCCACCATCTGCCCGCTCGAACCTTCGCGGCAGAAGGCGGGATCGGTCGGTGTCTGTGTGTCGAACACGGAGGGCAAGATCGTGGACATCGTGACCGGCGACGAGCTTGAGCCAGGGCAGGAAGGCGAGGTGTGTGTCCGCGGTCCCCAGGTCATGAAGGGCTACCTGAACAACCCCACAGCCACCGCGAACATGCTGGAAGATGACGGCTGGCTCCATACAGGTGATATCGGCTACTTCGATGCAGATGGCTACCTGTTTATTGTGGATCGCTTGAAAGAACTGATTAAGTACAAGGGTATGCAGGTCGCTCCGGCAGAACTCGAGGCGCTCTTGCTGGCGCATCCAGCCGTGTCGGATGCCGCCGTGATTCCCCGACCGGACGAGGAGGCGGGCGAAATCCCCAAAGCCTGTATCGTTCTCAAGCCAGGCGCTCAGGCTACGGCTGAGGAGCTTATGGCCTATGTCGCCGGGCGGGTCGCGCCACACAAGAAAATCCGGCACATCGAGTTCGTCGCACAGATTCCCAAATCGGCTTCCGGCAAGATTCTGCGCCGCGTCCTCATCGAACGCGAACGGGCGGCTTCAGCCACACCACCCAACTGATTGCCGCGGCGAAGCAGATCAGGCCGTGCTGAAGTGCTAAACATCCGTCCTCACAGGGTGAAAACCGATTACGAAAGAAAAGAAAGGAAAAAACTATGCGTCTCTCATCTCTGCGCTTTGCGCCCATCGTACTCTTGCTGGTGCTGCTCCTCGTTTCCGGCAGCATAGTTCACGCCGCCGGCAGCAGCCGCGCAACTTCCACGAGCCAGGCCCATGCTGCCACCGTAGCCAGCAGTGGCGCCCATTACCTCTATGTCGATGATGGGGCCTGCCCCGATACCATCGACGCCTATCAGATCGGGTCGAGCCTGACCCCTGTCGGCAGCTATTCGGCCCCCGGTTGCATTTTTCCCCCCTTTACCGGTCCCTCAACGCTCGCCGTCGCGGCAGCAAACAGTACCCACGGACCCTGCCTGATCTATTCTGGAATAGACAGCAACAAAAACGGCTTCGTTGCCAGCTATCCGATCAACTCGGATGGGTCGCTCGGCACAATGGTCTCCCAGGTGGCTACCCAGCAAGGCGATCCCTATGGCGGTGTGCAGGTGGATGGGAAGGGCAAATTTGCCTTTACTTCCGAGTCGGGAGTTGATATCGAGACCTTTGCCATCGGCAGTGGTTGCAGCCTCACCTTTGCCCACGCGTTCTCGACTGGAAACGCTACTGATATCGACTTAACGGTCATTGCTCACAATCTCGTCACCCCTGATGCCACTACAAGTGGCATTAATAGCTATCAAATCAACCCGGATGGTAGCCTGAGCTTCCTGAATGTTCAGTATACCAATTCTTATCCCGGCCTGGCGGTGCAGACCTATCACACCTCGACCGGGACACAATACCGGGTCTTTGCCTCCTCCTCGAATGCTCAGTCTCAGGTGCAGGCAGAGGGTGGCGTCTATGCCGTCAAGACGGGCGTGATAACTCCCTTGCATGGCAGCCCGCGAACGGATACGAAAGCTACCAATGTTTATGCCATCTTCTTTGACAACACGGATAGCCTGCTCATTCAAAGCGTAGGCGTGCCAAAAATGAAGAACGGATTTCCATACTACATCGGCAAGCTGGCGATCTACAGGGTGCAGGGATACACCATGTCGTTTGTATCTAACGTTTCTATGGCCTCCTCTACCGACGCCCCTGCATTCTTTGCCCAGTCTGGCTCAACGCTCTTTCTCAATGGTGTAGATAGTCAGAGCAACCATGATGTGGAAACCTGTACGCTTTCTTCCAGCGGCGTGAGCGGATGCGTCGATGCAGCGACCGTGACCAACTCTTCTGGTGGCATTGCCGGGATGGTGATCCACTAGACCCGGCAACCGGCCACGCATTTCAGACGCGCTGTGTCATGCTCAAAGACCTGTTTGAGTGTGACACAGCGCATCAATAAAGAGCGTAATGAAATTCGGCTTACGAAGCACGAAGGAGGAGAACAGTGCATTCTCCACACGCTCAAAACAGGGGTAACTCGTTGCTGGTGGTGGACGACAACAGCATGAATCGTATCATGCTCTCGCGTTACATCGCCCGGCTTGGCTACCAGGCCACGTTAGCCGAAAACGGACGGCAGGCGTTGGATAAACTGCGGACCGAACCATTTGACGTGGTGTTGTTGGACGTGGAAATGCCCGAGATGGACGGCTATCAGGTGCTGGAACAACTCAAGGCCGATGCTCGCCTGCGCGACATCCCGGTCATCATGATCTCTGCCGTCGAAGAACTGGAGAGTGTTGTCAGGTGCATTGAACTGGGCGCGCAGGATTACCTGCCCAAGCCCTTCAACCCGGTGCTGCTGCGCGCCCGCCTCAATGCCTGTCTGGAACGCAAGCGCCTGCGCGACCAGGAGATCGACTACTTACAACAGGTTGACCGGGTCACGGCGGCTGCCGCCGCAGTCAGGGCCGGAACCTTTCAAGCTGAAAGCCTGGATGAAGTGGCCCGCAGGCCCGACGCGCTCGGACAGCTTGCCCTGGTCTTTCAAGAGATGGCGCGCCAGGTCTATGCTCGCGAACAGCAATTACAGCGAGAGGTGCAGCAACTGCGCATCGAAATCGACCAGGCGCGCAAAGTGCGCGAGGTGGCCGACATCACCGAGAGCGATTACTTCCAGCAATTACTTGGCAAAGCGGAGGAACTACGTAACAGGATCAAAGATGAGGAGATGTTATGAAAACCGAACAAATGCGATGGACACAGGCAAACGGATGGGAGCCTGCTGCTCCAGGTAAATCAGACGTTGCAGCGCAACTGGTGCTGCTCTTTGGGACTACATCGGTTCTCAAGGAACAGTGCCACCTCGACGAGATCAAGCGTGCCTATCCCAATGCTCATCTCTTCGGTTGTTCGACCGGCGGCGAAATCTGTGATACCCGGGTCTTTGACGATTCTCTGGTCGCAACGGCGGTCCAGTTCGAAGACACGCAGATCAAGGGTGTGCATATCAAGCTCAGCGATGAGGTTGGTGGCTTTGAGGCGGGCCAGCGCCTGGCAGAGGAACTCGACAGGGCGGGGCTTGTTCACGTCTTTGTCCTTGCTGACGGGTTGCAGGTCAATGGGGGCGAACTCATCGCCGGACTGGCAGCCCATCTTCCCGCCCATGTTGCTATCACCGGCGGCCTGGCGGGTGATGGGATGCGGTTCCAGGAAACGCTGGTTTTCTGTGATAGTGAGCCACAAAGTGGTGTCGTTGCCGCGCTCGGATTCTATGGCGACCGCTTGCGAGTGGGATATGCTGCCGTAGGTGGGTGGGATACCTTTGGACCCGAGCGATTGGTCACGCGGGTCAACGGCAATACCCTCTATGAACTGGACGGGAAGTCAGCCCTGAAACTGTATAAAACCTACCTTGGTGAGCTGCCTGTGTGGCTCATTCCACTCAGTCTGCGCGTTCCGGGACGCTCCACGCCGGTCGTCCGGGCCATTACCTCTATCAACGAAGATCAGCAGAGCCTGACAGTAGCTGGCGACGTGGCTGAGGGAGTGTATGCACGCTTCTTGAGAGGCAACTTTGACCGCCTGGTCGATGGAGCAATCGGCGCGGCCAGGACGAGCTATGAAGCAATCGGTTCCTCCTCCCCGGACCTGGCAGTACTCGTCAGTTGTCTCGGTCGCAAGATGGTCCTCTCACAGCGTGTCGAGGAAGAGGTTGAGGGCGTGCGCGACGTGCTGGGCGAGCGAACTGCACTCATCGGCTTCTATTCATACGGCGAGATCGCTCCCCCGACACCGGGTACTCAGTGCGATTTTCACAATCAGACAATGACGATCACGACGTTCTCGGAGAGGTAGTCAGGGAAAAAAGCTGATGGAGTCGATGCACAGTTTGCTCAAACGTCAAATCAAGCGCCATCTCGGGGATCTGGATTCTCTCCCCCGGGAGTGGCAACGTTTCATTGCGGTGGTGAACGATACGTATGTGCAATTCGATACTGACCGTGTGATGCTGGAACACGCCATTGAGCTGAGTTCGCAAGAGTTGATCGCCGCGAACTCCAAAGTGCGGGCGGTGTATGAAAGGTTGATTGAAAGTAGCGCAGACGGCATTTTTGCTTTTGATCGCCAGTGCTGCTACACGGTCTGGAATCCTGCGATGGAAGCAATCTTCGGCATCAGCAAACTGCGCACGCTTGGCAAATGCGCCTTTGATATCTTCCCCTCTCTGAAAGAGACGGGGGAAGACCGCCTGTTTTTCGAGGCGCTGGCAGGCAAGACTGCCAGCACTGGAGAGTGGAGCAGTATCATATCCCGGACAGGCGAGCAGCAGTTCTTTGAAACGCACTATTCTCCCCTTCTGGATGAAGCAGGTGGCATTATCGGTGGGCTGGCGGTCATACGGGATATTACCGGACGAAAGCGTAACGAGGAGGCGCTACGCCAGGCACGCGATGAGTTAGAAATTCGCGTCCAGGAGCGAACAGCCGAGCTTGCCAGCACCAACGCCGAGCTTGCCAGGGCCAGAGATATCGCAGAAACGGCCAACCAGGCCAAAAGCGCGTTTCTGGCCATGATGAGCCATGAAATCCGCACGCCGATGAACGCTATCATCGGGATGACCGGCTTATTGCTCGATACGGAACTGACCGGAGAGCAGCACGAGTACGCCGAAACCGTCCGTGCCAGCAGCGAGGCCTTGCTGACCATCATCAACGATATTCTGGATTTTTCCAAAATTGAGGCCGGGAAGCTCGAACTCGAAAATCAGCCTTTTGACCTGCGGGAATGCGTGGAGTCGGCCCTTGATCTGGTGACGGCCCGAGCGACGGAGAAAGAGCTGGACCTTGCCTACCTGTTGGACGAGCAGGTGCCTCCTGTTGTGGATGGCGACTCCACCCGCCTGCGCCAGATACTCGTCAACCTGCTCTCTAACGCGGTCAAGTTTACGCAACAGGGTGAGGTTGTTCTTCTTGTCGAAGCAACACGGAGCGATGAGGCGGTTAGTGCGCCTGGCGAAGGGCATTACGAATTGCATTTCGCGGTCAGAGATACCGGCATCGGTATTTCAGAGGAGGGCAAGAATCGCCTGTTCCGCTCCTTCAGCCAGGTCGATGCCTCCACGACGCGCCGCTACGGTGGAACCGGCCTCGGCCTGGCGATCAGCAAGCGGCTGGCCGAACTGATGGGAGGAACGATGTGGGTTGATAGCCAGCCGGGAGTCGGCTCGACCTTTCATTTCACCATCCTGGCCCGTGCCGCGTCCGCGCTTTCGCAACCATACTTACAGGCCAGCCAGCCGCACTTAGCCGGGCGCCGCGTCTTGATCGTCGACGATAATGCCACCAACCGCTCCATCCTCACATTGCAGGTGCAGTCCTGGGGCATGCTGCCCACCGCCTGTTTGTCCGGGCAGGAAGCTCTGGCTCAGGTGCAGGCCGGGATACCATTCGATGTTGCCATTCTGGATATGCAGATGCCCGAAATGGACGGCGTGATGCTTGCCGGGCAGATGCGCACCCTCCCCGCCGCTGCCAGCCTGCCCCTGATCATGTTTACGTCTCTGGGACGCCGTGAAATGGACACGCAGGGTGTGGAGTTCGCGGCCTTGCTGCACAAACCGATCAAACCTTCACAACTTTACAACGCGCTGCTTGGCCTCTTTGCCGGACAGGAGCAGATTCAGCCACGCTTCAGGGCCACAGACGCTACGCAATTTGATGCCGGGTTAGGGCAGCGTTTGCCCCTGCATGTCTTACTGGCCGAGGATAACACGGTCAATCAGAAGCTGGCGCTGCGCCTTTTAGAACGCATGGGCTACCGGGCCGATGTGGTCGCCAACGGGCTGGAAGTGCTGGAAGCTTTACAGAGGCAGCGTTATGACGTGATTTTCATGGATGTCCAGATGCCAGAGATGGATGGGCTGGAAGCCTCGCGCGCCATTCATCAGATCTGGCCCGCCGAACAGCGCCCGCGCATTATCGCCATGACGGCCAATGCTATGCAGGGGGACCGCGAAGAGTGCCTGGCTGCCGGCATGGACGACTATCTCACCAAGCCCATTCAGGTTCAGGCGTTGCAGCAGGCCCTTGAGCGGGCCGGAGAGTGGGCCAGACGACGAACCGCTCCTCTTCAGGCTCCTCAGTCGCCATCTGAGATAGTGTCCCCATCCCTTGATGATGAAGGCCAGGAAGAGGCTATGCCTGCCTTCGATCCGGTGGTGCTGGCTGAGTTGCGACAGCTTCAGGGAGAAGGGGAGCCGGATATCGTGCAGGAGCTGGCGGCAGCCTTCACCTTTGAGACGCCACGCTTACTGGAGACGCTGCATCGGGCCGTGGCCGAAAAGCAGCCAGAGCTACTCAAACAGGCCGCGCACAACCTCAAGGGAAGCAGTTATAATCTAGGAGCGAGTGTGCTGGCGACGCTCAGTGCTGAACTGGAAGCCATCGGCAAGCAGGGAACCGTCGAAGGAGCCGCCGAACTGATCCCACGTGTGGATCGGGAGTACAGGCGTGTCTGCCGGGCGCTGGTCGTCGAGGGAGGAGTAGAAATGAATGGGAACTCGCCAGAACGAGTTTAGCCGGACGTAGGGGTTAGAGGAAAGTCAGGAGAAAAACGATGGGAATGAGCAACAATGGCCTATCCTGCTGGCAGGCCGAAAGTGGGGGGATCGACCTCCTCGAAATGACGATTGGCGACCTGCTCGATCGTCGTGCGGATGAACTGCCTCAGCAGGAGGCGGTTGTCTACTCCGGTCTCCCTGAATTGGAGGGAGGCCAGCAGTTGCGCTGGACCTATCGGGAGTACCGCGACCTTGCGAACCAGGTTGCTCGCGGCTTGATGGCCTTGGGACTGAACAAAGGCGAGCATATCGCGGTCTGGGCCACCAACCTGCCGGAATGGCTCTTGCTGGAGATGGGCGCTGCCCAAGCCGGTCTGGTGCTGGTGACGGTCAATCCCGCCTACCGGGCGCAGGAACTGGAGTACGTACTCAAACAGGGTGACGCGCGCGCGCTCTTCTTGATGGCGCGCGTCCGCGACCACGACTGCCTGGCGACACTACGCTCGCTGCTGAACCCGGGCAGGCGCAACGGCGAGGTGAGCAGCGAGCGCCTGCCCCTGCTGCGGTCGGTTTGCCTGCTCGGCCCGGCCCCTGAAGACACGTTTGAGCAGGGGGAGTGGCGCCCGCTCCTCTTTCAGGAGATGGTCGCGGCTGGCTCGCAGATCGACGCGGAGTCCCTGCGCGAGCGGCAGGCCTCGGTCAGCCCGCAGGACGCGGCCCAGATTCAATACACCTCCGGCACCACCGGCTTCCCCAAAGGGGCGATGCTGCGGCATCGCAGTATTCTCAATAATGCCATGATCGTGGCGCGAGAGTGGGGACTCGGCCCCCAGGATCGCTATTGTAATCCCATGCCCTTCTTTCATACCGGCGGCTGCGTCATCAGCGTGCTGGGTCCCCTGGTTGCCGGTGCGACCGTTCACCCCCTGCTGGCCTTTCACCCGCTGACCGCCCTGCAGGTCATCAGCCGGGAACGCTGCACCACGCTGCTTGCGGTTCCCACTATGCTGATCGCTATGCTCCAGCATCCAGACTTCGAGCAGTACGATCTCTCCTCGCTCGCGCGGATCGGTACGGGCGGCGCGTCGGTGCCGGTCTCCCTGATCGAACAGGTCACGGCGCGCATGGGAGCCAGTGTCTGCAACTTCTATGGTCAGACCGAAGCCAGCCCGTTTATTACCAGAACGCTGCCGGATGATCCGTTTGAATTGCAAGCTACGACGGTCGGGCTGCCGCTGCCGCATAGCGAGGTCAAGCTGGTCAATCCAGCGACGGGCGAAACCGTGCCGATTGGAGAGCGCGGCGAATGTTGCTGCCGGGGCTACCAGGTCATGGCCGGCTACTACCACATGGAAGAGGCGACCAGAGCGGCCATCGATGACGAAGGATGGCTGCACACGGGCGACCTGGCGACGATGGACGCGCGAGGCTATCTCAGCATTGTGGGGCGTCTCAAAGAGATGGTTATTCGCGGCGGCGAAAACATCTTCCCCCGTGAGATCGAGGAGTTTCTGTTGCGCCATCCCCAGGTGGCCGAGGTCTACGTCGTGGGCGTACCCGATACCTACTTTGGCGAGGAGTTGCTGGCGGTGGTGCGTCTCAAGGAGGGAGCAGCAGTCACCGAGCAAGATTTGCGCGCGTTCTGCAAAGGCCAGATCAGCCACCAGAAGATCCCGCGCTACTTCCAGTTCGTGGAGAGTTATCCCATGACGGCCAGCGGCAAGGTGCAAAAATTCATTCTGCGCGAGCGGGCAATCCAGGCGCTGGGATTGCAAGGGGTTGCGACTGGTAAAAAGGTATAGAAGGCAAGACTCATGCTGAAAGAGAAGGTGATGCGATGTCAACGCTGGAACTAGAGACGATGCTTTGTGAAGTAGACGGCCCGCTGGCGCGGTTGCGGCTCAATCGCCCGCAGGTACTCAATGCCGCCAACCGGGCCTGGGTTCAGGACCTGGTCACTGCCACAGATTATCTGGCGCGCAGCGCCGGGACGCGGGTGGTGCTGGTGAGCGGCGAAGGACGGGCCTTCAGTAGCGGGATGGATACGAAAGAACTGGCGCGCGAGAATATCACGGTTGACTGGTTCGAGACGTGGGAGCGCGGCGTGACTGCCCTGGCCGAGCTGAACGCTATCACCATCGCCGCCATTCAGGGCTATTGTCTGGGCGGCGGGCTGCAACTGGCGCTGGCGTGCGACCTGCGTATCGCCAGTACCGATGCCATCTTCAGCATTCCCGCCGTCAAAGAGGGTGTGGCGGCCCTCATTGCCACCGTGCGCCTGGCACGGCTGATTGGCGCGGCAGCCGCCAAAGAGCTATGTCTGCTAGGTCGCCGTTTTAGTGCTGAGCAGGCGCTGTCGCTGCACCTCATCACGGAAGCGGTCCCTCCTGCCATGCTGGAGGAACGGGCGCTTGCTATGGCACAGGAATTGCTGAGTATTCCCTTCCTGGCGCTCCTCTACACCAAACGCCAGATAGATCGCGCCTTTGACCCGGACATCGCCACGTTTCAGAACGAGATGACTGCCGTGTATGAGGACTGCCTGCGCTCGCCCGAACATGCCGCTGTCAAAGCTGAATTGATGGCACGCCAGAAAAAACGGAGCGACAGGCAGCAATAAAAGCTTGATTATCAGGCCAGAGCAAGAAAGGGATCTCAGATATGGCGAAGATCGTTTCGGTCCACTCGTATCGAGGCGGGACAGGCAAATCCAACCTGACCGCCAATCTGGCGTGCCAGGTTGTGCTTCAGGGGAAACGTGCTGCCGTGATCGATACCGATATTCAATCACCCGGGCTGCATGTCCTCTTCGGCATGAATGAACAGACGACAGGGCTGACCCTCAACGATTACCTCTATGGACGCTGCCGGATCGAGCAGGCGGCACACGATGTCACGGCCACGCTTGATCTGGCAGTGTCACAGCAGGGAGGTCGACTCTACCTTGTTCCTTCCAGCATCAAGGCGGGGGAGATCACGCGCGTGCTGCGGGAAGGCTATGAGGTCAACCTGCTCACCGACGGCTTTCGCCAGTTGATCAAGACGTATCGGCTGGATTACCTGTTCATCGACACTCATCCCGGCCTGAACGAGGAAACGCTGCTGTCCCTGCTGCTCTCCGATCTCCTGGTGCTGATCCTGCGCCCCGACCAGCAGGACTTCCAGGGGACAGCCGTGACCGTCGAAGTGGCCCGCAAGCTCAAAGTCAAGCGACTGCTGCTGGTGGTCAACAAGGCGCTGCCTGCGCTGGATACGGTCTCCTTACGCCAGCAGGTGCAGGCGGCCTACGAGGCCCCTGTAGCGGGTGTCTTACCTATCTCGAATGAAATGATCGCCTTTGGCAGCGCGGGCCTTTTCAGTCTGGCGTATCCCGATCACCCCTATAGTCAGGGCGTGCGTGAGATCGCGACGCAGATCATGAAGTAGGAGGGACAGGTATCACGATGCACTGGCGATTTACTTTCTATCTCATCCCGGTGGTTATAGCCGCGCTGCTCTCCACCGGGCTAGCGTTCTTTGCCTGGAAACGCCGCTCGATGGCGGGCGTCATGCCGTTCAGTATCCTGATGCTGGCTGTTGCCGAGTGGTCGGCAGGATATGCGCTGGAACTGGCAGGCGCGGACATTCCCACCAAACTCTTCTGGCTCGGCTTTGAATACGTAGGGATCGGCATTGTCCCGGCGGCGTGGCTGGCCCTGGCGCTCCAGTATACCCGGCGCACAAAGTGGCTCACCCCCCGTTTGCTGCTTCTGTTGTCTATTGAGCCTGTTATTACCCTGGTTCTGGCCTGGAACAAGAATCTTCAACCTCTGCTCTATGGTAGAGCAAGTCTGGAGATCACGAGTACCTACACTGTGCTGGTTCTCTCACGCGGCCCCTGGTACTGGATCAACGTTGGCTATGCTTACCTGTTACTTTTACTTGGCACGGCTCTGATCGTTGCATATATTCCCATGCTCAAACGTCAAGCGTCCCTCTATCGCGGACAGATCGCTGCGTTGCTCATCGCGGCGCTGGTGCCGTGGGCGAGCAACGTGCTGGTAGTCTTCGGCCTGACTCCTTTCCCTAATCTGGACCTGACCTCCTCGGCATTCACGATCACCGGCCTGGCGATGGCCTGGAACCTCTTTCGCTACCGGCTGCTGGACATCACCCCGGTGGCTCGCAACGCCGTGATTGAGAGCATGAGTGATGCCGTGATTGTCCTGGATCTGCACCACCGCATCATCGACCTTAATCCGGCAGCCGAACGCATCCTCGGTCGCTCTCTCTCCGAGCTAGTAGGTCAGACCAGTTTCCAGGCGGGAGCTGCCTGGACGGATCAGATTGAACGCTTTTACAACCAGGCAGAGGCGCATGAAGAACTGGCCCTGACAGTCAATGGCAGGCGTCAATACTTTGATTTGCGTATCTCGCCCCTCTCCGACCAGCGCGGCTCGCCTGTCGGTCGTCTGGTGGTCTTGCGAGACATTACGGAGCGCAAGCAGGCCATGCAAGCCTTAGAGCCTGTTTGAAAAGGTCAAGAAGTAACCAGGCGGCGAAGCATCAAGCGGGTCATCGCGATGTAAATCATCGCTTCGCTACTGGCTACAAGCCCTTCATAGTCCCTGCCCAGTCGGCGGCATTGC
>Ga0209810_1000537_pt1 | contig 81466 bp, 69 predicted proteins | sample Coa_R1_7_FD_187159 | JGI IMG/M metagenome (GOLD analysis project Ga0209810, IMG submission 187159) | Surface soil microbial communities from Centralia Pennsylvania, which are recovering from an underground coalmine fire - Coalmine... | ecosystem: Environmental > Terrestrial > Soil > Unclassified...
CTTCCTACTCCGTTCTTGCCGTGTCACTGTGCCTCCCTCCCCGCCATCCGGCACAGTGCTCCACTCCACCTCGCCCACACAAGATGCCCTTCACCTATCGCTCACGAAAGTTCTCGAACAATCGTCCGAAACAATCTTCGTCAAATGCTGCCGGCGTGGCAGTGAAGCATGTTAAGCCCTATTGTTTCATGTCGGCGGCGATCTGGGCTGCTACGCGGCCCAATCCTTGCAGAGAAGTTCGGCTTGAGCCAAGACGGTTTGGGTGGCCTTCTCCTGCTTGTCTGGGGGATAGCCGTACTTGCGTAAAATCCGTTTCACCATGACGCGGAGCTTAGCTCGGACGCTCTCTTTCACGGTCCAATCAATGGTTGTGTTCTTGCGGACGGTATCGAGCAATTCGAGCGCGATCTTCTTGAGAGTTTCATCACCCAGTACTTTGACGGCGCTGTCGTTTGTTTCCAGAGCGTCGTAAAAAGCGAGTTCCTCATCACTGAGTCCCAGCTTCTCGCCGCGTTGGTGCGCGTGTCGCATGTCTTTGGCGAGATCAATCAACTCCTGTATCACCTGGGCTGCTTGGAGCGAGCGGTTCTGATACTTGCGAATCGATTCCTCGAGCATTTCCGAGAACTGGCGAGACTGAACCAGGTTCTTTCGGGCACGCCCTTTAATTTCGTCGGTCAACAACTTCCGCAAGGTCTCGATTGCTAGGTTCTTGTGTGGCAGGTCTTTGACTTCCGAAAGGAATTCATCCGACAGAATGGAGATGTCCGGCTTCTTCAAGCCCGCGGCCGAGAAGATGTCGATCACTTCGTCCGAAGCCACGGCCTTGGACACGATCTGTCGCACTGCCGTATCGAGGTCTTCGGGGCTTTTGCCCCCGGCCGGCTCGGTCTTGGTGAGACCCGCACGAACAGCCTGAAAGAAGCCGACATCATCCCGAATTGCGATGGCTCTCTCATGCGGCACTGAAAGCGCAAATGCCTTCGACAATTTCGATACCGCGCCCATGAAGCGCTTCTTGCCTTCCTCTTGTTGGAGAACGTGTTCGCGCGCTGCGGCCAAGACTGCTACCCGTTCCCGCGGGCTGCCCGTTCTGTATTTGGAGTAGTCAAATCCGTGGACCATGCCCGCGCACACCTCGTATAGCTCCACCATCTTCGCGACGGCCTTTTCCTGCATCTCCACCGGCTCACCCTTACCGCCGCTCTCGGTGTAATCGGTGACGGCTTTTTGGAGTTGTGTGGCAAGGCCAAGATAGTCCACCACTAAACCACCGGGCTTGTCCTTGAATACCCTGTTCACTCTGGCGATCGCTTGCATGAGTCCATGCCGTTGCATTGGCTTGTCCACATACATCGTGTGGAGGCAGGGCACGTCAAAGCCGGTGAGCCACATATCGCGAACAATCGCGATTTTCAGCGGGTCGTCCGGGTCTTTGAAGCGGTCTGCCAAACGCTCACGCCGGGCTTTTCCGCCTCGGATATGCCCCTGCCACTCGACGGGATCGGAGGCAGATCCCGTCATTACAACTTTCAGGCTGCCCTTATCGTCATCCTCGTCATGCCAGTCGGGGTGGAGTTTGGTGAGGGCGTTGTACAAATCCACGCAAATTCGGCGGCTCATGCACACGATCATGGCCTTGCCGTCCATCGCTTCAAGCCTTTTAGCAAAATGATCAACGATGTCCTGGGCGATTAGACCGATGCGTTTGGGAGTGCCGACCATCGCTTCCATGCGCGACCACTTGCTCATCAGGTTGCGCTTGACGGTTTCTTCCTCGCCCTCGGTTACGTCCTCGAATTCGGGATCGATCTTAGGCCGCTCATCTTCGTCCAATTCGAGCTTCGCTAACCGGCCCTCGTAATAGATGCGAACGGTCGCCCCATCTTCGACCGCACGTTGAATATCGTAAACGTCGATATAGTCGCCAAAGACGGCGGGTGTGCTGCGGTCGTCCGATTCGATGGGTGTCGCCGTGAACCCAATGAAGGAGGCGTTCGGAAGCGCGTTCCGCATGTGCCGCGCGAAGCCTTCGATGAAGCCGTACTGACTACGGTGTGCCTCGTCGGCGATCACCACGATATTTCGCCGGTCTGACAGACGTGGATATTCGCCGCCACTCGGAGGCAGGAATTTCTGAATTGTTGTGAAGATGACGCCGCCCGAAGAGCGCCCTAAAAGCTGCTGCAAGTGCTCTCGGCTTTCGGCCTGTTCAGGCGTTTGTCGCAGCAAATCTTTGCAGGAGGAAAACGTACCAAAAAGTTGATCGTCCAAATCGTTCCGGTCGGTGAGAACTACCAACGTGGGATTGGACATCGCGGGGTGCTGGATGATTTTGCCGGCATAGAACGCCATCGTGAGGCTCTTGCCGCTGCCCTGCGTATGCCACACCACGCCCGCACGGCGGTCTCCTTCGACGGATGCGGCGTCCAGCGTGCGTTCGACAGCCTTGTTGACGGCATGGAACTGGTGATAGCCCGCGACCTTCTTCTCGGTCTTCTTGCCGTTGTCCTCAAACACGATGAAGCTGCGCACCAGATCGAGGAAACGCTTTTTCTCGAATACGCCGCGAAGCAAGACCTCCATTTGGAGCGAGCCGGCAGGGCTAACCTTGTCTCCCTCGATGGTCCGCCACGGCATGAAGCGTTCCCAACCGGCCGTGAGCGTGCCCAAACGTGCTTCGATTCCGTCGGAGATCACGAGCAATTCGTTGTAAGGGAAGAGGCTCGGAATGTCGTTCTTGTATGTTTGAAGCTGATTGAAGGCGTCGCGGATCGTGGCGTTCTCATCGGCCAGATTCTTCAGTTCGACCACCGCAAGCGGGAGGCCATTGACGAAAACGATCACGTCCGGGCGACGGTTCCTGCGGTTCTCTTCAATCGTGAATTGATTGACTGCGACCCAGTCGTTGTTCGCGGGCGTATCGCAATCGAACAGCCGCGCGTTATCGTGAATGATTCGGTCCGCCCGGCGGTATTCCACGGGCACGCCGTCCGTCAGGAAGGTGTGGAAGCGGCGGTTGTTTTCGACAAGGCTTGGACTCTCTGTTCTCAAGAGCTTTCGGACGGCTTCGTCGAGTGCGTCGGGTGGAATTTCTGGATTAATTCGGGCGAGCGCCTCGCGCAAACGCTTGAGTAAGACCACATCACAATAGGAAGCGCGTTCGGCGAACATCTCGCCAGGCGCGATCGTCGGGCCGTGAACAATCGTATAGCCCAGCGTCCCGAAGATTTCGAGGGCAGCGTCCTCGACGGTGGATTCCGTAAAGACGGGCGTCATTTAGCCTCACCGGCGGCGTCGATTTTGCTACGGCTCGCGGCCTTAAATCGTTCGGGCGAACCTTTGACTAACTCCAGCTCATAACGACGCCGGTCCAAGACTTCGAGGAAACCCATGATCTGTTCGTCAGGAATTCTCAGCTTGCCGTCCCTTTCGCCAACGTCCACCCCGGTGTTCTTACAGAGCTTCTTCAGCGCGGCCTTATCTATGTCTTTGGTTTCCTTTTGAGATCGAATGGAGGCGAGATAACGGGCTGCACGAGAATGTGCGCGCGCGTAGGCTTCAATATTCTCGAAGTCCACGTAAGTTAGGTCGCGTTGGATTGCCTTCATATTCTGTGGAACGGCGGCACGAATGGCCTCTTGAAGTTTTCCGGCGAACTCGAAGCCGCTGGGCCGAAGGATGTGAATGTTCTTCGAATCGATCAGCAGGTCGAAATCATTGTCAATTTTGAAAACGCGATCATCGACAAGCCTCAATGCGTCCGATACCAGTCGAATAAGGCGGCTCTTGAGGAGTCCTTTGAATTGCGATGCGCGGCGCAGAGCAGTGAGCCGGCGTTTCTTGTTGTCAGTCATCCGGGCGAAATAACAAAACACCGCGGTGGGATCCGATAGCGCCTGGGCCTCAAGCGGCAGGTTGGCCGCTTGGTGCAACTCGCGAACCGATGCTGCCAACTCCTCGCCGAGCGGCAAATACAGATATTCTGTTCCGCTATGCTTCTCGGAGGGATCGTATTTCGTTGGGTTGTCCGAGTCCGCTTCCATGGCTTCCCATGTTGTGGTTGCCATTTCACGCAGAGCACCTTGAACTTGGCCATCAACTAGGATCGCGACGAAGCTCTGTCCCTTGTCTTCGTCACGACCGACACCGAATTCCGTCACGCTAATGTTGGACAGGTCAAACTCGAGTTTCATGCGGCCGTCTCCATGTAGACCGTGTCGCTCAGGCGGTAGGCAATAAGCCGTTCGCCGGAAGATATGTTGACGCGGCGCGTGATGAGGGCATAGCTGCCCTTTCCGGTGAGCTGATTGTTATCTTTCGGCGGATAAACTGTGAAAACCCGAAAGCCCAAGGCAGCAAACAGAACATTCATATAGTGCAGGTTGAGGTGCCAGAACAGAAAAACAATAAACCCCAATGCGACCAAAGCCGTCGCGACGTCGCGCCATGCCCGAAAATCGATCGCATAGAGTGGCAAAAGCATTGCAAATAGGTAAACCAGCAGGTGGTCGCGATGATCCTCGGCCGCCCCGACAACGATCTCGCGTTTTTCTTGCAGCTTTCGGGCGGTTTTGACCCGCATCCAAAGGAAAATATTTGGCAAAACAACCATAAGGGCGCAGAAGGTCAGGAAGTACCGGTCTGGAATTAAGCTATTGCCACGGATTCCCCAGAGGATAAAAAGCGGTGAGATGCTGCTAAGAACCATCAGCAGCCGTGCTGCCTTCAGGCCCTCGCTATGGCGACGATTAGCCATTTTGGTCGTCCTAATTGGTTGAAAGGACCTGACCATCAGGAGCCGAGCCAGCGGCAACAGGTCCGCTGCGCGGTCCGACGGTCATATCCGCACCCGGCGAACGGTGAGACCCGAATTTGGTCCGGGAGGTAATCCGAGTGCAGGTTCGACCCCCTGAGAAACGCGAAGGTCATCAAGAAGCTGCCGTGCGGGCAGTCGTCGACCGATCATTGCTTCGGACTCCGGCCGCGGATTCTGGACGTCTTTGCCGCGATATACCTCTACCTCCGTGCCTCCTGTTGCCAACACGTTTGCGCACAGGCCGCGAGCATAAAAACGGTTGAATTCCCCTTCGGCCAAAGTATCAGCGGCCGTGTACGGCACCTGCGCTGTGGTGAAGCCGCCGCCTTTGGGTTTGCGGCGTTGCTCATGACTTCGCAATAGCCCGCGAGAGCGAAGGGCCGCTGCTATCCAGGTGTCGTCGTGAGCCTGGAACGCATCACGTAGGAGCTCAGACCACGCCTGGGCTCCTGCATCGGTCAGCCTCGGGCTGACGTACAGCTTTCCGTTTGATAGATCTAGCTCAAGCTCCTGAATCATGGCGTCCCGGACCGCGCCGTCAAGATTCGCGTACTGAATGTTCATAACTTTCACTCCTCTTCCGCAGTCGGAAAGATGCTGGCTAAGTCGGGTTCAACATCGACTCCGAAGGCCGTGCATAGCCGAGCCAGATGCAAACCAAAGATTCCTCTTAGCTCGCCGAGGGCTTGCCACATCATCGCTTCTCGCGGATGAAAGATTCTTCGGCGGCGATCGGCAGGCCCCATTTCGTCGAGAAACTTGCGGCAGGCCGCCCGCATAGCTCGGAGTGGCCCGGTGAGTTGTTCGTCTTCCGGGCAGGACCTCAGCGCGTTGGTAAGTTCGGCCCGCATTTCCAGCACTGACCTTTCCACCCAGGGGCCGTACTCCATATGGAAGTCAGCGTAGAGTGCCCGGCGATCTTCGAGAAAGGCAACGACCCGGCGGACGATCTCGCGGCTACTCTCGGGCGGGTTCCAACTGACACCAAACACCGGCGTTGAAATTCCGGTGATTCGCTGTGCCACTTGTTGAAAGGAAAGCCTGCGAGATTTGTTCATGACTTAGTCACCTCCGCCGGGTAGGAGGATGGAACCCGAATCTCGCCGGCAATGAGTTTAGGAAGCAGCGAGTCGCGGATGGCAGCAAGTGTACGCGATTGCCGGACGTTAACGACGATTTGCCGGTGCAACGGTTCGACGCGTTCTGTGAAAGCGCGCATCACATTGTCGGTTGGAACAGCAAGAGGAATCGAGCGAAAGTTGCTCTTGCTGATCTCTTGGAATGTGGTGCCGGAAGCCCTGCTCTCAATAGAGTCCATGTTCTCGCGAGTCCAATGGAGCATATAGTGGTTCGTGGGATTCGCACCGCAAACCATGGCGATCATGCCCTGATTCACGGCTACCGGGACCTCGCTGATTCCCAGGTATCCTATCGGTGCGCGCGATGAGAGAAGGACCGTTCCTTCTGGGTAGACTCTTGAACCAATTTGCTCGACGCCCGCCTGTGTTATCCGCCGCTCGGTGTCGAGCAACACCGGGTCACGTAAAGCCGACAGGTCTTTTGGAGTGGCCCAGTGTATCTGGCCGTCCCAATACGCAGATTCTTTCGTGCTCGGCGTGCTTCCGCCGCCTACCTCGACTGCTTTCCCGACTTCACATACGCGCCAGCCTTTTGGAATTTCGCCGAGAGGGGAATCCTCGAAGGAATCGGGGAAGAGGGCGGCGGTGGCGGCGTCCATGCCGGAGGGCTGGCGGCCTTCGGCTTTGGCGCGGACGGGATCGAAGTCCACAAACCACGATTTGAAAATGGCGCGAGCCATCGTTTCCAGCGTTTCGTTCATCCGCCGATTCAGCTCGATCTTGTCGTCGAGCGTACCTAGGATGTGTGCAATCGCCCGCTGCTCGGGGAACGGGGGATATGCTGCCTGGATGCGCTCCAGATCGGCCTTGGTAACGTGCCCGAGCCCTGTAGTTTGCTTATTACGCGCAATTCCGATGAAATTCGGTTTGAGGTAGCGGAGCAAATAGAAAAAGAATGTGCGGTCCACTGCTTCTGATGGCGTGACGCGAAAAACGTGCTGGTTGAGCCATCCTTCGGGGCCGCGCCACCAAAAGGCATCAATTGAACTTTCTGGCTGACCAGACCATGAAAAAAGGAGGTCTCCAAATCGCACCCGGACAGACTCGTCAAACTCTTGTTCAGTGAACTTCGTCTGTCCAGAGATTCCGTCTTTGATTTCTGCGATCTTGATGACAGGTTTTCCGGTGGGGCCGAAATTGATGTCGCGGAATGCAAGCCCGTTAATCCAGGCGGCCAGCGAATACAGCGTTGCGTGCGTCCATGTGTGAGGAAACTGGGGATTATAGAGCCAGCCTCCGCGATTCGCCGAACGACGGTCGTCGTGGGGATTCTCGTTTGGGCTCGAATTTTTCGACTTGCGATGCATGCGCGAGTACTCTAGCCGTGAAATCCAATTCGCTTGCTCGACTTGTCCGGCGGCTCCATCAATTGCCGGATCGCTTCGAAAATCGCGGTAATCTCCTCGTCGTGGCCTTCGATCCGTTTCTCCAGCTGGGGCAGCTTGCGCGCGAGTTCCCTGTGGGTGGCGAGCATTTCGCGCAGCTTCACAAAAGCTCGCATGATCTGAATGTTTACGTGTACGGCGCGCTTGCTCCGCAACACACTGGAGAGCATCGCGACGCTTTGCTCGGTGAAGGCGTACGGCATAAATCCGCCCAAGCTGCGGCGGGGAGGTATCACAGATTGTGATAGCAAAGACTCGGCCTCGGCTGCCGTAAGTTGAAACATGAAATCCTTTGGGAAACGGTCCTTATTGCGCTTGACTTGTTGCCGCAATGCGATCGGCTTCACGCCGTACAACGCCGCCAAATCCCGGTCGAGCATCTCTTTTTGCCCGCGAATCAGCAGAATGCGGGATTCGATTTGCTCTGCCCGTACGATAGCCTGCGTTTTAGTCATAACTCCTGTTTCTTGAGGTGCCAATTTGGAACCTCACCTTGAAATCACAAATTGTGACTTCAAGTTCCCGCAACTGTGTATGTGGTCACAAAACGTGACCGCATTGCGAGCCACTTTTGAGATCGCAAAATGCGATTTCAAATCTCGAATCCGAGACCTTTCAAATTCGCCCGAATTGCCCTTTCCAGCTTGGCCGATTCCTGGAACTGCTCGCTGAGCGTGGCCATGAGCCGCTTCATCTTGTCCTCGAACGACTCGCCATCGTCTTCCGGCTCCTCGGCTCCTACATAGCGGCCTGGAGTGAGGATGAAGCCGTGCGAAACGATTTCATCCGTCGTCGCACTCTTGCAGAAGCCGGGGACGTCTTTGTATTTGCCGGCGTCCTTTTCGCCCCGCCAGGCGTGATAGGTGGCGGCAACCTTACGGATGTCGTCATCCGATAACTCGCGGTGGACGCGGTCCACGAGGTAACCCATTTTGCGAGCGTCAATGAAAAGCGTCTTGCGGCGGCGATCCGCGAATTTGCCGTTGGATTTGTTCCGCGCAAGGAACCACAGGCAGGCTGGAATCTGGGTACCGTAAAAAAGCTGCGGAGGCAGAGCGATCATGCAATCCACAAGGTCGGCTTCGATGATCTTTCGGCGGATCTCGCCTTCGCCGGATTGGTTGGAGGACATCGAGCCGTTCGCGAGAACAAATCCGGCGATGCCAGCGGGCGCGAGATGATGGATGATGTGCTGCACCCAGGCGAAGTTTGCGTTGCCGACGGGCGGCACGCCGTATTTCCAGCGAACGTCATCGCGGAGGCGCTCGCCGCCCCAATCGCTCATGTTGAAGGGCGGATTCGCAAGGATAAAGTCAGCTTTCAGGTCTTTGTGGAGATCGTTGTGGAAGGCATCGGCGTGGTGGGGGCCGAGATTGGCCTCGATGCCGCGAAGCGCGAGATTCATCTTGGCCAGTCGCCAAGTCGTCGGGTTCGATTCCTGCCCGTAGATGGATAAAGCGGTCGCAGCCTTGCCTCCGTTTCCATTGCCGCTCGTGTGGGCTTCGATAAAGCCTACGGACTGCACGAACATACCGCTTGACCCGCAGCACGGGTCGTACACGCGCCCCTTGTAGGGTTCGAGCATTTCCACCAGCAGACGGACCACGCATCGCGGGGTGTAAAATTCGCCGCCCTTTTTACCTTCGGCGCTGGCGAACTGGCTGAGGAAGTACTCGTAGACGCGGCCCAGGATGTCCTTCGAACGATTCTCTTTGTCGCCAAGGCCGATGTCTGCGATGAGGTCGATCAATTCGCCGAGGCGGGTTTTGTCCAGCGCGGGGCGGTTGTAGTCTTTGGGCAAGACGCCCTTAAGGCTGGGATTGGCTTTCTCAATGGCTTCCATCGCATCGTCAACGAGCTTGCCGATGGTGGATTGTTTGGCGCTGGCTTGGAGGTGTGGCCAGCGAGCGACTTTTGGAACCCAGAAAATATTCTCAGCGGTGTATTCGTCGCGGTCTTCGGGATCAGCATGCGGCTCTTTTTTCAGGGCCTCATAACGCTCTTGGAAGGCGTCGGAGATGTACTTGAGGAAGATGAGTCCAAGCACAACGTGCTTGTACTCGGCGGCGTCCATGTGGCCGCGCAGCTTGTCCGCGGCCTGCCAGAGCTTCTGCTCGAAACCGAGATTCGCCCCATTAGCGGGTTTTGTCTTTTGGTCGCTCTTGCGCGATGGCATCCTTGGGCTGGCTCCGTAGTTTCAGTAAAAGAATATATCCCGTGGTAACCAGAAAGGGAATGTAGGTCAGAGGAAGCGCGGCTAATCCTGCAACCAACGAGACGCCCCCCAAAAGGGAGCGTCTCCGCTCTGGTCAAGCGTGGAGGGCTGATCATCAGCGTCGGACCTGGAAGCGAGTGCCCCGGGCTCCTTTTCGCGGCGATTCAGCTTGCGAATCGAGGTGGCGCGAATCTGCCAGACCGTCTGCTTCGCGGTCGTCGCCTTCTTGCCTTTGCCGATTTCGCGCTCGTACGTGCTGCTAACGAGCCTGCCGGCGACGAGAACAAGATCGCCTTTCCTCCTATTGAGTTGGCTCATAAGCTCTCAGAATTTCCCCGCCGCTAAGGCGGGCGGCGCGGATGAACCATCCGCGCCGATAGCGTTCAGAATTTGAGTGGCAGTACGCTGCACGTACTCGAGGCTCTCGCTGAGGAGTTTCGCATCGCCGCCGTACAAGCCGATGTAGTCCTGCGCGGCTGAACCGGTTTCGAGGCCGATTGCGCAGCACACCACAAACGCGACGGCCTCGGCTTCGGTTTCGCGGACGCGCTTCGTCGTGCTGCTTCGGCGAGCGTCCCGGTGCATGAGCTCATGACTTACTTCGTGAGCGAGCGTCGCGAATTCCTCGGCGTGAGACTGGCCGGGCAGCAACGTGATTTTGCCGCCTTCCGACATGCCTCGTGCCGGTGCGATTTCGTCGGAGTATTCGAGCGCGATGCCCTGGTCGGCGACGAATTTCGCAAGCCGCTCGCGGTACTCGCGCGGATCGCCGTTCACGCTCCCTATTTCCGGCAACGGTCTGCCGTCCGTCTGGCTGATGTCGAACACGTAGGCCGCGCGGAATCCGACTGCAACTGAAGATTCGTCCGTCTCGGTTTCTCTGTTGTTCTCAGCCTTCGGTCGAATGATTGGAGCGAGAATCAGAATGCCCTTCTCGCCCTTCTTCACGAAGCGGCCCAGCTTATGCCAAGCGTGAAAGCCCGCGACGTGCGTAGCGTTTGGCTTTTGGGAAGCGATGAGCATCACGTTACCCCACGAATACTGCCGGAAGCGCGCCATCGCCGCGAGATATTCCTTGAGGCGCTCACTGTGGCCCGTTTCGAGGGCCTGCCGTAGCTGCTCGATTGCGTTGCTTGCGATCTGTTTTGCATGTTCGACTTTCATTTTTTCTTGTCCTCCTGTTTCGGGGAGTCCTCGCTCCCTTCACCCACAGCCGGGGGAGCGAGGACGCGAAACAGGGGACACAAGCGGAGAGATTGGCGCGTCCAGGTCGGAACGGGCCGCACGCGTGAGTGACACATGGTTTTTGGTGGCGCGAAGCGTGCTAGTGGAGGCCGCAGGCAAACGATTCAAGCGCCGGGACGCGGAAATCTCGGAGTGTCGAGGTGAACAGCAGACTCGGAAGGGGTTCAGCGCCAGGCGCGCGGCGGCGTGCATCGCCTAACGGAATAAGGCTCAACGCTCTACGTTGCCATTTACGTATGCGATACTTTATGGGAAGTAATGCCGAGGGCACTATGCGCGGTAGGAGGGCTGGGCTCTATGGTGGATTTCAAAAAGCAACTAGGCGGCAAGAAGAGTTTCGCGAAACTAACGGATCCGGTCGAGATTTACGAAACACTTGATCGTGCTAGCGACAAAGGCCCGCTGCGTCCGCCACAGAAGTCGATTCTTGAGGAATGGCACCGGGAAAGGCGTAACGCTAGGGATGTCATCGTCAAGATGCACACGGGGCAGGGCAAGACGCTAATTGGGCTTCTGATTCTTCAGTCCAAGCTGAACGAAGACGCAGGCCCGGCGCTCTATCTTTGTCCCAACAATCATCTTGTGGAGCAGACCGTTGCCCAGGCGAAACAGTTCGGTATCACCTGCGTGATGACTACAGGAGAGTTGCCTGCCGAATTCTTAGAGGGGCGACAGATTCTTGTTACGTCCGTGCAGAAATTGTTCAATGGGCTAACCAAATTCAAGCTTGGGGCGCAATCACAGCCAGTCGGCGCCATTGTGATGGACGATTGCCACGCGTGTGCTGATGCTATCCGGAATCAATGCGTCATCGAATTGCCTAACACTCACCGGGCGTATTCTGGCTTGATTACGTTGTTCTCCGACGACTTAAAGGAGCAGGGGGCGGGCACTTTTGCCGATGTCAAAGAGCAAAGATTCGACGCTCTCTTGGCGGTCCCTTACTGGAGTTGGATGGATCACCATGAAGACGTGGCGACGATCCTCTCTAAAGATGCCTCGACTAAAGAAATCAAATATGCTTGGCCTCTTCTGAGGGACATCTTGCGGGATTGTGTGTGCGTTGTTTCGGGACAGGCGATTGAAATTGTGCCTCAGCTTGCGCCGCTCCACCTGTTTGGTTCCTACTCGGGAGCGAGTCATCGCGTGTTTATGTCGGCGACGGTGACCAATGATGCGTTTCTCGTTAAAGGTCTTGGTCTCGACACGAAAGTCATCACCGACCCCTTAGTGGACAAGCACGAAAAATGGTCAGGAGAAAAGATGGTGTTGATCCCGTCCCTGATCAGCCCGGACTTGACGCGCGAAGAAATCATTGCGAACTTTGCCCCGGCGAATGACAAAAGGAAGTATGGGCGTGTAGGGCTGACACCCAGTTTTCGTATTGCAGCGGAGTGGGTGGCCAAAGGAGCCGTGCTGGCTGATAAGGAGTCCATCTACCAGTTCGTTGAGGATCTGAAAAGCGGAATTGTCGATCGCACAATTGTATTTGCTAACCGTTACGACGGGGTGGACCTTCCGGACAGAGCTTGCCGGATTCTCATCTTAGACTCGAAACCGTATTCGGAGACTTTGGCAGACCGATGGATCGAAAGTTCAAGAATCGGAAGCGAAGTGACCGCAATCAAGGTCGCGCGGACGATTGAGCAGGGCCTCGGCAGGTCTGTTCGGGGCGAAAAAGATTACAGCGTGGTCATTCTGACAGGGCCAGACCTGATTAAAATGATACGGACCAAGAAGTCGCGAGGTTACTTTTCCACGCAAACCCAGACCCAAATCGAAATCGGTCTCGAAATCGCGGACCTTGCGAAGGAGGAAATCGAAAAGGACGGCAATCCAGCTAAGGCGTTCACTGGCTTGATTCAGCAGTGTGTCGGCCGGGAGGAGGGCTGGAAGGAATTCTATAGTGAACGCATGTCCAAGATGAGCCCTCCGGCGAGGGATTCTCGGGCGCTGGAGCTGTTTGCTGCGGAGCATACTGCGGAAGTTCACTTTCAGCAGGGTCAACCAGAAAAGGCAGTGCAAACGTTGCAAAGACTGGTGGATGAGCACATACACGAGGAATCCGAGAAGGGTTGGTACCTCCAGGAGATGGCCAGGTACAAACATTTGACGGACAAGACCGGGTCGAACGAACTGCAGATCGTGGCTCACCAGAAGAACCGATTCTTATTCAAACCGCGCCACGGGATGACCATTACGAAGATCTCAGCGGTTGGGCACAAACGAATTGAAAGCATGATCCGTTGGATTCAGGAGTTTGATAACGCGACAGAATTACTACTGGAAGTAGAAGACATTTTGGGTCGTCTGCGTTTTGGCGTGGCCTCCGACTCGTTCGAGGCTGCACTTGATGAGCTCGGGCGTGCCCTTGGTTTTGAGACTCAGCGGCCAGACAAAGAGTGGAAACAAGGCCCGGATAATCTATGGGCCTTGCGTGACAACCAATATTTGCTGTTTGAGTGCAAGAACCAAGTGGACAAAACTCGCAAGGAAATCAATAAGGACGAAACCGGGCAGATGAATAACTCTTGTGCGTGGTTCAAAAAGCATTACGGCGATTCGCCCGTAAAGAACCTAATGATCATTTGGACGCGAACTGTCGGCGCTGCGGGAGGGTTTAACGACCAAGTGGAGATCGTTACGGAGCCTTGCCTTTCGAGACTCTCGAAGAACTCCCGCGGTTTCTTTCAAGAACTCCGAACTGCAGACCTTGCTGACATTTCCAAGTCGGCGCTCCAGAAAAACTTAGAGGCGTATAAGCTGACTGTGGAGGATTTGCTCGTGAACTATTCGGAGAAGCCAAAGCAGATGTGAGTTACTGAGGGATTTTACTCTGCCGAAGGCATACGGTCCAAAATGGAGTCCAGAATTGGTCTAGAATGCCAATTGTGGGCCTGTTTCCACTCCTGGATACGCCTCCATACATTCGCTGAATCATTGATACAAACCACTGTGCAATTGAGAATGCTCGGGTCTCCGTTGGGCCGAACCGTAGAATTTGTGTACAAGTTGTGTACAGAAAATGTGTTTGGAAGGGCCTGAAAATGGGCCTAAGCAACGCAGAATCAACAACAGACTCTTGAGCTACAGGCCCACGGGACGACTCGAGAAATTCTAACATGCCTGTGCTTCCGCAGCGCAATTACGGCGAAGGATGCGACTCTCCCGCATGGCCAGGCGGAGAGAGGTCGGCGGGTGCGGGACGTTGAGATGTGGCTTCTTTACTGCACGAATCCGACGTTAGGCGCCGGCGCGCTGCCTTCGGGCGACTCCTTGATCGTGCCGAACTGCGCCTCGTATCGGGCGATGTTTTCGCCGAGCGCACGCCAGATGCGCTTGGCATGCCCTGGGCTGACGATCATGCTGCCCATCAGCTTTCCCTGCGCGCCGTTCGGGAAAATGTAAATGAAGTTTAGGGTGAACTCTTCGAGGTTGTGGTGGATCATCACCAAATTGCTGTAGACGCCTTGCAGTTCTTTTTCATCCGCCTTGATCTGAACTTGTCCCGGCGCCGGGCGCTGCTCTTCCATGATGGTCTCCTATCGCACGCTTCAACGGTATCACAGTAGCACAGGCGCTCTTCACGCTTCGCTCCCGGCCATAAGCCAGACCCCACCGGCAAGGCCGAGACGCGCCGCCTCTCATTTCAGTGCAGGAAATGGCGCATGCCGGTGAAGACCATAGTGAGGCCGAGCCGGTCGGCGGCGGCGATTACGTCGGCATCGCGCACCGAGCCGCCGGGTTGAATGAAGGCGGTGGCGCCGGCCTTGGCGGCCTCCTCGACGCCGTCAGGAAACGGAAAGAACGCGTCGGAGGCGACCACACTGCCCGCGAGCGAAGATTGCGCTTTCATCACGGCGATTTTGACGGAATCGACGCGGCTCATCTGGCCGGCGCCGACACCGATGGTGGCTCCATCCTTGGCGAAAACAATGGCGTTGGACTTGACGTGCTTCGCGACTTTCCAGGCAAAGCGCAGCGTAAGCATCTCTTCGGCGGTGGGAACACGCTTGGTAACGGTTCTCAGGTCCTGCTCGCTCAATTCGCCAAGGTCCGGCTCCTGGACGAGAACACCGCCGAGAATGCGTTTGAGTTGGAGCTCGCGCTCAGGCTGCAGACCGCCGGGCGGAAGCTCGAGCAGGCGGAGATTTTTCTTCGTGGCGAAGATGGCCTTTGCGTTTTCGTCAAAGCCGGGTGCGGCGATGCACTCGACGAAGAGCTTGGCGACTTCCTCGGCTGTGGCCGCGTCCATCGGCTTGTTGAAGGCGAGCACACCACCGTAGGCGGAAACGGGATCGCTGGCGAGCGCCTTGAGGTACGCCTCGCGGAGTGTGTTTTGCACGGCGGCGCCGCAGGGGTTGTTGTGCTTGATGATTACGGCGGCAGGTTCCGTGAATTCAGCCGCCAGGCTGCGAGCCGCTTCCAGGTCAACCAGATTATTGTAGGAAAGCTCTTTCCCTTGCAGCTGATTTGCGCCTGCCAGACCGCCGAGCGCGTCGCCGGGGACATAAAGCGCCGCGGCCTGGTGCGGATTTTCGCCGTAACGCAATTCCTGCTGGCGGCGCAGAGCGATATGGAAGCGCTCGGGCAAGCGCGGCCTGGAAACGAGGCGGATTTGGCCATTCGCGGATGCGGCGAGGCGCTCGAGCTCCGTGGTGATCATCCCGTCGTAACGGGAGGTGGCGGCGAAGACTTTGCGGGCGAGTTCGAGGCGGGTGGCCAGAGTTGTGTCGCCTGAGAGCTCGATCTCTTCGGCGACGCGGGCGTAGTCCGCCGGGTCAGTGAGAACGGTGACACTCTCAAAGTTCTTCGCGGCGGAGCGAAGCATCGTGGGACCGCCGATATCAATGTTTTCGATGAGCTCTTCGGCGGTGAGATCGGCCTTGGCCGCGGTCGCCTGGAAGGGATAAAGATTCACGACGACCAGGTCGATGGGGACGATGCCGTGCTGCGCGGCTTCTCTCTGATCGCTCGGATGCTTGCGGCGGTAGAGGAGTCCGCCATGCACCTTGGGATGCAAAGTCTTGACTCGTCCGCCGAGCATTTCCGGCGAGCCGGTGAACCCGGAAATATCTTTGACGGAGAGGCCGGCTTCGCGCAGCAACTGGGCCGTCCCGCCGGTGGAGAGGATTTCGATTTTTCGTGCGGCGAGCCGCTTGGCGAACTCAACGATTCCGGATTTGTCAAAGACGCTGATCAGCGCCCGCTCGACCGCCATGTCCATCCCTCCCGCATTCGCGAAACACACCAGTGTAAACGCGGCGAGTGCAACGGCAAAGCAGGCTCGGGGGAATGGAACGGCCGTGAAGCAGGGCGAAGGGCTTCAGGCTTTGACCAGAGCCTTTAGCTTAACCTGACCGCCGACGACTTCAACCACGTATTCGACGTCGCGGCAATTTTTCTGCTTCTGCAAGTCGCGGGTCTTCTTCTTGACGAATTCTTTGAAATTCTCGCGAGAGAGTCTGGACGTTTCCTCTCCAGCCTGTTTTTTGGCGGTGAGGAATGCGGCATACAGCTGCTCGACTTTATCCTGCTCGCGCTCCGGTTCGGAACAGGTCATGCGAAACGCGCCGCCGCTTCCGGCCGCTGTGCCGCTGGCCTCGGCATGCGCCTTGGCACGCTCCGCTTCGATGGCTTTGGCCGCGGCGCCAAAATGCCGCTGGGTCGCGCCTTCCTCTTTCTGCTTCATGCGTTTCCGGAAAATGTCCTTGTATTTGGCGTAGGTTTGGCTGAGGTTGGTGAAGCGGAAGCGCTGATTGAACTTCATTTCGCCGCCGCGCTCGCCGTATTTCTTGATGACCAGCTCGATGCGCCACTCGATTTCAGAAGGCGGCCGCTTGCGGCCGCCGCCGAAGAACTGGTCGTATTCGATTTTCAGCTGGCGGATGTCGCGCTCGAGGGCGCTTAGCTCTTCGTCGATCGTAGCCATTTTGCGGGGGACAATCCCTTTCGACAATGCTAGGAGTACCTGAGGGCGGCGTCAATTGGATGCGGAAGGGTGGATACGGAAGCGCAACGGTTCGCGAGTCGTCTGCACCTGTCCCTTTGGCCAGCCGCTTCGGCGGGCTTCTCTTTCCTTGGCTCCCCTCGATGTGCTGAAATGGCGCTATGTCTCCTCACCCCAGACGCATGGTTTCCGCCGAGCAGGCCGATTTGTTGCGGCAGATTCCGTCCGTGGACGAATTGCTCGCGCAGCCGCGGCTGTCGGCGCTGGCGGGGAAAATCGAGCGGAGCATCCTGCTGGAAGTGACGCGCGCGGTGCTGGCGGACTTGCGCGCGCGTATTGCCGGCGAGATGGTTTCTGCTGCCCTGGCACTGGGCAGCTCGTCCATTGAAGAACTCATTGCCGAGCGCGTCGAGCAGCTGCTGGCCAGGTCGCTCTGGCCGGTGATCAATGCTACCGGGGTCATTCTGCACACGAACCTCGGCCGTGCCCCATTGTGCGCCGAGGCGGCCGAGGAAATCGGGCGGGCGGCGCTTGGCTACAGCAATCTTGAATATGACCTGGAGGCGGGCGCGCGAGGGAAGCGTGATGTGCATACGGCGCAAGCATTGGAGCGGCTGACAGGAGCTGAGGCCGCAGTGGTGGTCAATAACTGCGCCGCCGCGGTGCTACTAGTTCTGGCGGCTCTCGCGAAAGGCGGGGAGGTCCTGGTTTCGCGCGGCGAGCTGATCGAAATTGGCGATGGCTTCCGGATTCCGGAAATTATGGCGCAGAGCGGAGCCACGCTGCGGGAGATAGGAACGACAAATCGCACCCGCCTGGCCGACTACGAAAATGCCCTTAGCGCAAACACGCGACTCCTTCTGCGCGTGCACCCATCGAATTTCCGGATTACGGGCTTCACTGACAAGCCGGCGCTCGAAGATCTGGTCGAGCTGAGTCGGCGGTCCGGCATCCCACTCATGGAGGACCTCGGTTCAGGCTGCTTAATTGATTTGAGCGCGAGCGGCGTGGCCGAGCCTACGGTTCGCCAGAGCATCGACGCCGGAGTGGGCGTCGTCACCTTCAGCGGAGACAAGCTGCTCGGCGGCCCGCAAGCGGGAATCATCGCCGGCAAGAAGGAGTTGATCGCAAGGATTCGGCGGCATCCGCTCTTCCGGGCGCTGCGAGTGGACAAACTGACCATTGCGGCGCTGGAAGTCACGCTTGGGGCCTACCTCCGCGCCGCTTACGACGAAATTCCGGCCCTGCGGATGATTCGCCTCACCGCCGGGCAAATCGGCCGCCGCGCTGAAAATTTTTTGCGGGAGCTACGCCCGGAGCTGCCGCTGAATGAAGTCACTCTTGATGTGACAGATGGTGAATCGCTGGTCGGCGGCGGCTCGACGCCCTCGCAGACGCTCCCGACGAAGGTGATTCGCATCTCGAGCAGCCGGCACTCCGCCGCAACGCTCGAGCAGCGGCTGCGACGCGGCCCCACGGGAGTTGCCGTCGTCGCCCGTGTCGAAAGAGATCATCTGGTGCTCGATCTGCGAACGGTTTTTGCCGAGCAGGAAACTGCGCTCCTGAAGACCTTAGCCGCCGCACTGCGCTAAGTGAGTTCCTGGTTAGAACGCCCCAGCAAGAATAAATTCCAGACAGTTCAGCAAGCTTTGAAAAAGAGACCACGGCAAGGCGCCAGGCTGGGGATACCTTTCGCGGCAGGCACGGCGTTGAAAGGGCAGAGGCCCGATGCCACCTTCCGCCAGATGTCTGCTTCGGCGGCGTTCCACGAGACGTACTCTGTCGCTGCCAGGAAACCTCTGCTCACCTGCGGACGCCTTCCAGAGCGACGTTTTTTCCGCCTTGAGTTGTAACGCCATCCGGATGGTTTCCGTCCAACCCATCGGGTTCGCGGAGTGGGACGGATTTCGCGAATCCTTGGACAAGCGAAAGTTGCCCGACAATTTCTGTGCAAGCCCAAGGAGAGGTGTGGCATGAGTCAGAATCGGTGTGTGGCCGCTGTGATGGGATTGCTGCTTGCTGCCTGCGGCACGGCGGCACAAGGAAATCCTTCACGTGAGTCGCATCAAACGGTCCCGCAGGCGCAACAGCCGCCGCAATTTTTCCGCCAGCGCGCGCAGGCGGCAGGTGAGCAGCGCGAATCGGAAGGCGACAAGAGCAAACAGGGCCAGAAGCCGCCGGCTCCGGAAGAAAAATCATCGGTGACGCATCACACGGCGCGTATTGGAGGCCAGGAAATCAAATACACGGCGACGGCCGCGACTTACAACATCAAGGCAGACGACGGCACCGTGAAAGCGACGATGTTCTATGTCGCCTACACGAAGGACGGCGTAACGGATATCAGCAAGCGCCCGGTTTCCTTCGTTTACAACGGCGGACCGGGTTCGGCGTCGCTGTTTACGCACATGGGAATGGGGCCGCGGCGCGTTGTGCTGACCCCCGATGGTCACGGCATGCCCGCGCCGTATTCCGTGGTCGATAACGAGGACTCATTCCTGGATGCAACGGACCTGGTCTTTATCGACGCTATCTCGACCGGCTACAGCCGGCCCGCGCCCGGGGAGAATCCAAACCAGTTCCACGGAATCATCGCCGATGCGAACTGGTTCGCTGATTTCATCTATCAATACATCACGCGCAATGAACGATGGGCCTCCCCGAAATTTCTGATTGGCGAAAGCTATGGTACGACGCGCTCGGCGGAACTCGCGGGAGTCCTGCAGGAGCGCCACCAGATTTACTTGAGCGGCATCGTGCTGCTCTCCTCGGTGGCATTTTCCAACTGGGGCGCGGACGATCGCTCGATTTTCTTCCTGCCCACCTATACGACGACGGCGTGGTACCACCACCTCTTGCCGCAGGACCTGCAGAGTCTGACGATAGATCAAGTCGCGGCGAAAGCGCGCGAATTTGCCCACGGCGACTACGCGCAGGCACTCGAAAAAGGAGACGAGCTCACGCCCGCCGAGCATCAGAAAATCGTCGCGGAGATCGCCCGCTTCACCGGACTCTCGCCAAAGTACATCGAAGAGACGGATTTGCGCATTAGCCCGTTCCGTTGGTTCAAGGAGCTGGAACGCGACAAGCGCAAGACCATCGGACGGCTTGATTCGCGATTTGAAGGGATGGACGCAGACGCGGCTGGAGAGCGCGTGGAGTACGACCCAAGTGAAGCGTCCTACGAGGGCGCCTTTGTGGCGACGTTCCACGACTACACGCGCCGCGAGCTGAAGTGGGACACCGATCAATACTACACGGTGAGCGCCAATGTCCGCCCATGGGATCAAACCGGCAATACTGAAGTGGCGGAAGTGCTGCGCGCCGCGATGACGCAACAGACCTACCTCAAAGTGCTCGTCCTCTGCGGCTATTATGACGTTGCCACGCCCTTCAACGGCATCGAGCAAACTGTATCGCACATGAAGCTCGAGCCTTCCGTGCGCAAGAACATCAGCTTTGCCTATTACGAAGCCGGCCACATGATGTACATCGACGAGCAGCAGCATCATAAGTTGCACAAGGATGTGGACGACTTCATCAATACGGCCTATACGCACTGAGAACCGGTACAATCAAGGCGTGCTGACGTTTCAGGCTGTCAACGGAACGCTGAGGCCGCAATCGAAACCACTGCCGGCGCTTCGCGCGGGCTGGGCCCTGGTGCGAGTCCGTCTGGCGGGCATCTGCAATACGGACGTGGAAATCCTGCGCGGCTATCACGCGTTCCGCGGTGTGCCCGGACACGAATTTGTGGGTGACGTCGAGGAGATCCGCGGCTCGCCCGAGGCGCGGAAACAATGGCTCGGCAGGCGCGTGTGCGGCGAAATCAATGTCAGTTGCTCAGCTTACCGTTACAAGCCCTGGTGCAAGTTTTGTCTCCGTGGACAACGCACACACTGTGCGCGGCGAACCGTGCTTGGCATCGTGGCGCATGACGGCGCGTTTGCCGAGTATCTCGCGCTGCCAATCGAGAATCTGCACATGGTTCCGGATTCGGTGAGCGACGAACAGGCCGTCTTCGTCGAGCCGCTGGCCGCGGCTTGCGAGATTCTGGAGCAAATCGATGTGAGAAGGTTTGGCGAGGCCGCTATTCTCGGGGACGGCAAGCTGGCGCAGCTCATCGCTCTTGTTTTGCGCACGGTTCTTCCGCGCATCACCATGTACGGGAAGCACGAAGAGAAGCTTGTGTTGGCACGGAAAGCAGGCATTCGCACCCGCCGGGTGCGCGGGGACGCCAGCGACCTGCGCCGCGCAGAGGAGACCTTCGCGCTGGTCGTCGAAGCGACAGGCTCGCCCGCGGGACTTGCCTTGGCGCTCAAGATGAATGAACCGCGCGGGACACTGGTGCTCAAGTCCACGTTTCACGGCGCCGCGTCCGTTGAAACCTGGCCGATCGTCGTGAACGAACTTACGGTGATCGGCTCGCGTTGCGGCCCTTTTGCCAAAGCGCTTGCGCTGCTCCGCTCGGGCAAAGTGGATCCAACGCCGCTGATCACGCGCGTGTTCCCGCTGGCGAAAGCTCCGCAAGCGATCCGCTTCGCTCAGCGCCCCGGCACGATGAAGGTCCTCTTGAGACCGTAAGGGCCGCCGGCCTAAACGCGATTAATGCAGGAGGCGACGCATGCCGCGCCGAAGCCGTTGTTGATGTTCACAACGGTCACATTGGAGGCGCAACTATTCAGCATGCCGAGCAGCGCCGCGACTCCTCCGAAGCTCGCTCCGTAGCCAACGCTGGTGGGAACGGCAATCACCGGCGCGGCCACCAATCCGCCGACGACGCTGGGCAGGGCGCCTTCCATGCCTGCCGCAACGATGACCACGCGCGCTTCAGCGAGCAGGGGCCGGTGCTCGAGCAGCCGGTGAATGCCGGCAACGCCCACATCGTGGAGCGGCTCAGCGCGGTTCCCCATGATGCGCGCGGTGAGGAGCGCTTCTTCCGCGACAGGAATGTCGCTGGTGCCGGCGGAAACCACCAGGATCAATCCTTTGCCGCGAACTTCGCGGTCGCGTTCAATGGTGATGACACCTGAAAGCGCGTGAAACTGCGCGGCGCGATGAACTCGTTTCACCGCCCCCGCGATCTTAGCGTCGGCCCGCGTGACGAGAATGTTGTGCGTCGAGCCCTCTCTCCTCAACATGCTGCGGACGATTTCCGCCACTTGACGCGGAGTTTTCCCCGTCCCGAAGACCACTTCCGCAAAACCCTGACGCAGCGCGCGATGATGGTCCACCTTGGCGAAGCCCAAATCCTCAAAGGGCAGGTGTTTCAGGCGGGTAAGCGCATCCTCCGGGCCGAGTTTCCCGGAGCGAACCGCCTCGAGCAAATTGCGCACATCGTTTTCCGTCATCAGGCACGCAAAAACATACTTGAGCCGCGAAGTTTAGCATACGACACCGCGCGCGAGATTCGCGCCAGGAGCTACGCGGAATCTTGACTTGCCCGGAAGCCGCTGGGACACTGTGGCTAACCGCGAACATGTCGCCGAGCGAAAAACAAATCGTGACTATGGGTGTGACTGGAGCGAGCGGCGCCATCCTGGCGCAGAAGGCGCTCGACTTGCTTGATCGTGACCCTCGGGTGACGCGCATTCATCTGGTGGTCACGGAAACCGGCCAGCGCCTCTTCTCCGAGGAACTGGGCATCAACTCGGGCGATCTGAAGCAGCTTCCAAGCCGCCTCTTGGGGCGAACGCCGGCGAAAATCGAGCTGCTACCGAACAAGGACGTGGGAGCCTCGATTGCTTCGGGAAGTTGCGCCGTGGATTCGATGATCGTTGCGCCTTGCTCGATGGCCACGCTCGGCGCCATTGCGAATGGCATCGCGGATGATTTGATCTCTCGCGCGGCCGACGTAATGCTGAAGGAAAATCGCAAACTGGTGCTCTGTGTGCGCGATACGCCCTTCAACCGCATTCATCTGGAAAATATGCTTCGAGCGCATCAAGCCGGCGCGGTGATCATGCCCGCTGTTCCCGCGTTTTACCATCAGCCAAAGACGATCGATGACCTGGTCACGCAATACATCTGCCGCGTGCTGGCGCAAATCGGCTTGCCGCAGGAGGAAATGTACCGCTGGGCCGGCGCGGGAGCGGCGCGGAAGGCGGAGGCGTAGTCGCAATGGGCGGCCGCATCCGGACCGTGCTCGAAATGATTAAGTTCGAGCACTCCGTCTTTGCCTTGCCGTTCGCGTTGACAGGCGCGCTGCTGGCCGCGCGCGCGACGCTTCACGCTTGGCCAACGCTCCGGCAATTCGCGTGGATCATTGTTGCGATGGTGGCGGCGCGCTCCGCGGCCATGACCGTCAACCGCATCGCCGACCTGCGTTACGACCGCGAAAACCCGCGTACCCGGGAGCGCGCGCTGGTTACAGGGGCGTTGACGCTGAGCTTTGCCTGGTTTTTCACGCTCGTGGCCGTCGCTATTTTTTTCGTGGCGGCTTGGCAGCTCAATCCGCTGGCGCTGAAGCTCGCACCCGTTGCGCTTGCGATCCTTTTCTTCTACTCGTTTACCAAGCGCTTCACCAATTGGTCGCACATTTTTCTGGGCTTGGCCCTGGGCATCTCGCCGGCGGCTGCGTGGATCGCGATCAGCGGCGGCCTCGACCCGCGCATTCTCATTCTGAGCGCCGCAGTCACGTTGTGGGTGGGAGGCTTCGACGTGCTCTATGCCTGCCAGGACGTGGATTACGACCGGCAGGCGGGCCTCTATTCCGTGCCCAGACGCTTCGGAATCGCCGCGGCGCTGTGGATCTCGCGCGCCATGCACCTGATCGTGGTTGCGCTATTGAGCTGGCTCGCTCTTTCATTCGGTTTGCCGTGGCCCGCATGGGCTGGCATTGCGGTCGTCGCGGCGCTGCTTGCCTACGAGCATTCGCTCGTGAAAAGCAGCGATTTGAGCAAATTGGACGCCGCTTTCTTCACCGTCAACGGCTACATCGGCATGGCGTTTCTGCTTTGCTGGGGCGTTGCCGCCGCGGTGTGGCGCGTTTGAACCTTGCGACGGTTTAGCAAAGTCCCGAAATTCCCTGCATTGCGGCAAAGAATGTAAGAATCATGGAATAATAGGTGCGTGGATGCACCGTGGCTGAATTGACGCTTACCGATAAACGACTCGAGCCGATTGCGCAAAAAGTGCTCGCCGGCGTGCGTCTCTCGATGGAAGACGGCGTCGCGCTCTACCGTTCGCCGGACCTGCTGGGTGTCGGCTGGCTGGCGAATCACGTGCGCGAAAAGCGTCACGGCAACATCACCTACTACAACGTGAACCGCCACATCAATCCCACGAACGTCTGCGTTGCCCATTGCAAGCTGTGCGCCTTTGGCCGCGACCCGAATGCGCCCGGCGCGTACACGTACGCGCTCGAGGAGATTTACCGGCGAGCGGAGCAGGGCGTGCGCGAGGGCGCCACGGAGTTTCATATCGTCGGCGGGCTGCACCCGGATCTGCCCTTTGACTACTTTCTCGAGCTCATCAGAGGTTTGAAAAAGCGCTGTCCCGGCGTGCACCTGAAGGCGTTCACGATGGTCGAGGTGCACTACTTTGCGCGCATCGCGAAGCTCTCGATCGAGGAAACGCTGCGCCAGATGAAGGAAGCGGGGGTGGATTCCTGCCCCGGCGGCGGAGCCGAGATTTTCCATCCGCGCGTGCGGCGAATCATTTGCGATCACAAGGTGAGCGGGCAAATGTGGCTCAGCACGGCGCGCAAGGCGCATCAGGCCGGGCTGCACTCCAATGCGACGATGCTCTACGGCCACGTGGAAACGGAAGAAGAGCGCGTTGATCACCTGATCCAGCTCCGCGAACTCCAGGATGAAACGCACGGCTTCGTTGCATTCATACCTCTGGCTTTTCATCCGGACAATACGGCGCTTTCGCACATTCCGAAGACCAGCGGCTATCTCGATCTCCGGAATATCGCGGTTTCGCGGCTAATGCTCGACAACTTTGACCATATCAAGGCGTATTGGATTATGCTGACGCCGAGCATCGCGCAAATCGCGCAGCGATTTGGCGCGAACGACCTGGATGGCACCGTCGTGGAAGAGAAGATCTATCACGACGCCGGCGCGAAAACCTCCGAGTTCACGCCGCGTGCCGAACTCGAACGGCTGATTCGCGCCGCCGGTCGTGTTCCCGTCGAACGAGACACACTCTACAACCGCGTCGACCGATCGAAGATGGCACCGATCCCGGCGACACCTCCGCCGGGACTTGTCTCCCTCACCCTGAACGTCTGACCGGCTGCGTCGGTCTAGCGCACTGTGGCGGCTTTGGCGCGTACCTTCTCCAGCACAGCGGGAGGCAGGGGTGCGTACCCGTGCTCGCGCGCGAGTTCCTGACCGGTGCTGTAGACCCATTTCAAATACTCGGCGACCGCCTGACCTCGCGCGGGATCCTGTGCGCGCTCAGGAACATAGAGCCACGTGAAGCTGGCGATCGGATAACTGGTCTTCCCAGGAGCATTCACGAGCGACACACGAAAGTCCTCGGTCATTTTGCCGGCAAGGGCGGAAGCTGCGTCCGCAATCGAAGCCATGGATGGCCTAATGAATTCCCCGGCGGCATTCCGTATTCGCGCCATGGGCAAGCCTGATTTTTCGGCCCAATTCAATTCGGTGTAGCCAATCGCGCCGGGCGTTTTGCGAACCTTGTCCAGCAAATCCTCGGTGCGGTTGATTCCAACGCCTGCGGGCCACTTCGGCGAAACGCTGCGGCCAGCCCTTGCCAGGAAGTCCGGACTGATCTTTGCGAGGTAGTCGGAAAAAATATAGCTGGAGCCTTTGCCGTCGGTGCGGTGGATCACCTTGACGGGCAAGGCGGACAGACGCAGCTCCGGATTTAGTTTGGCGATCTCCGGGTCATTCCAGGACGTGGTCTTGCCCAAAAAAATATCTGCCAGCACCGGCCCGCTGAGCCTCAGGCTGGCCGCGCCCGGCACGTTGTACACAATGGCGATCCCGATCAAAACCGAGGGCAACTCGACGACGGGATGTGCCGCTTCCCTCAATTGTTTCTCAGGGATGGGAGCATCGCCGCCGCCAAGATCACCCGCACCGGCCAGGATGCGCGTGGCGCTCTCTCCCGTTCCCTCGGGAAGATAGCGCAACTGAGTCTCGGCGTGTGTGCGGTGATACTCCTCGTCCCAGAGCAGGTAAAGCGGCTCTGGCAGGCTCGAGCCCGTGGCGACGAGCATGATCGAAGTTTGCGCCCGAACCGGAAGGCACAAACCCGAGAGGATGATCAGCATTGCGCAAGCAATGCTCACGAGCCGTTCAGGTGCTGAGTTCAAGAGCGTTCTCCTTCGGCACGCGAAGTTCTTTCGAAGAGGAAACCCGTCGCCAGCATAAACCGGCTCGTTCACGGGGAAGGCGGGGCGCAAGTGCCGGTGCGCAGAATCACTTATTAGTCACTATGCTACACTGCATGGGGAGTTAGCGGTTCCGGTGAAGAAGCTTCAGCCGCTACTCTCGAGAGCGCTCAGGTCGCCAGACCACCACGTCCAGCCGCTTGGCAAAATGCAGCAGCGGCGCCCCTTCCGGAGTTGCTATTCCGTCGGAAGCCGGCATCGTGTTTTCCTCGAATTCGGCTTCCGCGCGCTGTAACGGCCAGCGCGGATGATGGACCTCGCAGCGCAGGATGCCTCCCAGGGGCCTGGCTGTGTACAAGCAATATCGTTCGGTCAGAAAGTGCTCGCGGCTGCCCGGCGACGCGTGAAATACGGGACCGGCTGGACGGTATCGGACACGCAAAGCGGCTCCCGGCACATTTGAATGCTTGCGCAGGCTGCGATACGCAATTGCCGACCCTTCGCTCGCGCAACTCATGCGAGCGTGAAAATAGGGCAGATGAAAGAGAATCCGCGCGCCGGCCACGGCGACCGGATTAGCCGCGTCCAGGCTGAAGAACCACACGCCCGGTTTGCCGCCGTGGGTGACGTAGGTGCGAACGTTCAGCTCGGGAAAGGCGGAAAACCACGGAAGGGCAGGCGTGCCTCGCGGACGCACGCCGGTCATTCGGAACGGCACAATGCCCAGCCATGCGTAGCCTTCAAACGTGTCGAGCTCGAGCGAGGGTGGTATGAGCGGCCGCAGCTTCTCCGCGGCCATTGGCCAATGAGCGAAAAGCAAATCGTGCCACGTCTGCGCCATCACCCACGGACCCCGCGGAAGCGGCCAAGGCCGGTGGGCCGTCTGCGTCAGAATGGATTTCATGCGATACTCGAACTCCGCGCTACCTCGACGAGCAATCCAATATACCCGGATGGCGATCGAAGGAATCCAATTCGAAAAATCGCAACAACGGAAGGAATACGCATATGCAGCGCAAAGCGTCGGCGGTCTGGCAAGGCGATCTGAAATCGGGGAAGGGAACGATTTCCACGGATAGCGGTACCATAAGCAGCGCGCAATACAGCTTCAGCACCCGCTTTGAGAACGGGGTTGGCACCAACCCCGAGGAGTTGCTTGCAGCGGCTCACGCGGGCTGCTTTACGATGGCTCTTTCCGCCCAGCTTGCGGCTCAAGGCATGGTCGCGAAGAAGCTCGAGACCACCGCGACAGTTTCGCTCGAAAAAGCAGGGGACGGTTACTCCATAACGAAAAGCCATCTTGACCTCGTGGCGCAAGTTCCCGGCGCGGACAAAGCGAAATTCGGCACCGCGGTGAAAAACGCGGAGACAGGCTGTCCGGTCTCGAAGCTCTTCAAGGCGGAGATCAGCGTAACCTCGCGGCTTGAGGACTGAGGTGCCGCGCTGTTCGTGGAAACCGCGGAATCCGTAAAATGCCATCCGTGATTCCGATACCGAGCGCGTTTGCTGCCGGCCTCGTGATTTTCCTGGCAGTGATCTGGGACGCCTTCGAGTCCATCATTCTGCCGCGGCGCGTGACGCGCCGTTTTCGCCTCACCCGCCTTTTCTACCGCATTCTTTGGACGCTTTGGAAAGCCGCGGGCGCCGTGATTCCTTCGCGCCGGACGCGCGAAGCGCTGCTCGGCTTTTTCGGCCCGATATCGCTATTGATCCTCGTCGGCGTATGGGCCATCGGACTCGTGCTGAGCTTCGGACTGATGCAATATGGCGCGGGTTCCGCAGTAAACGTCACGGGAATCACGCCGGGATTCTGGACCGACGCTTACCTGAGCGGAACAACTTTCTTCACTCTTGGGATCGGCGATGTGGTGCCGCGTTCTGGTTTCGCGCGCTTTCTCGTCGTTGCCGAATCGGGCTTCGGGCTGGGGTTCCTGGCTGCGGTCATTGGGTACTTGCCCTTCATCTATGGTTCCTTTTCCAAGCGCGAAGTGAACATCTCGCTTCTCGACAGCCGCGCAGGCAGCCCGCCATCCGCGGGCGAGCTGCTTCGCCGCCATAGCGATAAGCACGGCGAGCAAGCGCTCCACAAGCTGTTCGAGGAATGGGAGCTCTGGTCGGCCGAGTTGATGGAGAGCCACCTCTCCTATCCGGTGCTCGCCTTCTTTCGCTCCCAGCACGACAATCAATCCTGGATATCCTCACTAACGGCGATTCTCGATGCCTGCGCCCTGGTGAAAGTTGGGATTGACGGTACGTGCGCCCGGCAGGCCGATCTCACCTTCGCGATTGCCCGGCACGCAGTGGTGGACCTGTCTCAAGTTTTCGGCACGCGTCCCAAGGCTTTGCCTATTGACCGCCTGCCCCCGCAGGACTTGCGCCTGATTCGCGATACTTTGGCACGGCATGGGATGAAGCTGCATGACGGCCCGGAAGCCGACGCCAAGCTTTCCGAGCTACGCAATATGTACGAGCCTTACGTTTTCGCTCTGGCCACCTATCTGAAGCAGAGTCTGCCGCCCTGGATTCCGCCCAAGCAATACAAGGACAATTGGCAGACCTCGGGGTGGGCTAGTAAGTGGGAGAAAACACCGGAAGCTGCGAAAATCCTGGCTGACGACCATTTCTGAAGCACCGGGAGCGGACCGCGCTGTCCGTTCCCCCTTCTCAAGGAGCGACACATGCGAGCGATCGTAGTTCGGCAGTTTGGCGGTCCGGAAGTACTGAAGCTCGAGGAGGTGCCAGCGCTTAAGCCGGCCGCCGGGCAAGTTCTCGTGCGGGTGCATGCGGGCGGCGTCAATCCCGCGGATACCTACGCCCGCACGGGAAATTACGCCGTGAAGCCAAACCTGCCGTACACGCCGGGAACGGACGGCGCAGGAATCGTGGAAGCGGTCGGAGACGGTGTGGGCTCGGTCAAGCCGGGAGATCGCGTCTATATCGGGCGCAACCTGACCGGCACCTACGCGGAGTACACGCTCGCGCTCGAGAGCCAGGTGCACCACTTACCGCAGAATATTTCCTTCGCCCAGGGTGCCGGAGTTTATGTGCCCTACGGGACCGCGTTCCACGCGTATCTGCATCATGCAAAGGCACGGCCCGGCGAAACCGTGCTGGTTCACGGCGCAAGCGGGGGAGTCGGAATCGCTGCTGTGCAGATCGCGCACGCCATGGGTTTGCAGGTTCTCGGAACGGCCGGCACGCCAAAAGGGCTCGAATTGGTGAAACGCGAGGGCGCGCACCAGGTTTTTGACCATTCCAAGCCCGACTATCGCGACGCCATCCTGAAAGCGACAAACGGCAAGGGCGCGGACGTGATCCTTGAAATGCTCGCCAACGTAAATCTTGGCCACGATCTTAAGCTCATCGCGCAAAACGGACGGGTGGTAGTAATCGGCAGTCGTGGCGACGTGATGGTCACACCGCGGGACCTGATGGCGCGCCGGGGAGCGGTGCACGCTTTCACGCTCTGGGCCATCACCGAACCGGAAGCTCGCGAAGTGCACGCCGCCATCGCGGCAGGCCTTGAGAATGGCACTCTGCGGCCCGTGGTCGGCAAGGAACTGCCGCTGAAGGATGCGCCGAAAGCTCATGAGGAGGTCATGGCCCCAGGCGCTTTTGGAAAGATCGTGCTGGTCCCTTAGGCCGCCGGATTGCCGCGCCACTTTGGTTTGCACCGCGCAATGCTTATAATTCCGGTGTTTGTTTCCCTCGTGCGGCCGCGCGCCGGGGCTTCTGAAGAGACTAGAATACCGTGTCAACTACCCCGCTACTTGCAGCTGGTTTAGCCGCCCAAAGTCCGCTGACTCACTATTGGCACAAGATCACGGACCACACCTTTGCCGGGATCTATCACGCCAATGCGTTCGATTTGGCGATGATGATCCCGTATTTCATCGTGCTCTTTGTGCTCGCCATTTATGGCTTGCATCGCTATTCCCTGGTCTACCACTACTTCAAATACGCGAAGAACCTTCCGCCGAAGCCTCCGCCCGTCTCCAACTGGCCGCGCGTGACGGTGCAGTTGCCCATTTTTAACGAGCGCTATGTGATCGAACGCCTGGTCGAGGCTGTTGCGCGTTTCGACTACCCGTCCGAACTCCTCGACGTCCAGGTCCTCGATGACTCGACGGACGAGACCTGCCAGGTGGCGCGCGATTGCGTCGAGCGGCACGCGCTCCAGGGCATGCCCATCGAGTATATCCATCGCGCGAACCGGGAAGGGTTCAAGGCCGGCGCTCTCGAAAACGGCCTAAAATCAGCAAAAGGTGAATTCGTCGCCATCTTTGACGCGGACTTCATCCCTGAACCGGATTTTCTTCGCCGCACCATTCCTCATTTCGTCAATCCCGATGGCGGCGACAAAATCGGCATGGTGCAGACCCGCTGGACCTACCTCAACCGTGACTACTCGCTCCTCACGCAAGTCGAAACCATTCTGCTCGACGGTCACTTTGTCGTAGAGCACGGCGGGCGTTCGCGACGCGGCACATTTTTCAATTTCAACGGCACCGCGGGAGTTTGGCGGCGCAAGGCCATCGAGGAGGCTGGCGGGTGGCAGCACGACACGCTGACCGAGGACACCGACCTCTCCTACCGCGCGCAGCTCAAAGGCTGGAAATTCCTTTATCTTCCCGACATTGAATGCGCGTCGGAGTTGCCGGTGGATATGAACGGCTTCAAGGCGCAGCAAGCTCGCTGGGCCAAGGGCTTGATGCAAACGGCGAAGAAAATTCTGCCGAGGGTGTTCGCGGCGGATATTCCCTGGCATGTGAAAGCGGAAGCCTTCTTTCACCTCACGGCAAACATCTCGTACCCCCTGATGGTGCTGCTCTCCACCATGCTCTTGCCGGCCATGATCGTGCGTTTTTATCAGGGCTGGTTTCAGATGCTGCTGATTGACCTGCCGCTTTTTCTCGCTTCGACGTGCTCGATCTCCAGCTTCTATCTCGTTGCGCAGAAAGAACTCCGGCCGAAGACTTGGTGGCGCACCTTCCTTTACATGCCTTTTGTCATGGCCACCGGCATCGGAATTTCGGTGCGCAACGCGCAAGCCGTGATCGAGGCGCTAATCGGCAAAAAGTCAGAATTTGCGCGCACGCCGAAATTTCGCATTGAGGGCAAGAAGGATACTTTCATCAAGAAGAAATACAAAAACAAGGCTGGCTGGATGCCCTATGCCGAAGTTTTGCTCGGGCTCTATTTCGCGCTGACCGTGGTTTACTCCATCACGAACGAGAACTACGCGACGGTTCCGTTCCTCCTGCTCTTCGTGTGGGGGTATCTCTACACCGGCTTCATGTCGCTCAGCCAGAGCTGGTTCGCTCATCTACGCTTCGGCGTGAATGCTCCCGACATGCGTCCGGCTGCTTCGGGCGCTCCCGGCTTCTGAGGGCATGCGTTCGGGCGTCCCTTGCAGTTCAAACACCACGATTTCCGGCTTGGAACCTACTCGCAGCGGCGGTCCCCAGGTGCCCGCGCCGCTCGACGTGTAAATCTGCATCTTGCCCCAGCGGTGCAAGCCATAGACGTACTGCCGGTACATGCGCTTGGCGAACCACGTCCACGGCACGAACTGGCCGAAGTGCGTGTGACCTGAAAGCTGCAGCGAAATCCCGGCCTCCGCGGCGATGCCCGGCCGGTCCGGCGCGTGCGTCAGCAGGATGCTCGCGCGGCTTCGGTCCACGCCGGCCCGTTCCAGCACGGACCGAAGATGCCCATCGTGCGTGGCGTCGCGGTACGGCACGCCGATCACTTGTAGTCCTTCGAGATCGATCTTCTCGTTGCGCAATACCCGCACGCCCGCACGAGCGATGGCGCGCAAATATTTCGAGTCGTCGCCGAACTGCTCGTGGTTGCCCGCCACAAAGAAAGTGCCAAGGGGCGCGTGCAATGCCGCCAGCGGCTCCGCGGCTTTTTCCGCGTCGATGGTTGTGCCGTCATATAAATCGCCAGCGATAAAAACGCTGTCCGGCTTCTCCCGCATGACCATGTGGACAATTCGCCGCGTGAAACGGTCGTTATAAATGTGGCCCAAATGCATATCGCTGACCAGCACAACGCGCCTGCCGCGCCACGCCGAAGGCAGATTCGGGAGCCGCACGACCACGCGGTGCACCCGCGTCAGCGCCGCATTGACAATGCCGTAGAGTCCAACGAATGCGGCAAGCGAAAAAAGCATGATGACCAGGAGGTGCTCGCTGATGGAGATTCCTCCGGCCCAGGTAATTCCGCGCACAATCCAGTAAAGGCACGCCGCGAAGAAAAGAAAGCTCAATAGTCCGAGCCACACGGAAGCGATCCGGTAAAGCACGCGGACCACAGGATGGGAATAGCGAAATGCCAGCAGCGACGCACTCACAAAGCTAACCGATAAAATCGCGAGCGCAGCCGGAAGCCAGACCCCGGAGCGATTCACCCCCGAACTAAAGGAAGAGACCCACGTTTCGTACAGGAAAAAATGGGCCAGAGACAGAATCGTTTGGAGTACGGCAATAAAGACGATGAACCGTGAAGAAACACGCACCATTTTTTGATGCTCGGCAGGGGCAAATGTAACGGTCCGGCGCACCGAGTTCGGATAGAATCAAGGTCTTTGCCCTGCCCGGTTGGCCCTGGCCGGGAACGCTTTTCGCGAGGTGAGCGGATGTCCGCTGGTACGCCGTCGAAATCCAATGCTGTTTGCTGCGTTGCGCTGGTCGCCCTTCTTCTGGGCGCAACGCTTGCTCCTGCCCGTGCGCAGCAGCGCCGCGAGCGTGAGCCAAATTCCGTCTACGCTGCGCGTCGCGCCAAAATCGCGGCGGAAATTGACGCGCCGCTTGTGCTTTGGGGGCTCACCGGGCGCGAAGAATCCTCGCAATCCTACGTTTTCGCGCAAGAGGACAATTTCTACTACCTCACGGGCCACAATGAAGAGGGCGCGGCCCTTGTCATCTTGCCTGGTGGGGGGCAGACGGCCGGCGTCGCTCCCGAGATTCTCTTTCTGCCGGAGAAGAACCCGCAAAAAGAAAAGTGGAACGGTGTGCGTCTCTCTCCCACCGATCCCGGCATCCAGGCCACTACGGGCTTTCCCAGTGTGAAACCCTTTCCTGAGCTACGCGCCACGGTGGAAATGCTCGCCAAATCGTATTCCAGCTTTTACACCATTCTGCCTTACGAAAGGGAGCTCGGAGGCTACCCGCACGAAAAGGCCGTTGTTGATTGGCTGCATGATGTTGCGCCCGGCGCAAACCTGAAGGATGTCCGAGCAAAGCTCGAAGCGCTGCGCCAGATCAAGTCGCCGAGCGAACTCGCCTTTCTCCAGACCGCTATCAACCTGTCTCTCGACGGCCATGTCGCGGCCATGAAAATGATGCGTCCCGGCCTCTATGAATATCAGGTCGCGGCGAAAATGGCCGAAGTGCATGCCATGGGCGGCTCGGAAGCCGAAGGCTACGCGCCAATTGTTGGCGCTGGTCCGAATTCCACTTCTCTGCATTACGACAAACTCTCGCGCAAAATTCAGAACGGCGACATCGTTGTCTTGGACGTGGCCGCGCAGTTTTCCGGATACTCCGCCGACATCACCCGCACGCTGCCTGCCAACGGCAAATTCACTCCTCGTCAGCGCGAGATTTATGAAATTGTTCTCGGCGCGCAGAACGCCGCCATTGCCGCGCTAAAGCCCGGCATGACCATGTGCAATCGTGGCGGCAACAGCCTGTTCCGCATCGCCTACGACTACATCAATTCGCATGGCAAGGATTCGCACGGCCATCCGCTCGGCCAGTATTTTATTCACGGCCTCGGCCACAACATTGGCCTCGATGTTCACGACCCGGGTTCCTCCTGCGCACCGCTCCAGCCCGGCCAGGTCGTTACCATCGAGCCTGGGATTTACCTCCCCAAAGAAAATCTGGGTGTGCGCATCGAGGACGATTTCCTCGTGACCGATACGGGCCACCAATTCCTGAGCGAACGTTTGCCCCGCGACCCTGATGAAATCGAGAGGATTATGGCGCAGGCGGCGCAGCATCGCTCGAGCGACGGCGGCAATATGCAGTAATCGCCAGTTCCGAGCGGCGGCGCATGGGGCCTGTTTTACGGGCATTCCCAGGCGATTGACCGGCGCAAATCCGCCCTTCTATACTGTTTCTTTGCGCTGGGAAGTTCCATCGCCAGCGTGCCTCGTGTGATTTCCGCGCGCCGCATCGCAAAGCGGTCCGCCGCCCGGAACTCCCGAAAACGCCAAGAACTGGACAGGAGCACGGCCGCTTTCTGGCCGCAGGAAAACGATGAGCAGCGTCAAAGCAACTCTTCTTCGCCCGGGCATGGTCATCCAGCATGAGGGCGATCTTTATTCCGTCTTCAGCACCGAGCACCGCACCCCCGGCAACAAGCGCGGGTCGATGCAAACGCGCATGAAAAATCTCCGCACGGGGGCCATCATTGACTACCGTTTCCGGGCCGAGGAATTTGTGGACCGAGCCATTCTCGATGAAATCGAGTTCGAGTATCTGTATAACGAAGGCGACGTATTCCACTTCATGAACACGGAAAACTACGAGCAAATGCAGATGACTCGCGAAGAGCTCGGCGAAACCGTCTACTATCTCGTTCCGAACACGGTCGTGAAGATCGAATTTTTCCAGGATAAGCCCATTGGCGTTGCGCTGCCGGACACGATGGACCTGAAGGTCGTGCAAACCGAGCCGACGCTCCAGAAGGCGACTGCCAGCGCGGTGATGAAACCCGCCACTCTGGAAACCGGCTTGGTCGTGAACGTGCCGCCTTTTGTGAATGAAGGCGACCGCATTCGCGTCGATACCTCGGAAGCGCGTTACGTGCAGCGCGTCGAGTAACTTGCGAAGCGAGGCCGTTTTGCCCGCGAGTTTCCGCCTCCGCAGCTGAGTTCACTCTGATCGAATTCAGAAGAGGCAACAAGGGCGCCCGAATCGGGCGCCCTTGCTACGCACGTTCCTAGGCTGGCTTTGCCGCACGTTTTGTCGCGCCGCCTCGCTCCTTTTCGGTCCCAAACACCCGCTCGAAAATGGCATCCACAAACCGCAACTGGCGCGCCAGATCGAACGTATGTGCCAAGGCTTGTGCGTCAAGGTATTTCGTAATCCGCGCGTCCCGCGCAACGCGCTCGCGAAAACTGGTGTCGGATTCCCAGGCCGCCATGGCATTTTCCTGGACGGCCGTATAAGCTTCGTCGCGCGGCATGCCTCGCTCCACCAGGTCCTGCAGCAACTGGCCGGAAAAAACCAGCCCGTGCGTGGACTCGAGGTTTTTCCTCATGCGTTCGGGGAAAACGCGCATTTCGCCGATGACCGTGGTCATCTTCGCAAGCATGTAGTCCACCAGAATCGTCGAATCCGGCAGAATCACACGCTCGACCGAGCTGTGCGAAATGTCCCGCTCGTGCCAAAGCCCCACATTTTCGTAGGCAGCCAGCATATTCGACCGCACGAGCCGCGCCAGTCCGCAGATCTGTTCGCAGGTTACCGGATTGCGCTTGTGCGGCATCGCGGAGCTGCCGCGCTGCTCGCCGCCAAAGGGTTCTTCCGCTTCGCGCACTTCCGTCCGCTGCAGATGCCGGATCTCGAGCGCAATCTTCTCGAGCGTGGCCGCGATCAGCGCCAGCGCGCTCAGAAAATGCGCGTGCCGGTCGCGCTGAACTACCTGCGAAGCCACCGGCGCCACCTGCAAGCCGAGCCGCCGGCAAATACGCTCCTCGATTTCGGTCCCGAGGTGCGATGCGTTACCCACCGCGCCCGAAATCTTGCCCACGGCCATCTGCTCCGCTGCATCCGTGAAGCGCCCGATATTCCGCTGGTTCTCCGCGTACCAATTCGCGACTTTTAGCCCAAACGTGATTGGCTCGGCATGGATGCCGTGCGTCCGGCCAATTTGGGGCGTATGCCGGAACTCTTCCGCGCGATTTGCCAGCACGCCGCTGAATTTGGCGAGCGCCGCTTCAATCAAGCGCGCCGCGTCTCGCACGAGCAGCGCCTGCGCCGTATCGACCACATCATTCGAGGTCATGCCGTAGTGCAGCCAGCGCGCTGCCGCAGGGTCGCCAATGGATTCGCCGACCGCCATCGTGAATGCAATGACGTCGTGCTTCACGCGCGCTTCCAATTCATGTATTCGCGCCACGTCCACTTTGGCCCGCGCCCGGATGGTCGCCGCCGCCTCCGCTGGCACCTGGCCGGCTTCGGCTAGTGTTTCGGTCGCCGCCAGTTCCACTTCCAGCCATTTGCCGAAACGGTTTGCATCGCTCCAAACCCGGCCCATGGCTTCCCGCGTATAGCGTGGAATCAATTGCCCGCCCCTCTCACGAAAAACACCCGCCAAAACCCCGGGAAAATGATACGTTATTTCCCGGCCGGCGTCGCCCCACCGCCTAAATCCTTCGGCCCCGCTCGACCTAACCGCCAGCCGCTATTCCTGTCTAATGATTCGGATGAGTCAAAGCGCCGGCAGCTTGGCGGTTCGGGAAGCAGCCGCCACACGGGAGAGCGACGCGATTGCCGTGGAGCGTGTGCTCGCGGGCGATCGTGACAGCTATCGCCTGCTGGTGGAGCGCTATAGCCGCTATGTGCACCGGTTGGCCTATCGCCTGACCGGCAACGAGCACGACGCCGAGGAAGTCGTCCAGGAGGCGTTCTTGCGCGCCTATCAGAAGCTCGAAAAATTCGAGGCCCGCTCGAACTTTGGCACGTGGGTCTATCGCATCGCCGCGAACTATGCCATTGACCGCATGCGCCAGCGCCAGAAGGAAGAATCGCGCAAGGAACCATCCGATCCGCATGATCTTGATGGCGGCGAGCAGGATCCTCTCGCGCACGTTGTGGACGCCGGCCCGAACCCGGAGCGTCTCATGCACAGCGTGCAATTGCGCAGCCGCATGCAGCAAGCGCTCAACGAACTCAGTTACGCCGAGCGGACCGCTTTTGTCATGCGCCACTGGGATGGTTGTGGAATCGAGGAAATCGCCAGCGTTCTGCGGTCCAATTCCAGCGCAACAAAGAACACCGTCTTTCGCGCCGTTCAGAAGTTGCGCCGGGCCCTCGAGCCGTTTCTCGAGGCCCATCCGCAGGCCAAAGCTTTGGGGACGGAACGATGAAGCATTTCACCGAAGAAGAACTAATCAGCTTCCGCGAGGGAGACGTCCAGCAAGAGCAGCGAATTTTCGCTCACGTTGCCGAGTGCGCCGCGTGTCGCGCCGAACTGAACCGGATCGATGCCGTGCTTAAGGCGCTCGACGAGTTCTCCGTGCCTGACCCTGGCAGCGACTATGAGCTGAGCGTCTGGCGCCAGATCGCTCCGCGCTTGCCGCAAAAGCGCGTCCGTTGGCGGCATTCGTGGTTTGAGCCGCGCCGCCTGAGCGCATTCGGCGCTCTAGCCGCGACGCTGCTCGCGGCATTTTTCCTGGGCCGCTGGGTGCGCCCGCATTCCCCAGCCGCGCCGGACCCCCTCAATGCGCAACAGGTCCGCGAACGCGTCCTTGTGGTTGCTGCCGGCGATCACCTGGACCGTTCGGAAATGTTCCTTGTCGAGTTAGAGCACGCCCAGCCGGCTGCGCCCGGCCAGAAGGTCATCAACATTTCCGCCGAACAACAGCGCGCCGAGGACTTGCTCCAGGAAAACCGCCTGTATCGCCAGACTGCCGCCAGTGAAGGCGATGCCGGCCTCGCCAGTGTGCTCGACGAGCTCGAGCGCGTTCTCGTTGACATCGCGCATAGCCCCGGCGAAATCTCACCCGCGCAATTGCAATCGATTCAGAAGCGCATCGAGTCGCGCGGCATTCTCTTCAAAGTGCGTGTCATCGGCAAGCAATTGGAGCAGCGCCCGCAGCGGCAAGAAGACGCACCCAAGGCGGCTCCGCAGAGCAATCCGGTGGTCAGAGAGAGGAACAAAGCATGAGCATGGTCATTGGTTCGGACGTCAAGAAGGGAGCTTGGGTGGCGCTGGCGCTGTTACTGGGCCTATCCGCCGGCCCTGTTCGCGCCGCGGCTCGCAGCACGGCCGCTGGAACCGCAAGCTGGCAGGAGCCGGAGCAGGAGCGCCGGGATCGCGAACAGGAGCGCCGCGATCGCGAGCAAGAGGCTCGTGAGCGCGCGCAGGAACACGCCGAGCGTCTCGAAGAACTTTATGACGATGGCCGAGAGGCCCTCGACGACGACCACTATGAACAGGCCGCCGAAAAATTCACGGCGCTAGCCGGCATGAACGGTCCGCAAACCGACGCTGCTCTCTATTGGAAAGCCTACGCGGAGAACAAACTCGGCCGTCGTGACTCCGCGCTTACCACCATTGCCGACCTCAAGCGCCGCTTTCCGCAGAGCCGCTGGCAGAAAGATGCGAGTGCCCTAGAAATCGAGGTCCGTCAATCCACCGGACAGCCTCCGCATCCCGATACACAAAAGGACGAGGACCTTCGCCTTCTTGCGATTCGCGGGCTGATGAACAGCGATCCTGAGCACGCCATTCCGCTGCTCGGCAAAGTGCTCGATAGCCCCGCTGCATCACCAAAGGAAAAATCCCAGGCGCTCTTCGTCATCGCGCAGAGCGGATCTCCACAAGCGCGCGACGTTCTCGCCAAAATCGCTCGCGGTCAGGGCAATCCGGACTTGCAGCGCAGAGCGGTCGAGTACCTGGGTATGTTTGGCAAAAATCAGTTGTCGCACACGGTCCTCGCCGAGGTGTACTCCTCCTCTTCCGATCCCTCCATCAAGCGCGCGATTCTCCGCAGCTACATGATGGGCGGGGATAAGGAGCGCTTGTTCGCGGCCGCTAAATGGGAAAAAGATGAGAATCTGCGGAGCGAGGCTATCCGTCAACTCGGCCTGGTGCACGGCGTTAACGAACTCGAGCAGCTCTACAAAACCGAGTCTTCCCCGGAGCTTCGCCGCGCTATCCTGCAGGCTTTCTTCCTCTCCGGCGATGCCGGCCGCCTTGTCGCCGCCGCGCAAACGGAAAAAGACCCGGAATTGCGCCGCGCTGCTGTCCGGAATCTTGGCCTGATTCACTCCGACGAGTCCGGCAAGGCGCTCCAAGCGATTTACGCCAAGGAAACCGACCGCGACACGCGTGCCGAGGTCTTGAACGCCTTCTTCCTTCAAAATAATGCCGCCGCGCTCGTCGCCATCGCCCGCTCGGAGAAGGATCCGGAGCTGAAGCGGGAAGCCGTCCAGAAGCTCTCGCTCATGCACTCGAAGGAAGCAACCGATTATCTGATGGAACTGCTCAAGTGAGACCCGCCATGATACACACGAAACGGACATCCATCGCGCTGCGGGACGTTCTCGGATCCGCTCTCATCGTGGCTGGCCTGGCGGGACTCTTCGTCCAGCGCTCACTGAGCCATGCGGCGCCGCGCGCTCTGCCATCGCAAAGCGCCGCGGCTTCCCCCGGCCAGCCCCGCATCGAAAATGCCCAGCTCGAAACGCGTGCGCTCAGCGGCAGTCTGGAGGCTGCGATTCGTGAGTTTGCGGCCCAGGCCGATTCGCCGCTTTGGCTCGGCTACACGGTGGACCAAATTCCCGGCGACGGCTCCTCTTGCTGCGGCAACTATTCTGGTGACGGGCAAGCCTGCGGCACGTGCCGTCTGGAAAAGGAAAATGACGCCAGCATCAACAGCCGTTCCGATGCCTCGCGTTCCGGCACCATAAGCCTGGAAGGTGCGCGGCGGCTCGCCATTCTGTACCGTCTCGCGGAAAAACGCGTCTCTCGTATCCGCATCGCTTCGCCCGAATGCACTCTCGATGCCGGGGGCTTGCGCTTCATCTGGCTCACCGGAGTGAAGCCCGCGGAAAGCATCGCCGTGCTCTCTGGATACGTCGAGACGCGCGGCGCCAGCGAGCGCAGCGATCATCACCTCGGCAACGAAGCTCTGACCGCCATCGCTTTGCACGCAGACCCCTCCTCCGATCGCGTTCTGGAAGACTTCGTCTCGCCTCAGCAGCCCGAACACCTTCGCCGCCAGACCGCCTTCTGGCTGGGCGCAGCGCGCGGCAAGGCCGGCTTGTCCTTGCTCGAACGCATGGCCAAGGACGATCCCAGTCCCGAGGTGCGCTCGCAGGTCGCTTTTGCTTTTTCCGTTAGCAAAGAGCCGGCCGCGCTCGAAGACATGATTCGCATGGCTCATGGAGACGCAAGCGCGCATGTTCGTGGACAGGCGCTCTTCTGGCTCGCTCAGAAAGCCGGTGAAAAAGCGGCGGGCACGATCACCGGAGCCATCGAAAACGATCCGGACACGCAGGTAAAGCGTCAGGCCGTCTTCGCGCTCAGCCAGCTTCCCAAGGACGAGGGCGTGCCGAGACTCATCGCCGTCGCCGAGAACAATCGCAACCCGGAAGTCCGCAAGCAAGCCATGTTCTGGCTCGGCCAATCCAACGATCCGCGAGCTCTCGATTTCTTTGCCAAAATCCTAGGTCGCTGACCTTGCTTGTTGCCGGCCAGACTTCCGGGAGCGGCGCTCGCTGCGCCCTTTAAGCACGGCGAGTGAAATCGTTCGCGGTCAAACGACCGATTCTCTCACCGCAACCACTCTTCCAGTGTTACGCGCGCCTCCGTCTTCGCGTCCCGGTATTTCACAATCACCGCAGCCTGCAGTGAAATTCCCCACTTCGCGCCTGCCGGATTCCGCACAGCCCGCGACCCCGGCACGACAATCGCCTCCTCCGGAATCACCAGCGGCTCGTCGCCTTGCGCCGTGTACACCGCGTCGCGTACCAGGTCGTACACGGGAATCGAGCCGTTTAGGATCGTTCCTGTCCCGAGCACGGCGCGCCGCTTTACTACCGTCCCTTCATAGACGCCGCAATTCCCGCCAATCAGCACCTCGTCTTCGACAATAACTGGCATCGCGCCCGCTGGCTCCAGGACGCCGCCGATCTGCGCGCCCGCGGAAACGTGGCAGCCTCGCCCGATCTGCGCGCAGCTTCCCACCAGCGCGTGCGAATCGATCATTGTGTTTTCGCCGACGTACGCTCCCACGTTGATGAACATTGGCGGCATGCAAATTGTGCCGCGCCCCACAAAGCAGCCGTCCCGCACGCTCGAGCCGCCCGGCACCAGCCGCACGCCGTCATCCACCGTGAACGCGCGCGGCGGATATGTGGCCTTGTCAAAAAAAGGCTGCGGCGAGCCCGGCACTTCGGTGATCGCGCCCATGCGGAAGCCCAGCAGAATCCCTTGTTTAACCCAGGCGTTAACCCGCCAGCCCGTCTTGGCGGAAATATCCGGCTCCGCGGCGCGAATTTCGCCGCGGTTCAACGCTTCTTTGAATTCCGCAAAAAGCGCGAAGTGCCCGGACTCATACTTTGCCGGCGGCGACGCAAACAAGGCTTCAATTCGCGACCGCAGCATGAGCCCTTTCGGCCATCCCCAGCGATTCCAGCACCTCGCGGATCCGAGCCCGATTCTCCGGCTTCGGCGCCACAAGCGGTAGTCTCCACACCGGCTCCAGCAATGCCATCTCCGCCATCGCCGCCTTCACCGGGATCGGATTGGACTCCACAAAGTTCACTTCCATCAGCGGATGCAATTGCCGGTGAATCTTGCGCGCTCCCGCAAAGTCTCCCGCAAGCGCCAGCCGGGTCAGCCGCGCCATCTGCTCGGGGGCCTCATTCGAGACCACCGAAATCACTCCGCGGCCGCCGAGCGCAATGAGCGGCAGCGTGATCGCATCGTCGCCCGAGAGCACGATGAACTCTTCCGGCACAGCGTTCAGAATCGCCGCCATCTGCCCAATATTTCCGGAGGCCTCCTTGATGCCCACGATATTTTCAATTCGCGCCAGCCGCTTCACTGTCGCCGGTTCTATGTTCACTCCCGTTCGGCCTTGCACGCTGTACAAAATCACCGGGAGCGGCACCGCTTCGGCGATCGCCTTGTAGTGCTGAAACAAGCCCTCTTGCGTGGGCTTGTTGTAGTATGGCGTCACGCTCAGAATTCCATCCACGCCAATCGCCGCCAGTTCGCGCGCCGTGGCAATCACGTCGGTCGTGTTGTACCCGCCTGCTCCGGCCAGCACCGGCACGCGCTTTCCGGCCGTTTCCACGGCGATTGCCGCTACGCGCAAATGCTCTTCGCGGGTCAGCGTCGGACTCTCGCCTGTGGTTCCACACGGTACGAGAAAGTCCACTCCCGCTTCAATTTGCCGTTCCACCAATCGCCGCAGCGCCGCCTCGTCCAGCGAGTTATCGTGCCGAAATGGTGTGACTAGCGCTGTTCCCGTTCCCGTGAACATTTTCGTCCTCCTCCCCTGTTCCAAATTTCCCTGCATCTATTCCAGCTCCGTCCAAATTTCCCGGAACTCAAAAACTCCCCGTTTTCCGTCAATCCATCTCGCAGCTCGCACCGCTCCCCGCGCGAATCCCTCCCGGCTTCGCGCCGTGTGGCGTAGCGTGATGGTGTCCGCTGCCGAATCAAAACCAATCTCGTGCGTCCCCGGATGCGCTCCGGCCCGGTTCGCTGCCAGCGAGACTTCGCGCGTGTAGCCGTTCGCTCTCATCTCTTCCGTGAGCCGCTTCAGCGTTCCCGAAGGCGCATCCTTCTTCGCTGCGTGATGAATTTCCCAGCCCCACGCCTCGTATTCCGGGTACTTCGCAAGCAAGGCCGCTGCTCGCGCCACCGATTGCAAAAACACATTTACGCCAATCGAATAATTCGCGCTCCACACCAGCGCGGTTCCCGCCGCAGTCACCGCGCCGCGAACGGAATCCAGCTTGCCCTCCCATCCGGTTGTTCCACAGACCGCGTTCACGCCGAGCGATGCCAGCCGCATGATGTTTTGCACTGCTGCGCTCGGCGCGGTGAACTCGAATGCCACGCGCGCTCCGCGCAGCGTCTCCGCCGAAAGCGTCGCGATATTGCCGGAATCAAAGCGCGCCCGCACCTCGCACCCGAACTCCGGCGCAAGCTTCTCGATCAGCCGCCCCATCCTTCCGTAGCCAACAATCGCCACGGCCAGGCTCAAGGCGCGCTCCCATTGGCCAGCAAGCGCCGCACGAGTCGCGCATAGATTCCAGCCGCCGCCACCAGCTCTTTCTTCGCCACACGCTCTTCCGCTGTATGCGCCACATGGATGCTTCCCGGCCCAATCAGAAACGGCTGTCCCCACGTCCCGTCAAACGAAGGAATATCCGTTGTAAAGGCAACGACGCTTGTCGCAAAGCCGTCGAGCGGCGTAAATCGCATCGCTCTTGACAGCAGCACTTCCCGCGCTTCCACGCCGTGCGCCGCTGCCACCCCCGCCACGTGCGACCGTATTCCCGCGGGATCGCCGACCAGCCGGAACATGATTTCCGCTGCAGCTTCGTCGGCGACGACATTCGGCGCCCGCCCGCCCCGGATCGTTCCCACATTCAGCGTGGTATCCCCCAGCACCCCATCGCGCGGCATTTCCATCGCGCAAATCTCGGCCAGCGTATCCAGCAGCGCGTGAATCGCCGAGTGCCCCAGCTCTGGATACGCCGAGTGCGCGAGCTTGCCTCGTGCAACTAGTTCGTATCGCAGCGCTCCTTTCGACCCAAGCGCTAGCATGTTCTCCGTCGGCTCGCCATTAATCAGAAATTTGGACCCGCGTGGATTTCTTGCCGCGGCGAGCGCTCCGGCGCTGTCCCGCTCTTCGCCCACCACGAACAGCATGCCGAAGTTTCGCACTCCCTCTTCGAGGAGCGTTTCCGCCGCGGCCATCATCGACGCGATAATCCCCTTGGCGTCGCACGCGCCACGTCCGTAAATGAATTCTTCGTCTTCCGATGACGCGAAGTACGGCGGCACCGTGTCCATGTGCGTCGAAAGGGCAACGACCGGCTCGCCGAAGCTCGCGAACACATTCTCGCGGCCCGGTGCCGCTTCGATCCGTTCCACGCGCCCGTTCCAATGCGCCGCCATCGGCGAGAGCTCCGCCGCAAGAAAATTCGCAACTTCTTGCTCTCGCCCGGTGGTCGAGTCCAAGTCAATCAGCGCGCGTGTCAGCGCAAAAATGTCCATCGCTTTGGCTCTGCCTGGTTATTTGCCGAGGGAAACGCCAGCGAAAGGAAGGACCGCGAGGGAATCGGCGCGGCTGCCTCTCGATAGCGCTCCATTCCCGTTTCTCCGGGAATGACAGTGATCAAGCCTTGGACCTGATCACCAACCGCCGCGCTTCCGCTCGCGCCGCGATTTCGGCGGAATCGGCTGCTGCGCCTTTCGGCTTAGCAGCGCCCCTTTCACCGGCCTTCCGAAGCAGATCGGAACTCCAGCCCGGCTACTCTTGGCTTCCGCACCTCTACCAAGCTCCCCTACGCTAACACAATTCCCGCCGAACACAAATCTCGCGGCAACTCCATCCTTGCCTGCGTTTAGGGCGCCGTCTTTGGGAAGCGATCCAGGAAGGAACTTGAAGTCTTGCTCGATCTAACGAGACCAACTGCGGCGTAAGCGCGGGCAGGCTAAACTTGCAACGGCTTCAGCGGCTCGTGCTGTAGCGCCACCAGCAGCTCTCCGCCAAAGGCTGCCTCCGCCGGGCGACGGCCCAGCGCTTCTTCCGCCGAAAGTCGCGCCAAATCCGGATTGTTGTTTTCTTGCGAAATGTGTGCCAGCACCAAGTATCGCGTGTTTCCGTCAAATCCTTCCGGGTCCGCCAAATATTCGCTTACCGCATGATTCGAAAGATGTCCCGTCCGCGAAAGCACCCGCTGCTTCACCATCCATGGATACGGTCCCACCTTCAGCATGTCCAAATCATGATTCGATTCCAGAATCACAACCTGCGATTGCCGCAAATGCACTCGCACGTGATTCGGCAGGTACCCGAGGTCCGTCACCAGCGCCACCTTCACGCCCTCCGCCCGGAACGTGAACCCGACCGGGTCCGCGGCGTCGTGCGGAATCCCGAACGCGTGAACGGCGATGTCGCCGACGACAAAATCTTGTCCTGAGTGAATCGTCTCCAGGCCCCGCAATCGCTTCCCAAAGGTCTCCGGCAGCGCGCGGTTCAGCGCATCCATCGTCGGTTCCGTCACATACAGCGGCGCTTTCCACAGTCCCAGCATCTGCGGCAAGCCGTTGCAATGGTCGTTGTGTTCGTGGGTAATCAGAATTCCGTCGATGTGCTCGACGTCTCGCTCGATCGCTGCCAGCCTTGCCAGCGTCTCTCGCTTCCCCAATCCTGCGTCAATCAAGAGTCGGGTCCGCTCCGTCTCCAGCAACGTCAGATTGCCGGAGCTCCCGGACGCCAGTATGGACACGCGCAACCCGATCGCTTCCCCCAAATACCGCGAATCGCCGTCCGCACACAGGCGCTCTTGGCCGTGCGGCTGAAACCTTGGCGCGCGCACGCCACAACGCCGCCAGCCTGCGCTCGTGAAAGTCCCGCTCCGCTACGCGTGCTACCTCTCGAGACCACCTCTGAACCCGGTGCCTCTGCCGAAGCGCAAATTTTCAGCATCATCGCAGAGAGCACCTCACGCGTCAACAGACGTTCTGTCCTAATTGCCGCGTTGGCTGGCGATCTGTCGAAGAGAGCGGCCCGGAGAAGCGTGCTCAGCAAGCCAGCCGCGAGCGGTCGAGCTTGAACCCGTTCAGCGGCCCCAGCACCGTCACTGCTATCTGCTCCGGCCGGAAAAAATCTTGCGCCAGAGAACGCAGCTCTTCCCGCGTCACCGCTTCGATGCCCATCAGAATCTCATCCATCGAATAGAACCGCTCGAAATACAGCTCCTGCCTCGCCAGATTCGACATCCGCGAACTCGTCGACTCGAGCGAAAGCATCAGCGAACCCTTCAAATGATTCTTTGACCGCAGCAACTCCTCCTGTGGCACCAGCTCCTGCTTGATGTTGCGGAATTCCGCGATCGTCAGATCAATCACGTCCCCGACCGCTTCCTTCGCCGTCCCGGCATATACCGTCAGCATTCCCGCATCGGAATACGGCGTGAGCTCGCTGAAAACCGCGTACGCCAGCCCCCGCTTCTCTCGGATATTCTGAAAAAGCCGCGACGACATGCCGCCACCGAGTAAATTGTTCAGCACCGCTGCGCCAAACCGCCGCTCGTCCGCCAGGGGCAGCGACGGTACCCCGATGCACAGATGCACCTGCTCGAGGTCCTTCTTTCTCTCCACCCGAATCGGCGCGTCCGTTCGCGGCGCCTCGTGTCCGTCCAGTGCGCCTCCGCGCGGCATGTTCCCGAATTCTTTCTCCACCAGCTCCAGCACCCGCTCGTGCGCCACGTTTCCCGCCGCTGTTATTACCAGCCGGTCCGGCGCAAACCAATTCTGGAAGCGCGCCCGCAGCGCTTCACGGCTGAATCGCCGGACCGTTTCCGGTGTCCCCAGTATCGGCCGGCCGAGCGGATGCTCCGGCCAGAATCCGCGCGTGAAAATTTCGTGCAGCAGATACTCGGGATTGTCCAGGTCCATCTTGATCTCTTCCAGCACGACCTGGCATTCCTTCTTCACGTCCTCCGAATCGAACTTCGGTCGCAGCACTAGGTCCGCGATCACATCGAGGGCGAGCGGCAGGTGCTCGTCGAGCACTTTTGCGTTAAAGCAGATTTGCTCTTTCGAGGTGAAGGCGTCGAGCATGCCCCCAATCGAGTCCATCTCCCGCGCAATGGCTTCCGCCGAACGCCGCTCCGTCCCCTTGAAAACCATGTGCTCCATAAAGTGCGCCAGCCCATTTTCCTCCGCCATCTCGCGTCGCGAGCCGTTGCGCACCCAAACGCCCACGGAAACCGACCGCACATGCCGCATCGTCTCCGTGATCACTACCAGGCCGTTCGGAAGAACATGCCGTTGAATATCCCGTTGTTCGGAGGCCATGTTCGCATTGTGACATAGGAGCAAGCTTGGCGGAAACATTCCAAAACTGACAGCTAAGTCATTTCCGTACAGATATTTATGTACTCGCGTATGCGCCAATGTTTCGCCTTGCGGAATCCCGCCGCGCTCTCCGCGCCGCCGCGATGTCGCTCTGTCATATACTCCCCTGGGCCGCCAAACCAGCGGCGTCGCCGGAACTCCGTGCGCATATTGACCTTTACCAGCCTTTTTCCGAACTCGGTCGAGCCCAATCTCGGCGTCTTCGTCCAACAGCGGATGAGCGCTTTCGCCGCTCTTGGGCCAACCGCGGGGGATGCGTCCTCCGGGCAGCAAGACGAGCAACGTCCATGCCGCCATTCCGTGGAAGTTGTTGCGCCGGTACCCTGGGCGCCGCCTTTTTACGCCGGTGCGCGAACACGATGGCGAGATGTGCCGCCTCTGGAGCAGATGGGCCGACTGCAAGTGCATCACCCGCGATATCCACTCATTCCAAAGGTGTCCATGCCGCTGCACGCACGGCTGATGGCTCTGGGTAGCATGTCCGTGGTCCGGCGGTTGCACGCCGTGGAGCCGTTCGACCTGATCGATGCGCACTTCGTCTATCCTGATGGCGCCGCCGCGCTCCTGGTCGGCAAGGCCCTCGGCATTCCCACGGTCGTCTCCGCGCGCGGTTCTGACATTCACTTCCATCCTCGATTTCGGTTCGTCCGCCCGCAGATTCGCAAGACGCTGCTTGGCGCCGCTGGCCGAATCGCGGTCTGCGATGCCTTGCGGGACGAAATGCTTCGCATTGCCGGGGCGGCGCTGGATGTTCGTGTAATTGGCAATGGCGTGGATCTCCAGCGGTTCTTTCCCCTCGGCCAGTCCGAAGCGCGTCAGTCCCTTCGCATTCCGGCAAATGAGCGCGTGTTGCTATGTGTCGCGTCCCTGGTTCCGGTGAAAGGTCATGAAGTGCTGCTACGTGCTTTCCAGCGTGTTCGTACGGCCATTCCGGAGTCTCGCCTCTATCTGATTGGCGAGGGCGTACTCCGCTCAAGCCTGGAGGACTTGGCCGCCTCACTTGGATTGCGCGACCGCGTTCGCTTTGTCGGCTCTTGCCCCAACACCCACCTTCGCGCCTGGTATAGCGCTGCCGATGTCACCGTACTGGCCAGTTCGCGCGAAGGCTGGCCCAATGTCGTCCTGGAATCGCTCGCTTGTGGTACACCGGTAGTGGCGACTCGCGTCTGGGGAACGCCGGAAATTCTGCGTTCGCCGGAACTCGGCCTGCTCGTCGAGCAAACACCGGAAGGCCTCGCCGAGGGATTGCAAGCTGCTCTCTCAACCAAGTGGGATGCCGCGAAGTTGATTTCGTGCGCACGCCAGCGCGATTGGAGCGTCGTCGCCAGCGAACTTCAATCCTATTTCCAGGAACTTCTCGGATCGCTTGCGCGCAAGACGCACCGTGTCGGCGCCGATCCTTAGGCCGAAACGAGTGGCTACGGCACTCTCGCCGGCGGTTTCGGGCAAGCTCCATCTGTCAAGGCCGGGTGCGTCTCCCGAGAACTGCTCCGTCCCATTCCGCGGTCGTCCGAGGATTCCAGCGGCGCGGTACCGCCGGAGCTTGTTGGATCAAATCAAACGTTCGTCTGGATTCAGCCGTCCGTATTCGCTCGTATAGTGCAGGGGCACGTCCCGGTACGTGCCGCGATCGCGCTCGTAAACCTCGCACGAATCGAAGGGCTTCGAGTAAATGTGAATGCTTACGGCACGCTGGTTGAACTCCGCCGAATTAATCACCGCATGCACGGGCTCGAGCGGATTCACGTACACCGGATTTTCCGCGTTCATTTCATAAAGGCCGGTCGGAACAAGCCGGCATGTTCCGCTCTCCGGGTCCCGCTGATCCACGCGATAGTTTTGCACGCGCAAACGCCCGATTGGCGCGGACATCCAGCAATTTTGATCGCGATGATTGTGAATCCTGCTCTGCTGTCCGACCTCCCAGCAAATCGCCATGCACTCGAAAACGGAATTCTTGAAGATCAGATTCCGTGTGTAATTGCCCTTCGAAAAGAACAGATACTTGTCCAGTGTCTGCGGCCGGATGCGATGCCGCCGCACATAGTCCTGAATATTTTCCAGCTGGAATTCCGCTTCGGGAATATCGGCCAGATTTGCCACCCACTTGTCTATCGTCAATTCCATTGCTGTTATTTGCTTTAGCACAACGACTCCGCCGCCTTCTCTCTGGCTGTAGAAAATTATACCGCTGACACCCCTGCCGGGCTTCCGTTGACGTGAAAAATGTCGCTGAAAAACACGACCTTCTGACTGGGGATTTCTGCCCACCGATGCGTTCTTCGTGGCGGTTCGCACTACTCACGCTTGGTGTCCCGGCCCGGTTCCGCCGGTCCGGTTGCGGCACCGCGTCTGTTTCAAGTCCCGCGCTGCGGACTCGAACGAAGTACCATATAGCCATGGAGTTGCTAGCCAAGTCCCGGCAGGAACTGCGCGAGTTCTGTGCGAAGCTCGGCCAGCCAGCTTACCGCGGCGACCAGGTCTATCACGCGCTCTATGCGCAGAGGAAGTTCGACTTCGCGGCGATGAGCAATCTGCCGGTATCCTTCCGCGAGCAGCTCGCCAAGGAAGCGCGAATCACCCTGCCCGAAATTAAGCAACGCTATGGCTCCCGCGACGGCTCGACCCGCTATCTCCTTGAGCTCCCACCCAGGGGTGAAGAACTCGCCACGCGCGCCGCTTCCGTGGAAGCCGTTTTCATGCCCAGCGAAGGCCGCCAGACGATCTGCGTCTCCACCCAAGCTGGCTGCGCCGTCGAGTGCCGGTTTTGCCTGACGGCGCGGTTGGGGCTGGTGCGCAATCTCACGGCAGGCGAAATCATCGCGCAGGTGCTCCTCATCCTCGAAGAACAAAAAAGCGCGCTCGCGCCGCAGACCAATGTCGTTCTCATGGGTCAGGGCGAGCCGCTGCTGAATTTCGAGAACGTCATGGCCGCGCTGCGCATTCTGCTGGATGCCGAGGGAGTCGGCCTCTCGCCAAAACACGTCACGCTTTCCACGAGTGGCATCGTCCCGGGAATCGAACGACTCGGTGGCGAGCCGGTCCGCCCGAAGCTCGCCATTTCCCTCAACGCCTCCAACGACGAACAGCGCAACGCGCTCATGCCCATCAACAAAAAATATCCGCTTGCGGCGTTGCTCAAAGCGTGCCGCAGCTACCCCTTGCGCAATTGGGAGCACCTTACCTTCGAGTACGTCATGCTCGGCGGCGTCAACGACTCCCCGGAAGACGCGCGCCGCGTCGTTCGCTTGCTCGCTCCACTCAAGTCCGTTAAGGTCAACCTCATCCCGTGGAATCCCGGCGACTTGCCCTATCGCGAATCCACGGAAGCCGCGATCGAAGCCTTCCGCCGTATCCTCACCGAAAAGGGTGTCCCTGCCTTCGTCCGCTACTCCCGGGGGCGCGACGTCATGGCCGCCTGCGGCCAGCTCGCCTTAAATGCTGCCGGCGCGCAACCCGTTCCGCCGCATCGGTAATCCTGTCGCGGTCTAGCTCACAAAACGAGCTTTCGGATCTCGCACGAGTGGCCTGGAATGGTTGCGGTCGCCTGCATGGCTCGCCGCAAAGTTGCCGCTGCCAGGACCCAATGCAATAATTTGTATCGAGGGCTCGCGGCGACGACTGGACTCCGTCCGCCAGTCACCAGTCACCGGACGCGAGTCACTGCTCACGGAGAACCCCATGGCATTGCGTGATAGCTGGATCGAAAAGCGGGAAGCCAGTCAGGCTTACGCTGGCGGCGACAACCGGGACGCGCGTGCGTCCGAGGGACGCAACATGTCGCAGATGCATCTGGCGCGGCTCGGTATGATCACCGAGGAAATGCAATACGTTGCGGCGCGCGAACGGCTCGAACCCGAACTGGTCCGAGCCGAAGTAGCGCGAGGCCGCGCGATCATCCCCGCCAATATTCACCATCGGAATCTCGAGCCGATGGGCATCGGCGTAGCGTTCACCTGCAAGATCAATGCGAACATCGGCAATTCCGCCACGACTTCCAATATCGACGAAGAACTGAAAAAGCTCCACCACGCCGTGCACTACGGCGCGGACACGGTGATGGACCTCTCCACCGGAGGCGACATTCCGAAGATTCGACGAGCCATCATCGACGCTTCACCGGTTCCCGTCGGCACTGTGCCGGTATACGAAGCGATTTCGCGCGTTCGCCGGCCGGAAGACCTCACCTTTGACCTCATGCTTGAAGTCATCGAGGAGCAAGCCGAACAGGGCGTGGACTACATGACCATTCACGCGGGCGTGCTGCGCGAGCATGTGCCTTTGGTTCGCAAACGCATCACCGGTATCGTCAGCCGTGGCGGCTCGCTCATGGCGCACTGGATGGAGCATCACAAAAAGCAGAATTTTCTCTACGAGCGCTTCGACGAGATCTGCAAGGTTTTCCGGAAGCACGACGTCAGTTTCTCGCTCGGAGACGGCCTGCGCCCCGGATGCATCGCCGATGCCAGCGATGAAGCGCAATTCGCCGAATTGAAAGTGCTCGGCGAGCTCACGAAAAAGGCCTGGGAGTACGATGTGCAGGTGATGATTGAAGGCCCAGGCCACGTCCCGATGGATAAAATCAAGGAGCAAGTCGACAAGGAAGTGGAGTGGTGCCACGAAGCGCCGTTCTACACGCTTGGTCCGCTGGTTACCGATATCGCGCCCGGTTACGACCACATCACCAGCGCCATTGGCGCCGCCATGATCGGGTGGCATGGCGCCGCGATGCTCTGTTACGTTACGCCCAAGGAGCATCTGGGCCTGCCGAATCCCGAGGACGTGAAACAAGGCGTGATCGCCTACAAGATCGCGGCGCACGCCGCCGATGTGGCACGCCACCGCCCCGGCGCCCGGGACCGCGATGACGCACTGAGTTACGCGCGTTTTCTCTTCGACTGGAACAAGCAGTTCGAGCTTTCACTCGACCCGGAAACCGCGCGGGCCATGCACGACGAATCGCTTCCCGACGATTTCTACAAGGAAGCAAAATTCTGCTCCATGTGCGGGCCAAAATTCTGCTCGATGAACATTACCCAGCTAGCCGAAGCCGAATCCGGCAAGGATCAGGCCGAACGCAAGCAGAAATTCGCCGACCTGCTGGCCAAGGTCGAAGGCGCAAAGGCACGCGCGGCCGGCGCGAACTGATGCGCCACGGGCACGTCCAGGCTGTTGCGCGTTCCTTGCTGTTTTCCGGCGGACTTATTGCTGTTCCGATGAAAAAAGAGGCGGAACGAAACAAAATGCCGCAAATCCGCGTATCTTGAGGTAAGCAACGAAAATAAATAAGGAACGACTTTGCCGCGAAGGCTCAAACACAACCCGACGGGACCCACTGACAAACGGAGCGCGCCATGCTGATTCTGCTCTGCCTGCTTCTCCTCTATTTCCTGCCCACGATTCTGGCCCGTCACAAGGCCGACGCTCCCGGCATCTTTCTCGTAAACTTGTTCTTCGGCTGGACGGTGATCGGTTGGGTCGTCGCGTTGGTCTGGGCCTGCGCGGCGGAGGAGGTGGTTCGCGTGCGCTACGTGCCTTACAACTATGCCGCCGCCGGCTACGGTCCGGTAAGCGGAGGGCGTTTCTGCTCGCGCTGCGGAACTCTTGCACCGCTGGCCTCGCGGTACTGCAGCTTGTGCGGCCACGCCTTTTGAATGGCCCTTCGTGGCCTTACTCTGCTGGTCTTTTCCTGCTTGCCCCTGCTCTGAGACGACAGCGGTTTCCGCTGGAGAAATCCTTTCGCGAAATCTCGCGCAACGCTTCGTCTGCCTTGCTAAGATGAAGGCACCCCTTCCTGAGCAGACCGGCCGCTCGCCAGCCGGCTCAAAGCCAAAACGAGAAGAAGCCAAATGGCTCAATTTGCGCCGCCCAGTTGCGTGCTGGCAGTGGACGATTCGCCCGTTTCACGAAAGCTCCTCGAGCACGCTCTTGCAGAAGAGCCCTACCGTGTCGTGTTCGCCTGCGATGGCGCGGAGGCGTTGCACCTTCTCGAGGTGCACCGGCCGGCATTGATCATTACCGACTGGATGCTCCCCGACTTGACTGGCCCCGAACTGTGCCGGGAAATTCGCGCGCGCCAGCGCGAGAACTACACCTACATCATCTTGCTGACGAGCAATGCCGAGAAGGAACAGATCGTGGAAGGGCTTGCGGCCGGCGCCGACGACTACTTAACCAAGCCGTTCGACCGATTGGAGCTGCTCGCGCGCATCGGTGTGGGGTGCCGCACGGTGCAGTTACACCGTGAGGTTGCCGCGAAGAACCGCCAGTTGGAAGAGCTGGTGCGTACCGATCACCTGACCGGATTGCCGAACCGGCGCGCCGTGGAGGAGTACGCGGAGCGCCAACTGCGAAGCGCCGCAAGGCACAAATTTGAATTCTGGCTCGTGCTCGCGGACCTGGACGAATTCAAGAAAGTGAACGACGAGTACGGCCATGCGGCCGGAGATGCAGCCCTGAAGAAATTCGCCAAGGTGCTCAAGGCGAATACCCGCGCCGCGGACTTTTGCGGGCGGCTGGGAGGAGACGAATTTGTGCTGGCCATCAGCCACGTGGAACGGCAAGACATCGGCAACGTCGTGGAGAAGCTGAGAGCCGACCTGGCGGCGGAAAACTATCCGTGGGAGGGGCGCGGAGCGCGAGTCAGCGCCAGCTTTGGTGTTGCCGGATTTTTTGGAGGCACGGCACCGAGCTTGGAGGAGTTGCTGGCGCAGGCCGACCGGGCACTCTACGAGGCGAAGCAAGCCAGGCGCCATCGTGTGCAGGCTGGCGAGGCCGAACACGAGGCAGAAGCGCGCAAGGGATAAGACTTCATCGCTTCAAAATCCGGCACGTCCAAACGAGCCGCACCGGGTCCGCCGCCGCGCGGAGCCTAACCAGCCGGGCAAGGCGGGAGGGAGCAAAATCGGAGGAACGGCGGCCTGTTTTTTGTGCAGCGGCAAGGGGGCGGGGTAAGATGCTTTAGCCGCTCGCCTGGCTAGAGGAACCGTTTGCTGCATCCGCTTGGAGTGATTCGGACCGCCGTGCTGATGGTCGCGGCCCTGCCGCTGCTGTACTACGCGCTGGCGACGTTTGCGGGACTGCGCTTCTTCTCGGCGGAGCGCGCGAAGAACCTGGAGCCGTACACGCCACCGGTAAGCGTGCTTAAGCCGGTGCGCGGCGTGGACTTTGGCTCCTATGAGAATTTCGCGAGCTTCTGCCGGCAGGACTATCCCGAATACGAAATTCTGTTTGCGGTGAACGAAGAGACGGATGCCGCGGTGCCGCTCGTCCGGCAGCTCATCGCGGAATTTCCGGAACGCCCGATTCGCTTGCTGATCGGCGCGAAGCAAATCGGGGCCAACCGAAAGGTGAACAAGCTGGTCCGGATGGCGCGCGAGGCGTCGCATGGCGTGCTCGTGTTAACGGATGGCGACGTGCGTGTGGGGCCGAATTTTCTGCGGGAAGTGGTTGCTCCGCTGGCGAAGCCCAGCGTCGGCGCGGTGACGTGTTTCTATCGCGGAGTTGCACGGCGGAATTTCTGGGCGGAACTCGAGGCGCTGGGCACGGCCACGGATTTTGCTCCAAGCGTGCTGATAGCGAATTGGCTCGAAGGGGTGCGCTTTGGGCTCGGCGCCGCCATTGCGACAAGCAAGCCGTGGATCGAGCGAATCGGAGGGCTCGAGCCGATTGCGTCCATGCACTCGGACGACTACGAATTGGGATATCGCATTGCGAAAGCCGGCGGGACGGTGCAGCTTTCGCGCGAAGCGGTCGAGACGATGTATCCGGCGGAATCGTTCGCGGGATTCTGGCATCACCAGATCCGGTGGGCGCGCACGGTGCGGTTGTCGAGGCCTTGGTCGTTTGCGGGACTGATTTTCACACATGGATTGCCCTGGGCGATTGCGGCAGCAGTTCTGGGGCGAAGCAGTGCCATTGCGGCTGTGTATTTGGGCGCGTACGTGCTGTTACGGCTGGCCGTGGGTTGGATCGTGGGAGTCTGGGGCATCGGCGACGAAGTGGCGCGGCGAAAGCTGTGGTTGGTGCCGCTGCGCGACGTTGTGCATTTTGTGGTGTGGGTGGCGAGCTTCGGGTCGAACAGGATTCACTGGGGCGGGCGGGTATTTGCGATGCAGAAGGGCTGGATGGCAGAGATCGATAACGCGCGTTCGACAGCTGCGGCCACAGCGGTTGACGATATGTGGCACAACCGTTAAATTAGATGAGCAGAATCGTGGCTGTCCCGATCAGCGGGAATGTGCCGCGATTCGTTTTTGTTCCTCCTGCTGGGAGGTCGTCCAATTGGTAGGACTCCAGACTCTGGATCTGGCTATCCTGGTTCGAGTCCAGGCCTCCCAGCCAAAAGTTGTTTTCGCCAAAATCTCTAAGTTTTCCATTTAGAATCCTCCAAAGAAACAAGCAAGCGTGCGGTGCGACTGGCGCCAGCGGCCGAGTTGCGGGTATAGTGCGGGCGGAATCGAAGAATATTGACCGAGAAAGAGGAGGCGAGGCTATGAGTGTGTGGTCACGGCGGAAGTTCTTTCTGACATCGCTGGCGGGAGGAGCGGTTGCCGGCGCTGCGAATCTGTTCGGCGCCGTTGGAGCGGACGGAGCGGCCAGACGGAACGCCTTGGGCGCGCTGCCGCTTTCTCCAGCCCCTGCGGGAAAGCGTCCGTTGATCATTTCAAGCGCAAATGGGCTGCATGCGCTGGATAAAGGGATGGACATTTTGAAGGCGGGCGGGGACACACTGGACGCGGTCGTGGCAGTGGTCACAGTTGTGGAGAATGATCCGAACGACGACTCGGTGGGCTACGGCGGACTGCCGAACGAGCAGGGAGAAGTCGAGCTGGACGCGAGCGTGATGCATGGGCCGACGGGCCGCGCGGGCGCGGTGGCGGCAGTGCGGCGCATCAAGAATGTTTCGCGGCTGGCGAAGACGGTGATGGAACGGACCAATCACACCATGATTGTCGGCGACGGCGCGCGGCGGTTTGCGATTGCCGAGGGCTTCGAAGAGGAGAATCTGCTAACGGAGCATTCGCGGAAGATCTGGCTGGCGTGGAAGGCGAAGACATCGTTTAACTGGCGGCCGGGAATCGATTCGCCGGAATGGAAAGAGCAGATGGCGCAGATTTTTGACGGCGACGAAGACAAAATCGCCTATGCGGAGCGCGTGATTGCACATCCGCCAACCGGGACGATTCCGTGCATGGCGGTGAATGAGAAGGGAGATATTTCCGCGACGACAACGACATCCGGCCTGGCATGGAAGATTCCGGGGCGCGTGGGCGATTCGCCGATTATCGGCGCGGGCTGTTTTGTGGATAACGAAGTGGGGGCGGCAGGCTCGACGGGGAAAGGCGAAGAAAACATCAAGGTTTGCGGCGGACACACCATTGTGGAGCTGATGCGACAAGGAAAATCGCCGGCAGAGGCTTGCCACGAAGCGATGGCCCGCGTGGTCCGCAACTACAAGAACGACAAGAAAAAGCTGGGGACGTTTCACCTGTATTTCTACGCGATCAACAAGGACGGGGCGTACGGAAGCGTATCGTTGTGGGCGAACGGGTACGAACGGAGCAAGAAGGCGTCCTTCGCCGTGCATGATGGGACCGAAGCGCGGCTCGTCGAATGCACTCCCTTTTTTGAGGGCGCCGGCGGGGATCAGTAACGGGAGTCACAGCGTGTCGGCGAGCATGGCCGTGACGTAGTTCGCGACGGCAGGCGCGGCGGTGAGGCCGGGGGATTCCATGCCGACGAGGTGAATCGCTTGCGGGACGCTGGAGTCCCGCGCAATGACGAAATCGGCGATGCCTTTGTGGCCCGGAGGAACGAGCTTCGGACGCAAGCCGGAATAGCCGAGATGCAAATCGGCCTCCTCGATTTCCGGCAAGAGTGTTCTTGCGCTTTCGGCGAAATCCTTGATGGGAATGCGATTGCGTTCGTAATTGTCCTTGCTGTCCACGTAGGTCGCGGTCGGCCCGAGCAGAAACGTTCCCCATAGCGTTTTAGTGAAATGGACCCCGAGGCTTAGGCCGTCGGCGTGCGGCAGCGGATAGACCAAGTTGTGAATCAGTTCGGCGCGCGGGCCGCGCACTTCGCAGTATTCGCCGCGAACGGGATAGATACGCCAGGAATGGTTGCCGAGCATAGCGGCGACATCATCGGCGTGGAGTCCGGCAGCGTTAATCACGCAGCGTGCTTCGATGGTCTCTTCCTGGAAATGCGTTTCGTCGCCGATGCGGATGCGGGCGCGAATGCCGCTGCCGGCGGGGTCCAGCGCGGTGACCCGCGCATGCGGGACGAGATTGGCGCCGCGTTCCGCAGCGAGGCGTGCAAAGGCCCGGACGAAATCCTCGGCGGAAAGAATGCCGGTGGAAGGGACCTCGAGCGCGGCGGTGCCGCGGATGTGCGGCTCGCGCGCGCGAATTTCGGAAGCGGTAATGAGGCGAAGGCCTTCGACTCCATTTTCCTCGCCGCGTTGCTTCAGCGCGAGCAGCTCAGGCTCTTCCTGGGCCTTCGCCGCAACGACGAGCTTCCCCGTATGGCGGTGCGGGACGTTGTGCCTCTTGCAAAATTCATAATCGAGACGGTTGCCTTCCACGCAGAGGCGCGCCTTCAGTGAGTTCTTCGGATAGTAGATCCCGGAGTGAATTACTCCGGAGTTGCGCGTGCTCGTGGCCATGCCGGGCCGGGGATTTTGCTCGGCCAGAAAGACATCGGAATAGCGCGCGGAGGCGGCGTAAGCGATCGCGCAGCCGATAACGCCGCCGCCGATGATGAGGATGTTGGCTCGCTCCATGGCTATTCGACGACTATGCGGAGGAATTTTTTCTTGCCGATTCGGGCGACGTATTCCCCGGGGTCGTTGAAATCGATGCGAACCGTGGGATCCGCGAGAACCTCGCCGTTGATTTCGACGGCCTTCTGCTTGACGAGGCGCTCGGCTTCGGTGGTGGAAGGAACATGGCCGGAGAGCGCAAGGAATTTGGTCCAGCGCTCCTTGCCGAGCGGGGAAATTTCGTGAGGCCCGGAGAGTTCGCTGGTGTTGCCGCGCTGCTGCGAGATGGAAATGAATTTGTCTCCGAGCTTTTTCACTCGAAGTTCCTGAAATTGTTCCGGCGCCTGGCGATCGCGAAAAACCCGCTTGAAGTTGCCGGCGGCGGCCTGCGCGGCTGCGGCGCCGTGAAAAGTGGAAACGACTTCCTCGGCGAGTTTCATCTTCGCGTCCATGGGGTGGAGCGAGCCGGCGGCGACTTGTTGCCTTAGCGCGGCGATTTCTGCGGGCGCGCGGTCGGTGGCCAGTTCGTAGTAAGACCACATGAGATCGTCGGGAATGGACATGAGCTTGCCGAAAATGTCGGCGGGCGGTTCGGTGATGCCGACGTAGTTGCCGAGGCTCTTGGACATTTTTCGTTTGCCGTCGAGACCAACCAGAATCGGCATGGTGAGAATGGTCTGGCCCGGCAAGCCGTACTCTCGCTGAATTTCGCGGTGGACGAGGAGATTGAATTTTTGCTCCGTCGCGCCGAGTTCCACGTCGGACTTCAGCGAGACGGCGTCGTACGCGGTGAGCAGCGGATACAGCAGCTCGTGCACAGAAATGGGCTGGCCCTTGCTGAGCCGGGAGCGGAAGTCCTCGCGTTCGAGCATCCGCGCCAAACTGTAGTGCGAGCAGAGGCGGACGATATCCTCGGCGGATAGTTTGTTGAGCCATTCGCTGTTGTAGCGGACTTCGGTTTTCTCCGGGTCCAGGATTTTGAAGACTTGCTCGAGATAGGTTTTGGCGTTGGCGTCGACTTGCTCGCGGGTAAGGGGCGGGCGAGTTTCAGAGACGCCCGTGGGGTCGCCGATCATGGCAGAGAAGTCACCGATAAGGAAAATCGCGGTGTGGCCCAGGTCCTGAAAGTGCTTGAGTTTTCGGAGCACTACCGTGTGGCCGAGGTGAATATCGGGCGCGGTGGGATCGACGCCGAGATAGACGCGCAGAGGCTTGCCGGATTTCAGCGAGCGTTCGAGGCTGGCTTTGAGCTCTTCCTCAGGAATGATCTCAGCCACCCCTCTTTTGAGCCAGGCGAGCTGTTCGTGAACGGGTTGGAAAGGCTGGGTCATAGTGCGATGGAGCAGAGCGAGTCTCCGCCCATTCTACAGAAGGACAACGCGGCGGCCCTCGATTCGGAATTTTCCTTCCAGAACAATTTTTACTGCTTGCGAATAGATTTTATGCTCTTCGCGGAGAATTTTCTCCGAGAGCGAGGCTTCCGTATCCGTGTCGGCGACGGGAACGGCCGACTGGAGAACGATGGGGCCGGCATCGAGATTCTCATCCACGAAATGCACGGTGCAGCCTGTGAATTTCACGCCGTATTCGAGTGCCTGGCGCTGCGCTTCGAGCCCGGGGAACGAGGGCAGCAGCGACGGGTGGATATTGAGAATGCAATTGGGAAAGGATTGCACGAAAAAAGGCGAGAGCAGGCGCATGTAGCCGGCAAGGCAGACGAGATCAACCTTGTGCTCGGAGAGAGCGGCGACGACCAGGCGATCGTAGGCTTCGCGCTCGAGGCCCTTTGAAGGGATGACGCGCGCGGGAAGGTTGCGCGCTTTGGCGCGTTCGATGCCGGGAGCGCCTTCGCGATTGCTGATGACGATCGCGATTTCCGCGTTCGGAATCCGGGCAGACTCTACGCTGTCCGCTAAAGCCTCGAAATTCGAGCCGCGCCCGCTCAAGAGCACGCCAATGCGCTTGGTCATAAACACCAAACACTAGCACAGATGCGCGCGAGGAATCACCCGCGGGAATAATTCCGGCAAACCAGGGTTGTAATAAACAGCTCGACCATTTGGCGCGGCATTCGCGGTAGAATGCGGCGCGTTCGATCACCTTCGAGGACACGGAACAATGGACAACGGCTCCTGGCGGTTCAGCGGAAAACTCATGCGCGCGGCTTTCGGCCTGCTTCTCGCGGCGGGCTGGAGCTGTGCGGCGCGGGCGCAGAGCGGCACGGCAACTCCGGGCCAGGCCGCAACATCCGCAACTGCGAAAACCACCGCGGCGGCGAGAAGAGGCGGCGATCCGGCAGAACCTCTTCACGGCAAGCTCCCGGTGAAGGTCATTCCGAGGCCGGCGGGAGCCATTGCGCGCAAGGATATCGACACGAAGGGCATGGCAGTGCTGATTCACCAGCTCGTGAGCTGCGGCACGCGGCTGACGCTTTCCTCCTGGACGGATCCGAAGCGCGGCATCGGTTGCGGCCGCGATTTTATCGTGGCGCGGCTGAACGAGATCGCAAAGCAGTCGGATGGGAAGCTGCAGATCGTGGTGGACAAATTTGAGTCGAAATCGGAGCGGACTGGACCCAATCCGGTGCACCTCGAGAACGTGTACGCGATCCTTCCCGGATCGGACCCAATGCTCGCGAAGACGATCTTCCTCGTGGATGGCGATTTTGACTCCAGGCCTTCCAATGTGATGGATGCCGAGGCGGATGCGCCGGGAGCGGATGACGATGCGTCGGGAACGGCAGTGGCGGTGGAATCGGCGCGACTGCTGAGCAAGATTGCGGCGAAGGGCAAATCACCGTTTCGCGCGACGATCTTGTGCGCAGCGCTCTCGGGCGAGGAGCAGGGCTTGCTCGGCGCGTACCGCCTGCTGGAGTGGACGAAGGAACAAGGCTACACGGTGGGCGGGATGATGGACAACGACATCGTGGGTGCGGACCCCGCCCCCGGCGCTCCGCACCGCGTGCGCGTGTTTTCCGGAAACGGCGAGATCGAGGACGCGGATTCACCGGCGCGCGAGTTGGCTCGCGCGATTGAGGAGATCGACGGACGCGACGCGATTCGCATGGTTTTCCGGCAGGACCGCTACGGACGCGGCGGCGACCACTATCCGTTTTACAAGGCGGGGCTGCCCGCGGTGCGCTTCACCGAGCCGCTCGAAGATTACAATCACCAGCACCAGACGCCTCGGACGGAGAATGGAATCGAGTACGGCGACCTTGAGAAGTATCTGAATTTCGCGTTCATGGGGAACGTGGCGCGCGACAACGCGGAGGTGCTGCGGCAGCTCGCAATGGCGCCGGCCCCGCCGAGCGAGGTGCGCCTCACGGGAGCGGTCACGCCGGACGCAAAGGTTTCCTTCAAGGCGGAGGACGATCCGGAGCGCGCCGGATTCGAGATTTTGTGGCGCGAGACAACCGAACCGCGGTGGCAGGTGCTCGAGTTTGTCACTTCGCCGGGGCAAACGGTTCTGAAGGATGTATCCACAGACAACCACTTCTTCGCGGTGCGCAGCGTGGGGAAGAACGGGGCGCGCTCTCTGGCGGTGATTTCGGAGGCGGCCCGGCGCACGCCTCCCCTGCCGAGCAACACGGCCAAGCAATAGCAGAAATCCTTGTGCGAGTCCGCTGCGGGGAATAGAATCGCGGCGCTTTGTGCACAACGGAATTTCAGACCGGGGAAGGAGTGAAGAATGCGGAAGATTTGGTGTTGGTGTGTGCTGGCAGGCTTGAGTCTGACGATCACGGGACGGGCGTTGGGCCAGGCTCCGGCGGAGCGCGAAGGCAAAGGCCCGGACGGCAAAGCGGCGGAGAAATGCGATCCGGCAACGACTAAGGAAGAAGTGTCGGTGACCGATCACAGCATCCGCATCGGCGGACAGACCATTCCCTACAAAGCGACGGCGAGCACGACGCTGCTGAAGGATGAAAAGGGCGAGCCAACGGGATTGATGTATTCGGTGGCATACACGCGGAGCGACGTGAAGGACTTGGCGACGCGGCCGGTGGCGTTTCTCTATAATGGCGGCCCCGGGTCCGCCACGATGTGGCTGCACATGGGCGCGTTCGGGCCGCGGCGCGTGTACACGGTAGACGGGCAGTTCACGCCGCCTGCCCCATACAAGCTGGTGGACAACGCTGAGAGCCTGCTGGACAAGACCGACCTCGTTTTCATCGACGCCATGGGCACCGGCTACAGTCACGCCGTTTGCAAAGCGCAGCCAAAAGATTTCTACGGAATCGATGAAGACGTGGAAGCGTTCGCGCAGTTCATCGTCACGTATCTCAGCCGGAATGACCGCTGGAATTCACCGAAATTCCTGATTGGCGAAAGCTATGGAACCTTCCGTTCGGCCGCGCTCGGCAACTATTTGCAAAATCACGACACCGTTCACCTCAACGGCATCGTGCTGATCTCCTCCGTGCTGGATCTTTCCTCGCTGACCTTTGCGCCGGGAGACGACCGGCCCTACGTTTTTTATCTGCCGAGTTACGCCGCCGTGGCCTGGTATCACAAAGTGCTGAAGGACCGGCCTTCGGACGTGGCCGCCTTCATTGATGAGGCGCGCAAATACGCACAAGGCGAATACGCCGCGGCGCTCTACAAAGGCGCGGCGCTTTCGGCCGCGGAGAAAGCTGCGGTGGCGAAGCGGGTCTCGTACTTCACGGGACTGAGCGAGGACTACCTGATGAAAGCGGACCTGCGCGTCAACCTTTCGCAGTTTCGCGCCGAGCTCCAGAGGAAAGAAGGGCTGACGACGGGACGCATTGACGCGCGATTCACGGGCTACACCTACGATTTGCTGGAAGAAAACGCGCAAGGTGATCCCGAAGGGCCGGCGGTGGGCGGGGCTTTCACCGCGCTACTCAACGAATACAACCACGATGAACTGAAATTCGGAAAGGACAAGGTCTATCACAATTCCGCCGGTGCATTTGGCGGCTGGAATTGGGTGCGCAAGGACCAGCGGCGCTTCGGATTCCCGGGTGCTCCAAACGTGGACCAGGATTTGGCGCAAGCGATGATCACGAATCCCAAGCTGCTGGTGCAGGTGGAAAACGGATACTACGATCTGGCCACGCCGTTTTTCGCGACCGAGCACACCATGCAGCATCTCGGTTTGCCGGAAGCGCTCCAGAAGAATATCCAGCTGGATTACTACACGGCCGGGCACATGATGTATCTGCATGACCAGGACCGCGCGAATCTGCACGATCACATCGCCCGCTTCATCGACCGGGCGACGGCTCACTGAGGCCGTTTGACGAAAACGCAAAGGGACCGGGCAAAGGCAAGGCGACCCGCCCCTTCGTTTTTTCCTTGGGCTTTGCGCGGGCGCTTCGCGTCCCTTGAAGTCCAGGAATGTTGAGGTCCGGCAAGAGGGAGGAGGCCATGAGGCTCACCATCGGCGCATGGCGAAGAGTGTCCGTCGTGTTTGCGGTGGCGGCGGCGTGCGCTGCTCCGGCGGGCGCCCAGGGAAAACCAGTCACGGCGAAGGAGGTAGTCACGGCAATCAAGGAGCATATCGGGATACCGTGGATGGAGAAGACGGTGGACACATTCAAGGCTGGCGATCCCGATACGCCGGTAACAGGGATCGCCGTGACCATGATGGCGACCTTCGACGTGCTGGAGCGTGCCGCCGCGCGAGGCGACAACCTGATCATCACGCACGAGCCAACCTTCTTCAACCATGCCGATGACCGCCCGGAAGGCATGGACGAAAGCGATCCGGTTTGGACAGAGAAGCGCGAATTCATCGCGAGGCACAAACTCGTGATTTGGCGGCTGCACGATCATTGGCACCGGCGAAAGCCGGACGGCATTCAGGCAGGCATGACACACGCGCTCGGCTGGGAAAAATTTCAAAATCCGGTGAACCAGAATCTATATACGCTGCCGGAAACAACGCTCGGCAAACTGGCCAGCGAAGTAGCGCGGAAGCTGGGGAGTCCGGCCGTGCGCGTGGTTGGCGATCCAGAAATGAAGGTGACGAAAGTGGCGCTCAATCCCGGCTACACGGGATTTGTGCGCGAGACGCACGAGCTGGAAATGGACGGCGTGGAAGTGCTGCTCGCCGGCGAAACACGCGAATGGGAGACGGTAGAATACGTGGCGGACGCCGTAAGCCAAGGAAAGAAAAAGGCACTAATCATCATCGGACATGTGGCTTCGGAACAGGCGGGAATGGAGGAGTGCATGCGCTGGATGAAGACATTCCTGCCAGACCTGCGCATCGAGATGGTGCCGGCAAAGCAGCCGTTCTGGATGGCCAAGTAACACAGCGGCGGCACCGAACGGGATGCGGCTTGGCTAGGAGCCGGGCCGAGACTTATCCCATCGAAACAGCCTCTGGGCGTGCTAGAGATGCAGTGAACCGGAGTAAGAGACGCGAGCTTTACCCGAGTCGCCACGTTCGATGCGGCCAATTCGAAAGAACTTTTCCCGGCGGCGCTTGAGGTCGGCTTCGACGGATCTCACGTCCCCCGGCGGCACGACAATAATCATGCCGACGCCCATGTTGAAGGACTGCAGCAGTTCGTCCGTTTCGATTTTTCCGAGTTTGGCCAGGTATTTGAAGATGGGCGGGACGGGCCAGGATTCGAGATCAATCACGGCTTTGACGCCGCTGGGGAGAACCCGCGGCAAGTTGCCGGGAATGCCTCCTCCGGTTATATGCGCAAGAGCGGAGATCCAGCCGCGCGCAAGGAGGGTTTTCAGCGCGGGCGCGTAGCAGAGATGAGGCTTCAGCAACTCGGCGCCGATTTTGTTTCCAACTTCGGCCACGTAGGTATCGGGCTTGAGCTTTGCCACATCGAAGACCAGTTTGCGCGCGAGAGAAAAGCCGTTGGTGTGCAGCCCGGTGGAAGGCAGTGCGATGAGCGCATCACCGGGTTTGACCCGCTTGCCAGTAAGCAGCTTGGAACGTTCCACGGCGCCGACGATAAAGCCTGCAAGGTCGTATTCGCCGGGAGCGTAGAAACCGGGCATCTCGGCGGTTTCTCCGCCGATGAGCGCGCAGCCAGCTTTGCGGCACGCGCGGCTCATGCCTTCCACGAGTTGCTCGACGATATGCGGCTCGAGCTTGCCCATGGCCAGGTAATCGAGAAAGAAAAGTGGCTCCGCGCCCTGGACGAGAATATCGTTGACGCAATGGTTGACGAGATCACCGCCGACGGTGGAGTGAACGCCCATTGCCATCGCCACCTTGAGCTTGGTGCCGACGCCATCAGCGCTCGACACGAGCACCGGCTCCTTCCACCGTTTCTTGTCCAAGGCAAAGAGCGCCCCGAATCCGCCGATGCCGCCCAAGACGGCGGAAGTGAAGGTGCGGCTGGCGTGATGCCGGATGCGCTGCTTGGCCTCATCGGCCACGGCGATGTTCACACCTGCTTCAGCGTATTTCATGGAAGCGGTTCCATTTTCTTGGCGGGCGGCCGAGCGTCCCGCGAGTTTCTCGCCCCCGGGCTCAATCAGCACGACGGGAGCCGCCGGGATCGCGGGAGGAACCCGAGGCCGTCAGCCCGCAGCAACTTCAAAACGTGCGAAAGATGCGTCTCCAGCGAACCACGCTTGGGTGCAACACGGCATCGACATAGGCGTAGATGCGTTCGCGGATCTGGCCGGGCTCCCAGGCATCCGGAGAAACATTGAGCGACATATAAATCAGGACCGGAGTGCCAATGATGTCTTTGCGCGGGACAACGCCCCAGAAACGGCTGTCGTAGGAATTGGTGCGGTTATCGCCCATGACGAAATACGAATCGGGCGGGACTTTGAACGGGCCATGGAAATCGTAAGGTTCGGTAGGACCCAGCGTGTATTTCTCGATGAGGCGCTGGCCATTAATCCAAACTGAACCATCATGAATCTCGATCGTATCGCCCGGCAGGCCGATCACGCGCTTGACGTAGTCCGGGGTATCGGGGGCGAAGGGCGGCTTGAAGATGATGACCTGCTGGCGTTTTGGATTGCGCCAGAGGGGGACATGCAGATTGGTGAAGGGCACACCGGCGTCGTATCCGATGCGGCTCATGATGAGGTGGTCGCCGATGAGCAGCGTGTTCTCCATGGAGCCGGAGGGAATCACGCGAGCCTGGCCGATGGTGCCGTTGATGAGGAGGAATGCGAGAGCGACCCAGAACCAGGCGATAATCTCGCGCTGAATTCTGGTCTTGACGGGCAAATGAGGCTCGGGTGGCGCCGCCTTTTGCTTCATTTTGGATTTGGTGTTCTGTTCGGATTTCACGATTTCTTCAGCTCTCACGTTCCACCGTTACGGGACGATCAGTCACGACGCCGCTGGCGTCGCCGGAAGTTTTGCCCTGGCTGGTCAACGGGACGTTCTTGCCGCCTTCCCGCACCTCGAGCTGCACGGGATCAGTCGGGTAATTTCCAGTGTAGCAGGCGGTGCAGAAATCGCCGCGGGTATCGTTGACGGCCCGGCGCAAGGCGGAAAGAGAGATATAGCCCAGGGAATCGGCGCCGAGAAAATTGCGGATTTCCTCCGGCGTATGCGACGAGGCGATCAACTCTTCGCGAGTGGGCGTGTCCACGCCGTAGTAGCAGGGGGAAACGGTCGGCGGGCAGCTGATGCGTACGTGCACTTCCTTAGCGCCAGCTTCGCGCACCATGCGGACGATCTTGCGGCTGGTGGTTCCGCGGACGATGGAATCATCCACGAGCACCACGCGCTGGCCTTCGATGACCTTGCGAATGGGGTTGAGCTTCAGTTTGACGCCAAAGCTGCGAATTTCCTGCGACGGTTCGATAAAGGTGCGGCCGATATAGTGATTGCGGATTAGCCCCATGCGGAAGGGAATGCCCGATTCGAGGGCATAGCCGACGGCGGCGGGAACGCCGGAATCAGGAACCGGCACGACGATGTCGGCGTCGGCGGGGTGCTCCCGCGCAAGCAGGCGACCCAGCTTTTCGCGGCTCTCATTGACGGAGCGGCCGAAGATGATGCTATCGGGCCGCGAGAAATAGACATGCTCGAAGATGCACTGCTGATGCTGCTTTGGCCGGCCGAAACGGATGGACTCGACGCCAGAGCGGGAGATGCGGACCATTTCGCCGGGCTCCACTTCGCGCACATACTCAGCGTTTAGCAGGTCAAACGCGCAAGTCTCCGAAGCCGCAAGCCATGTGTCGGCAAATCCGGAGTTCGGCGGAGCAGGCATTTTGCCAAGGACCAGCGGGCGGAAGCCGCGCGGGTCGCGGACGGCGATGAGCTCGTCCGTCGTCAGGACCAGCAGAGAATACGCGCCTTCTACTTGATTGAGCGCATCGCCCAGCGCGCCGGAAAGATTGCGTGCGGAGGAGCGCGCCAGCAAATGCACGATGACTTCGGTGTCGCTGTTGGTCTGGAAAATCGAGCCTTTGTGCTCGAGCTTGCGGCGCCATTCGGCCGCATTGATCAAGTTGCCGTTGTGGCCCAGCGCGACCTTGCCTTTGTTGCAATCGATCATGATGGGCTGGGCGTTCAGCAGGGCCTTATCGCCCGCCGTGGAGTAGCGCGTGTGGCCAATGGCGAGAGAGCCGGGCAGCTTGGCAAGCACCGCCGGCTGAAAGATCTCTTCGACTTCGCCCATGGCTTTATGGAGATGAAGGTCCAAGCCGTCGCTCGAAACGATCCCGGCCGATTCCTGGCCGCGGTGCTGCAGCGCATAGAGGCCGAGATAGGCCAGCTTGGCGGCCTCCGGGTGGCCGAAGACGCCGAACACACCGCAGTGGTCGTGAAAGTGGTCGTCGAATAAGGCGGCTTGGTTCATTTCGCTGTCAGCGCGCGTTCGAGCGAGTTGGCCCACGCGTCACGCAGAGGTTCGAGGGGGGACTCGATCACCCACCGCCCTCCGTATTGGATGCGCAGAGCGCCATTGCGGATGACCTTACCGATCTCGCGTGCCGCTACACGGTATTGTCGCGCAGTTGCTTGGACGGCGGCAAGGCGCGAGGCAGGGGTGGAAACGACGGCACGTGCGCCGCCTTCCGAGAACAGAGCGAATTCGGCCGGATCGGAGGAGTCGAGCGTCACAGTTGCTCCGAGTGCCGCCGCGCCGTTTCCCGGCTCCGCGGCAGAGGCGGCGAAGCAGGATTCCGCCAGCGCCACGGCAAGGCCGCCCTCGGAAAGGTCGTGCGCGGACACGAGGGAGCCATCGCCTGCGAGGGCGACGAGGCAATCGATGAGCCGTTTTTCGGCCGCCAGATCGATGGCCGGAGGCTCGCCGGCAACGAGCTGGCCGATGGTTTTCGAGTATTCGGACGAGGAGAACTCCTGCGCCAGTGAGGAGAGATTTCTTGCTCCGCTCGAAGGTACGGACTGGGCAGCGCCATCGAGGAGAAGAATGACGTCGCCTTCGTTGCGGAAAGCAATCTTTAGGGCACGTGAAGAATCCTCGAGAACGCCGAGAACGCCGATGATGGGCGTCGGGTAAATCGACTTGCCGAGCGTTTCGTTATACAAGCTGACGTTGCCGCCGGTAATCGGCGTGCCGAGCGCCGTGCAGGCTTCGGCGATTCCGTCGATGGCCTCGCTGAATTGCCACATCACTTCGGGCTTTTCCGGGCTGCCAAAGTTGAGGCAATTGGTGGCAGCAATGGGGCGCGCGCCGGAAGCGGCGACGTTGCGGGCAGCTTCGGCGACGGCGTGCATGGCGCCGAGGCGCGGATGGAGCTGGCACCAGCGGCCGTTTCCGTCTGTCGAGAGTGCCAGGGCTCGCGTGACCCTGCCGCCGGGAGTGTCGCGCTCGGATTCCTTGATGCGAACGACGGCGGCATCGCTCGCGCCGGGGCCGGCGAGCGTGTTTGTGCGCACGCTCGTGTCATATTGCTCGGTGATCCAGCGTTTCGAGGCGACGGCCGGCGAGGCAAGCAGCTCGCGGAAGTTTGCTGTCAGGTCCGTGCCCTCGGGAGCAAAGCGGAACCAATCCTTTTCTGATTCCATTCGAGGCGCAGGCTTCGCGAGCGGGCGTTGATAGACGGGGCCTTCTTCCGCAAGTGGATGCGCGGGAATCTGTGCCGCTGTTTGGCCATGGTTTTTCACCACAGCCAGTCCGCCTTCGGTCACGCGGCCAACAACCACCGCGTCGAGGCCCCACTTCTCGAAGACATCGAGCACCTCGCGTTCGCGGCCCTTCTCCGCGACCAGCAGCATGCGCTCCTGCGATTCGCTGAGCATGATTTCGTAGGGCGTCATGCCCGTTTCGCGCTGTGGCACTTTGGCCAGGTCGATTTCGATGCCCGTGCCGCCGCGCGATGCCATTTCTACCGTCGAGCAAGTGAGGCCGGCGGCGCCCATATCCTGAATGGCTACGACCGCTCCGGTCCGCATGGCTTCAAGGCAGGCCTCGAGCAGAAGTTTTTCCATGAAGGGATCGCCAACCTGCACGTTGGGCCGCTTCTGCTGCGAGGCCTCGGTGAATTCGGCGGAAGCGAGGAGCGAGGCGCCGTGAATGCCGTCGCGCCCTGTTTTTGCGCCGACATAGATAACGGGATTGCCTGCGCCTCTTGCTTTGGCGAGGAAGATTTCGTCCTTGCGCGCGATTCCAAGCGCCAGCGCGTTCACCAAAGGATTCCGCGAGTAGCAAGGCTCGAAGGCGACCTCTCCGCCGATGGTGGGCACGCCGAAACAATTGCCGTAGTGCGCGATGCCGCGGATAACGCCATCCAGAATCCGGCGATTGGCGGCCGCTTCGGCCTCGGAAGTCCTTTGCGCGCCGCCCGCCATGCTCCGCTCACCGCTTCTTATTTCACCAAAGCGCAGCGAATCGAGCACCGCGATCGGCCGCGCACCCATCGTAAAAATGTCGCGGAGGATGCCGCCTACGCCAGTGGTTGCGCCTTGGAAGGGCTCGACGTAGCTCGGATGGTTGTGCGATTCGATCTTGAACGCGGCGACCAGCCCGTCGCCGATGTCCACGACGCCGGCGTTTTCGCCGGGGCCCTGCACCACGAGCTTGCCGCGCGTGGGCAAGCGCTTCAGGTGGACCTTGCTTGATTTGTAGGAGCAATGCTCGCTCCACATCACGCTGAAAATGCCGAGCTCCGTGATGTTCGGGTCGCGGCCCAGGATCTGCCGGATGCGCGCGTACTCCTCGCGCGTCACGCCATGCTCGGCGGCGATTTCCGGAGTCACTTTGATTTCGCTACTTGCGGTGGCCATCGCTGGTTCGATAATGTCCCTTGCGGTTCGTGTCTCACCGGGCTAATCCGCCCGGTTCTCCCGGTAATGCTCAAATCCTCTGGGCCATTCGGCTTCGCTGAAGCCGGGCGAATCTTCATTTGTCAATGGCTTGCGAAGCTCAAGCGCGCTCTTCAGGCCCAGAAACGCGCGGAACTGGCCGAAAACCGCCAGACCACACGCGGAATCGTCCGCGGCCCAGCCGACGTCGATTTCGTCGGAATGGACTTCGGCGTTGATGCGGTCATAGACATGAGCTGAGCGCAGAACCCGCTTACTCTCGCCATCGTACAAGTAAAAGCGTCCGTCTTCCGCGTTCTGTTCAAAGACCGCAAAGATTTCGCCGGGCCCGGGCGAGTACAGCACGAAGCTGCCATCGTCAACAGCGGCTTGACCGGGCACGCTATTCGATGCGGTAGCACCCGCTTGCGAACTCATGGAACTGCGCCCGGTGTGCTGGTCCCGCGCGCGGACAAAGTCCTCGTAAACGAGTTCGGGCACACCGTCGTTCGCCATTAGAGGCGGGCCCCGACGTAAGCCAGGGCGCGTGCGATCATGCAGTCGCCTTTGCCGCGCCAACCAGCGCTTCGATCATGGACTGGAAAATAACCAGCCCGTCAGCGGAGCCGAGGGCAAGCTCGACAGCGCGTTCGGGATGCGGCATGAGGCCGGCGACGTTGCGCTGGGGATTGCAGATGCCGGCAATATGGTGCATGGAGCCGTTTGGATTTCCGGCGGCGTCATTGGTTCCGTCCGGTGTTGTGTAACGGAAGAGAATCTGGCGATTCCGTTCAAGCTCGGCCAGCGTTGATTCATCGGCCGTATAGCAGCCGTCGGAGTGCGCAATGGGAATTTTCAGGATTTGTCCCCGGCGAGCCGCATTGGTGAAGGGCGTGTCCGTTTCCTCCACGCGGATGTGCACATGGCGGCAGATGAAACGCAGGCCGGAGTTGCGCATCATCGCGCCGGGAAGCAGGCCGGCTTCGCACAGCGTTTGAAAGCCGTTGCAGATGCCGAGCACGAGTCCGCCGGATTTAGCGAATTTCTCGACCGACTTCATGACCGGCGAGAACCGCGCAATAGCTCCGGTTCGGAGGTAGTCGCCATAAGAGAAACCTCCTGGCAGCACAATGGCATCCGCTTGCGCCAGATCTTGTGATTGATGCCAGATGAATTCCACCGGCTGATGCAGCACATTTCCGATCGCATAAAAGGCGTCGTGGTCGCAATTGGATCCGGGAAAGACGACGACTCCAAATTTCATTGCGCTGTGACTCCGCCCGCCATTTTCCGGGAACATCTTAGTTTAACACAGGGCCGCGCAGTGTGGCTCTGGGCAATGGGCAGTCAAACGGACCACGGCCCACCTCGTCGAGGCTCGTGTCACAACGGATGGTGTTCTCAGCCGTTATTTCCGCCGCGGCTTGCGCGACCGAGATTTGCCGCCCGGAGATGATGACTTCTTCAGATTGCCGGAAGCGAGTTCGCGGCGTTTCTTGGCGGCCCAGCCCGGCTTGTTCACCTGGCGGCCGCGGGCTATGCCAAGCGCGTCTGCGGGGAGATTCTCCGTGATCGTCGAACCGGCAGCGACGTAAGCGCCATCGCCGATGCGTACCGGCGCCACCAGCGCCGAATCGCTGCCGATAAATACGCGATTCCCGATCGTCGTCGGAAATTTTCGGAAGCCGTCGTAGTTGCAGGTGATCGTTCCCGCGCCGATATTGCTCTTCGATCCGATTTTGGCGTCCCCCAGATAGCTCAAATGATTCGCTTTGGTGCCTTCGCCGATTACACTCTTCTTGAGTTCAACGAAGTTGCCGATGCGCACATCGGCTTTCAGCTGATTGCCCGGACGCAGCCGCGCGAAGGGGCCGATATGCACGCGGTCGCCCAGGCGGCTTTCGCTTGCGATGCAGTGGGGCTCAACGATGACGTCGTCGCCGAGAATCGTGTCATGCAGAATGCTTCCCGCGCCGACGTGGCATCGTGCTCCCAATTTTGTTTTCCCGAGCAATTGCACGCCAGCTTCGATGACGGTGTCTTCGCCCGCCGTCACATCGGGATCGATCAAGACAGTCTCCGGCAACTGGATGGTCACGCCGGAGTTCATCAGTTCGAGCCGCTTCCATTCGCGGAAGACGCGGTCTGCCTCTGCAAGATCGGCGCGCGTGTTGCAGCCAAGCACTTCCCGGGCGTCCGCAGCGACCTGCGCCAGAATTGTTTCGCCACTGCGGGCCAGCACCGCGATCGCGTCAGTAAGATAGATTTCGCGATGCTTGTTGTCCGGTTTCACCCGGGCAAGCGCAGGCCAGAGCTTTTCAAGCGTGAAGCAATAGATGCTGGAATTGATTTCGTTTACCTCCCGCTGTTCGGGAGCGAGCTGTGATTCTTCGACAATCGCGCCGACCTGCTCCTCCGATTTGCGGACGATGCGCCCGTAACCCGATGGGTCCGCCAGCACGGCCGTGAGGACCGTCGCGGCGGCGTTGCCCGCGCGATGCGCCGCAACGAGCGTCTTCAGGGTCTCCGTGCGGATGAGCGGAGCATCGCCGGGCAGCACCAAAGCGAGTTTCGCGCTCCCAAGAGCCCGCCGCGCCGCCTGCATGGCGTGCCCGGTACCACGCTGCGGTCTTTGCAAAACGCTTTCCGCGCCAAGTGGCTCGACGACATGGGAAACATCCTCGGCCTGATGGCCGACAACGACGACGGTTTTTCTTGCGCGCAAGGGCGCGCAAGAGTGCAGCACGTGCTCGACGAGTGCGCGGCCGCCGGCTTGGTGCAGCACCTTGGCACGGCTCGATTTAAGGCGAGTGCCTTTCCCCGCCGCCAGCACGACAATCGCGAGATCCTTGCTTGTCATTGGCCAACATTGTGCGGTGTCGGGACCGCTTTTGACAATTGCGCGTATGCAAACGGGCAGACGGTGTGCCCTGGGTGCTAATCGGCAGCCGGAGCGGGAAAGAACTCAGCGCGAGGAGCGGCAGGCTCCCCGGCAGACATCGGCTCCCCAGTCGTAATTTCCCAAAGCGACTGGTCGGCAAGCAGCCGGCTGACCAATTGCGTGTGCAGGGCGTGGCCGGCCTTGTGCGCTTCCACACGAGCCAACAGCGGCAGGCCGATCAGCGCCAGATCGCCGATCAGGTCAAGCGCCTTATGCCGTCCGAATTCATCCGGGAAGCGCAGCGGACCGTTCATCACGCCGTCGTTGGTTAGCACAATGGCGTTTTCCAGCGAACCACCGCGGATTAGACCCATGGCGCGCAGCGGCTCGATATCGCGCTCAAAACAGAAGGTTCTGGCGCGGGAAAGCAAATGACGAAAAGTCTCGGCATTGACGATCATTTCCACTTCCTGCTGCCCCACGAGCGGATGCGGAAAATCCACGTAGCAGCGGACGCGAAACTCGTCTGCGGGGAAAATCGCAATGCGGCGGTCGCCTTCGACAACCTCGAGCGGCTTGCGCACGCGCAGATAGCGGCGTTTGCGGCGCTGCCGACGAATTCCAGCACGCTCGAGCATTTGCATGAATGGCTCGGCGGAACCATCCAGGATCGGTACCTCGATGGAATCGATATCCAAATAGATATTGTCGATGCCGCAGGAATAAACCGCCGCAAGGAGATGCTCGGTCGTTGAGAGCAGGACGCCCTGCTTCATCAGGCTCGTCGCGTAGCTGACCCGCGCGACGTTGTCGCCCCGCGCCTCGATCTCGAAGTCGTCGAGGTCCGTCCGGCGAAAAACCACGCCGGTATCGGGTGGGGCGGGCGATAGGCGCAAGCGTCCAAAGACACCGGTATGGAGCCCCACACCCTCGGCTGCAGCGGCAACAGCGATGGTTGATTGAAACATGAACGCGAACAAATCGTAGCACGTTGTCGGCCACGCAAATCGCAATTTCTCCCGTGTTTTGTGTGATTTGCAAACAAAGAAATCGACGATTTTTAACGGGTGTGGCAATTGTGCAACAAAAGGACCGATCCGACTGTCTCATTTCGGCAAATTGGTTCGAATCTTTGTGCCTGACGGGCGCAAGCTGCCTTTTCGCCAAGCCAGGCGTCCTAGCAGGATGGGTGCTATACTGCTGATTCTGCAGCTCGAGAGAGGGTGACAATGAATCGGACCGCTCGCTGGGCGCTTGTGGGTGCTTCGGTCGTTATTTTTTGCTACGCGGGTATCGGCCATGTGCTCGGGCGCACGACGGAAGACAGAGCCTATAAATCACTGACGGTTTATGGCGAGGTCCTGCAGAAGATTCAGTCGGATTACGTTGACGATCCGAACATGAAGGTGGTCACCGCCGGCGCGTTGCACGGGCTTCTCGAATCGTTAGACACCCAGTCGAGCTATCTCACGCCCCGCGAATACGAGGAATACAAAAAGAAGCTGCAGAATCCTGGAACGGGCGAAACCGGGCTTACCCTCAGCAAGCGGTTTGGCTACGTGATCGTGATTTCGGTGCTGCCGGACAGCCCAGCGGCTAAAGCGGGCATTCACAGCGGAGACATTTTCGAATCGATTGCGGGTTTTGCGACGCGGGAAATGTCTGTGGGTCAGGCGATAAATCTGCTCACGGGCGCACCGGGCACCGGGGTGAAAGTTGGGGTGATTCGGCGCGGCAAGCCCGACCCGGACGAGGTGGAAATCGTGCGCGAGAAGCTTTCTCCCACGAAGATGCTTGTGCAGAAGGCGGATCCGGACGTTTTGGTTCTCAGATTGCGCTCGCTCGATCCAGGCCGCGCAGATGAGATTCGCAATAGGCTGACGGAAGCGCAGTCTCAGGGCATCCATAAAGTGATTCTGGACCTTCGGGAATGCGGCCGAGGCCCGGTCTCGGAAGCCGTGGCCACCGCGCGATTGTTCATTTCGTCGGGGACGATTGCGACGCTGCGCGGCCAGACGGTCTCGAACCAGGTCTTTTCCGCCGAGCCGAACAAAGTGGTGTGGAAGGGGCCGGTTTCGGTGCTTACGGATGCCACGACCTCTGGCGCTGCTGAAGTTCTCGCATCGGCAATGGTTTCGAATCACCGCGGCGACGTGGTTGGCGAGCGCACCTTTGGCCTCGCTTCCGAACAAAAGCTGATTACGCTGGATGATGGCTCGGCGCTGATCCTGACCGTTGCCAACTACTACAATCCTGACGGCAAAGCCATTCTAGAAGAGGGTGTGATCCCGACTGAAACGGTCCGCGCCGTGGCACAAGACGATGCCGATAGCGACGGTGCCAATGACGGCGGTGCAGCGCCACAGCAGCAATCGCCGAGCGATCCGAGCCTTGGCCCACGGCCGCTTTCTCCTGAAGACCAGATTTATCGCAAGGCGCTTGAACTGCTGAACGCGCCTCCTGTAAAGAAGGCCGCCTAAGTTACGGTGAGCCGTCCGCTATTTTCCGCCCTTATAAGCCCATTTCAGCAATCCTTAGGCTCATCGCTCAGGGTCTGTGCTGTTGCCTGTTTCACTCTGTTTTGCTTCCTAGGCGGCTGTGGAAAACGAGAGCCACGCCGTTCCAACGCCACCCAGATTCATAAAATCAGTCAGGAGTTTGCGGCAGCGGCATCCGCCAGTTGTCCCCGCGGTAGCAAGATTAGAGTTCGGCAGTTCACAAGCGCTTCAAATGCCAGCGCCAAGGACGAAGTGCGCATTTCGATTCCGGCTCGTTCAGAGGAAATGCCTTCCATTGAAGCCCGGTTGATTCGCAATATCGGCGCGATCGCTACCCGGAACCGTATGACCCAGGATTCTCCAATGCAAACGGGCAACTCGGTTCGCATCTTGGTCAGGTCTGGTGGCGCGGTCACCCACGAAATCGAAATCGAGCCGTTGGTGGAATCAACTTCATCCGCGCAAGTACCGTCGCGCTCAGGGGCCCGCCTGGCGATTGTGCTCGACGACCTAGGCGCGGATCGCGCAGCCGCTGACTCCATTTTTGCCTTGGGATTCCCGCTGACTATTTCCGTCCTTCCAAACCATGAATATTCCGCCGAAATTGCTGAAGAGGGTCATCGCCGCGGATTTGAAGTGATGTTGCATTTGCCCATGCAAGCGGCGGCTGGAAGGCCCGAGCCCGAGGAACTCCACGCCGGAATGAATCAGACGGAGGTAGCCGCCATGCTGAGGGAATTTCTGGACCGCGTGCCGGATGCAGTTGGCGTGAACAATCATCAGGGATCCCAGGCTACCGCGGATTCGCGACTCATGGGCGAGTTGATGCCCATCTTGCAGGAGCGGCAACTCTTTTTTGTGGATAGCCGCACGACCGCGGCGACTGTAGCGTTTGTCGCCGCCAAACAAGCCGGTGTTCCCGCTGCATTTCGCAATGTGCCGTTTCTGGATGACGCGCCGCAAGTGGCGGCGGTGCGCAAGCAATTGCAGGGCGCCTTCCGCGGCGCGCAGGAAAAAGGCGAGGCGCTTGCTATCGGTCACCCGCACCCAGCCACGATCCAAGCCCTTCGCGAGTTGCTGCCGAAAGCACAGCCGCAAGGGATTCAGTTGGTGTTTGCTTCAGACTTGGTCCATTGAGTAAGGCACTTAATCTGGCATTGATCTTGATTAGCTCAGCTACGGCGCCCCGTTGATCGGACCGGTCGCGGGCATTTCGGAGATGATCGTCTGTGGCTTCGGCTGCGGCGGAAACCAGAAGTGGATCACCAGGGCCACTACGGACATCGTCGCAAAGCTGAAAACGCTGGCTTCCGGCCCAACGGAGCCGCCGGTGAGCCATGCCGGGCCGGAGAGGCTTGCGTTCGAGAGATGACCCGTGAACACGGCTCCGCTATTCGGAACGGAGAAAAGAAACGTTTCGCCAAAATCGAAGCCCGCGTGCATTCCTACCGCGAACCACAGCGAACCCGTGCGCTTAAGCGAGAACGCGAAAACCATTCCAATGACAAAGACGGCGCATGCCCCAGCCAAATCCTCGCCCCGATTCCTCAGATGAACTGCGCCAAACAGGAGCGAAAGGGCCGTAGCCGCCGGCCAGAAGCCGATGCCGTCCGAGAGGGTGTATTGCGTGTATCCGCGGAACGTGAATTCCTCAAAGAGCCCTACCAGAATAAAAAAAAGAGCCCAGAAAACGCCCCAGCGCAGCGCGACAGCGCCGTGAGCGGCAAGGCTGCCGAAGGAGTAACCTCCGAGCGCCGCGATCAGTCCGATGAGAGCGCTCGCTTCAGCGATCCCAAGCATGGCGCCCTGCATGAATCGCTTCGCAAACACGGGTGAGAGCGGAAGCCCGTACGCGCCGAACGGCCGGCGCTCGAAACGCGACATGATCACGGCTGCGCCAAAGACGACGCAAGCGCTCCACCCTTCCATAAACGCCATGTAGCCGGGTGAGAATACGCCGCGGACCGGGCGGACCAATTCGCGAAGAACGGCGCCCGAAATAACCGTCAGCAAGAATACGAAAACGATGTAGACCAGCAGGCGCCAGCCTGCGCGAAGACCCCGCTCATTCTGAAACAGGCTTTGCAATCTCCCTCTTCTCCGCGCGGACCGCCGCAAAATCCCGCTCGAACCATTCTCTTAGAGAGACGGCTTCCGCGGCAACGCGTAAGCGGCGCCCTGCTGTCGGCGGCTAGGGTGTTTGCTCGCTGGCCGGCGAGTACTCACGGCCGATCGCACCCGGCATCGTTGCGGCAGCTCCCAGAATGCGTTTGCTTTTTCTCTCCTGCACAAACACGACGGCACGCAGGTTCGGGCGGATCCACCGGCTATCCAGCGAAACCACGCGCTGTAGCGCAAACGACGTGCCCTTGGCGCGAGGATCGGCTGCTCCAAGTCTCTGCAGCCTGCGGAGCACGGAAGCGTGGCGCAGTTCGCGTCCGGAGTTCTCTCCCGAAGTAACGGCCGTATGCAGGCCGCTCTCCGTGATGGCCAGCCACACTTCCGGTGTGTCGCGATCCTTCGCTCCTACGACCTGTCCTACGCGAACCGCCAGATTTTCTTTGTTCTTCTCGGCCGTGCTTGCGGTGATGCTGACGTCTGTCTTCGCGGGAATCGCGGCCTGCTCAATGATCTGCAGGCTCTGGCGCGCACGGCTCCCGATGAAGCCGGTTGTGCCATCCACAATCATTTCAGGCGTGTAAATGCTTTCACTCCGAAGCACGATCGCATACTCGCGCTGCCGGTCCGTCCACTCCGCCGATGAATAGGGGTCGCGCCATCCTTGGTGGTCCCAGTAGTCAACGTGCTCCTCGATGCCGATGACTTCCGCGCCAGCGACGGGCTGCTTGGCTTCGAGCTGCGCAAGCAGTGCATCTGCCGGCGGACAATCGGAACACCCCTCGGAAGTGAACAGTTCCACAATGACGGCATGTCTTGGTGAACCGCTCGATTTCATCGGTGCCTGTGACAGACCTGAGTGAACACTCAAGGCCACTGCACCCAAGAGCAAGAACGCTGATCCGATCCGTGGTTTCATGGCCGATACTTGCCCTTGCGGCGCGTCCCGGCGGCTCATGCGACTCGTTCCATGTGATTCAACCGCAGTCGCTCGTTTTACGGCTCGCGGCGAAAGGTGGCCAGAGCCGCGCGAACCCATGCTATCGCAAGTTCATCGCAAAGGCGCTGCCCGTACGGTTCACTTCACGTAACGCGGCGATTCGCCTCGGCGCCAAGGGTCGTAGTCGTAGGCAAACGCCAGCCGCTCTGCGAGTGGCGGATGGCTATACAGCCAATATTTCAGGAATCCGGGCGGGTCGGGGTCCGCAAGGTCGGACTCTCCCAGTTTTTGAAACGCCTGCGCAGCGATTTGCGGGGAATCGGGAAGAACCCCGTGGATCACTTCGAGACCGTAAACATCCGCCTGATGTTCTTCGGCGCGGCTGAAGGTGTTCGCGACCGGCGTGGAGAAAAACAGGAGCACCTGAACGACAAGCAGCAGCGGAACAAAAGCGACCCAATCCTCATCGCCGTAGATCCTCCATGCCGCGCTCCAGTGTCCGAGAGCCCAGTGCCGTCCACGGAAAGCCAGGTAAAGACAGGCCAACAGCATTCCGGCAAAAAAGAGATATCCCTTCCAAATGTGTCCGAGAACGTAATGGCCCAACTCATGCCCAACGATGAAAAGTGTTTCGTTGCGCCCGAGCTTCTGGATCGTGTTGTCCCAGACGACCACACGTTTCGAGGCTCCGAGACCTGTAACGTACGCGTTCATCTCGTTTGTTTTCTCGCTGGCCTTCATCAGGAACATGCGATTGGCGGGGATATCTATGCCGGCGTGCTGCGCGATTTCCTCAATACCCTTGACCAGAGCCGGATGGCTCTGCTCGAGCGGCTGAAAGTGATTAAAGATCGGATCAATCACTAGCGGCGCACCAAACACCAGCGCCGCCGAAATCGGCAATAGCGCCATCCAAAGGTAGAGCCACCAGCGCTTTGGGCTGCGCCGCATCAGAGCATCAAGGATCCACACAACAACGATCGCCAACAATAGGCTCAGCAAACTCGCTTTCGCGTAGTCCGCAAGCCACGAGCCCCAGCGCTGAATCGACTGCTCGTAGCGCAAGGAGACGCTGTGGCCGTAGATCGACACCGGCAATTCACCAAGGTCCAAGATGACGAGAATCGCCGGCATAAAAATCGCTGCTTGCAGCCAGCGCGAGCCGACCAGCGATTCGGCGAAATTGCGCAGCCACACGGCGATGCCTAGCCGCAAAATCAACAGAAGAAAAGCAAAGCCCATCAACACCCGGATGAAATAGAGCGAGTACAACGTTCGCGAATACCGACGGGCGCGCCGCGCACGTTCGGGCGAGAGCACGTAGCGGCCGGTCGATGAGTGTTCCTCCGGGCTGGCTACGGCGGAAGTGTTCCCGGAATTTTGGGAAGCACTGACAGCGGTTCCGGTTGTGTTTTGCGATGAGCTCCGTGAGCCATTGCCTTCGGCGCGTCCGCACGTGCAGACAATGGCGATCAGCGCCAGCAAGCCCGCGCTCCGGCACAACCTCCATCCAATGAGACCGGCCCGCACGACATTCCTCGCGACCGCCGTTCTAGCGCAGGGAGTATGCGGCAGGCCCCGAGTTCACGCAAGCACGCCATGGCGCATTGCATCCGTGACCGCGATGGGCGTTTCCAGCTACGGATGCGGAGCCACCGGGCCGGCATGCGCTGTCTTCAGGCAATAATTGCGCGCTGCGCCGCCGGTTGCCAGACCGATGTGGACGTAAGAGGTCCACCGCTCCAGGGCGTGATGACGATACCGGTGAAACAGGTAAGAAGCCGCCATGGAAGCGCCCGTGCCCGCCGCCTCCACCGCGGCGAATGCCACATGGTTATCCACCAGGCCGTTGGTCAGCAGAATCTCCTGGCGGCCGCGTTGCCGCATATTAAGCGTCGAAAAATAATCCAGCGTGCGCGACGCGGCAACTCCCGCAAAAAGCCAGGCATTCTGCTTATCCCAGAAACGATGAGCCTTCGGCGCGGCTGCGCGGACAGCGTTCGCCGGATCGGCGCCCCCCTGTTCGCTGCCTCCGGCGCGGCTCTTGTCGCTGGCTTGCGGATTTGCTGCGATGTCATCAGCCTTGCGCTTCATCAGGATGCCGGCCGAGCCAGGCTCTGGGACTCCGGCAGCGCCGGCTGGCGTGAGACCGCCAATCGCCAAATTACAGGGGATGGCTGCTGGCTCCGCGCCAGAGACTGCGAGAACCTGCGCATCGGTCCATTGCGCCCCGAACGACGACAAGGGCATCAGGAGCAGCGCAGAGAGCCGAAGAATTCTCATTCGTGCCTCGCAGCGTGAAGCGCAAACGGGCAAGGCTAAAGCCTCCGAAGTGGGCGTGTCCAGCGGAATCAGGCCGTGACCTGTGCCACTTGCCGAGCGCGATTCCAGGTCCTGCCCGCCTGTCCCCGGGTCCGCTTGCGCCCGGTAGCAAGCTCGCAAAACCGGTTCGCGTGCAGGGCCGCGTGGGGAATTCTCGCTGTGGACGCTTGTGGAAATTTCAAATCCGCTGTTGACATTCCCTGGCACTGCGGGCATACTTACGTGGTTGTAGATAGCCTTTCTGCTGGACAGGGGGGCCTCGCTCTTTGACAATCGATACGATGTGCCAGAATCCGTTCGAAGCCATTCGGTTCTTCGAGACTGAATGGATTGAGTAAATCGAGCGATCACCAATTTGCTTGGACAGGCTGGCCTCGGTGCAAACCGGGGTTTTTTTACGCCTGCTTGGGCAGTTCCTTCTGCCTGCGGCAGGGAGGTCCAAGCGACAGGTTTCAAACGAGAGTTTGATCCTGGCTCAGAACGAACGCTGGCGGCGTGCTTAACACATGCAAGTCGAGTGCGCGTGCCGTAGCAATACGGCATGGCGCACGGCGCACGGGTGCGTAACACGTGGGTAACCTGCCCTTTGGTGGGGAATAACCCCGGGAAACCGGGGCTAATTCCGCATAAGATCCGCAAGGATGAAAGCCGCAAGGCGCCGAAGGAGGGGCCCGCGCCCGATTAGCTAGTTGGCAGGGTAACGGCCTACCAAGGCTATGATCGGTAGCTGGTCTGAGAGGATGGCCAGCCACACTGGAACTGAGACACGGTCCAGACTCCTACGGGAGGCAGCAGTGGGGAATCTTGCGCAATGGGCGAAAGCCTGACGCAGCGACGCCGCGT
>Ga0209810_1000538_pt1 | contig 81456 bp, 86 predicted proteins | sample Coa_R1_7_FD_187159 | JGI IMG/M metagenome (GOLD analysis project Ga0209810, IMG submission 187159) | Surface soil microbial communities from Centralia Pennsylvania, which are recovering from an underground coalmine fire - Coalmine... | ecosystem: Environmental > Terrestrial > Soil > Unclassified...
AGAAGCTTGGCGGAGCGAAAGTTGTGCTGTGCACTATCACATCTTCCTCCGCGATGGCACCGCTGATTGACGGCTTGGAAACCGACGGACAGATGATGATCGCAGGCGCATCGAGCGAACCGCTATGCATACAAACCACTCCCATGTTCGTGCGCAAACGTCGCAACTCCATTAGAGTGTGGCTTTCCGGCACGCCGACCGATTCGGAAGACGCAATGAACTTCAGCGTGCTGACCGGTGTACGTGCGTGGATAGAAACGGCGCCACTCGAACATGCAGCCGAAGCGTATCAACGCATGCTGGACGGCAAGGCTCGTTTTCGCATGGTGTTGACCATGAACGCATGAGAGTCGATCTCGTAGCGGAAACTCGCTTCGTCTGAGGGCTTTTTTCTTTGCGGTAGCTTGTTGTGGGAAACTGCATGGAAGTAGGAATGGGGAGGTTCGCGGCAGCCGCCCATAACGCTTCACACCGTTTCACGTTGTAGGGTAAGAACTCTAAAGCCGTTTGCTTCGATGGACAATCGCACGGCTGTCTCGGAGCTGGAAAGGTCCGCGCCACGCTCCCAGGCGCGGCGCTCACTGCTGTATACTTGAACGGAATAGCGCGATCTAGGCGTGACAATTTCTTGAAGACCGACCGGAGTTTGTATCGTCATTCTGCTGGTGTTTCCGATGAACACTGCGAACCCGTCATCGCGTTCTAATGCAATTACGGTAGCGTGTTCGGAAAATACCCGTACCTTATCCGAGACGTCACAATGGTACAACTCCACAGACCAATCACTTTCGACGCTTCCAGTCGAATATATGCGAAACCGGCCTTCGGTTTCGCGCATCACGAAATACGAAATGAGCTCCCCGCAACTCGGGAGATGGCGCAGACCAACCCAAGTCCAGTCCGCGGGGATCAGCGGTTTAATCCGTGGGGGTCCGGCTGTGAGGATCACGCCGCACACGCCTTCAATAGCCGCCCACAAAAAACGTGGCGGCTCCCAAGGGGAAAGCCGCATCCCATGGTTTGAAAGACCTTCGCCGTCGAACCACTCGCTGAACTGTCCCGGAACAGTGTTGTAAAGCTTCGGGTTCGAGCTATAGTGTTCGAAGGACGAGCGCAACGCATGAACCATGAATTGGGGATGGTACTCCGCGGCGGCAAACGCGAACCACCACGTGAGACCGGGCCATACGCCGCCCAACAATCCTGAATGCACCGCGGGGTCGTATCGCGGGTCCTGGCGCGATACCGTGCGCAACCCCGCAGATGTCCAAAAATCCGGACAGCTCAGGCGGCTTATGATTCGAAAGGCCACGCTGTCATCGCAAGCGCGAAACACGACGGGAAAAATTTGATCGCCGGTAACGTCCGTGTGCGCGTTGCCGGAAACGTCGATGTTCAAGTAGTACAAACCGTTGTCCGGATTGGTGAGATGTACGTCCATCGCGGCACGAATCCGGCTGGATCCTAAAGCAAAATCTTCCCTGTCTGCATCGTGCCCGCCAAGGTTTTCAGCCAAATGCGCCGCGCTGCGAAGCGCGGAAACGCATTCAGAATTAACTTCGGTCACGGCGCCGTTGATGGAATATTCCGGTATAATGTTTCGCCAACCGGCTATGGACCACACGTCACCCCGGGGATCGTTTGCAGAGCAAAAGACGAGACCACGCTCGTCCATCTGCGAAATGATGTAGCGCGCCGCCCGGGCTACTACCGGATATATGGTTTGCAGCCATTCCCGGTCGCCAGTAGCCCGGAAGTGATGATTGACCGCGAGAATGTAGAGGGGCGTGTCATCGTTGATGTTCAGGCCGTCGTCTTCGATTCTGCCTGTTACAGCATCAAAATATTCCGGAAGCTTTCCGTTTGGGTATTGACGCAATGCGATAGTATCGAGCATCTTGCGCGAAAATGAGGGAAAGAAATAGTCGCTTCCGTGAACAAACCACGCACAGTCGCGGACAACCACATTGGCGTACTTACCGGGGTCGTTCGTGAACGCGCGACCTGTCGGATAGACGGCCATTACACGTCGCATGTTTACCTTGCTCCACAACGCGCCGTCGTTGATGACTTTATCCGGTGTGACGACGCGTCCACGCTGCAATACGTTCTCGAGATGTGCGATCGTATGCGCGAGTGCTGCCGCCGCATCCTCACGATCTTGGTATCGATGCAGCGCTTCTTGTTCTCCGGTCGCGTACAAAGCGAGCGTAAAAAACATCCGGCGCCGTTCGCCGGCTTCGATCGCAAGATCCAGGTGAAGCCGTCCAATGACATCACCGATCGCCGCCGTAGTATTGGAAAGCGAAGGCAGGTGCGAGTAGTCGTACGTAGCGCCGAAATCAAAGTCGCTTCCGTAGGCCGTCGGTGGCTCCGACAAGCCGAAAACCCGCACTAAGTCGGGACGAGAGCGGTTTACCGCTACGAGCGCGATAGCGGCGTCGTCAAAGCGCGCTTGAACGTCGTCGCAAGTGCTGCCGCGAAGCATCGCAGAGCCTGCCACGCGTACGCGATGCGGCACTTCATCGCGATTGAAGAGCTCGACCTCAATATAGAGAACGGGTGGATCGCCGTTGCCCTCCGGTTCAACGTCAACGAGCGGAAGAAACGTGGTTTCTTGAACCTCAAGGACCTTTGCGAGCCGGTAACTCACACGCTGGTAGGCGGGATGGATTTCGAACGTCCGGCTTCCGGGTTCAGGAAAGCCTGCCGTGTATGCTGCCGCGGCGGAGTCCGTGGCATCCGTTGTGGCGCCATCCTCTAGACCCCGCACGCGAGCGCCGTACTGTATAGCGACCGTTCCGGCCAGACACTTCCCAATCTCATTCAGAAAGACGCTATCGACGGCGCCGCTGCCTTTTGTGTGAATCCATAAGGCGCTATTCCCGAAGCTTGCGCCCATTCTCAGGCTACTTTCGGAAATCGTGAACGAGCCTAGCTTCGATACAACGGAAGCCCTCTCCATTTGCATTTTCTCCTACGATGACGCGGCGCGCCGAGTAGTAGCGCACGGAATCGTCAACGCGACGAGAAGCGGTGCCTGCATCGACGCGGTCACGTTTGCTCGACATGCGCCCGCTGCAGCGCAAACGAGCTTGCGATCGTTGCAACCACGATGATGGTGACCAGCGCCAAGACCTCGGGACCGATCTGATGCCACTCGGCGTGCATCTGAGCCAGCTTCGTAAGGCCCAGAATTCCGCTTGTAGACGGAAATATCCAACGCACATCACGGAGCAACGGCGGCAGCGCGGATGCCGGCCATGCATAGCCGCTGATGAACAACAGGAAAATTGAAGTGAAGATCCACATTTGAAAAGCTCGCTCGGCGCGATCGAAGAACGCTGCAAGCAACATCGAGAACGCTGCGATCGCAAGCGCCAACATCGCTCCAAAGGCACAGATATCCCAGAAACGGCCACTACGCGGCAAGTCATACGCCCACATCACGTAGCCTTCATAATAGATCAAAGAACAGAATACGATTGTCGAATAGGCGAACAGTTCTCCGAGGAGGTCGGTGAAAGCGTAACGTTCGCGGCCTTCCCGCCGTTCGCGCTTCACTGCAATCAGCATTGCAATCCCTAGGACCGCCGTTTGTTGAATGATCAGCACGGCCACTGCCGGAATTACGTAGTTCGCGTATCCGTTTTGAGGATTGAAGAGGTAGTGCCCGTGGACGGTTAAGGTACCGGTTCCTCCCGCCGCCGCCCGCTGTTGGGCGATACGGGTACCTACTGCTTGAACGGCGCCGATAAAACCGTTCAATACCGCGGTGTCGACAGAGAAATACGCGCCGTTACCTATTATAGCCACTGTCGCTTGCTCGTGCCGAGCCACCTGGCGTGCTGTGCCGTTCGGGATAATGAGTGCGCCGAAGATCCGGCGGTCAGCCATAGCATCTTGCATTTGCGCCTCGTTTGCATACATTACTTTCAAAGTCAGTTCAGGTGACGCTTTGACATATTGGCGAATGCGCTCGCTAATGGCGGAACGGTCTTCGTCAACGATCGCGACCGGAACATGCCGCACCGTTTGGGCTAAATACGGCTGCGGATACAGGAACGAATAGAAAAGTGGGGCGATGACGAGTAGTGCAAACACGTCGCGCTCCTTCATGATAGCGCGTAGCGTGGCAACGTAACCGTCAAGAACCGGAATCATTGCGCAAAACAGATCTAAACCCCAACATCCCGATTCCAAGCCCGAAGAGCACGAAGAATACCAGCACTAGCAAATCACGGGCGGCATCGTACGCTGGAGCGAGAAGTTGCAATTGTCCCGTGCGCAACTCTAAATAATACGGTAGAGGCATCGAGGCAGAGAACCAGCGCGCAAACGGCCTAGCGCTCGTGAGCGGAAACGTGACGCCCGCGAACGCAAAAGCAGCGGCTGTGTATAACGATGCTAGGCTCAAAGCGCGGCCGATGTTTCCGGTGATCCCGACGATTGCGACTGCAAGGGCCGCGTACGCAGCGACAAGCAGCACGGTGGCAAGGAGCACGATACCGATACCGTGACTGGAGCCTTCACGTATGGAGAATATTATCGCGGCTGCGATACTGTACATGCAGAAAATCGCAAAGTAGGGCGTCAGCTTTCCAAGGATGGCACGAACGACGCCGCCGGAGATAGCGATCCATTCCCGGGCGGTCCCGTCGCGCAATTCTCGGCCCAGTGACTCTGTAGCGATGAGCACGACAAGAAGCGCCAGTATCGAAAATACAATCGGATCACCCAGATACGTTTCGTAGTCCTGGCGCGGATTGTACAGGGAGCGCACCGCCGTGCTTAGTGGAAGTACGTCCGCAACCGCCGTGGCTGCGGGCGCACCCTTTTTTCCAAGTTGTGTGGCTTGCATGGAAATTGAAGCGATCCCGACAACGGTCTGAAGCTCGCGGCTGAGGATTCCCGTGGTCAACAGTGATTGTGAATTGATGTAGAACGGAATCGCCTGAAGATGCCCGTGTTCGAGATCGCGCTGGAGTCCGCTCTGCAGCACCACGGTACCGTAAACGCGACCGCCTCGGATCGGCGAAAGTGGATCCCCACCGCTCGGCGCCTGGTACGCGACTTGAAGGTTGGGGTCCGCGCGTAACGCTAAAACGATATCATTTGATACTCGGCTGCGGTCCTCATCGATGACGGCGATTGGCAGATGGCGCGGCGTTCCGTCCACGAATATCCAGAATCCGACGCCGATTGTCAAAAGCGGTAGCAGCGTCACGCTTGCAAGCTGCCAACGGTTACGGAGCACGTACGTTATCTCGCGTCGCATCGCGGATATCACAAAGCTTTAGTCCTTAATTGACGACGGTAACGCTCATGCCGCGACGCAACTCTCGAGTGCGTTCGAGTGGGCGCGCTCGAATTTCGAACGTACGCAAATCCTCGCCGGTCGTCGTGCGCGACGACGTTTCGGTTGCGAACTGCCCGAGCGGGGCCTGGTAATAGACGCGAAAGCGAAGTACCGCGCCGTTTAAAGCCGGCACGCGACCCTTGATCTCAGTGCCTTCCTTAAAGCGTTGCAGCTGGTTCTCGAGCACGTCAAACGTCGCCCATACGTCGTTTACCTCAACAAGGCTTACAACGGGGTAGCCTTGCGGAGCCAACTCGCCGGCATGTGTGTCCACAACGTCGACCTCGCCGTCTGCGGGTGATGCGATTACAGTCTCGGCTTGCTCGGCCCGTGCGAGTGCGAGGGCGGCTTGTGCCTGCTGCGCAGCACCTTCCGCCGAGCGTGCGGCTCCTGTAGATGCCATCTCTTCGCCCTCCGCCGATCGAAGCTGGCCAGCTGCGGCAGCGACGTCCTCGGGACGTGTACCGGACGCCTCGGCCCGATAGATGTTGTAGGAGGATCGCTCTTGCTGTTGAGTAGTCTGCATCGCCGTGAACGCATCATCGCGCTGTTGTCGCGTTGCAACGTTTTCACGGTAGAGCGCCCGTGTACGAACGTACGTTAGGCTCGCCAAGCGTGCCGCGCTGACAGCGCGTTGCCATTGCGCGCGTACGGCAGCTATGTCTTGCGCTCGCGGACCCTGTACGGCGCGCAAGTGAACAGCCATTGCGGATTCCGCAGCACCCGCCGCGCTGGCCCCGCTGCCTTTGGCGGAGAGCAGCGCGCCACGGGCTGCGAGCTCACTTCCGAGCGCAGCTGCGATTGCTTGTTGCGTTTCAGGACTGTTTATTTTGAAAAGTGGTTGTCCTTGGTGGACGCGCTGGCCGACTTGAACGTAAACGGTTGCGACTCTGCCCGGGACTTTGGACGCCACGTCGATTCGTGTCGCGTCGATATTCCCTTCAATCAGCGGCGGCGGATCGGCGGTGGCCTTTATGAGTCCGATTGCGAGCAATATCAGGGCGACGGCAACCACGGCGAGAGCAATAACCCGCTCCGACTTCAATACCTTCATGTCACTTCACCAGTACGTCCGCCGTACGTGCGTATTCGTCGATGGACTGTGGTTGTCCGGCGCTTTGCAGAAGCTGCGCAAGGGCAACATCATAGGTATAGGCATAACGTGCGCAATCGGTTTGTGCCGTTGCCAAGCGTAAGCGCGCATCCGCAACGTCAACCGGCAGGGCTCGCCCCTGTTGCAGATTCGCGTATTGACTGCGCACATCTTCGCGCGCTGCGTCCACCGATGCGCCACAGGCGGCATAGCTGTCGCGTGCGTTCAATACTGCATCGTACTCTTGATGCATAGTCTCTTGTAGTGTGCGTTGAGCCGCGAGCTTGGCGGCGTCAGCGGAGGCGCGCGACGCCTGCGCCGACTTCACGAGCTGCTCGCGCTCGATCGGGTCCAGAAACGTGAATTGCGTTACGATGCCGAAAACGTAATCCGGCTGAAGCGGTCCGGTGTGCTGCAGGTTGAACGCATACTGTCCGACGCCCAAGATCTGCGGCAAAAACTCAGCATGGGCCAACGTTTTCAGTGCATCCGCCGTCCGTTGCTGTATTTGAGTTTGGCGGATCGTCTGGCCGCCTGCAAGCCCCGATGCCAGAAACTGATCGAACGGCGGCAGTCGCCCGGTATTTACGAATAACGGCGTGGATGGCGCAATGCTTCCGTTGACTTGCACCAGTTGCCCGAGAATCAACTGCGCGTCTTCGGCGCCGCGACGCGCAGCTGTGGCCGCCGAATACGAGGTCGCAAGCGCTGCGCGAGCGTGTAATACAAAGAGAGAATTTGCAACTCCCCGGGCGCGTGAGCGCAAGGCGTTTTTCAAATGCTCTGTCAGGTCACTGCGCGCGCGATCTGCGTTAGTAGCTGCCACGTTCGCGAACTGCAAGCCAAAGTACGCTGTTACGAGCTGGGTTTGTAGCGACTCGCGAACTTGCTGTTCGTCAGCGGCGGCAGCGGCCGCCCCGCTTTCAAGCAACATTTGAAGACCTTCAATGCGGCCCCCCGTAAAGAGGGGAGCCGATGCGATCAGTTCTGGAGCATTTACTGTTCCGCTGGCTCGAAACAGAAAATTGCCGTTGGGCAAAACGATCGGAGGAACCGTGAGAGGCGGAACGACCCCCGGAGGAGTGAATGGCACTGGAAGGGTCCCTAACTGACCTATGAAGTTGTTCAGTCCGGATTGCAAGTCGGCCGCGGCTATGTATACGGACTTGCGATACTGGAGCAGGGAGTAATCTCCCGCAATAAGTGGACGATGCAGCGTCCGCGTCGCGTGTGCCAATGCCGTACGGGATTCTGTTTGAGCGGCAGCTGCCGCGATGGATTGTGACACGGCGAACATTCGGGATCGGGCCTCTTCGAGCGTCATTGCTTGCTGGGCCGCGAACGCACTAGCGCTGCAGAGACATGTCAACGCCCAACAAGTGAGGCACGCTCGAAACGGATACATTTTAAAAGCTCGAACTATTCCAGTGCCGGCGATATCGGCCACGTAACTATTTTTCCGCGACGGGGTCGATAAGTCATGAGTTCGCTTATCAAACTCGTACCTGACCGCTCTTAGCTAATTGGAATCAATCTCGAAAGGCCGAGCGATGTACGAGTGATATTGTCTCACTGGACGCTCTGGGAGACAGCAAAGGAGCGTCCCCCAGATTACAACTGACCCAACATTTCAGTTAGCATTATCTCGCCGTGCGACTGCTGGGGCGCTCTCGCGTCTCCCTACTAGGCGCACAAGCCTATGATGCTGAATTAGCCGAACGGAACGCGTGGATCGATCGAGCGTGGCCGTGTTGCGGCCGGTTCCCGGGTCGGGTTGAGGAATTCCGTCGCGATTCGGTTCTCCTCGGCGAACACGCGGAGTTGAAATGCCAACGAAAAGTCTAGCCCTAAAATACGATGTCTTCGTTGCACCGGAGTTACCGTTTAATGCACCAAAGCGCGTAGCGAACTCCGATCCGCCCGCGTGGGACCCGAAAACCGCAACGCTAATCTTCGGGGAGCGGGATGCCGTCCTCGTCGACGCCCTCGCAACGGTCCGCGAGGCGACCGCCCTCGCGGATTGGATTGAGTTACACGACCGCCGGCTTACGACTATTTATATCACGCACGGTCACGGCGATCATTACCTGGGACTTTCCGTTGTGCTCGATCGATTTCATGGCGCGCGGGCTGTTGCCACAGCCGGCACCGTCGAGCAGATGAGGAAGGGCAGCAACCCAAAAGCGTTGGATGAGGGTTTTCGCAAATGGTTTCCGGGACAACTTAGCGACACGGTTGTCTTGGCGGATCCGTTGGATTCGTCGCAGTTTGACATCGAGGGATGCCTGCTTCACGTCATCGAGACCGGCCACACTGACGCGCCTGACAGCACGTCCCTCCACGTACCCGATCTCGATCTCATCGTCTCCGGTGACGTCGCATATAACCGGTGTCATATGTTCCTCGCCCAAACTACGCCCGAAAGCCGGGGCAATTGGATGGCCGCACTCGATCGTCTTGCGGCGCTGAAACCGACTGCGGTCGTCACCGGCCATAAGGATCCCATTCAAGGCAATCCGCCGACGGTGATCGACGACTCACGCGCGTACATTGAATTCTACGACAAACAATGCTCGGCTGGTCTTGGCGATCAAGAATTGTTCGATGCAATGGTCACGCGCTATCCCGACTGGGTTAGTCGCCAGGAGTTTCTTATACTTCCCGGATTGCTCGCAAAAAGATGAGTCGGCATTACGGTCGACGTACACGCGATGACGATCACGAATTATGGTTGAGCAACAAGAGGCGGCGGCGCAACGAAGGTTGCTGGAGACTTGAGGCGTTCGTAGACCATCGGGCTTGGCGCGTAGTTGCGCAATGTTAGATAGAACGGACCTGCGGGCGCAGGTAGCCAGTTCGATTCGCGCTCGCGCCCTGGAGACCGATGCTGAATGTAGATTGTGAACGAGCCATCCGCGTTTCTCTTGAGGTTGTCATCGCTTCCAAGAGCATAGCGATTGATGCGGTTATAAATCGTGTAACTGGAGGTGGCATCGTATATCGTCAACGACCAGAAGCCGGGCGGAATCGTTTTGATATACGACATGTCTCCGGCAAACGTCATCGTGTACTTCTTTGCACCCGTAAGCGGATGGCCCGTCTTATCCGTGATGCCGTCGTAATAAATCGCTTCGGTCACCGTGTTCGCGGTTAATCCGCCCACCGCAACGATTGCTCGCGTCGGGAAGTCGGCTCCGGCATTTCCAACATCATAAGAGGGAATGAGCCAACCGTTCTTCAAGCCGCTCGCCTCCCCAACGCTCACCAACATTCCGGCAATTTGCCTAGCAACATCCTTCATTTGCTGCAATAAAAAGGGCGGTATGGCCTGCGGTGTCCACTGCTTCCCGAGCATGAGGCCAAGCACTTTATACTGTGGAAGGACAGCGTCGATCTCAGCTCGCGGCGGCGGATTCTCGCGCATTGCAGCCGAGCAAATCGTCCAAAACTGCGTCGGATCCTTGAACGGCATTTTGCTAGACGCGATATTCGGATTTAGATCCGGAGCCGCGTAATTATACGATGGCGTTGCCGGTGCGGTTCGGCCTTCATACTCAGCAACGCCCGTTACAGTGATCTCATCGAGCACGCGTTTCGCGGCAGCGAGGTCAGCTTGGTCCTTGACGAAAACCCGCGGCTGGAGTTCGATCCATCGCGTCGGGGCGTTGATGCGCGTCACACCTTGCGGAAGGTCTCCGTGCCAACCTGGGGCGACTAAGGCAAATTTTCCGCCTCTGTAGCCCGTTGCTGTCCCACCGGCGTATGCGAAATCGTTGGTCCACATGTCGACCATCTCGACCATGTAATAGCGCCCATGTGAGTCTGGAACGCTCAGGATCACGGGCTCGCGGCGCAAGTCGATAAATCCGTAGCCATACAGCACGTTTACGTTCGGCGTAACGTACTGCGTCTGCCGCACCACCGTGGGTGTGGCGATAGTCGCGAAGCGCCAGATCTCACCTGGTCTAGATTTCGCCCTTGGAGCAAACGAAATAGAGTACCGCAGGTTGTACATCGCGACGATGGGTGCGCAATACGTCGCGGCCTGGATCGACAGTGACCTGATCCAGGACGCGACCTGCACTTGTTCCGGCGGCTGGGCTGAGCCCGGCAATGCCGACGATGCAGAAGAGATGGTCGCTGCCAAGAGGATAGCGATGCTTTTCATCTCACCTTGCTCCCTCGACGGTTCACATCCAATGAGCCGAATCCTAATCGCGAAAGTGGGCTATGCATAACTGTAGTCTAATAAGAGTCGTTCAAACTCGGATTTGGGCGCTCCCTTCGACCTCTTGCACCGCGTAAACCGTGAGTGCGTTGGTCGCGCGACCGTCGATCACACGCCCGGTGGTGATGTCGAAGCGCGAACCGTGGCAGAGATGCGCAGCTTTTCGGTCTCCTACGTAGAAGGTCACGACAGAGCGGTCTGCAATCGCATCGCTTGGCACAACAGTGCGGAACGGATGTATAGCGAGCTCGCTCATCGCCTTTTCCTTATGGTCGAGCGCTTCAGTATGGCCGGAGCCGACGATTACTACGTCATAGTCGAAGCTCGCCACGAGATCTCACCACCCGGTACGTGCAACGGGAGTGCGCGCCAAGACCTGATTGACGACGACGACCCATGCGAGGCTGATAATGGGCAAAATGAAGCGCGAATAGACGCCGTCCGGTGCCCAAAATCCACCGCTCGCCCACGTGGTGCCGCCCAATACGCCGAGCACGACGCATGCGACCCCGACCGTGAAGAGCATGTTCGAAATCAGCCCGGCGCGCCACAGCCCAAACGCCGCCGACATGATTAGCATCGCTCGCGGGAAGGCACTCAACACGAAGCATGACCAGAAAAAGCCGTTCATTGCCGGTAAGAACGTGGAGTTTCCCGAGGCGGCTATCGAGTATGCGAGCGCTGTATTAATTGAAGCAAGCAAAATGAACAGCCCACCGACCGCTGCGCTTGAGGCGGTTGCTGCGGCACCCCAGCCATCCACGCCCGCATCGGCGAGTGTGAGTCTGATCGCCGTCGCGAACCACATCAGATTCAGGATCGCTAGGCCTGAGAACACCGCAGCGATCAGGATTCGCAAGCGATCACCGCCGTAGAACGCGCCGAGTGCGTCGGATGACGCGCCAGCCGCCGGCTGATAGCCATAAATCAAATACGCTACGATGCACAAGCCGACAAATTGTATGCCGCTCGTGCGCCAAAAGCGTTCCCAAAATGCACTGGTGTTGACCCCGCTGCCTGAGCTTACCAAGTCAGGTCGCCAGAGGCTGCGCAGTGCTACTGTGCAAATTCGCTGCAACAAGCAGCGTCGGCCGGGCGGCAAGCTCGATGAGCGCGCATGCCGTCTCTATTGTCTCGATTTCGAAAGAAGACATAGTGTGCGGTTCTGTCCAAAGTGCGCACAGATTACCATGGTACACACCGTTGGCGAAGACTCCGTGCGTCAACGAGGAGCGCGACTTCACCTTGGCATTCCACCCCCAGTATACCGCCGCGCTGAGGTTCAAATCGTGGAGGCCGCCAGGTCTACGAGGAGGTTCGGGCAGATTTTCCGCACCTGAAGAATTCGAGGCTGTAACGAGGAACGAACCGCCATCGGTCGTGCGCCAGCCAGATACAAATGCGCCATCGCGTGGAGTTTCTTCACGACACGGCCGGTCTTCATTTAACGTTGTGTGGCCGTACCGGTTTGGATAGTGTGCCGCGATGCAAGTATCGGCGAAGTCGGAGTTAGCGAATGCCGCCTTTGGACCGGTCGCGACAACGCGGCGATTGTGTCCTGGTAAGAAGCTGACGCATGAGAAACACGATGGCGAAAGCAGCTCTTGTATCGTTTCTGTTGCTGCTTCTGCTGCTTCTTCAATGCTAGTGACTGTGGTGAGACGACGCGCAAGGCAGCGCAAGGGTCGAAACGCTTCCAGCACTTCGTAAGAGCCGGTCTTTAGCGATCGCAGTTCCGGTAGCGACAATTGGAACATCGCAGCCCGCTCGGAGTCATTCAGCATCAACACGTCGGCGATGCGGCGGAGCACGTCGACAGAAACTCGAAGACCTTTAACTGTTTCTAATCGAAGATACCAATTGCGGCTAATACCGGCAGCCTCGGCAATCTCTTCTTGCGTCACAGCCTTTCCAACGCGGGACGCGAGCCGCACGAAGGGGCCGAGAGAACGCGCTTCTATGGGAATGCGTCGCCGAGCTTCGGACAGAAAGCTGCTCAGCTCTCGATGTGTCGGCTGCTCTATGACCCTGTGCTGTGCCATCACGTTGACCGTCAGACTCGGCGGATCAAATAGCGGAGTACGGTCGCCGACGCTCGCTCCTACGGATTATACTCCAATCCGCTAAAACTGCGTAGGCCCAAACCCGCGATAACCGTGTACTGGGATGATTTGCGCTTCGGCCATACCGCACTTGATGACTGGTAACAACTGCAGAGCTGCGTCCACTGCATCAACGGAGGGCGCCTCAAACATGAGGAATGCGCCGAGAACGTCGTCCCGGCTCCACGCAGCGCGAATCATTCCGTCGGTATAGAGTTTACGCACAGCCTGCGCCTCCGGTTCCATGAGCAACTGCAGTTGCTCCGGCGTGTACACCTCGGCGCGGACAATAATATCTGCAAGAAATTGCATCGATGCTTTCACGGTAACTGCATCGGCTTTCTGTTGTCTGCACATTCGTACTGTGCACGATACCTAGTTATTAGGGGCTTGCCCTTAGAAAGCGTGCGGCCGTAAGAGGGCAGTCGTCATTGAGAATGCTTCGGGAACGCGTTTTTCGCATCACGGCGCGTAAGCTGCGAATGCACACTCTCACTGTCCTGACCCTGCGCCAGCGTACTGCTACTATCGTCGGACACAGCGAGGGACTCGTTAAGATGAAGTTCGCTATCATAGCGGCCGTCTGTATAGCGTGTTTGGGCCAATCGCCACCACCAGTACCTACGCCGCTCAGCGCTCAACAAATTTTAGCGCGAATGACCGCGAACACCGCCGGCCTACAAACATACCAGGTGCCGGTTAGGATCGCGCTGCGTCTTCACAAGGTTATTACGCTTCCCGTTTCGTTATCCGCCACGCGTTATTTTAAAGTTCCCGACAAGGAAAGGCTCGTTATGCGAACCGTTCCTGCGATTGCCAAGCCGTTCCAGAATGCCTATGCGGCACTCGGAACTCCTGCGACCTGGCCGCAGGTCTACAATGGCGTGGAGGTCCCACCATCGATTTCTACTGCTCGAGCCGTGTACGAACTGCGGGCAACGTATAAGAGACCGTCGAACGTCGATCATATTTTGCTCGATGTTGATGCCACAACGTTTGATCCGGTGCAGTCGCGCTGGTACTACACGAACGGCGCGACAATTGTAATGAAGATTGAAGAGCAGTCCGTCGAAGGCAAGTATCGTTTACCATTGCGTGAAACCCTGGATGTAACGTTTCCGTCTTACCGTGGTAGTGCCGTCGTCGAGTATGGTTCGTACATCATCAATCAAGATATTCCGGACGCTACATTCAAGAACGGTTCGTAACACCCGCCGGCTGCAGTTGCTCCGGGGTGCACACGCCGGCGCGGACCATAACTGCATCCGCCTGCTGTTCTCTGCACATTCATACTGTGCACTATGCCTAATTATTCTTAGGCGCTTAGAAAGCGTGCGGCCGTAAGAGCGCGGTCATCATTGAGAATGCTTCGGGAACGCGTTTCTACGCATCCCGGGGCGGAACGCTGCGAATGCACACTCTCACTGTCCTGACCCGGCGGCACCGCACTGCTACTATGGTCGCCGATGAACATCACTACTGGTCCTGACAGCAATATCGTCGCCCCGACTCAGTTTCTCCAAGCGGCGAGCGAACGATATGCGTACCGCCGGTTTGGAAACGGCTCCGCGCTTCCGCTATTGTTTCTGCAGCACTTTATGGGCACGCTCGACAATTGGGATCCCGCCGTGACGGACGCGCTCGCCGAAGGCCGCGAAGTCCTTCTCTTCGATAACGCAGGTGTCGGGCGATCCAGCGGTACCGTGCCCGAGACGGTTGCAGGCATGGCGAAGCACGCTCAAGCGCTCTTAGATGGCTTGGCGATAAAGTCGTGCGACGTGCTTGGGTTTTCGCTCGGCGGGATGGTCGCCCAGCAAATGGTGCAGGACCGTCCCTCGATCTTTCGGAGGATGGTTCTCGTTGGCACTGCTCCGCGCGGCGGCGAGGATATCATGCAACTCTAGAAGCCGAGTCTTTCAAAGTACTTGCAAGATCCGCAGCTTCGAGGATATGCGGTGCTGCAGAAGATCTTCTTTGCGTCGACGCCGTCGAGTCAGGAGGCGGGCGGCGCATTTATTGAAAGGCTCACGCAGCGAAAAGAAGATCTGGAACCGCCTTCCGGTCCGGAAGTTGCGCGTGCACAGCGGGCCGCGTTTCGAGAATGGGAGCAATTCACGGGTGAGCGCTTTGCGACCCTCAAGACGATCCGACAGCCGACGCTGGTCGTGAACGGCGTCCACGATGAAATGATTCCCGTTTCAAACTCATATCGCCTCAGTGAACATCTGCCCAACGCCGTACTGATGACATATCCCGATGCCGGTCACGGCTCGCTCTTCCAATTTCACGAATCCTTCACTCGACAAGCCGCGGCATTTCTCGCTTCCGATTCTCCGTACGCGCCGTACTGAATAACGTTCGGAAAGGTCCATATCTATGACTGAAGTTATAGAACAGACAGTCAGCGAAAAGACCGCTGTTCATCCGTTTCATGTGAATTTTCCGGAAGCGGCCCTGGTCGACTTGCGCAGCCGCATAAAAGCGACGAGGTGGCCGGAACGGGAAACGGTCGCGGACGACTCGCAAGGGGTGCAGCTGACGACGATTCAGGCACTCGCGCGCTACTGGATGAGTGATTATGACTGGCGCAAGTGCGAGGCAACGCTCAACGCCCTTCCGCAATTCACGACGGAGATCGGCGGAATAGACATCCATTTCATTCACGTTCGTTCAAAACACGAAAATGCTCTGCCGATTATCGTTACGCATGGGTGGCCAGGCTCCATCATCGAGCAGCTGAAGATCATCGAACCGCTCACCGATCCCAGCGCCGATGGCGCGAGCGGGTCGGATGCGTTTGATGTGGTGATTCCATCGATACCGGGCTACGGGTTTTCGGCAAAACCCGCAACGACCGGCTGGGATCCTGTACGCATTGCGAGCGTGTGGATCGAACTGATGCAGCGCCTCGGATACACGAAATACGTGGCGCAAGGCGGCGATTGGGGCGCAGCCATCACGCAGCAGATGGCTTTACAAAAGCCCGCCGGACTGCTCGGCATTCACTCCAACATGCCCGGTACCGTTCCGGATGATGTCATAAAGGTCGTAACCACCGGTCCGCCGCCGATCGGTCTTTCTGCGGACGAACAACTCGCGTACGAGCAGCTGCACGACTTTTATACAAAGCACCTCGCGTACGCTGTTGAGATGGGGACGCGCCCGCAAACATTATACGGCTTGTCGGATTCACCCATCGGCTTGGCGGCGTGGATTCTCGATCACGACAAACTGAGTTACGAGCTCATCGCGCGCGTCTTTGACGGAAAATCCGAAGGCCTTACGAAAGATGATATCCTCGACAACATCACACTTTACTGGCTAACGAATACCGGCGTTTCTTCGGCGCGCCTGTATTGGGAAAACAAGCTCGGTTTTTTCAATGTTCAGGGCGTAACGATTCCGACAGCCGTCAGCGTCTTTCCCGACGAGCTCTATCAGGCTCCGCGAAGTTGGGCGGAAAAGGCGTATCTCAAACTCATCCATTTCAACAAACTCCCCAAAGGCGGACATTTTGCGGCGTGGGAGCAACCGAAAGTGTTTTCGGAAGAAATGCGTGCCAGTTTCAGATCGCTGCGCACGAATGGTTAATCGGCGCCGCTTTTGCGGTACTGCGGCTGCCGCCATCGCCACGACGCAGTTTCCAATGTTCGCGCACGCTCAGTCAAGCGGCGATGCAACGAGCGCGATACATCCCTTTAAAATTCACGTGCCGCAAACGCAATTAACCGATTTGCGAAGGCGCATAAAGGCAACACGGTGGCCGGAACGGGAGACGGTTGCAGATCAATCGCAAGGCGTGCAACTCGCCGTGATTCGGGAACTGGCGGGCTATTGGGCGACGGGTTACGATTGGCGTCGAGTCGAGGCAAGGCTGAATTCGCTTCCGCAATTCATCACACAGATCGATGGGTTGGACGTTCATTTCATTCACGTTCGTTCGAAAGATCCAAATGCGCTGCCGATAATCGTTACGCACGGCTGGCCGGGCTCCGTCATCGAACAACTGAAGATTATCGAACCGCTTGCGAATCCCACCGCGTATGGGGCCAGTGCATCGGACGCTTTTCACGTTGTCGTTCCATCGGTGCCGGGTTACGGATTTTCCGGCAAACCGGCAACTGCGGGCTGGGGACCGGATCATACCGCGCGCGCGTGGACAACGCTCATGAAGCGGCTTGGATACAAGCAATTCGTGGCGCAAGGCGGCGATATCGGTGCGTTGATCTCGACCGCGATGGCCATACAGGCCCCTCCGGAACTGCTTGGGATGCACACCAACTTTCCCGGTACTATTCCGGCGGATATTGCAAAAGCGATTGCAACCGGTGCAGCGCCGCCGACGGATCTCTCAGCCGATGAAAAACGCGCGTACTTGCAGATTGTGGACTTCAGAGCAAAGCATTTCGCGTACGCTGCCGAAATGACGCTGCGTCCGCAAACGTTATACGCATTGGCCGATTCACCGGTTGCACTAGCTGCGTGGCTTTTCGATCACGGGGATGGATGGGGCCAACCGGCAGCGACAATTGCGTCTGCCGTAGCGGGGCACACAATCGACGGACATTCCGCAGGCGCCGTCACGCGCGACGACGTGCTGGACAACATTACGCTCTACTGGCTGACGAACACGGCTGTTTCTGCCGCGCGTTTTTATTGGGAAAACAAAGGAATGAGCGCAACAAATGCCGTCGACATATCCATACCGGCTGCTGTAAGCGTCTTTCCCGGCGAGCTCTATCAAGCTCCCCGAAGCTGGACTGAACGGGCGTATCACAAACTGATCCATTACAACGCACTGGATAAAGGCGGACACTTTGCCGCATGGGAGCAGCCTCAGCTCTTTTCCGAAGAACTTCGCGCGAGCTTTAGGTCAGTGCGAAAGTCAGTCGTCAAAGCGTAGATTGAAAGGGCCTCAGTATGACGACGATTGCTCCCGTGTTCGAAACCCTCAAGATCGCCGACGAAGGCGCCGTTCTCCTCGTAGAAATTACGGCGCCGCCCATGAATCTGCTGGGGCCGCCGCTCGTACGAGATCTCGTTTCACTCATTCAGCGAGCCGAAGCCGACAGCACGGTTCAAGTCGTTGTCTTCAAGAGCGGCGATCCCGAGTATTTCATCGCTCACGTCGACGTGACGCGCGTTGGCGAATATCGTAACGAAGCCGCAAAACTTACCGGTGAACCGTCGCTCGGACTGTTATTCCGGTATTTGAGCGCGAGCCGTCTGGTCACGATCGCACAGATCGAGGGTCGCGTACGGGGTGCCGGTAACGAGTTTGCGTTGGCGTGCGACATGCGTTTTGCAGCGCGAGAGTCGGCCGTTTTCGCTCACTTCGAGCAGGCGTTCGGGCAAATCCCAGGCGCCGGCGGCGCGCAGCATTTGACCCGCCTCATGGGACGCGGCCGCGCGCTTGAAGTCATCTTGAGCGCGTACGATTACGATGCGGAGCTCGCCGAGCGATACGGCTGGATTAATCGAGCGCTGCCGGCACAAGCGCTCGGCGAATTCGTGAGATCGCTCGCGCACCGGATCGCGCAGTTTCCGGCGCAGGGACACGTCTGGCTCAAGGAGCGCGTCAACGCGATTGCGCTCGCCCCGGCCGACGATTTCCGCCGCGATTCGGATCTGTTCGGTGCGAGCGTGCAAAGCCCCGAAGCGCAGCGCCGGATTCAAGCGGCGATGAAACGCGGCTTCCAAACGCGTGAAGCGGAAATGGCTTTGAGTGGAATGCTCGGAGAACTCGATGAGGTGCAGTGACAGTGATCGCCGCATCGAGAAAGGTTATGATGAGAGTCTGGATAGCAGCCGGCGCCGCGATAGTCGCTTTGGCCGCTGCAACGAAATCCGATCAACCGGGTGACTACGTCAGCTCTGTTCCACCGGGATACCGCGATTGGGCGTTGATCTCTGTCGGCGCCGTGGGGCCGCCTATGAACGACGTTCGCGCGAAACTGGGCAACGACATCGCCATCAGCGATCTTCGCAAACAGACAATTCCGTACCGCGACGGGGCGATCATTGCGCGGCTGGCCTGGAAGCAGACAATGGATCCGCAAACGAGCGATGCGTTTCGGCGGCAAGGTCAGCAAGCGCATCTGAGCGCCGATGCGATTGCGAAGCTGGTGAGTCAATCGTTCGTGGCGGGGCCTGCAACAAACGTCCAGTTCATGATCAAGGACTCGAAAAAGTATGCATCGACAGGCGGCTGGGGATTCGCACAATTCACCAACGGCAAGCCTGATGCGGTAGTACCGCGCAACTGCTTTGCTTGCCATGCTCCGGCGAAAGCGTCGGACTTTGTATTCACGCATTACTCGCCGTAGTCGATCGTAATTAACGTTTATGTTCATCCTGGAGGTTAGAAATGCCAACGATTAAGACTCGGGATAACGTCGAAATCTATTACAAGGATTGGGGAACCGGGCAGCCGATCGTCTTCAGCCATGGTTGGCCGCTGAATGCCGATGCTTGGGAAGACCAGATGTTCTTTTTAGCATCGCGCGGATATCGTTGCATCGCGCACGATCGAAGGGGGCACGGCCGCTCCGGTCAGCCATGGGGCGGTCAAGATATGGACACGTTTGCCGACGATCTCGCCGCTCTCGTAGAAGCGCTCGATCTTCACGACGCGATTCATGTCGGCCATTCCACCGGAGGCGGCGAAGTTGCTCGCTACATCGCGCGTTATGGAACGCAGCGCGTCGGGGCCGCAGTTCTCGTCAGCGCCGTACCGCCGTTAATGCTAAAAACGAGCGCTAATCCTGAAGGTTCGCCGATAGAACAATTTGACCAGCTTCGCGCGGCGGTGCTCGCGGACCGATCGCAGTTCTTCAAAGATTTACGCGCGCCGTTTTACGGGGCGAATCGTACAGGCTCGAAGGTGTCGCAAGGCGTTCGCGACACGTTTTGGCTCCAAGGAATGACGGCGAGCTTCAACGCGTGTCATGACTGCATCAAGGCTTTCTCCGAAACCGACCAAACCGAAGATCTGAAGAAAATCAACGTGCCGACGCTTGTCATCGCAGGCGACGACGATCAGATCGTGCCGATTCAGGCGGGTGCGTTGAAGGCAGCGAAGCTTATTCCGAACGCGGAGCTGAAGTTGTATGAGGGCGCACCGCACGGTCTGCCGACGACGCACAAGGACCGGCTCAACGCCGATTTGCTGCAATTCGCCACAAGTAAAGTTAAAGCAATGGCGGGAGTCTCGGCATGAGGTTGTTGACGATTGCTGCGTTTGCTATCTTTCAGTGTTTCTTCGTCGCGCAGATGGCAAACGCTGCGCCTACCGTAAAAAACATCGTTTTAGTCCACGGAGCATTCGCTGACGGATCGAGTTGGTCCAAAGTTATTCCGATACTGCAGGCGAGGGGATTTAACGTCATAGCCGTGCAGAATCCGTTGTCCTCACTGGCCGACGACGTTGCAGCGACAAAACGCGCTATCGCGCTGCAAAAAGGCCCAGTGATTTTGGTCGGACATTCGTGGGCCGGCATGGTCATCAGCGAAGCCGGAAACGATCCGAAGGTAGCGGGACTCGTCTACATATCCGCCCTCGTGCCGCTGAAGGGACAGGCGGCCGGCGACGTAGCGAAGTCCTATCCTCCTGCCCCAGGCCTCGCGCAAGCAAGACCAGATTCCGCCGGCTATCTTCGATTAACGCGCAAAGGCATCGATGAGGATTTCGTTCCCGATCTGCCGGCCGCCGAAAGAGCGGTGGTGTTTGCTACGCAGGGCCCCTGGAATTCTGCGGCACTCTCCGAAAGAGTGATGAACCCTGCATGGATAAGAAAACCAACGTGGTCCATCATCGACGTTAACGATCGTATGGTATCGCCCCAATACGAACGCGACACGGCAAAGCGCATTCACGCAACCGGAATTACATTGACGGCAGGCCATGTTCCGATGTTGTCGATGCCGAGTAGAGTTGCCGATGTCATTATTGAGGCGGCGAATAAGTCTGAAAAACCGTGACGCTGATTCACCGATGGTTGGTATCGGCTCTGGTTGCAGGTATTGCGGTTTTCGTCGCGCCGCCAATTCGGGCGTCGGTCGATGACCTAGGCATGGTAAATGAAACGCCGCCATCATTAACCGGGGCGGTCGAGTGGCTTAATTCGAAGCCGCTAAACGGGACCGAGCTGCGAGGAAAAGTCGTGCTCGTCGAATTTTGGACGTATACCTGCGTGAATTGGTTGCGCACGCTGCCGTACGTTCGCGCGTGGGCAGAGAAATACAAAAATAAAGGCCTGGTAGTCATTGGCGTTCATACGCCCGAGTTCGGATTCGAAAAAGACGTCGATAACATTCGCCGGTCAATGATGAAGATGCGGATCCGGTTGCAGTCGATCGCAATTACGCAATTTGGAACGCTTTCGGCAACCAGTATTGGCCCGCGATGTATTTTATCGACGCGCAGGGCCGGATTCGCTACCATCATTTCGGCGAAGGCGAATACGAGCGGTCTGAACGGGTGATTCAACAGCTGCTGGTTGAGGCGGGGAACCAAAACATCGGCAACGGAGTTGTTTCGGTGGATCCGCGAGGTTTAGAAGTGGCTGCGGATTGGAAGAACGAGCGATCGCCGGAAAACTTTCTCGGTTACGAGCGAACCGAAGGCTTTGCGTCCCCTGGCGGAGCCGTAGTAAATAGAGCGCACACGTATGCCGTGCCCGGATCGCTGCGATTGAACGAGTGGGCGCTTTCCGGCGATTGGACCGCCGGTCGGGAAGCGGTGGTCTTGAATAAACCGAACGGGCGAATGGTATACCGTTTTCACGGCCGAGATCTCAATCTCATCATAGGCCCGCAGCGTCGCGGAACGTCGGTGCGGTTCCGGGTGCTGATCGATGGACGCTCACCTGGCGCCGCACGTGGCGGCGACATCGATGCGCAAGGCTATGGCACCGTTTCCGAACAGGCTGCGTACCAGCTCATTCGTCAACCGAAACCCATCGCCGATCGAGAATTCGAGATTGAATTTTTGGATGCCGGTGTTGAAGCGTTTGATTTTACCTTCGGGTAAGGCACAAGTGATGAACAAATCCAAGCTCGCTACGCGGCGTCGGACCGATGCTCGACTGGCGTCGAGAAAGCGCGGTCGATAAAGCGCAAAGAGCCGACGCAATCGTGAAGCCCAGTATTGGCGCCAAGTAGTACTGCTTGCGCGCGAGGTTCGTCGCAGCCGTTCTTCAAACCAGTCGCAAATTTAAGGCCATTAGATCATACTTCTTTCTGGCGACCGCCAGATTGCGACCCTTGTTCCAAGCGGCCCTCGGTTTGACAATCGCTCGCTTCGTGCGTACAATCGTCGCTACTATGCGCTAGCGATTTTACAACGATTTTTAGACTGTTTTCGGCGATTCGCCGGAACGGTGGACGTTGGATGTCGGTAGCGCGTGAGAGCATTGAAAAGAGCCCTTGCGTGCGCGAGGGCTCTTCGTTTAGGGCTCCGGATGCTGGCCCTTCGACACGCACCGGCTCGCCGGTGCAGCTCGGGATGACATGCGTCCAGCGACCGAACGATAAAAGCAAAGCGCCACACCGATGGCGTGGCGCATTGCTTTTATGGCTCCGGATGCTGGACTCGAACCAGCGACCCGCTGATTAACAGTCAGCTGCTCTACCAACTGAGCTAATCCGGACCGTCGTCCTTCAGGCCGGGATGACCGCGGGGACCCGCCTCATTTGGCTATCCCGCTTCCCGCTCCTTGTATGGACCACTCGAGGAATGCAAAAGTGGCGTCAACTTCAGCCATTCTGCCAGGCATCTTTGCCTCGCGCAGCTTTCGACAGTACTATACCGGTCAGGCCCTGAGCCTTATCGGCGATGGCCTGCGCACGCTGGCCGTCCCGCTACTGGTTTACCACCTTACGGGTTCGGCGCTCTCGACCGGCGTTTCGTACATCTGCGAGATCGCGCCATTCGCGTTCTTCGGGCTGATCGGCGGTTCGCTTGCGGATCGCCTGGATCGTCGCGCGCTCATGATCGGGACCGACGCGGCACGCTGCGCGATTATGTGCGCGTTCGCGCTGCTGTACGCAACGCACACGCTGACGATTCCGACGATCTATGGCGGCCTCGTGCTGCTTTCCATTTGCGCAGCCGTATTCATCGGCGGTCAAGCGTCGAGCATTCCTTATTTACTAGGGCGCGAGCGCGGTACGCGAGCGATTGCAGCGCTCAACGCTGCGGAAAACACATCGAACCTCATCACGCCGATCGTGGGCGGCGCAATCTTCAGCATCTTCGGGCCGCTGCCGGCGCTCACTGCAAACGCGGCGACGTATCTGCTCTCGCAGCTCTCGCTCGCGCGCATACCGACGCTGGGTCCGGAAAACGTATCGGGGATTCCGTCGCTGCGCCACGTTGCCGACGATGTGCGCCTGGGATTCCGCATTTTGTTCGCAGACCGCGCCATGCGATCGCTGACGTTCACGAGCCTTCTGCTGAACGGCATCGGCTTCGGCGGGTACTCGATTCTGATTCCGTTCTTGAAGCGCGGCTTTCACGCGACGGATCCGCAGGTCGGCATCTTCTTGGGCGTCTCGTCGATCGGTGCGATCTGCGGCTCGATCTTCGCCGGGCGTTTTGATGCACGTTGGCCGTTCGGGCGTGCGCTGTGCGTTGCGCTCACGCTCGACGCCTGCCTATTCGTTCCGGTGATTCTGACACGGAACTTGTGGGTCGCCGGCACCTTTTGGGGCATCGCCAACGCGTGCGCGTATTTCGAAATCGCGCAGATCGTCGGCTTTCGCCTGCGGATCGTTCCGGAACAGCTCGTCGGCCGCGTGTTCGGCGTAGTGCGGCTGTTCGTACTGTGCGGCATCGCGCCCGGCGTGCTTTTGTTCGGTTATCTCGCCGATCGCGTTTCGCCGCATTATGCGATGACGGTGTCGGCATTCAGCTACCTCACCGTCGCGCTGCTTGCGATCGCGAATCCATCGATTCGCAAAGAAACGCGCTAAACAAAGAGAGAGGCACTCATTGCTGAGTGCCTCTTTCCTCGAACAGCGGTCTCGGGTGAGACAGGTTTAGTACGGATGACCCGCCTGACGGCGAACCATGAGCGGACGCGTGAGCGTGAGTTGGAAGTTCGTGCCTTGCTTCATCGTGATGTTGGCTTTCTTGTTGTAGCCGACGAGGAAGCCCGAGGCTGCGCCGACTGCGCCGCCGACGTTGGTGTGGAAGATCGTTTTGCCGATGATGTTGCCGGCAATCATGCCGCCGATCGTCGTCAGCGCGACATGGCCGCCGTTTCTGTTCTGACTCTGCGGTCCGCCTTGCGTCATGACGGCGTTGATCGGATAGCTCGCGCCGTTCTGAAGCGTAATCGAATCCCACGCAAAGTGGAGTTCCGGATTACGGCCCTGCCCCGCCGAAACGACTTTGACAACGGTGCCGTTCACGATCGCATTTGCGAACGTCGGGTCGTCATTGGGGTATGGTGCGACAACGCGCGCAGTGAAATGCTGGCCGGCATACGCGCTGCCCGAATCGATGTTGTCTTGCATCTGGACATTGACCGTTTGGCCTTGCTGCAGCGTCACCGTCTGCGCCAGTGCCGCCACCGGCAATACGAATGCCAGGAGCATGGCGAGCGCCGGGATTCTGCTTCGAAGGTTCATGAAATCTCCTTTGTACCGGGTAGTCGGTGCCATGGTACCCATGACTCTCTTGAGCATAGAACGTGAAAAGGCCCGGAGGCGTTCGCATCCGGGCCTGCCTGCTTTAGGTGAAGTTCGGAACCTTGAGCGCGCCCTCGCCCGCGGCCGTGCGTAGCGCCTCCACTTTATCCAACCGCTCCCACGGCAGGTCCAGGTCCGGGCGGCCGAAGTGGCCGTAGGCGGCCGTCTGACGATAGATCGGCTTACGAAGGTCGAGGTTTTGAATAATCGCGGCCGGCCGCAAGTCGAACGTTTTTTTCACGATCTCGGCGATCTGGTCTTCCGGAATGCGGCCCGTGCCGAACGTTTCGACGAGCACGCTCACCGGACGCGCAACGCCGATTGCGTACGCAACTTGCACTTCGCAGCGATCCGCCAGACCCGCAGCAACGACGTTCTTCGCTACGTGGCGCGCAGCGTACGCGGCCGAGCGATCCACTTTCGTCGGATCTTTGCCGGAGAACGCACCGCCACCGTGCCGCGCCATCCCGCCGTACGTGTCGGCGATGATCTTGCGGCCCGTCAGTCCCGCATCACCCTTGGGTCCGCCGATGACGAAACGTCCGGTCGGATTGACGTAGACGCGTGTGTTCGCATCGCGCAGCGAAGCTGGAATGACGTGGTTGATCACTTTCTCGGTGATCTCGCTGCGAATCGTTTCGAGCGGAATATCCGGATCGTGCTGCGTCGAGATGACGACCGCGTCGACGCGTACCGGTTTGTCGCCTTCGTATTCCACCGTAACCTGCGACTTACCGTCGGGGCGCAGATACGGAATGTCGCCGTTTTTGCGCACTGCCGCGAGATGACGCGTAAGGTTGTGCGCGAGCACGATCGGCAGCGGCATGAGCTCCGGCGTTTCGCGGCACGCATAGCCGAACATCATGCCTTGATCGCCGGCGCCGATGCGTTCGAAGACGTCGTCGGGATGCTCGCCCGCCTTCGCCTCGAGCGATCTATCGACGCCCATCGCGATGTCCGGCGATTGTTCGTCGATTGAAACGCTCACGCCGCACGTTTCCGCATCAAATCCAACAGCCGATTTCGTGTAGCCGATGTCTTTGATCACTTCGCGCACGATGCGCGGAATATCGATGTACGTGGTCGTTGTGATCTCGCCTGCGATGTGAATCTGCCCCGTGATGGCGAACGTCTCGCAAGCGACGCGGCCGTTCGGATCGTCTTTCAGAATCGCGTCGAGAACGGCGTCGGAGACTTGATCGGCGACCTTATCGGGATGCCCCTCGGTAACCGATTCGCTGGTGAAGAGTCGACGGTATGCCATGCTTTAAGTTCCTTCACTCCACGACGCCATGTATTTGAGTTGTTCCGGCGTCAGGGTATCGATCTGAACGTTCATCGAGGCAAGTTTGAGCTGCGCGACCTCCTCATCGATGTGCTCGGGGACGTCGTACACCTTCTTCTCGAGATCTTTGTGGTTCTGCGCAAGGTATGCCGCCGACATCGCTTGGTTCGCAAACGACATGTCCATAACCGCAGCCGGATGACCTTCCGCCGCGGCGAGATTGATGAGGCGCCCATCCGCGAGAATGCAGATCTTGCGTCCGTCATGCAGTTCGTACTGCTCGACGAACGCGCGCGGCGTCGTTTTGCCTTTCGAAATCGAAGGCAGGACGTCGAGGTTGAGCTCGTCGTTGAAGTGACCCGAGTTGCAAACGATCGCGCCGTCCTTCATGAGCTTGAAGTGGTGCTCGTCGATGACGTGATAGTTGCCGGTGACGGTCACGAACACGTCGCCGACCTTGGCCGCCTCTTCCATCGGCATCACGCGGTGACCGTCCATTACCGCTTCGAGCGCTTTGCGCGGATCCACTTCGGCCACGATCACGTGCGCGCCCATACCCGTGGCGCGCGACGCAACGCCGCGTCCGCACCATCCGTAACCGACCACGACAACGGTGCGGCCCGCAAGCAGTACGTTCGTCGCGCGAATGATGCCGTCGAGCGTCGATTGTCCCGTGCCGTAACGGTTGTCGAACATGTGCTTGGTGAGCGCGTTATTCACCGCGATCACCGGATACGGAAGGACGCCGTCTTTCTGCATCGCTTTGAGTCGAATGACGCCGGTCGTCGTCTCTTCGCAGCCGCCGATCATTTGCGCAAGCAAATCTTTGTGCTTTCCGTAGATCGTGTTGACCAGGTCGCAGCCGTCGTCCATCGACATGTGCGGTTTGGTTGCGATGACCGATTCGATGTGACGATAATACGTTTCGTGATCTTCGCCCTTGATGGCGTAGGTCGGAATGCCGTACTCGCAGAGCGCAGCCGCGACATCATCTTGCGTCGAAAGCGGATTGCTGGCGCACAGCGCGATTTCGGCGCCGCCCGCTTGCAGCGCGAGCATCAAGTTCGCCGTTTCAGTCGTCACATGCAAACACGCGCCGATGCGCACGCCGGCCAGCGGCTTCTGCTCCGCGAAACGCTCGCGAATCTGCGCGAGCACCGGCATGTAGGCAGCCGCCCATGCGATACGGGAACGACCGGCCTCCGCGAGCGCGCGATCTTTCACATCGCCGCGCAACGCGTTCTCTTCGAGTACTGGCAACGTCGTAAGTCCTTCCTTATGTAAGGTAAATCCGGTGGGGTGAACCACCGCCTATTCTTCCAGAGTAGATGTACCCCCCGCTGCCAAGAGTTGCCGGTATTGGCCCCTAAAGACCTAACTCTGTGATTTCGCTGAACGAATATCTGACAAAACTCGCATCCGAGGCGCCCGCGCCGGGCGGCGGCAGCGCCGCGCTCGTCGTTGGAGCCGCGGGATGCAGCCTCGTCGCCATGGTTGCGCGCATCTGCGCCGGCAGTAAGAAGTACGAAGCGGTTCACGATCTGGCGCATCGCCTGGTAAGCCGGTCCGATGATCTTCGTGTAAAGATGCTGCAGCTTCGCAATCAAGACGAAGCCGCGTTCGAGGCGGTGGTCGCTGCGCGAGGCGATAAAGAGGCTATGCAGCGCGCGCTCTTCGATGCGGCGGCCGTACCGCTGGAAGGCGCACGAAGCGCGCTTGCCGCCCTGCAACTCAGTGCCGATGCGCTGCACCTGAACAACGCAAATCTCGTGAGCGATGTGGGATGCGCAGCAGAATTTGCGTACACCGCGCTAATCGCATGCGGATACAACGTTCGCATCAATCACAAATTCATGAAAGACGAATCGGCGATCGCCTCTCAGCGCGTTACATTGGACGACTGCGAACGCAGGGGCGCATCGTTGTTATCGCAGATCCGCTCCGCTGTGAACGCCTCGTTAAGCCGCTAAATCGAGAAATGCGCGAATGTCGGCGGCGTCCACTTCCGCGCCGACGCCGCGTTTGTGATACCGGATGTCGTGAAAATCCGACCCCGCGCTCATCACCAAATCGTACTTCTTGGCTTGATCGCGAAAGTATTGGACCTGCCCGGCCTCGTGCGTCGGATAAAACACTTCGAGCCCTTGCAGACCGCGCTCGACCAGCTCCGCGATAATGTTGTAGTCCTTCAAGCGCCCCGGATGCGCGAGCACCGCAAACCCGCCCGACGCGCGAATGACGTCGATCGCTTCGTGCGGCGTGATGTGCGTCGAAGGAACGTAACCGGGCGCGCCCCGGCGCAAATACGAACGGAACGCGGTCTCGATGTCGGGTACGATGCCCAGGCGTATGAGCGCCTTGCCCACGTGCGGACGCCCGAGCGATGCATGTTCCTCCGCTTCCGCCTGAACGTGCTCGAGCGTAATGTCGTGGCCCGCGTCGCGCAGCTGCTGAACGATGCGGCCGATGCGCGTACGGCGCGCTTGCCGGTTCGCTTCCAGAACGTCGGTAAGCGGCGAGGGCTCGAGCGGCAAACGATAGCCCAGGATGTGAACCTCGCCGTCCTTATACGTCGTGTTGATCTCGATGCCGGTAATGACGCGCGCGTTTTTCGGCGTCTCGAACTGACCGTACGCGGTCAGCGTGTCATGATCGGTGATTGAGAATAAGCCGACCCCACGCTCGTGCATAAGATCGCAGAGCCCCTGGGGTGAAAGCGTGCCGTCGCTTTCGTACGTGTGCGAATGAAAGTCGACGAGCAATATCGAGACTACGCGAGCAGGCGGCGCTCTATGGCGAGCGAGATTCCCGTACGTTCGTTGCCCTCGATCTCGACATCTATAAAGGAAGGCACGCAGGCCAAATCGATCTGTCCCGACTTCAGATAGCTGCGCGCAATGGCCACAGCCTTGACCGCTTGATTGATGGCGCCCGCGCCCACCGCCTGAAGCTCCGCGAAGTCGCGCTCACGCAGCACTGCCGCAAGCGCTCCGGCGACGGAATTCGGATTGCTCTTCGCCGAGACTTTGAGAACGCTGGTGGTGACGTGCTTTTCCGGATCCTGTATCATGCTATGCCTCGCTGGAAGATGCGCTTGATTTCCGTAGCGCGGCCGGACTCCACGTCTATTGTAACAACCGCAGCGCAGAACTGTTTGGTTCCCGACTTCTGCACTGAAAAACGCTCGGAGAAGCCCGATGTAAACCGATCCAACACCGGTTTAGCTTCCATTCCGATCACACCCTCGGTCGGGCCGGTCATGCCGACGTCGGTCAGATACGCCGTTCCTCCGGGCAGAATTTGTTCGTCTGCCGTTTGAACGTGTGTGTGAGTACCGTAGATTGCCGAGACGCGTCCGTCAAGATACCTACCTAGGGCAACTTTCTCGCTGGTGGCCTCGGCATGCACGTCCACCACGATAATCTTGGTCCGCTCGCTTAGCTCCTTGACCGCCGCGTCGACGGCGCGGAACGGGTCGTCGATCGGGGGCATGAACGTGCGGCCCATCACGTTGAGCACGCCCACCGCCACCCCATTCGTCGAAACGTAGCCGCTGCCGTGACCCGGGACGCCGGGCGGATAGTTCACCGGACGGATGATGCGGTCGGTCGAGTTCAGATACGACATGAACTCGCGCTTATCGAAAATGTGATTGCCGCTGGTAATGAAGTCCACGCCGGCGCTGAACATCTCTTCGGCGGTCTGCGCGGTCAGGCCGAAGCCACCGGCGGCGTTCTCGCCGTTGGCGATGCAAACATCGACGTTGTGCTGATCGCGTGCGAGCCCCACGTATCGTTTGAGCGTGTCGCGGCCCGGCGAGCCGACTACGTCGCCGATCAGGAGCAGATTCAGTGAACTAGCTATCTGCGGGCCGAAGCCTTTGCTTTCTTTTGAGATTTCAAGAAGTAGACCAAAACGCGCTTTTCTTCGCGGAAGCCGACCAAACTCTTGGACTGAGCGGGATCGCGCAACGCTTCAATCGCGGATTCGACCAGTTCTTCCTGCAGTGCGGGATCTTCGTCGGGATGCTCCTCGGGCACCGCATTGCGCACGAGCGCGGGACCGAAGCGCTCGGCAAACAGACCGGTAAGCATCGCCAGCTCGTCCTTGGTGAACGTTTCCAGATCGCGCGTAACGTGCACGAAACTCATCGGCCGATCCGATTCGCACTCCACGCGCACCTTGCCGCTCTCGCCCAGGAGCGAGAGGAATCCGTCGACGTGCGATTCGATCTCCTCGACGACGGCGCGTTGGGTTTTCTTGTCGAGCCGCTGACAAACGGCAAACGAGAATCTCACGGTGCCTTCACCCGGCGCGCTGCGCATGGACGCAATCTCGGGATAACGCACAAGCAGTGCGCACACGAGACTGACGGTATCGCTATTTTCGGCCGGTAAACGGGCACTCATGACTTTCTCCGAGTTCATCCTTCGGGGCGGGGTCGCGGTTATTAGACGCGGGCTGAAGACCACCCCTTGTCCCTCTGCAGCCCATTGAACACCAGTGGGCGAGGCGAAGATGCGGGTCCAAGGTCCCTTCTTCCGCTTGCCCTTGGCCCGGGCGAGCGCACCCGCCGGAACCTGTTTGCGCCCATGATGGCGTCGCTACAATAACCGTAGCTTCTATGCTTTTACTCAGCAGAGGTTTTCCGCGCGCCTTCGCGGCCGCCGCCGGTCTTGCGATCGTCCTCCTCGCGGCTTGCGGCGGCGGCGGGGGTGGATCTACGGCTCCCGTTCCGGCACCCACCGCGACCCCCGCGGGACCCCGCCCACCCGCAACCGCCACACCCGAGCCGTCCGGCAGCCCGACGCCCTCACCGGCGCCGTCGACCTCTGCGAAACCCAAGCCGACGCCGTCCTCAACACCGTCGCCGTCGCCAACGCCGTCGCCGACTCCATCATCGACGCCGTCGCCAACGCCAACCCAATCGCCAACGCCCGCCCCGAGCACGACGCCGTTTGCGTACAGCTGGAAGAGCGCAGGCGGCGGCAACATCAACGGCGTGGATGACCAGTTTGTGTCCAGCGAGCCCAACACGCACCACAATGCCGGCGAAGGCAATCTCGAACCCGGTGATGCCGGAGCGTTACCGCAAGGCGGCGGACAAGGATCCGCCGTGGACGGCATTACGTGCGATACGTCCATGTCGAATAACTATCACGTCCACGCGTTCATTGGTCTATATGTGAACGGACAGGAAATTGCGATTCCGGACGCTGCGGGCATCGTAAATCCGGCCGGTGAATCGCCGGCGTCTTCCGATACGGATGGTTGGAGCAACCAAGAAATTTACGCCGATTGCTTCTATCACATTCATACGCACGACGCGAGCGGAATGATCCATTTGGAAGATCCCGATCCGTCGAACGCGCCGATTACCGCATCGCTTTTCACGACGGGAAATTTCTTCGATGTGTGGGGACTCTCGGTTGCAGCCGATCACTTCGGTCCGTATCAGGGCGCAGTAACCGTCTACACATCGGGACAGTTTGCGCGTAACGCTGCCGGCTGCGATCCCAAATACAACTGCGAAGTTGGTTCGACAGTGTATACGCAGTACACGGGCGATCCTACGCAAGTTCCGCTGTATTCGCACGAAGTCGTCTGGTACGAGGTCGGCAGCGGCAACCCCGACGCGCTTCACTTGCCGGGGATTCTTTTCTGGACCAAGCAGTAACGTAAGCGACCCAAAAGTCCCCAGCGCGCTCGCTCTTAGTCCCGGGTTCGACGGTCGCGCGTCCCTCGTTCATGAATGCGGGGTGCCGTTACGATGAGCCTTACCTACTGCACCTCAGCTGGGGGTTTTATGCGATTGGGTCGCCTCACGCCGGCATTGGTCATCGTCTTTGCTGTTTCGATCCTCGCCGCTTGCGGCGGCGGAGGCGGCGGCAACGTCACGCCCCCAGGCGGCGGAGGCGGCGGCGGCGGCACGGCAACGCCGAGTCCGGTGCCGACGGCGACGCCGACTCCGGGCGCGACGGCTACGCCGACCCCACGAGCTACAGCGACGCCTACACCGGTGCCCACACACTCGCCGACCCCTGTGCCCACGCAATCGCCGACGCCGACGCCCACGCACTCTCCGACGCCCGCTCCAAGCGCGACGCCCAGCAAGAAAACGCTCGCGGCAGATGAAGGCGGCCACAACGGTATGGACGGGGTCTTCACCGGCGGCGTTTCAGCTGCGAATGAGGTAGGCGACGGAAACTATCCAGCGGGCGGCCACGGACCGCTCAACTCAAGCGTCACCGGACCCGACGGCAATATGGTTCCATGCCTTGCCACAATGGATACCGGGCCCATTAACGTGCCGGGCGGCGGCTATCACGTGCACGCGTTTCTAGGCATATTCCTTAACGGCCAAGAGATCGCGTTGCCGGATGGCCTCGGTATGGCCGATCCGTTAGCCGACGGCACATTCAACGGGATCAACAATTGGACGAACTTCGCAACGACGTGCTTTTACCAGACGCACACCCACGATATCAGCGGCATCATTCACATAGAGGCTCCCGCGCCCGCGCCGCCCGGAGCGTTCAACGGTCAGTACGGTACGAAGTACACATTGGGCGATTTCCTTGCGGTTTGGGGCATCACGTACGGGCCGACGAATTTTGGGCCGCTCAACGGCAACGTCATGATCTACACGTCCGGGCCGGTCGCCCGAGGCGGCCCGCCTAGCGCCGGTAAATCCGTAACGTCGAACCTCTACACATTGCTTTGCAATGCGTGCAGCGCTCAGTCGATAAACAGCATTCCGCTCTACTCGCATGAGGTGATCTGGGTGCTCGTCGGCACGGGCAACCTCACAGGCAGCTCGCTGCCGAACGTCCGCTTCGGCGTGGAATGGTGATCGCGATGCGACGTATAGCGTATTTGATTGCAATCGTTCTGGGAGTTTCAATGGTCGCCGCTTGCAGCGGCGGCCATTTCGCACCGAGTGCTCCTTCGTCCGGATCGCAACCACAAAGCGTGGTATCCGCAACCGACACGGCAACTCCGTCGCCGACGCCGGCGCCGACTCCGACGCATTCAAACGTCACCAAAGGCACGGGCTACGGGCAAATCAACGGCAACGACACGATGTTTCCGGGCGGAGTCGGAAAGGAAGCAAACGACGGCGATTATCCCGCCGGCGGTCATGGGCCGCTCAACACAACCATCGGTCCGGATAACGTGCCTTGTCTAGCTTCGATGTACAGCGGGGCGGTTGAACCCAAAGGACCGGGATACCACGTGCATGCATTCCTCGGCATTTACTACAACGGTCAGGAGGTTGCGGTTCCGGATGGATTGGGAATCGCCGACCCCGGCACCGACGGACAATTCAACGTCGGCCAACCCAACCAAACCCCGCCGAATTGGACGCAGTACGCATACGGTCCGGACTGTTACTACCAAATGCATACGCACGACGCGAGCGGCACTGTGCACATCGAAAGCGGCACCGCGCCTGCGAACGGTCAGAATGGCACGCTGTACACGCTGGGCGATCTGCTCGCCATTTGGGGCATACCGGTAAGCGCGACGAACTGGGGACCGCTAAACGGCACCGTGCAAATCTATACATCGGGTCTGTTCTCGCGCGGTCATCAATGCAATCCGCACTGCTACGTGTATTCGAATACCTACACGCAATACACAGGCGACGTGAACGCGCTTCCGCTGTATTCGCACGAAGTGATATGGGTGGTCGTCGGCACCGGAAATCCGATAGGCACCAAGCTCCCGAACGTATTGTTCTGGGACGCTTGGTAAGGAACAAGAAGGGGCGGGTACCGCCCCTTCTTCATTGAATACTAGCGGTTGTGAAACGGCCGCTTCCGCTCTGGCTTGCCGTTGTCGTCCCCGCTACGATTGCGGGGCATGGCCTGGCATATGCGCTCACAAAACAAAGCGCCGCGGACAGCCATCACGCCTGGATCGTGCCGGCGCTGGAATGTTCGCTGGCACTCCTCGTCGCCGCCGTATTGGTCCGTGCCGGCGACTCGCTGCTTCGAGCGCACGTGTTCGTGCATACAGCGGTCGAGCGTTCGTGCCTGGCGCTTTGGACGCGTCTGGCTCTCGCGCAGACGCTCTTGTTCTACGCAATCGAACATGCGGAAGGCCGCGAGGTAAGCTTCGCGAGCGCGATCGTTCAGATCGCCGTTGCACTGCTTGCAGCGTTTATCGTGTCGCTGTTTGCACGCGTACTCGGCGCATGCACGCGGTGCGCTCAGCGCGCTATTCAATACTTGGTCCGGTTGTTCCAGCCGGTCACATCGTTCGTTTCGCGGCAACCCGCGCCGGTCGCATACGCACTGGCGGTTCACGCCGGCACCGCACGCTTTCAACGTCCGCCTCCGCAAACATAGATCGACCTCGTTTTTCTCGATCGTTCTTAGCGGAGGTCTCCCCAATGCGAATGCTCGTTGCGTGCGCGCGCACGTTCTGCGCGGCAGCGTTTCTCGTCATAACGGCCACGGTACACGCCCAAGCGATTCCGGTCTTTGCAAACGGACAAGGCGTCTCGTGCGAGACGTGCCACACCACGTTTCCCGGCATGACCCGCTACGGCATGATGGTCATGATGACGAATTTCCAAATTCTGAACCGCCATCTGGAAGATCAATCGCTGCCGGTGTCTGCGCGGCTTTACATCACCTCGCTGCTCGCCAATAAAGATGTGCAGGGATCGACGACGGTCAGCGACCTTTCGTTGCTCGCCGGCGGGTTTCTCGGACGCAATTTCACCTGGTATGCAGAGCAGCACGTCATCGATTCGGGCATTATTGGCCAGACCGAGCAGGCTTGGTTATCCTGGAACGGCCTGCTGCACGGCACCAACTCGATTCAAGTCGGCAAGTTCCACACGCCGTTTCCGTTCATGCCCGCCCACGCATGGACGATTGGTTCGTATCTGCTCGCAACGCAAACGACGGGGCAGAACGACTTCAATCCCGATGAAGCGCGCTGGGGCGTTGCGTTCAACGGCATGTCCAACGAGTTCATGTACAACCTGTCGTATCTCACGGGCAGCGGTCCAACCGCGGGCGCGCTGAACTACAATAAGACGGCAAATCCTCGCGCGCTGGATGTGAACGTGTCGTACGGCGGCATGTCGATTCCGTGGAGCGTCGGCCTTGTCGGAATCCGCGGAAATTCGCCTGTGAACGATCCCGGCACGGGCGCCTTCATCGACAGCAACGCGTTCACGCGCGAGGGATTGTATCTGGCGTATCAGGATAGCGCGTGGCATTACCAGACGATGTATTACCACGGCAACGACGGCAATCCCGACGTCGGCGTTTTTAACGTGCCGATGAACGGCTTCTTCTTCGAGGCGGAGCGCGATCTCGGCTGGCGCAATCACATTCTGCTGCGATACGACGTCGCCTCGAGCGACACGCTGAACCGGCAAGTGCTGATGGACATCTCGCACAACATCCTGCCCAATATGGCGCTCATCGGCGAAGTTGCAACGTTTCCGGGTGCTCGCCCGCAAATTTCACTGCAGCTCGCATACGCCGGACCGTACGAGTCCGGAAAGCGCTTTTTGGCGAACAGCCATGTCGTAGCCGCAAATCCGCAAGCTGCTGAACCCGGAACGCAAACCGTCGCGGTAGCAACCGTTGCTGCTTCGCCGTCACCGGCGCCGGCAACGGGTGATGCGAACAACGGCGCGAAGCTCGTGCAGGCTAACGGGTGCGCCGGCTGCCACGGCGCATCGCTCAAAGGCGGAACGATCGGCCCCAGTTTATACGGTATCGAGCACAAACTCGCTAGCGATCAAATCGCAAATTTCATCGCGCATCCCAAACCGCCGATGCCCAATTTCGGCTTCAATGCGGGGCAAATCGGCGACATCGTCGCGTACCTATCCAGCTTGGACGGCGGCGCCAATAATGACGCGCCGGTTGTCACGTTCAATCCCACAACGCCTACGGACGAGGCAACCATCAGCGTGCAATTCCCCGGAACTCCGCCCAAGGACGTGAGCGTTCTTCCGATCATGCAGATGGGAACGAGCACGATGCAAACGCGTCTGGTTCACCTTACGCAATCCGCGAGCGACCCGCACACGTTCAGTGGTCGAGTCGTGTTTTCGATGGGTGGTCCGTGGACGGTGAAAGTTCAATACGACGGCAAAACGCTCGACGTCCCGCTCAACGTGGGACAATAATGCGCCGCCGGCAATTCTTGGGCGCAAGCGCAAGCGCGATGATCGCTGCGGCATTGCCGCCGCTGTCGCAGCGCGCGCTCGCCGACGATGTTGTTGATTACACGCTAACGGCGGCGCCGCTGCGATTTTCACCCGTGGCTGGTCTGGATTTCGCCGGACTTGCGTTCAACGGAACGATTCCGGGACCCGTCCTTCGCGTTCGGCATGGCCAGCGGTTCCGCGCAAAATTCGTCAACACGGGAACCGAACCGGCGACGATCCACTGGCACGGGATGATTCTCCCGAATAAGATGGACGGCGTCGAAGGCGTCACGCAAGCAGCGGTGCCGTTCCGCAAATCGTTCCTCTACGAGTTCACACCCGATCCGCCCGGTACGCGTTTTTATCACGATCACGTGAGCGACGGCTTTGCGCGCGGTCTGTTCGGGCTGTTCATCGTCGAAGATCCGGAAGACGAGCCGGCCGACGCCGAATTCGCGCTCGTCTTTCACGACGTACCGAAACTCTCGACGATCGAATCCGCGATGATGGGCACGAGCACCGCGCCGATGGTCGATCCGCTGAATTCACCGGAGATGAAAGAGATGCGCCCCGACGACAAGATGGGCGACGAGGTAGCGTACGTCGCGCATTGCATCAACGGGCAGTCGTATCCGAATACGCAGAAACTTGCGGTGAAAGTCGGACAGCGCGTTCGCCTTCGCATTTTAAATGCGAACGCAACGCAAACACGCTATGTGAGGCTGGCGGGACATCGCCTCACGGTCACGCATAGCGACGGAAACCGTTTGCCGCGGCCCGTCGAAGTCGATGCGCTGCGCATCGGCGTCGCGGAACGCTACGATGCGTTTTTTGAAGTAAGAAAGCCGGGAGCGTGGCTACTGCAAGGCCTCTCCAGCGATCCGCTGGCCTATCAGCAAGCGGCGGTCGTTTACACGCCCGGCATGGAAAACGCCGCGCCCGACAGCAGCCCGCAGACGCTCGACGGTGTCGAGTTCTTTACATACGAACTCGCCGGCGGCAACTGTTCCCGCGGTGACGCATCTAGATGTCATGGTGAGGTATCGAACCACCCTGAGCCTGTCGAAGGGCAAAGTCCACATTCATTCGATTTTAAGATTGCCGGCGGAGAATGGGGCAGCAACAAGTGGACGCTCAACGGAAAAACCTATCCTGACACGCCGAAAATCTACGTGAACCGCGGCGACTTGGTGGAAATTCGCTTCAAGAACACCACAGACATGGACCACCCCATGCATCTGCACGGCCACGTTTTCGATCTGGTGGAGCACGATGGAAACGTGCTTCAGAATGCGCTGCGCAAGGACACGACGCTGGTGCGCGCCTATGACGGCACGCTTACCTGGCGGTTCAAAGCCGACGCTCCCCCCGGACGTTGGGCATTGCATTGCCATAACGAGATTCATATGATGGATGGGTTGATGACCGAGGTCGTATACCGCTCGTGATCGCGGGCGCTCGCCGGCTTGCCATTGCGTCGCTGTTGGGGCTTCCCACAGCGCTGTTCGCGCACGCCCTGGTGTTCGGCAGCGAGCACGCGGCGGGCGGCGCGCTCAGCACGGCGATCATGGCCGGCAGCGTCTTCGGCGTCCTGCTTGCGGTGGCAATTCACTCGCGCCGCCTAATGCAAGGCAGCGTGCTTGCAACGCGGGTACGCGAACAGCTGCCGTGCTTTGCCGCGCTTGCGGTATCCGGCTCCGTCTGGTTCACCGCGATCGAACTTTGCGAACGCGTTCATAATGTTCCGCTCGCAGCGATTGCGCTCGCGATCGCCGCGGCATGTATACTGCTGCGGCTCGCCGTCTCGGCGATTGCGAGCTCGATCGCGCAGTTCGCGATCGTTCTCACAAACGGCGAGCACGCCGCGGCCGATCTCACCAAGCGCACTTCCGTTACGTCGAATGCGCCGAGCACGCTGCGCTCGTTCGCGCATACTCGCCGCCTTTTCTCGCGGCCCCCGCCCGCACTTTCCTAAACATCCTTTTTTCGCACTTCTCCGTTTGTTTCCAACGTTTAGGAAAGAGTTCATGTCAAGAATTATCGCGGCATTGCTTGCCGCATTCATGTGTTTCGCAGCGCTGCCCGCAGTGGCGGCAACGACCGGTCTCGTGCGCGGCACGATCGTGGTCGACAACAAGCCCGAAGCGGGCGTCAATCTGCAGCTGCGCGGCGAAGGGTCGCTGCTGACCGCCAAGACCGATGCGTCCGGCCATTACGTTTTCTCGCAGGTGCCGTTCGGCGACTATACGCTCTCGGCAACGTATCCGGGCGTTCCGGAAAAGAAACTCACGCTGACGGTGGCGTCGGATCAAGTTCTCACGCTCAACTTCGCGCTCGGCGAACTAAAGACGATCGCGAATTTGAACGTCACGTCGCGGTCGAGTGCTTCGGGCACGCCCATCTCCGCGAACGTGTTGACCCGATCGCAGCTTGCGGCGTTGCCTTCCAACAACAGCCTAAACCAAATCGTGCAGACGGTGCCGGGCATCGTCCGCTTTTCGTATAACGAACCGGTCGCACACGGCTTTCACGGCGTAACGTACGAAGTCGACGGAGCGCCGATGCCGCAAGGCACGACCTCGAACTTTGCGGAGATCATCGATCCGAAAGACGTCGACTCGGTCGAAGTCTTCACCGGTGCATTTCCGGCGGAATACGGCGGCAGCCGCATGGGCGCGCTCGTCAACATTCAAACGAACCGCCTCGCGGATCTTCAGCGTCCCGAGCAAGGCCAGTTCACTTTAGGTGGCGGCAACTACGGTCAAGCGCTCACGAGCTTCGACGAAGCGCTCAAAGTTGGACCCGGCGAGCTGTTCTTCAACGCGAACACGCAGCATACGACGCGCGGTCTCGACGCGCCGACGTATAGCGCGATTCACGACGACTCCTCGCAGTCCGATCAGTTCTTACGCTATATCACGCGCCTTGGCGACCGGCAAACGCTGGCAGTAGATTTTTCAAACCAGCTCGCGCAGTTCCAAATCCCCATCAACACGGATCCCAACAACGCCATCGATCCGCAAGTCAGCCCTCCGGGCACGGACGACGTGCAGCGTGAATACGATCGTTACGCCAGTTTGAACTTCACCCGCACGTCGAAGGACGGCAACGGGATCTTCCAGTTCATTCCGTGGGTGCGTTATACGCGCGTCGGGTACGACGGCGATCTGTTCAACGACGTGCAGTCGGCGACGAATCTCGGGGATGGCTTCCAAAGCGCGATCGGTCTTCGTCAGGACCGCAGTGCGAAGTACATGGGCCTTCGCACCTCGCAGTATCGCGCGACCGCGCATCACGCCGTCAAGATAGGCGTCGACGCGAGCCGGGAGCTCCTGGACGCAACGGAGACGTTCGCGTGCTACGACTCCAGCTGCAACACCGTTGCGCCGAGTTTCCCTTTCGCGCCTCCTACGGCGATGGCGTTGACGACCACGCACCAGGACCAAGCCGGATCGCAAATCGGTCTATATGCGCAAGATAAGTGGACGCCCTCAAAATTCCTGAGCGTCGACTACGGCTTGCGCTACGATCGCTCGACCGGTTACGTTGGCGGTAATCAGCTCAGCCCGCGCATCGGCGTGAACATCGCGCCCGACGACAAGAACGTCGTGCATTTCTATTACGGCCGCATGTACGCTGCGCCAACGCTGGAGGATGTACGTCAAGATTGCGTCGTCCTGCAAGGCTGCTCGACCACGCCGACGTACGACTTGCAGCCGGAGCGCGACGCCTACTTTGAAATGGGCGTAGCGCACAACTTCAACTCCTCGTTGAAAGGCTACGTGAACTACTTCCGCCGCAACTCGGTCAACGTACTGGACACGACGCAGCTGCTCAACACGCCGCTGTTTGCCGTATTCAACAACGCGCGCGGGCGCGACGAGGGCTTCGAAGGGCGCTTGCAGGGACGCAACGGCTTTGATTCGTGGTTTGCTTCGGGGACATATTCGGTCGCCGAAGCCGCGGGCGTTTCGGGATCGACGTTCCTGTTTCCACCGGACGCTCTCTCGGACAACAGTTTCCAACCCGAAGATCACGATCAAACGTGGGAAGCGAACGGCGCGTACACGCACCGCTTCGGTGACGGACACAAATGGTTCGCGACGCTCCAAGGCGAGTACGGGACGGGCTATCCGGTCGATTTCGAAGCGGGCGTAGACCGTTTGCCCGCGCACCTGACATTCGATCTCGCACTAGGAAAAGAGGCGGGAACCAACGGCGATCGTTCGCTCGGGTTCAGCCTGAATGTCGAAAACCTGCTTAACCACCAGTACATCATCAAGATCGCCAACGGGTTCAACACCACGCAGATCGCTCAGGGACGAAGCGTTCTGCTGCGCCTGACGGCACCGTTCTAGGCGAATTCTAGGACCTCGGGCCGCGAGCGAGAAACGCACGCCTCTAGCATGCATGATCTCTCTCGCGGCCACGTCGTCGTAACCGGCGGCGCGGGTCTCATCGGTAGTGCCTTAGTCTGGGCACTCAATCTGCGCGGAATCGACGACGTCCTCATCGTCGACCGGCTCGATACTTCCGAAAAGTGGAAAAATCTCGTTCCGCTGCGCTATCGCGATTTCATGGATGCGGACGAGTTCGAAGAACGGGTGCTCAACCGCCCGTCGTCGCTTGCGACCGTGCGTTTCGTTTTTCATCTCGGCGCGTGCTCGTCGACGATCGAGACCGACGCCGCATACCTGATGCGCAACAATTACCGGTACACCAAGCACCTCGCGCACTGGGCTACCGAGCATGGCCTGCGTTTTCTCTACGCTTCTTCCGCCGCGACGTACGGCGCGCTGGAGCACGACCTTCGCGACGACGCCGATCTCGACACCTTGCGTCCGCTGAACATGTACGCGTACTCCAAACAGCGGTTCGACGTATATGCACGGGATCGCGGCTTACTCGATCGCATCACCGGCTTGAAATATTTCAACATCTTCGGCCCGAACGAACACCACAAGGGTGAGATGCGCAGCCTGGTCGACAAGGCGTTCTACCAAATCGGCGAGACCGGCAGCATCAAACTTTTCAAAAGTCACCGCAGCGAGTATCGCGACGGCGAGCAGCAGCGCGACTTCCTCTACGTCAAGGACGCGGTCGCGATGACGCTGCACTTGGCCGAGCAATCCGCAACGGGCATCTACAACATCGGCTCGGGAGTCGCACACACCTGGCTCGATTTGGTTCGTCCCATCTTCCGCGCGATGGACGTGCCGGAGCGCATCGAGTTCATCGACATGCCGCCCGCGCTGCGCGATAAATATCAATATCACACGTGCGCGAACGTCGATCGCTTGCGCGCAGCCGGTTACGATCGTCCGGTGACGCCGCTTTCCGATGCCGTAGACGACTACGTTCGCAATTATCTCATCCCCGGCCGGCGGCTCGATCCGCTGGCCCAAACACCGGTAGGAGTGAAGTAACCTCGCAATGAGTCAGCCATCCCGCGCAGAACGCCGCAGAACTTCACGAGGCGGCGCCGCACAGCCGCCCGGCAAGCGCGACCCCATGGTGCCAATATACATCGGGCTTGCCGTCATCATTGCGCTCATTCTCGTCGGTTTCGGGATTTCGAACTGGTTTACGAATCGCGCGCGCCAGCAAGCCGCCGCATTCGACATGAGCACGCCGTCGCCGGCGCCGGGCGCGACGAGCAAACCAATTCAGCTGCAAGACCTCAAGCCGGTCGGGCTTCCAATCGGTTTTCCGAAGCCCGACTTGCAAAAGGGCATCGTTCCCGACACGGCAACGGGCGGACACGGGCAAGACGTCGACGGCATCCCATGCCAAAGCATGGAGGTCGGCGTCGTTCACGTGCACTCGCACCTTGCGATTTTCGAAAACGGAAAGCAAGTGCAAGTGCCTGCGTACATCGGCATAACGCCCACGGGTACCGGCGGGTGTCTGTACTGGCTTCACACGCACGGACCCGACGGCATCATTCACATTGAGGCCGGCGACGTAAGCGCGCCCAACGGCGGACCGTATACGCTGGGCATGTTCTTCGATATCTGGGGACAGCCGCTCACACGCACGCAAGTCGGCCCGTTCAAAGGCGACGTCACGGCGTTTGTGAACGGCGAGACGTACAACGGCGACCTTCGCGCAATCCCGCTGCGCTCGCATCAAATCATTACGCTCGAAGTCGGCACCCCTGTGGTGCCACCGCCGAACTATAAACTGCCGCCGAACGATTAGCGACGCGTGCGCAGCTCGATTTGAAATGCGCGCGGCATAGCGTAATGCGTGCCCTGCAGAGAGTTGTCATGCGTGATCGCGTAGCGGTCGTTGAGCAGATTCGTCACACCGGCTGATAGCGCCACACTGCTGCCGATTGCGAAGCCTTTCGTAACATCGAATGTTAAGTGCGGCGGTACGCCCGAAAGGCCGCTGCCGTATTCGGCATCGGCAGCAAACCAGCCGCCGCGCGCATCATTGACAACCACACCTGCGTTTCCGTCCCACCGTTGATCGTGGTCCGCCGGCACCAGCGGGCCGCCCGGCGCACCGGCTGCGGCGCAGTTTTGCAGCAACTGCGTCTCGCAGTTCGCACTGTTGCGGGCCAAACTGTGCGTTAGCGACATATAGACGCGGCCCGCTCCCGGCAACAGATGCTGGATGTACAAGCTCTGAAGGTCCACCCGCCCCTGCGGAAAGTTGATGTCTTGATGCAGATTCGTCGCGCCGACTTGCGTATCGTCGATCCAATCTGCCGCAACGCGATGTGAAAGGCGCAAACCGATCTCGGTCGATCCGAGCATCACATGCCCGCCCGCCTCGTAGAGCGAATCCCGTTCCGGCCGCAAGTCGAAGACCGCGCCTGGACTATCTGCGGCGGTATAGAGCTTTGCCGCCGTCGCGGGCGACACACTTTCAACGGAGAACGGCTCGAAGAGACGTCCGTAATACGCGTATACGCTCGCGTGCGCGCCGAGATTTCGTGTCAGCTTCACGCGCGGACTCCATTGGCTGAACCCGTCGTTGAAGTCCGTGGAGAACACCTGAAACGCATCCATGCGAAAACCGTAATCCAACTGATACAGCGAACCCATCTTCCAAGAGTCTTGCGCGTACGCTTCTAGCTCGTGCCCGACGTTCGGCGAAGTATCGATCGCCGTAAACGTGCCGCCGCTTGGATCGAGCGCATTGCCGGACTGCAGCGTGATGGCGTAGTTTTTGTCGACAACCGTGCTGCCGTAAAGTATTCCACCACGCACGTCGTGCCGCTGTGATTTGAGAGCGTAATCAGTGGCGAACCGGTAATCGCGTGAGATGCGATCGGCGTACACCGAGAAAAAACCGCAGTCGGAGAAGTCGGTACAGCTGCTCCCCGCAGCGGGCGCTAGATCGTTTGCCAAGTCGTTCGTATCCAACACGTGCGAGACTTTCAGCGAAGGGCCGAACGAGATCGAACCATGCGCACCGACGGCGTGCCGGTACTGCAGCGACACGAACGTGCTGTTCTGCATTTCGTTGTCGTCGGTCTCCGCAGGAACGCCGTTTGAAAGATCGGGCGGAATTTGAAATGTCTGGAGCGAGTGAATGACGTCCAGATTGAGCGAATCCGTCCCGTGCACCGGCGCGTTGAAGCGTAAGAATTGATTCGCATCGCTTCCGCGATTGTGCGGCGCGTCCGGAACCGCGGGCTCGAGCCCGCGTCCGGTTTGCGAGATCTGGCTCGTAAAGCTCAGCGCCGCGCCGTCCTCGAAGCCTACATGATAGCCGAACGTCCCACTTGACTGTCCGAAGGAGCCTGCATTTACGTCCGCGCTTACAGCCGGTCCGCCGGCATACGCGCGCGCGCCGATATTGAGCACTGCAGCAAACCGATCGCCGTATTGCGCGGGATACGCTCCTTCGAGTGCGTCCATGAATCCGATGTCCGATGGATCGATCGCGTTTCCCATGACGGTGTTCAGGTTCGACGGCAATTGCACGCCGTCAAGATAATAGTTCAGACCGTTGTGATCACCGTTAATATGAATTTGGCCGTTGGAGCCGCGAGCCGCGGACGGTAGCTGCAACAAAATACCCGGCAAACCGGTTGCGCCCGGCATTCGCGAAAGCATTGCGGCGCCGAGCGTTACGTCGGTGCCCGAACGCGCCGCGGCCGGTGTACGTGATGCCGTGACGCTACCAATCGTTTTGTATTCAACCAATGGGATACTGATGTCGAGGCCGCCGATGCCCAGCTCGATCGAGCGTTTCGCATCAAGCGTGCCTTTCACAACCTCGAGTATGTACGTGCCGACCGTAAGCGTTTCGAAAGCAAAACGCCCCGCGCTGTCGGTAGCCGTCGTAAGCGTGATGTTTTGGCCCGTGACGCGAACGAGCGCGCCGGAAACCGCTTTGCCGTCGATGCCGGAAACGAATCCGCTGAGTGCCGCCGAGGCCTGTGCATGCGCGCTCGTACGTGCCGAAAGCATGCACAGCAGCGCCAACGCCCCAACCGCGGCGTAGCGTAAAAACCGCATTGAAAAAATTCCTTACTACAAACGAAAAATCTGAAAAACTTCGTTCAGTAAGGAAAGCGGCGGAGGACGATTCGCATTGACAACGGGATATGCTGCAAACGATGCCGGTACGAATTCGAGAAAATATCGAGCGACCCGGCGTGAACGAGGCCTCGTTTTGACCCGATCGAGATATTCGCACAGCGCAATAACGACGCGCACGATGCGGGCGCGCAGACGATTTAACAGAAATGCGCCCGCGATCGATGCAAACAATGCGGCCGCAATTCCAACAGCCGCGTCACCGCCGCAGAGCGGACAGCCCTCACCGAACTGCGTCACTACGAAAAAACCGAACTGGAGCGCCGCCGAAAATGCGAAGAACAACGGTCCGCGCCCATTCCAAGGGAGCGCGTGCGCTAGCAAAGACATGCGGCGCCGGCGCTCGCATGAGCCTCTGAAAAAGCCGCCCGCAAACAGGAACACGGCGAAGGCCGCGATCGCGAAAACCGCAAGATACGCGTGCAGCGGCGAGAAAGCCACATCATCGGCATCCCGGCCCAATGCCGCAAACTCCGACCCTAAGTGCACGAGGATGCCGAAGGGGACGGACATGGCGAGGTAGAGCAGGAGCGCAGATCGGCGACTCACGATTTGCGAATGATTCTCAATTTACCGGCCAACTCCTGCCGTTCCCCTTCACGAAGCCAAAGCTTTGCGAATCGCCGAGTCGAGCTCCCCGTACGACGTCTCGCCGCTGGTGATGTACGCAACGGTTTTGTCGCGGCCGATCACCACAAGCGTCGGAAATCCGCCCTGCAAATATTTATGCGCGACGTCAAGCGAACCGTCGTACGCCAGCGGATACTGCGCGTGCAGTTTTTTGGCAAAGTTCAGCACGTCTTGTTCGCTCGAGGGCGACTGTCCGTCCATTCCCGTCGTGCTCCCCGAAACGCCGACGAACTGCACGCGATCCTTATACTGATTGTAGAGCTGATCGATGACCGCGGTTTCGCGCTGGCAGTGCGGACACCACGTCGCGAAAACTTCCAAAAACACGGGTTTGGACGCTTTGGCAAGGTCGAAGTAGCCCCGATCGGTCGCTGCAGCAAATTCGGGCGCTCGTTGACCGACTTGCGCCGTGCCGATGACGGGCGCTTGCGTCGCACTGCGGTTCACGCGGCCGCTGTTCGCATAGCGAATCGCAAGAATAATGCCGGCGATGACAACGAGAACGGTGAGCCAAATCAACATGCGACGTACGTTCATGCATTCCTCAAACGGCGGTCGAGCGCGAACAACCCGGGAGCGCGCCAAGATACGAAAAGGCACACTGCGGCAAGTCCAAGGTCCGCAATAACGTGCGGCCAATCGGCCTTGGCCTGGTCTTGCGGACCGAGGCAGCCGCATGAAGCGGGGATGTGACGCACAACTGCAGAGGCGATCGCTGCGGAGTAAATGACCAGTTGAACGGCCGCCACAATTGCGGCGCTACGCGTAAAGAGGCCGGCGACCAAATACAGTCCTAGGCCCATCTCGAAGAACGGCAGCAGCACCGCGGCCGGCGCGACAATCGATTCGGGCAAAATGCGAAAGCTTGCGATGGCTGCGGCCAAATCGTTGAAGTGCCCCACTTTCGAGGCCCCCGCAAACACAAATAAAGCGCCCAATAAGACGCGAACCGCAAAAGTCACCGCCGCAGCCAAGGTTACGGGCATATGATAAATCCGATGCGCCGCTTTCTTCCTCTCGGCCTGCTCGCGATCGCGATGACGGCATGCGCCGCGGCCAAACCGCTGCACGGAACGGTTTTCGCGCCGCCGCAGGCGGCTAAGCGTTTTCCTCTCACGGATCAAAGCGGCGCCTTGTATATGCTTGCGCAGGCACGACCGCAAGTTACCGCACTGTATTTCGGTTTCACGCACTGCAAAGACGTTTGCCCGCAAACGCTCGCAAAACTCGCGCGAGCGCGCGCCGCTGCCGGCTTAACACCGCAGCAGCTGCAGCTCGTCATGGTAAGCGTGGACCCGCGCAGGGACACTCGTGCGGCGCTGCGCGGGTTTTTTGCAAAACTCGGCGTGCAAGCGCTCGGACTTAGCGGGTCGCCGGCATCTCTACGCCCCGTCTACCGCGCTTACGGCGTCGCCGTCGAACCAAACGCGCGCGACATCGGCCATTCGGATTACATCTATATGCTCGATCGCCAAGGACGGCTTCGCGAGCTGCTTGCTCCCGCAACGGCGATCGACGACATTGCGGCCGACATGAAAACGCTTGTAGAGTAGAAAGCGGTCATGCGTTTTGCCCGATACGTCTTCGTGCCGCTCGTTCTGCTGTGCTTGGCGGCGCTTCCCGCGTTTGCTGCAGACCCGATCGTGCCGATTCACGGCGTCGCCGTCGGCGCAGGGCCGAGCGGCACGCTTGTGGTTCGCATGGACGCGGTTACCGGTATGGTGCCGGCGCAAACGCGCGCGTTCTCCGTATCGCCGCGTTTGAACGTTCCGCCCGGTACCGGCATCGACGCATTCTTAGATCGCTCGAGCTCGCCGTGGCGTTTGTACGATGCGAGCGTGGCCGCGAAGTTCGTCCCGGGATTGCCGGAGACGGGCAAGGTGTTCCCAATCGATTACGGTTCGCCGTTGCCCCACACAAGGCTGGTCGATCAAACCGGCCGCCTTGTCGATCTCGCATCCGATTTCCGCGGCAAAACGGTGCTGGTCAGTTTTATCTTTACGCGCTGCCCGGATAAAGACGAATGCCCGCTGGTGAGCGCAAAGTTCGGGACACTGCAGCGGCGGCTCGACCCGGCGCGTTTTCACCTGGTGGAGATAACGCTCGATCCGGTCTACGACTCACCGCGCGTCGTAGCGCAGTACGCCGCACAGTTCGGCGCAAACCCGCAGGCGTGGTCGATCCTGACCGGGCAGCAGCATGATGTGCAGCATCTGCTCGATCGGTTCGGCATCTCGTCGCTTCAAAGCGAATCCAAACTGATCCACAACGACAAGATTTTCGTGACCGCGCCCGATGGCAAAATTGCCGATATCGTGCAAGGCACGGCATTCGATGCCGACGCGCTTGCCGCCCAGGCCCGTCACTTGGCCGGCATGACCTCGAATCCGTTCGGTCGCATCAAACTGGCGATCGTCGCGGGCGCAGTCGCGTTATGCGGCGGCAGTCAATTTGCCGGCGTCGTCTTGCTCGAAACCGTGACGTTTTTGATTATCGCGGTCGTATGCTTCTTTACGCTCGGATGGGTCGCGCGAAAAATTTGGCGACGCGCCTAAGGGCGAAATGCACGCCGCGCCGTGCAACGATCAGGGACGCGAGCATGGCGCATACCGCAAGAATCAACAGCGCGACATTCGCCGCGATCAGCATCAGCACGAGCCGAACATCTGGATCGGCCTGCAGGGCCACGCTCCAGCTGTACTGCTGCAACGGCACCCCTCCGAACACGAGCGCCAGATCGGCTAACGCCAGGCCGGCGCAAAAGTAGCGCGTGCGAATCCGCTTCATGGCGCTGCCGCGATGCGGGTAAGCGCATAGGCGATTGCAGCTGCGCTCTCATCCGGAGTGCCGAGCGTGAGCCGGTAACATTTCACATGGCGAAGCGTAACGATGGCGCGCGCAACGCGATCGACCATATCGCCGCGCGTGTCGAACCAGCGCGACACCGCCGGTAACGCTGCAGCCGTATCGATGGCTTCGAGCGCCGCGCAGTGACCGGTGCCGGTCAGCACAAAAAGCGCGCGAAGGGCGCGCGGCGTCGCAATCGCTTTTTCTCCGAAACATGTTTTGAGCGAGAGCTGCGGAATGACGCGCGAGCTTTCCGGAGAGCGGTCGCGTTCGTTGTCCGAAATCAGCAAGCGCGCACCGCCCGCGCGGACGGAACTGCGCCGCAAAAACGGGTGAACCACGTTCTCGCAGATCAGCGTGCGCTCGTCGGAATACACGCGCATGCCGCGCCGCGCGCACGCGAGCAGCGTCGCGGTCTTTCCGGCGGCCGAATTTCCGGCAATGGCCGCGGCCACACCGCTGTATTCGATCGCAGCGGCCTGCATCGCCGCCAAACGTTCGTCGTAACGCAGCAGCGCAGCTATCGCAACGGTATCGAGCAAGAACACGATCGCGTCGGGCGGGAGAGGGCCTTGAGACCAGCGCCACGACGGCGCATGCGAGCACCAAAACGCGTACCCGCCGCGCACCGTTGCAACGTAATAACGAAAGTCCGGCTCGTGCGTGGGCGCGTGATCGCCGTAGCGCAACCCGAAAAGATGCGCAACGTCCGGCATATCCGTGCACAGTTCCATCACCACGCCCGCCATCTCGCAATGCGCCGTGTAAACGCAGTGGCGTTCCAGCGCGCTGTTGCCGTCGCTCGAGCGCGTAAGTTGCTCGGCGCGGATCACGCGCATACGCGTAGCTCGTTCAAAAAGGCGATGGCCGAGGTGCGCGGTTCTCCAAGCGTGAGTTCGTATTGCGCCACGTGACGCATCGCCCGCCGCAGACCGGCAAGTTCGGCGAGTTGAGCGGGACGGGCATACGCGCGTTGCATAATCGCCGGCATCGCTTGCGCGATCTCGATGCGCCGCAAAGCAAAACCGCACGCGCGCTCGCGAATAATGCAAACGGCGCCAAGCGGATACGCTCGTTCGCAGGGCGCTATCCCGCACAATTCGTCAGACTGCAGCGCGTACCAAAAACGCCCGCGATCCGTTTCGAGCACGTGAGCCGCACCGGAAACGCGATCCCGCATCTCGCCGGACGGCAAGAATTCGAGCGCGGGCTCCCGCAGCGCGGGTCTGCGGGCGAGGGCGCTAATGCTGCTCGATGATACGTCCAGCACCGCCGTCTCGTCCCCAAGAAAACGCGCGCCTTGCCAAGCCAAATGCAGCGCAAAGATCGTCTTTCCGATCGTCGTGGGACCCAAGATCAGCACAGCCGCGCCGCCGACCTCAACAAGCGCGCCATAAAAGCCTAAGCCCAACGGATGGGCAACGGCAAACCGCGCGAAGAGTTCTTTGCTTGCATAGTACGCGGAAAGCAGCGGTACCGACGCGCCCGGGTCGCCGACTGCGAGCGCTCGGCGATCGAAACGAACGTGCAGTCTCCCATCGCTCAGCCGCCGGACCGACGCCGTGTGATGGGCGGCGCGAACGTTTTGAACGCGCGCGTCGGCGTATGTTGTCTGCAGAATGTGCGCGACCGCGTCGTCGTCGGCATCGACGGCTAACGTCCGGCCGGCCAGCCCGTACGTGGCGGCCAAGCGCATGCGCTCCTCCTCACCGCTATTTGGACATTTATCGTAGCCAGCGAGAGCAGCGGCGCGCGACGGCATACCAGTCCTGCACGCGGGACGGTCGGGCTAGGGACCGGCGGGTATTACGTCCCGCAAGGGGTAAAACCACGCACCTTAATGGGAGTCCCGCGGAAGCCGATCGAGCCGCCGACGCCGGAGCAAGCCGCCTTTTTGGAACAGGCGATCGAGCAATATGGCAAGGCGACCTATAATTTTGCGTACCGTCTTACGCACAACGAGGCGGACGCCCGCGACCTCACCCAGGAAGCGTTCATACGCGTCTACCGGGCTTGGCGAAGCTTCCAACCAGGCACTTCGTTCCTTTCGTGGATCTATCGCATCGTAACAAATCTGTACCGGGACGAACTTCGGCGCAAGAAAGGACGTTACCAAGAGGAGATCCCTGAAGACAATGCCCCGGCATCGGCCGGAGGCGAAAGGCCGTTGGCTACATCGCCGATTGAAGATTACGTCGAAAGTCAGCTGAGCGAACCACTCGCGCGATCGCTGCAGCAACTATCGCCGGAGCAACGCCAAGTAATTATGCTGGCGGACATTGAGGAGTACAGTTATCAGGAGATTGCCGAGATCATGGGGTGTTCGATCGGCACCGTACGATCCCGGCTCCACCGCGCGCGAGCGTTGCTACGCCGTTTAGTACAGAGACAACAACAATCATGATGCAGCATCTACAGACCGAAACACTCGTCGACTACATGCACGGATCGCTCACGCCGCAAGAAGACGCGGCCGTGTACGCACACCTCGAGGCATGTGAAACTTGCCGCAAAGAGTTCGAGGCGGAAGCCGCGCTGACCGAAGCGCTGCGTTCGTACGCCGCGCGCGAGGAACGCGAAATGCCCGCGACGCTCAAGGCGGAAATTTGGAGCCGCATACGCTCCGCGGACCCTTCCCCGTGGTCGCGCCTGCGCGGCTGGCTGCGGCCGGCGGTCGCGGTTCCGGTTGCCGCAGCAATCGCAATTGCGGCGTACTTCGGTACCGCGTATTTGGGACCCCAGGGCGCACCGTCGATCGAAGCGGCGTACTACCTGCAAGACCACGCGGCGCTCAACAGCACCGTGCCTTTTAGCGATCGCAGTTCGATCAGCCCGATAAATCTGGACAACACCAACAGCGTCGACACGACGCAGCAGACTGCAGTACGCGTAGAAACGGCAACGTATACGGCAGATGCCAATCCGTAAGATTCTGCGCGCCGCTGCGCTCGTTCTGAGCACGGTTTTGGCATGCGCGGGGGCTTCTTCGCGCGCTGACGCACAAGACGCCACGCAGCTGCTGCGCGATGCCGTGAACGCCTACGAAAAATATTCGTACACGGGCCAGGTGCAGAGCATCGATTTCGGCAACAATCGCGCCGTCGCGGTGCTGTTTCGCATCGAACATCGCGCGCCGGATTTGACGCGGCGCTGGTATCTCGCCCCGGAATCGCTCTACGGCGAGACGATTATCAGCAGCGGCGACACCAGTTATGACGTCGATTCGGGGCACAAGCGGATCGTCGTCATCAAAGATGACGCGATCGACGATCAAGTAGCCGAAGACGACAACTTCGGCTTGCTGCTGCACAACTATCGCGCGGTGATGGGGGCCGACGACAATGTCGCGGGGCGGCGCGCGTATTCGGTGCTGCTGGTGAACAAGTACAACGGCGCAACGGTCATGCGCATTTCGATCGATGCGCAAACCAAACTGGTGCTTGCGAAAGATCGCTACGCCACGAGCGGATCCGTTTCACACCAGACGCATTTCGAGAACATCCGGTACGTGAGTTCCCTTCCGCGCGACCTGTTTTTGGTGCCGGCAACCGGATTCACACGCGTCAACGGCCCAAGCCACGGGAGCCCTTCGGCCGATCTTCAAGCGGTGGTTCGCACGGCCGGCTTCCAAGCTCTCGGACCAAAGTATCTGCCGGAAGGCTTCTTACCGATTGCCGGCGATGTCAGCGAGATTAAAAACGTCCGCACGCTCCATCTGCTCTACTCCGATGGTTTGCGTACCATATCGCTCTTTGAAAACGCGCGGGGCTCAGCGGTCGACATGAGCCGGTACACCGTGCATCAAACGAACGTTCGCTCGCGAAATGCGCAGTATGTCGAGGAGGGGCCCACGACGCTGCTTGCATGGGCGCAGGGCAATCTCCACTTTGCGCTGGTGGGCGAGCTGTCGCGCGACGAGATGGTGCGAATCGCCTCCTCGGTGGCGCCCTAGACGCTGGGTATATAAATACGGCATCTGTTGCCGGGGCCGGGCCGAGTTCGCTCGCCGCTCACGGCAGCAGAGGCTCCAGTTATTCCCGCAGCATCTCTTCGATGTTCGAGAGTATGATTTGCTGTGGCCGCGGCATGGCCCGAGCATCGGCCCGGCGCTCCGCCCGAGCAGAGGCGCGATGCGCGTCGAGAATCGCGCCGACGGACTGCGCGAGGGCCCAGGTATCGTAGCCGCCCTCCAGCACGTACGCGACGCGGCCCCCGCAGTAGGTCTGCGCAACCTCGTTAATGACGCCGGCCAGCTGCGCGGCCGCGGTGACGTCGACGCCCAAGTCGCCGACCGGATCGCCTGCAACGTAGTCGAAGCCCGCGCTTACGATAAGCAGATCCGGCCGAACCCGATCGGCCACCACCGGCAACAGGCGTTCCCACGCCGCCACAAAGGCCTCCGTGCCGAAACCGTGTGCCGGCAGCGGCAGATTCACGATGGCGTCGCCATGCGGAAGGGCGTAGTTTTCACCGGGGCCGCCGGTGCCGGGATACGCCGGATACCCGTGCGTCGATACGTACGAAAGTCCGTTACCGCTAACCGCCTGAGTGCCGTTTCCGTGGTGATAGTCGAAATCGACGATCAGCACGCGCGCGCCGTTCTCCGCTTGCGCCGCGCGAGCTGCGATTGCCGCATTGTTGAAAACGCAGAATCCCATCCCGCGCGTCGATTCGGCGTGATGCCCGGGCGGGCGAACGACCGCAAAGGTTGCCGTATCGTTGTGCATTGCCGTCTGCGCGGCAACGATCGCTCCGCCCGCTGCTCTGCGCGCGACCGCGAGCGAGCGTTCATCGACGACGGTGTCGCCCGTGGAGAGATATCCGGCATGCCCGTGCAGTCGCGCGACTTCCTTTTGAACCAGGTTGACGTATCCGGCGCTGTGAACGCATTCGATCTCTTCATCAGTCGCATCGCGCGGCGTTACGGCGTCGTCCAGCGCTCCACGCTCGCGCAGAAATGATGCAACGGCTTGCACGCGATCGGGCGATTCCGGGTGCGGAATGCCTTTGAGATGCTCGGTGTAGATATCGTCGTAGACGATCAGCATGGTTTGAAAAAGGCGCGTCTGTTGGACGCGCCTTTTTGTCTTTAGCTCTTTTTCGCGCTCTTTGACGAGGTCTTCGAGAGCATCGCTATCTGGGCTTGAATCTGCTTGTACGTCTTGGTACCCGGCTTCATCAACTTCAGCAACCGTTTGTAGGCATCCACGGCCTTTGGTTTCTGATTGGTGTGCGCGTACGAATCGCCGGCCATATACAGCAGCTGCGGATTGTGGTCCATGAACGGACGCACGTTCGCATTCAGAATGTCGAAGATCTGCGAGGCTTCTTTGAAGTTCTTCAGGCTATAGTCCGAGCCGGCGATGCATCCCAGCGTATCGGGATTGCGGCTCATCTCAAAGGAACGGCCGCACGCATCGCGTGCTTTCGTATAATCGTGCACGCCGACGTACGCTTGGCCGAGCAGCGCGAACGTTTGCGCGCTCGGCGCCACGTCGCTGAGTTGCTTCAAGTACGAGATCGCGTCGGACGTACGGCCCTGACCCTGCTTCAGCTTCGCCATGTCGTAGAGCGCATTGACGTCGGTCCGATCGCTCTTGAGCGCAGCGAGAAACTGCTGCTCCGCACGGCGCTGATCGTTTTGCGACAGATAGTATTCGCCGTACGCCGTGTGAATCGACGAGATGGCCGGATACTGCTTGATCGCGTTATCGAACGTCGCTTGCGCTTGCGCTTGCTGACGTGCACCGGCGTACATCAGCGCTTTGCGGACGAGCACGGAAGCTTTCAACGAATCGCTGTCGGCCGCGGCGACGGCGTCGTCGTACGCTGCAGCTGATTTCGCGACGTCGTTTTGCTTGGCATACAGATCGGCGCGGAACACCAGCACTTGGACGTTCTTCGGGTCGACCGCAATGGCGCGGTCGACAACGGTAAGCGCGTTCGGAATCGTATTTTGCGCGACCCACGTTTGCGCTTCTTGCATCAGCGGACTGACGTCTTTGGGATTTAGCGAGTACGCTTTCTCGTATTGCGCGCGCGACTGATCCCACTTCTGTTCGGCTGCCAGCACGCCGGCGAGCGTTTCGTACGCTTTCGGATCGTCCTTATTGAACGTCACCGCCCGGTTCGCAATGCGATCCGCGTCTTGTATGCGGTTGATTCTGACGTAAAGGTCCGCCAGCGTCGCGAGCACCGCAAGATTCGTCGGCTCGAGGTTGGAGGCGTTCTCCAGATCGCTCACCGCAGCGGCCGCGTTGCCGAGCGAAGCTTGCGCACTGCCGTCCAAGTAATAAACTTGCGCCGTTTTTGTTCCGAGCTGCAGCAAACGCTGCGTGAGCGGAACTGCCGCTTCGGGATGGTTGATTCCGAGGTATTGGCCGGCGAGCTCGATCATCGCTTGGCGATCGTTCGGATTGTCTTTGAGCTTTTGCACGAGGCGCGGAATCGCAATGTTCGGCGGCTCCGGCGTTGCCGTAGGCAGCGGAGCGGCTGAAGCCGTCGGCGACGGCGTCGGTTTCGCGGCGCCGGCAACACCGGTCGCAAGGGCGATCGCCGAGCAGAACGCGACTACGAAAAACGCGGGCAACAGGATACGTTTCAAGATTATTGTTCCTTTAGGGGGTGCCCCTTCGCCCTTCGACGAGCTCAGGACTGTGGAGGGGCGAGCAGCCATCGATGGCGGAGCGCCTGTTAAACGATTGGGGACCCCGAAATGTTTTAAGATTTTGGGGATCACGCGTGGGATTTGGCCCCTTCGACCATTTGCGTCAGTTCGGGCACGATTTGGAAAAGATCGCCCACCACGAGCAAATCTGCGAACTCGCCGATCGGCACGGAAGCGTCGCGGTTGATCGCGACGATGGTACCGGCCGATTGCATACCTACTTTGTGCTGAATCGCGCCGGAAATGCCGACGGCGATGTAGAGCGGCGGGCTGACGACTTTGCCCGTCTGACCGATTTGCAAGCTGTAGGGTACCCACCCTGCATCTGCGGCCGCCCGCGAGGCGCCGACCGCGCCGCCCAGGGCATCGGCCAGCGGCTTGAGGAGCGTCGTGAACGGGTCAGGCCCGCCCAGACCGCGGCCGCCGCTGATAACGACGGGTGCTTCCTCCAGGCCCATCTCGCCCGAAGCTTCTTCCACTTCGCTTTCGATGACCATGGCGTACGACTTGCCGGCGGGTTTTTCCAACTGAACGACTTTCGCCGATCCGCCGCCGGATTGCGCGTCGAAGGCATTCGGGCGAACGGTTGCTATTCCGAACTCGCCGTCTTTAAAGCCGCTCGCGACCACCGCCGAACCCTGAAGCTTAGGCCCGACCGCGACCGCTTTTCCACCGTCCAACCGAAACTCCGTAACGTCCGAATTCAGACCGGCGCCCAGACGCGCCGCCATGCGCCCGGCAATGTCGCGGCCTTGCATCGTGTTCGGCACGAGGATCAGCGATGGGCCCGTGCTCTTCGCGACCGCTTCCAAATAATCGACGATCGGGTCCAGCAAATATTTGTCGACGTCGGCGTCTTCACTGACGTGAATAACGTCGACCGGATAATTCTTCAGCTGTTCTGCGAGCGCCGCGCTGCCCGCACCGAGCACGACGGCGTGCGCTTTTCCGCCCAGTTCGTCGGCAATTTTTCGCGCTTCGGTCGCCAGTTCGAAGGTAACTTTGCGCGTCAGGCCGCCGCGATGTTCTACATAAACGATGACGTGCTGCATTTAGATGAGTTTCTTCTCTCGCAGGAAATCAAAAATGGCTTTGGCACCGCTCGCGCCGTCGGCGGCTTCGACGATGCGCGCCTTTTCGCGCGGCTTGGGCGCGGAAACGTCGATCACTTCGGTCTTCGCGCCGTCGGTTCCAACCGCGCGATCGAGACCGAGATCGGCGAGCGACATCGCGGCGATCGTCTTTTTTTTCGCGCCCATGATGCCTTTGAGCGAGGCATAGCGCGGTTCTCCGACGGCCATCGTGACGGTGATGAGCGCGGGAAGCGGTCCGGTTACAACTTGATAACCGCTATCCGTTTCGCGTTGCGCACGAATCTTGCCGTCCCCGGCTTCTTCGATCTTGCGCACGTTCGTGAGGCCCGGAACGCCCAAATATTCCGCGACCGCTGCCGGGACGCCGCCGGAATTACCGTCGTCCGCCAGTCCGCCCGCAATGATGAGATCGAACCCGGTCTTTTTGAGCGCTTGCGCCATCGCATACGATGTCGCCCAAACGTCGCTTCCTTCGAGCGCGGCATCGGTGAGCATCACCGCGTCGTCCGCACCCATGGCCAGCGCTTTGCGCACCGTTTCCTTTGCACTTTCGGGCGCCATGGTGAAAATCGTGACGGTGGTATCGCCGCCGAGCTTTTCCTTTAGTTGAAGGGCCGCTTCGATAGCGTATTCGTCGAAGGGATTGAGCACCGTTTCAAGGCCGGTGCGCACCAGACGTTTGGTCTGCGGATCGATGCGCTTTTGCGCGTTGGTATCCGGGACCAACTTTACGGTCACCACGATCTTCACGTGGGGTTCAGGCCTCCAAAATTAAATAAATGGCGCCCCGCAAATGCAGCGCATTCCAGGGCGCGGGACAACCCGGCTTGATTGTGTCACCTTGGGGGCCTTCCCTGCCGGGAGCGCAGCCTACAGATGCTCGTCCTCGCCGGCGTGATGCGCGCTGACCTGATCCTCCCGGTTCGGATCCATGTCGGTATCGCCGTAGATCGCCTGCGCGCGTTCGCGCGGCGGGCCCGGTTCGACTTCACGCACGACGTCGGGGCCGGAGCGGCGTTCCAGTTCGGTATCTTCTGCCGGTTCGGGAGATTCGGTTCGATCTTCGATCTCGCGTTCCACGAGATCTTCATCGCTGTATCGCTGACGATCCATTACGGATTCTCCTTAGCTTTTTTCGATCCGAACTGTGCCCTCATGAAATCATCCGCTTCTTGCGAATCGACGCCGGGATCGTACTGCAGCGAATCCTCGACGTCTTCGCGAACCGCACCACGCGGCTTACTCTCGTTCTCGGTGAACGCGTCCTGAAAAAGCTCGCCCGAGCGGTCGGGAACGTGTTTATCCCTCATGCCTTCATCCCTCATGCGGCGCTTGTACCCGCATGGCAGCAACGCGTTCGGTCTGCGGCGAAGAGCGCGGGCGATGAAACGCGCAATTTTACTCTGTGCGGTGGTCGCCGCGTGCTGGTGGCAAACTGCCACTTGCTCGGCTGCTTCCCTCGCAACGGAAAATTCTCCGATGACTCTACTGCTCGACGCAAGCGACGCGCCGCGCGGCATCATGCACTCGCACATGACTATACCGGTAAGCGCCGGCGTGTTCACGCTGGTTTACCCCAAGTGGATCCCCGGCGAACACGGTCCGACCGGACCGCTCAACGACATGTCCGAATTGCGGGTGACCGCGAACGGTCGCGATCTCACGTGGCGGCGAGATACGGTCGACATGTACGCATTTCACGTGAACGTCCCGCAGGGCGTCTCGCGCATCGACGTCGATCTGACCGTGCTGCTGAACGCGCCCGGCGACTCGATGTCGACGAAAAATTTGGCGATCGTCAATTGGAACCGCGATCTGCTGTATCAAAACGACATCGATTCCCACACCTACTACGTGAGACCGAGCATCGTGCTGCCGCGCGGCTGGGGATTCGCGACCGCACTTCCGCACCCGCAGCAGAGCGGCGAGCGCATCGATTTCGACACCGTTGCGCTCAATATGCTCGTCGATTCGCCGCTCGACATGGGACGTTACTATAAGCACATCCTGCTTTGGCGAAACGGCAGTGCGGAACATTGGCTCGATTCGTTCGCGGATCGCCCTCAGGATTTGGATTTTTCCGCACAAGAAGTAGCCGCATATAAGCGCATGATGCCGCAGGCGCTTGCGCTGTACGGATCGCGTCATTGGAACGAGTATCATTCGCTGCTCACGCTGAGCGACGCGATCGGATTCGAAGGTATCGAACACCATCAAAGCAGCGACGACCGCGCAAGCTCCGATTTCATGACGAATCCCAAGGAGCAGTTGGCCGGCGGAGATCTCATCACGCACGAATTCTCGCATTCGTGGAACGGCAAGTATCGCCGCCCCGCGGATCTCACGACGCCCAATTTTCAAGTCCCGCAGCAGACGGATTTGCTGTGGGTGTACGAAGGGATGAACCAATACCTGGGCGATTTGCTTTCGTTCCGAACCGGAATTCGTAATCCAAAAATGTTTCCGGAATACGTTGCGGCGACGTACGCTGCGCTGGACGCCGAACCGGGCCGCATGACGACTCCGCTTATCGATTTGACCACCGGAGCGCCGTATTTTTACGAAGCGCGCGGCGACTATTCGTCGTTGCGGCGCACGTCCGGTGACTTTTACAGCGAGGGCGGACTGATTTGGCTGGCAGCCGACGTCGTCATTCGCGAACAAACCGGCGGCAAACGATCGTTGGATGATTTCGAGCATCTGTACACGGCGCCGGCGCTTACCGGACCTATCGTAAAGACGTATTCGCGCGACGAGGTTGAGGCATTACTCGCGCAAGTTGCGCCGTACGACTGGCACGGCTTTTTTCAGCAGTACGTTTACAGCGTTGCACCGCATCCGCCGTATGCGGACATCGAACGTGCCGGATGGCGTTTGATTTATAATGACAAACCGAACGTTTTCACGGCGGCCGAAAACGCAACGGACAATCGCGCCGACTATTGGTACTCCATCGGCCTGCGCATGAGCAAGGACGGCGAGGTGCGCGACGTGCGCAAAGCGTCGGCCGCGTGGAATGCGGGCCTTGCTGCGGGCGATAAGGTGATCGCGGTTAACGATCAGAAGTTCGACCCCGACGCGCTCGACTACGCGATTCAAAACGCGCGTCATACTGCGACGCCGATCCGCCTTCTCGCTTCGCGCAACGGCTGGTATTCAACCTATGCGGTGACCTATCACGGTGGCTTGCGGTATCCGCATCTGGTCCGCATTGCCGGGCGGCCGGACTTGCTTTCCCGGATTGTGGCCGCGCAGTAGCGGGAATAATTTGAGCTCGGATTAGGGACGGACCGAGCGAATGGCAGTCTTTCAGGAGCGACGTAGGAACCAGCGAAGCGGCACCCCCGCTTCGTTCGGTTCCATTGATTCCGACGCATCCGCTTTGGATCGTGCAATCGCCGCCGATGTACTCTTGCGCCACCTGTTCGTACCGCCCGCGCAACGCATCGACGATATTGAATACGCCGCGATTTACCGCTTTGCCGAGAAACACAGCGGCGGGGACGTCATCGACGTCTACCGCTGCTGTGACGGGAAGATCTGCTTATCGCTCACCGATATTTCCGGTAAAGGTGTCAGCGCGGCATTACATGCCGGTTTGGTAAAGTACGGCGTTCGCGCCTTTGCATCCGAAAAGCATAGCCCGAAGGCGGTTTTGCGCGCGCTCAACCGCTTTTATCTGGAGAACGACACGTTCGAAGGCACCGATTCGTTCGCGAGCGTGTTCTTCGCGCAATTTGACCCGAATCGGTGCAGCCTGACGTACGCAGCCGCCGGTCACGAAGGTTTGATTTTGTCGTGCGGTAAGAACGACGTCCGAGTGCTCCCGCCGACGGGACCGCTTATCGGTGTCTTCGAGGACGCTCCCCGCGTTTTCGGAGAGGAAACGATTCGCGTGGGACGCGACGCCGTTTTACTTGCGGTGTCGGACGGCGTGACGGAAGCGCGGACGAAAGAGGCGCTTTACGGCATGGACCCGCTGCTCGAACTGCTAGCGCGGTACCGGGATCGTTCGATGCAAGATTTATGCTGCGCCGTGGCACGCGACGCCGTCGCGTTTGCTCACGAGCGAGTCATCGACGATATGGCCGTCCTCGCTGTGCGCTTCGGGTAAAGAACTACGCCTGCAGCTTGAGGTCGGCGTTGTCGAAGATCTCGGCGTGTTCCTTGCACCAATCAATTTCGACGGTGCCGCCTTCCATCGTGCGGGCTCTGCAGCCGCAGTTCCAATACGAATCGTAAAAGCGCATTCGGTCTATGCGAACGAACGGCTTACCTAAGATTAGCCTGGACGAATGCCGAGTTATCAGCATAATGCTGGCCCCTCCCCCAAGGGACTTGATTATACGCCTTTGCTTGCTTGCAAGGGTGATGCAAACGGACTACTCCTAGCCCGCCGCGTTCGTTCCAGTGGACTAACGACCGCCCGCTCGATAACCCGATTGCAAACGACCTTCGTAAAGAACGCATCCGCTACGGCCAGGCCTCGCCGGCCGGTAAGCCGCCTCACGGCCCCGCGCGCTCTTCCGAGCGCCTTTAGCCGGTGAGCGTCGCGGAAGCGGCGATGCCCGTCGAACTCCTCGTCGGTGAGCGCGAGCGCATGTTTTTGCGCGAATCGCTGCACGCTCGCATCGAGCCACGCGTCGCTGAAGCGCAGAAAAAAATACGGTAAATCGGAGATGCCGCACGGCGGGGGAGCGAGGTGCGCAACGACTGCGGCGGGTTCGATGTAGATGCTTCCGCCGGCCTGCGCGACGTCCAAGCAGAAGTCGACGTGATCGAGCACCGAGAGTAACCCTTCATCGAGCGGACCCAATCGATCGAAAACGTCCATGCGCACCAGCATGCAATGAAATTCCATCAAGTCGGTCTTCGCGCGCACGAGCTGCTCGCGGACCTGCGCGACCGGCACGTTGCTGAATCGGTGACGTTCGTACAACCGCCGCTCGCCGTTCTGTTCGAGGATATGCACGTCGGCGCCGGCCATGTGAATGATCTGTTTTGCCGGCTCCCCGATCAGGTACAGCGGCCCAACGACCCACGCGCCGGTCTCTTCCGCGCACGCGATAAGCGTGTCGAGCCAGCCCGCGTCGACACTCACGTCGTTGTCGACAAACGCAACATATTTCGTAGCAACGTACGGCAGTCCCCAGTTGCGCGCCTGATTCGCACTCAAATACTGATTTGTGCGCAGCACGCGAAACGGGCGGCGCGACGCTCGTTCGCGTACATACTGTGCCACAGCGCGTGGCGAATTTCCGTCGACGTAAATAATTGGAACCGCCGCATCCGTGCAAGCCAAAATCGTGTCGAGCGAGCGCTTCGCTTTGCTGAATTGCTCGCGCGGCGTAATGACGACTGTTGCCAGGGCGCTAGCCAAGGCGGCTACGCTCTAGGCGCGCCACGACCGTCGGCTCCAGGATGCGGTCGTAGAACGCATCGATTGCCGCGTCGACGGCGCGAACGCCCCGCCAGCCCGCGCACCTTTGCGCCATTCTTCGAACCGGCCCAAAGAGTTTGCGCCGCTGCATGTTGCGAAAGCGCGTGTTGCCTTGCAACGTTTCGTCGTCGATCCGCAGGTTCCAAACGTCTGCAAAATGGCGGATACTCGGCTGCAGCCACGCATCGCTCCACCGCAGTAGGTACAACGGCAGATCGGACCAGCGAATGTGCGGCTCGTCGAGCACCATCACAACCGAAGCCGGTTCGAAATAGATCGACCCGCCCGCCTGCTGAATCGCAAGACTGAAGTCGCGCGCGTCTTGGAACCACGTGTACGCCTCGTCAAACGCGCGCAGGTGATCGATCGCTTCCGTCCGGATCAGCGCGCATTCGAATTTCGCATAGCCCGCGAGCGAGCGCTTCAAGGCCGCGCGCGCGTTTGCCAGCGGCGTACGCAGCAACGGCGACGTCTCGTATAATCGCCGCACCCCGCGATCCTCGATGATCCGCAAATCCGGCGCAGCAGAATAGATGATAGGACGGCGCGGATCGCCTATGCAGTACAGCGGCTCAACGGCCCACGCGCCCGTCTCCTCCGCACATGCAATGAGGCCGCGCAGCCAACCGGCAGTGACGACGGTGCTATTGCCCACGAACACGACATATTTGCTTTTCACATGCGGCAATGCCATGTTGCGGGCTTCGCTCGAGGTGATATACCGATCGCTGCGCAGCAGCGTAAACCCGTGTTTTGCCGCCTGGTGCTGCAAATATTGCTGCACGCTGCGCGGTGAATTTCCGTCGACATAAACGAGCTCGTACGGTACGTCGGTATGCGCGAGGATGCTCTCGAGCGTCGTCGCCGTGTCGCTGAAATGCTGCCATGGCGTAACGACGATGGTCGCATTCACCATTTTTGAACCGCGCAATCTTGCCAGAAGCGCCCGGTTATTTTCGACGGCGGCCGCGTTGCCAACAAAAACGCCGTGTCGGTTGCTTCGGACGGATCGATTTTCGCGCCCGGACCGCCGACTTCGGTTTTCACCCAGCCCGGATGAAAGCAGTCGACCATGATCCCGCGAGACTGCAAATCGGCTGCGAGTGAGAGCGTGTACGAATTGAGCGCGGCTTTGCTCATGCGGTACGCGGCGCTCGTGCCGTCGTTGTGGAATGCGGTGCGGCCGAGCACCGACGATACGTTGATGATTCGCCCGCCACGTGGAATGAGGGGCGCAAGCGCTCGTGACATATGGATCGCGCCGTAAAGATTTACCGCAAGCGTTTTTTCGACCAGTTCGTCTGTGAGCGCACTGGCGTAGGCCTCACGATCGCCGGTAAAGTACACACCGGCGTTGTTGACCAGAATGTCGACGGCCGCGTAGCGCGCGGCGATGAATGCAACGGCTTCGCGCACGTCTTGCTCGTTTGCGACATCGGCGATCGCAAGATCGGCGCGATAGCCTTCGGCGGCAAGTGCTGCAACGGCCGCCTCACCTTCGTCGCGTTTGAGCGTAACGATGACGCACGACGCGCCGGCGCGTGCGAAGCACTTTGTAATCGCAAGTCCGATTCCGGCGCCCGCCCCGGTGATCACCGCAACTTTGCCGTTCAATCCACGGCGTAAAGCCGTGTCCCGCCGAAAAGCACGCAGGCGCGCAGCGGATCTGGCACGCTCGACGCTGGCACGTACGCGCCAGTAGAGTCGTCGCGGCCACGGCGTTTGCGCTGCAATCATGGGCCGAACGCGTACACGTTATTATCGTAGGATCCGACGTATAGGTGCCCACCGTCGACCGTCGGCGCCGCAAAGGTGTAGCCCGTAACGGTCGTCCCGCTATTCCAGAGCGACGCTCCGGTTTGCGCGTTGAACGCGTATACTTGCTTGCCCATGCCGTTGGTAAAGTACGCAACGCCGTTCGCAATGACGACCTGTTCACTCGTGTCGCCTTGATTCGATATTCCGACGTTTCGTTGCCATGCCAGTGCGAGCGTGCAGTTTGATTGCACGCTGAACGCCAATAAACCGTAGCCGTACGACCCTTCGACCTGCGGATTTCCAATATAGACCATGTTTGTAACAGGATCGTACGCGGCAACGCCGGTGAATGACTTCGCTGGTGATATCGTTAGGCTCTGCGTCGGACCGCTTGCAATTGAGCCGGCAGACCAAGTATAGAGGATTCCGTTTTTGTTTTTAGCGTTGACCTGCTGCGCGCACGTGCCGGCCTTGTACAGCATGGGTGTTCCGCTGAAATCATTGTCGCCTGCGGCGACACCGGGGAAATTCGACGATTTTACGGCGAGCATCGAGCTCAAACGCACCATCGATTCACCGTAGCCGCCGCTTGTAAAGTTGTTTCCCGTCGCAACGAAAACATCGTTCGTCGACGCATCGATAGCGGCGCCTCCCTCACCCCAAATGCCGCCGCCATTGGCGGTGCCGCTCGGATTGAACGTCGCGACGATCGACGCGCTGGAGGTGTTGATCGCGACAATGCGGCCGTGGTACGGCGTGATATCGCAATAACCGGCGGTCGCGGCGTACAGTAAGCCGTTGGCGCTATTGTACGCCAGGCCGGAGTAGATGTGCTCTTGCGAAACGGTTCCTACGGACACGGGCCATCCCGACGCCTCCACCCCGGATGCAAGGTTCAAAGCATGTACTTGACCTGCACCGTCGGCAACGTACACGAGATTCTGCGCTTTATTCAGCGCTGCGGTGCCGGTAATCCCGAAGATCGGCAGATCGCTGCAGCTTGCGTCCGAATGCGTACCGAGCTGCTTACGCCACACCAGCGCGCCGCTGCTTGCGTCAAGCGCTTCAAAGACACCGTTTTCGGCGCCCACCAAGAGCAAATTTCTCGCGCTGCTGCCAACCTGCACGTTCGCCGCAATAATGGGCTGCGCATCGATCGTGCCTCCCAAATTTGCGGACCAGAGTTTATGCAGTCCTGAAACATTGGACGTTGTGAGGATGTGTTCGCTCGAATTGTATCCCGTGCGTTGCAAATTGCCGCCAAACGTCGACCAGTCGTAATAGACGCCCGGAGACGAACTCGGTGCGGGTGTCGGCGTGGGGCTCGGCGAGGAGCTCGGGTTTGTGGTAGGCGACGGTGTGGGCGTTGGGCCGAGCGAATATCCCGCTGCGGTGTAGAGTGAGGCAATCTGCGTGCTCGTAAGCGCTTTACGGAACAGCGCATGTTGAGCTAGCCGGCCGCTCCACTTGTAATTCACGCTCGTGTCGAATTCGCCTAAGTGATACGCCGACGCGAATGTAGCGGCGGAAGTTGAAAGTGCTGCACTGCTGTCCAGTTTGCCGTCGATATAGTAGCTTTCGGTCGCCGTCGATGCGTTGTAGACAAAAACGACTTGATGCCATGCAGAGGCCGACAGTCTGCGTTTTGAAAAATAGTTGCCGTGAAATTGCGACAACAGCGTGCCGCTGTTATTCACCATCAGCCGGTGCGTACTGCTGAATCCCCAAATCGTCAAATATTGCGTGTTGTAGTCGACGTCCGTCGTGTAAATGGGGTAGACCCAGGTCTGTATCGAGAATGAAGTGCCCGCGCGAATGTTTGGATTGGGCAGACTTACGTACGCGGTTACCTTATGGCCGGGCAAGGAAACCGCCGTAGATGGTTCATGCAACAGCGGGCCGGTCTGACCGTACGTAACGGACCCGGCATAAGTGCCGTTCACCCGCGCCGTAGACTTGTCGTACGCGGTCGGGCCGGATGACTCGTTCAGCGGGTAGTATTGGCTCGGGCTATTTGAGAGCACCACGCTGGCGTAGCTCGCGGTCGTCGCTTGCGGTTGCGGCTGCAACGCCGCTTCGGGCTGCGTCGGCCCCGATCCGGGCGGCAGGGAACCTCGGCCGCTGCATGCGGCAAACGCAGCAAGCGTAAATAATGCGACGAGCCAAGCGCGCTTCTTCATTGCCATACTCCCTGCCAATGTAGCGGGCGCGCACTCGATTCAATAGGGCAAAAAGGCACCGGGCGAGCCCATCATTCTTACCTGATGTTGGGTTGCCGAGCAAAAAAGCGCCCTAACGCTCGTTGTTTTTTAGTCAAAAAGGACTACAGTTAATTTACGCACCGCCCGCTTGATGAACAAGCCGGACGCGGGTGCATACTGGAGCGTCTATGGCTACGCACTTCAGAGTGGCGGCCGCTCTTGCTCTCTCAGCGCTCTTCATTACGGCTTGCGCTCACTCATCGAATACGGTACCGGCCGTCCAAACCGGTTCACCTCAAAGCACGATCGCTACCAACGCCGCGGGTGGGACATTCGTACGGTTTCCGCTACCGGAGAGCAACGATTATAGTAACGATCTTGCGAACGGACCGTACAGCACGCTTTGGATGACCGTTTTACCCGGAGGCACCAGTGTAATTCAATTTCTGAAAAGCTCCGGAGCGGTGCGACAGTATTTTTACCCTATGCAAGAGACGGTTGGCGCTTATAGTTTGATCTCTACTGCTAACGCCGTGTTCGGCATAGTCGAGGAAAATTTCCGAACCGCCGATCTCATCCGCATAACGTCGACAGGCGCAATTTCAACTGTTAAAAGGTCCTTCGTCTCAGAAAGCGGTTACTTTTCGAACCTTGTTGTTGGGCCGGATGGCAGGGTTTGGTTTGCCGCGTGCTTCCCATTCAACGGCTCAGTCAATGCAAATTGTGCGGGCGGCTCGCGCTTAGTATCGATATCGCCGAGCGGGGTTTGGGGTCCGTCCGCTTCTCTCGATAGTTTTAAGGCACTTCAGATAACGCCGGGCCCGGGCGGTAATTTGTATCTTTCGGGCATCCAAGGTCCGAATTTTAACACGACTAGCGTGTGGGTCGTTTCAGCAAACGGCACGATTCTGCACAAATATCCGTTGGCAAACACCACGCATTCACCAGCCGGTATCGTAACCGGGTCGGATCATAACCTCTGGATCACCGAACCTGCGCTGAATAAGATTGCGCGCATGACACCGGCAGGGGTTGTAACGCAGTTCAATATTCCGACGGCGAACTCGGGCCTTGCGCGCATAACATATGGTGCGGACGGAGCGTTGTGGTTCACCGAAAGCTTAGCGAACAAGATTGGACGAATCACCACGAGTGGAGTTATAACCGCACATGCGATTCCACCGATTCCGGGCGAGTTGCCATCGCCGGAGGGCATCGTCGTGTGCAGCACAGCCGCTTGTCCACCGCACGGTGGCGTATGGTTCACGGAAACAGGTTTTATCGGAAAGTTTATCGCGCCGTAGAGCGCATTGGGGCTTCCTATGAGTACGAACTTTAGAGTCGCGGCCGTCTTTGCTTTTTCCGGATTATTGGCGGCCTGCTCTCACAACAGTAACACGGTTCCCGCCGTTCAAACCGGATCGACTCAAAGTACGATCGTTAGCAACGTCGGAGGTGGCACGTTTGTCCAGTACTCGTTGCCTGCGGGAGTATCGCCGCTCGGCATAACGCGAGGCCCATATAGCACGATCTGGTTTGCTTCGAATGTTGCAACCGTTCCCGGAGGCGAGATATGCCGGCTACTCAGCACAAACGGAACGGTTCACTGCTTCAACCTTCCATCGGACGACTTTGGCTTTGTGAATTGGGAATCCGGCATAGTTGGCGCTAATGGAGCCGTCTTTTGGCTGCTGGCGAGTACGAACTTCCACGACTCAAACTTCTTAGGCCGTATTACACCGACCGCAAGCATCTCAACATTTCCGCTGTTTGGTGACGAGGACACTATATTTTCGAACCTGGCCGTCGGATCCGACGGCAGAATCTGGTTCGGATTCTGCATCGCTGAGGGAGATTGCTCGCAAGGGTCTGCGCTGCAATCGATATCCACAACCGGCGTTGGCGGTCCGGGCGCGTTCCTATCCGGCCTCTTGGCTGATGCGATAACTCCAGGTCCGGGCGGAAACATCTACGCAGCGGGAACGATTCAAACCGCTCCGCCGATGAATCCATGTAGCCCTTGCGACGCGGTCAAGGTCGTGTCCACGTCGGGCACTGTACTCCATACATTCGCATTAAACGACAACGGGCCATTGCCGGGAATCGTCACTGGATCCGATGGCAACCTTTGGATCACTGAACCGGACATCAACAAGATCGCACGCATGACACCAAGCGGAACAGTAAAACAGTTCAATGTTCCGACAGCTCATGCCGGTCTTGGGCAAATCACGTACGGCGAGAATGCTACACTCTGGTTTATCGAGACGAGCGCGCACAAGATCGGACGCATCACCACTAGCGGCGTAGTCACTGAGTTTCCGATACCGTTCGCAAACGCGGGCCTAGGCAGCATCGCTCCGTGCACGACAGAGTGTCCGCCGAATGGCGGCCTCTGGTTCACGGTGACAAACCATATCGGCAAGTTTATCGCGCCGTAAACTTGATCGCGGTTACAACGGCATCTGGCAGCCCGGATGGCCTGCGCTATCATCCTATTACACCAGGCACATAAAGGAGATACAGGATGAAGCTTGTGTCAATAATCGCCGGCGGTATCATCTTTGGCTTGACTCTTCCAGCCGGCGCGGCAAACGTTTCGACAAATCCCGACACGCCAACGACACTCAAGGTCAACACGATTGTTGGACAGATGCTTCAGGGCGACGGCAAGTCGTTTGATAATTACTACGCTTTCAAAGCCGGTCCGGGTATGACAACGTTATCGCAACCGGTCAGGGCGATAAAATCTCGATCGCAACCTTTCAAATCGATGGGAGTAAAACGATTGTCATGCACGTGCATGGCAGCGCACGGTACTATCATTCCGGCCCGAAGCCCACATATCGCATTACGCTTGGTGGCGATGTAACGCTGAACAAGACCGGATCGCCCCTCGGTTAGGAAAACGGCGAGCGCTGGAAAGGGTCGTTTAGCGGCAGATTAGGCCGTTTAGCGGCAGAGTGGGCGGGTAGTAAGAACGCAGACAGCGCTGTCGGGTAGTGCTATATTTGTGTAGTACTGCTTACGTTCGACCTGCGCCTCGCAAGCGGTCTAATAACTTGGGTCGAGGTGCTAACGGTGGCCGCGGACATTGGCCGCGTATGGGCGCGGGTCAAAGAAACAGCAGAAGAGTTTGCCGAAAACGGCGTATTTCCCGGGTTTGGCGGAGCCGAAATAATCGTCTCCACGATTATGCGCGATGAGGGGTTATTATCTCCACCGCCATCGGCGCTTGAGCTGCTGGCAGACGAATTTATGAAGCTGATCGCCGAGTCAAAGTATGGAGAGCGACGGCGATTGCGCCGGAACGCATCGTAAAAATGCAATTGTCGTAAGTTAACCTTGCGCGCGTAAGACAATAGCATCGTGCGTCTCATTAACCCATACGGCTCGGCCAACGTACGGGCTCGTAAGCCATTCGAACGCCGCTTGCACGTCGTCGCGTGCGCACGCCGCACTTGCGCCGTTTGCTCCCAAGACCGTGTCGACAACGCTCATCGCGACGTCAATCGTAAAATGCGGCGCTTCCGAGCCACCACCTAACGCATGATCCAAGCGCTGCTGACGAAGGCCTTCTTGGGTCACGATCGACGCGATTACTCGCAAGCGCTTCGCGCGTCCATGCAATCGATCCCAAAGAAAATCATCGAGCATGTCCTCCGCGAAGCCGGCGTTCAACACACCCGCCAGATCCAACGCGTCGCAGCCCGCCTGCACCGCCCGCGTCAAGTCGTCGACCGTCCAGACGCTAACGTTGTGCACTTGCAACTCGCTCGCGAACGTCACTTCGCCTTCGTACGATGGCGCGACAAGGATGCAATACTTGCCATGATAGCTATCTTTGAATTTCGTGGCTTCTGCCGCCGCAGCACTGTGCGAATCGCCGATGTCGGCAGATAACTTGCATTCGATCATGATGCGATACGCGAGCGGCCCCAGCAGCGCATCTGCGTATCCATCGGGCTGCCCGTTGCCGCCCACGTGCGTGGCAATGAAGCCGACATGGTTAAACATCTCGCACACCGCGATTTCGAACGCCGTGGGATCCGTTTGTTCCGCCGCTCGTTGCAGCGCATCGATCGCGGTTCGCGGAGCGGGCGACAAGTGCGCGCCGCTCGCGAGCGGTAGCAAACCCGTTGTATCGAAGTCAGGCCAATCGTCCGGGGAGTGGTTCAGCATAAACCGGTGTTGTGCGTCCTCGACGATCCGTGGTTTGCGGCCCCGCCCGGCGGCGCGTTCGACGTATTGCGAGAGCGCGGTATAGACGCGCTTGCGCGTCATATCGGCCGCAAACACTCCACGTTTCAGACCGATCGCGAGTATCTCGTCCGCTGTGCGTGCCTTGCCGTCCGCCAAAATTGCAACCGCGGCGTCGATAACAGGGCTCGGCACCATAAATATCTCACCCATGCGCGCTACTTGGTTGGAGATTATGCCGAAATCCTACCGCATTACAATGAAGAAGCCCCGCGCTACTCGTCTATGTCATCGCGCCGCAGGTACATAAGACTGCCGCTGGGACGTCTCACTTTCTATATTTCTCCCTTGTCGGCATGTGTCGTTTCGATGTGGGCGTATTCCCGAATAGCCTCGTCGACCCGCGGTATAAAGTCAGCCAATGTCTTGAGCGCCGCCCGGAACATTAGCGCCTGCTCCATGTTCACAAACCTGAAAGTCACGTCGTCACTACTCATCGTTAAAGTTCTCCGGCCGTTATAAAGTTACGCGAGCACTTTTTGAACTGCCGTATTACGACATCCAGACCCGGCACCATCTTCATCCCTAGGGCCTCGCTCAAATGCACATCGCCGCGCGTACAGCGCCCAGCGCCTTACATACTAGAGTCTCACGTAGCAGAAGCCACAGAAGCTTCATCCCGCCGTGATGCTCGCCCGCTCCGTTAGTAAATTGTTAGGCCGGCGACTACCACAGTCGAAGAGGCGGTTTATCGCGCTCTCGCTGCCGATCGAAAAAGGCCAGCAGCAAGCCGTATAGGATCGCCGTTGGAGGTAGGTTCAACGCTGCGAAAATCAGCCAGAAAGCCAACGAATTAACGAACTGCTCGGACATGGGGATCGGCGCGTTCTCCGCACCGAATGTGACGTACTGATGCGACCCAACTGCACCTGCCCATACTGCCACATAGCAGAGCGTCAGATACGACAAAACCGCTGGCGCTAATGGCCATCGCCGTAGCGCGACTACGTAAGTTAAAGGCGCAAGCACGATCGAATAGGTTACGAGCGGTAGCAGTGCGATAGACGGCAAGTGCGCCCCGACGTAGTTGTCACTCACTCGCCAGATGTCATCAAGCAGAGCCGTTGCGAAAAACACATAAGCGCCGGCAACGATCGCGTGGCCGATGTATTTCGGCGACAGACGTGGTGAACCGCTCAACATCCTGATTCTTGTAAGCGCGGAATCGTGAACGATGCTATCGTGCCTCCGGCGCTTGGTCCGATGAACGTTACGATGAACGTTACGATGAGCGTCACACCGGTGCCAGGATGCATCAAGAACGGAACCGCAACGATCAGGAACCCTATAGCTGCGCCCAATAGCAATCTTGGTAAGGAGCGCCAGGGATGGTAGCGTGCGCGACTTACGCACAGCACGAGCGTGCCCGGAATCGTTCCAAGAATTACGGCACCCATCGCAAAGTAGATGCCAAAAGAAATGTAGCCCCCTAAAAGATCTGCGCCAGGGCCAGGCGGGCCGCCTGTCAGATCCGCATATGCGTTCATCGCCGTGGAAATGGCCAAACCCAACAACGCTGCGCCCACAACCGCCGCCGCGAGGCGGTTGCCGAACCACGCGATCCAAGCGAGAGCGAGGTGCCTAAAAGACAAATTCGTCCAGCACCGCGAACGGAACCATCATTGCGCGTCTCCCGAAGGCTTCGGCCAATTTGGCGGACTCAGACCCTTTCCACCTGCCGGCAGCGCAACGATTCACCGTATTCCGACGCCGCTCAACCCGGCATCGATTGACCTTTCTCGCCGGTCCGTTAGAAAATTGTGAGACGCGCGCGTATCTGAACCGGAGTAAGGCTGACTTGAACGACTGGCGCTCATACTACGATCCCCTCATTAAGCACATCGCGGAACTGTATGCCGACGATGTACAGATCCAGAGTCATCTGCAAACGCTCGCTGTAACAGCCGAGGAGTGGGACGATGGGCGCGGCGGGGGGCACCTGTGGTTCCAAAACCCCTCGTTCGCACAAGCTCTGGACGTAGATACCATCGACGCGTGGACGCAAGATACTGACGGGATGCCGATTAACCTCATTCTCCACACCGTGGACGGGCATGTCACTTGGGGTGAATGGTTCCGCGTTGACGGCGCGCCGATTCAATGTTGGCCGCCACGCACGCTTCAACGGACTCCGCCAAGGTTACAATAACTCATCGAACGCTGCTAGATTTCAAGAACGCACGTAGCGAAAAGCGCCCTACGCCCACGGTATGCGGACCCAGAATCGCCTGATGTTCAGTCGACTCGCGAACCATCCGAATCGCCTCAGCCAAGGTAGTACCCGCCATCGTACGTGCGATGGCAAAAGCAAGAGGTTGGCATCTCACCTAAGACGTCTGCGGCAGAACACGGGCGGCAATTGGCGGCAACGTACAAAAAGTAAAAGGCTCGTATTTACGAGCCAGTCGTATTGGGATGACCGGGACTCGAACCCTCAATCCGGGGTCTTGGCTAATCCCGCCCGATACCGAAAACCCCTATTCCATTGAACTTTCGGGGCACACCGTTCCCGACCGATACCGGCTAAGATCGGGCTTACCCGCCCGATCCGTTAGAAAGTTGTTAGACGGGCCCGGTGGCGATTTAGCGACGCGCGCGCCGCACGAACGAATCAAAGGCCTGACCGCAGAGTCCTCGAACTCCAAAAGCAGATGATTCGTCAAGGCGTGGTGTTTATTGCACTTGCCATCGCTGGACTTTGGGCGATTGCGGTTTACAATGCGAAAATGGATCACCCGTGGGCACCGTTATACTCGCCGCTCTCGGTCACCACGAACCGCTATACGACACCGGCCTTTCTCTTACAGCCAGGATATAACTACGGAATAAGAATCACCACCAATCCGGGACATGCCGTTCCATACGCCGATTGCCTACTAGGGGCGAGCGAGACACTTAAGGGTGGTGACTGTAAAGGCCATCCCCCAGCGTTGAATGTGTCGTATGCAATTCGCGACGATCGAGGCGGCATCGTTGCTTCCGGTTCGGCTCCGCACGATATGCAAGAGTTTGACTATACCGGAGACGCCGTCGATACTACTATCGCGTATTTCTCCGTGCACCGTGCTACAAAGGCGGCTCTAGAATTCCGGGTTCGAGGTAACGCCGCACCGCTTGCACCGCTACATCCGCACGTCGCGGTGTTCGCACCTGATGCTGGCGAATCTGCAAGCGTAGTCGAATTCTTCATTGCCTTATTGCTTTTCGCCGTCGGGAGCATCGGTCTAGTTATCCTAGTCTCTTTTATCGCGTCGCGCTACTTGCCGGTTCGTCGAAAATCAGGAGCGGCGTGATCTCCCCAAACAGCACGTCTTTAGAGAGTGGGGAGAGTACGTCCCGGGCCAGTTTTCCGTAGTTTCCGGCGGTTCATGGCAGCCGCCCTAAATCGGCACCCTCTCCCTGTATCCCTGTATGCCTGTAAATGGCCGTTCCTTGCCCGCTGAGGCCCGCCTTGCCGTTTGGTTGACCTGGAACTTCATCCGGCCACAACGAACGCGCCTAGAGGCCCTTTTTTAGCAATCGCGCGATCTGTTTAGCCGATGCCGACATTATCAGCGCGCTCACGATATTGACGCCGCTGGCCTCAGATGCGGCGAACCCTTCGTCGTATTGAAGTTCGTGCTTGAGTTCTGCGAGTCGCCGCGCCACCTCGGGATCAAAGTCGAACGTCGCCTTTTTGACCGCAAGCCGCTTCATTCTGCATCTAAGTCCATTTTATCGAATACCTCATTTGCTTGATCAAGGCGCACGAGGAGCAGCGTGGTGCGTCGTTCCAGGTTTGCCCTGGCGTGGCGCAGCACGCGGTAGCACCGCCGCACGAAAGCCCGATCAACGCTCGCTGCTCTTTCTCTTACAATCTGCGGCCAGCGGTCACGCCCATATGGCTGGTCCGCCAAAACATACAACAAACCTATTGCGAAACTAAATTCAGGCGAACTGAGTTCGACGGGGCGCAGCAACCTATGCGCGACTTTTTCCCGCAGGTAGGGGTGCAGTCGGCTCGGCAGCCGCGCATCGATTTCCTCGTCAGTCATCGCGCATTGGTTCTGGGGCCTTCCCAAAAGAACATTTGCCGAACGACCTAGACGAGAAGACCTGTATTCCTGTATTATTCTGTCCATGAAACGGTCGATACATTGACAGTACGTCGCTCTGTACGCAAGAGTAAGCACGGAAGATCAGGCGCGGGAAGGCGTGTCGCTCGAAGCCCAAGTGGCACGCCTCCGCGCCTACTGCGAAGCAATGCGGCCCGGCGAAGAGGCGCGCGTCATGTCGATGAAGGGGCGTCCGCGAAGTCGCTGGACCGGCCCGCGCTGGCGCACCTCTTGGCGGATTGCCGTGCAGGACGTGTTAGCACGGTGATCTGCCTAAAGTTGGATCGCTTAACAAGAAGCGTTCGCGATATGGGCGACCTTCTTGAGTTGTTTCAACGCCAGGATGTTGCTCTCTGTTCGTTGACTGAGAGCCTTGACACCGCAAGCGCGAGCGGCAGGCTGATGTTGCATTTGTTGGCTTCTGTATCGCAATGGGAGCGCGAAGCCATCGCGGAGCGTACCGCTTTCGCCCTAGCGCATAAACGGCGGAACGGAAACGTGTACGGCCCCGTGCCTTACGGCTTCGCCCGTGTCGGCAATCAACTTGTGCGCGATGAAGCACAGCAGGCGGTTCTTGGTAACGTCCGCGCAATGCGAGAGGAAGGCAAGAGCCTGCGCCACATCGTCGCGTGGCTGAATTATAACGAGGTACGGACACCGCGCGGATCTGCCAAGTGGTTCCTGAACACCTTGCATCAAGTTCTTAACTCAAAGGCAGCGAAGGAAGCCAGCGTCGCTTAACAACCCTACCAGGGATGGCTTGCGGGAGGAGGGGACCCTGTACCCGGCTACAGCCCCCACATACGCCTTCGCTAACGTCTGCGAGAATAAAACCCCAATCCAGGGCAAGTTTCGCAGCGGCTATGTTGCGAAAAAAGCGGCAGCGCGGTCGCCCTCAACACCCGTATACAGAAGCAAATCCCGATTGGCAGCCTGACGCAACGGCGCATTGGTACCATGCCTACGTCCACGACGCATCGGTAGCACACAAAACCGGGCGTGGTGAACCGGAGGCAATTGCATGGGTCACGGTAACACTCACAGAACCGCTGTTGCGGATCATGGCAAGGTATCTTAGCGCGCTGCTTTTCTTCGCCGTCATCTCACCTGCGGTCGTGTTCGGCAAGGTTCCGCTGCCGCAATCTTTTCCGCCCGGATGGTCGTCAGTTGTTGAACCGGACACCAGCCATTATCAGCCGGTCGATGAAGGTGCCATGTACGACACCGGAGGCTATTGCTCGGTTACGATTCGCGTGCGTGCTCATTATCCCGCGCAGGGCGTGTTTACTGTTAGGGGACTTCCGCGAAATCTAGTCGGACCAGGCGTCCTAGAACGCGCTCCGATCCGCGTTTCCGTTGAGTCGCCCAAGTCTCACTTTGAGAAGACATACACCGCGGTCATACGTCACCCTGTCGTGCGGTTTTTGATGCACTACGCGAACGACGCGAAACCGGAGAACAGCCGGATCTGGATCGCTGTAAAGCCCCTAAACTGCACGCCCGCAATAGGGTTGCTTGGCCTAGTATCCGTTCTAAGGCGTGCGGCGTAAAAATAAGTTAACGAAAAGAGGATAAGAACCGGCGATCGCTTTGGCGATATACACATAGTCCCAATCCGGGATGAGCGAACTCGCCGCTCGGACCTGCGAGATGCCGCGCACGCACAGCGCGGCTTGCCTTGTCGGAACCCGTTTCCGGCTGCCCCTACGCATAGGGGCCTTCGACGTGGGGACGCCCACGTAGTCGTACGCTGTTCGCCGCCGACGCATCGACCGTTCATATACAAGTCCCTTCTGCCTATAGCAGGTAGATGACCGGAAACCGTCCATCGTCGGCAACGCAGGACAACATAACCCCAAGTGAATCTCGACCTTACCGACGGCGACTACACGCTCGCCTTTCGGCAGTTATTTCATATTTTCCACGGCACCCAGCAGCACGATGGCGGGTACGCCGGGAAGCGCATCTTCATCAACGACGACGAATTGCGTCGTCATCTTACGGGAGAAATTGCATACGGCTTTTGCGTAACGACTAGGCTTCAAAACGGCAGCGGCGCGCTTGCAAGATTCACCGCGTTCGACATTGACCGGCAGTTTCGCGAGCGTTTGCCGGTCTTCGCAACCGTGCTGCGCGAACTCGGCTGCCAACGTGCATCCTGCACGACGCCGGGATCAAACCCCGACAAGGGCAAGATCATCATTTGCTTCGACCGTATGATTCCGAGGCACAACGCATACGATCTTGGGATGCTCGTCCTGCAAAAGGCGCGCGAGAAAGACCCTGCACTCATTCCGCACTCGCCGAAGGACGGCGACGTGGAGGTATATCCCAAAAGCCCAGCGTCACGCGCCGACGGTGGGTTGCTTCGTATCTGCGGGCGGAACATCGCTCGCAATGGTCCGGTCGAAACACTACGTGATCTCGACTTCACGCGGCTCGATCTCGCGCAGATCGTACCGCTGCGGGAAGGACAGATCGCACACCGTGCCCGCAAGTATACGCGAGTAGCGGCGACTGCCAATGAACCCGCGTGGGTCTCGCAGTTAATAAACGAACCGTGGACATGGGCGTCGTTCGGCGGGCGTATGGGGCAACGGAGGAAACTGACTGCCCTCGCACACTACTGCGACGGTGGCGAAACGCAGTACATTCGCCTTCTCGAACGCATCCTTCAAAGATCGCCGGCACTCGACCAGCCGAGCCCGAAGACGAAGGACAAACGCAATCCCATCAAGCGGGAGATCGCCGAACTATCGGCATGGCGGAACGCACAGGCATCAGGCCGCTGGCATCCCGCACCGATCAGGAACGCCGTCTGTGTGGCTATGGTGGGCTTTGTGCGGGAGCGCGGCTTGCGCGAACATTGCTTCGGCATGACATCGCGCGAACTCGCACCCGGATGGGCTGCGCGCAATCAACCGCAGCAGCCGCAGCGGACAGGGCGGAGCATGAACGCCTTATCGTCGGCTTGGATCGTGGTAGCGCGAACAGCGAGTACACGGACAGCAACGGGAAGCAAAACGTCAAGCGCGGCTTGCTCTCGCTTTGGGGTCTGCCCGGAGCGGGCGAGACGATCTACGATGTGTTCGCAGCGGCGTTGGCAGATCCGCTATACCGCAACCGAGTCGAGCAATCGAAAGCGACCTCTCCGGTATCAATGCGGCTTTGCGCCGATGCCGTCGTCGCAAGACTGCAAGCCGACTTCGAGGCGAACGACGACGTGCCCGAAGCCGGTATTACCCCGCGCGCGGCTTAGACGGATGCCGCGCACTAGCAATTGGTCAAACAGAGAAAGACAATTGATTCAAGCACCGCGTTTTGAAGAACTCCCGGACCTTCTTACGCCTCACGATCTCATGCGCTACCTGCCCGTTGGCAGAAACGCGATTTACGAACTTCTAAACCAGCAGCGGATTCGCAACGTCCGCGTGGGCCAAAAGTTCATTATTCCCCGGACGGCCTTGCGGGACTTTTTGGAGGGCGACGTTGAATAGCCGCGCCAGCCAAGGCCCCAGTTTGGAGAAGTTCTGAATTGGGTTATCTGAAACGGATCGGAACCAAGAAGTTCCGCATCGTGTACGACCTGCCGCAGAAGGACGGCAAACGAAAACAAAAGACGGAAACGCTGCGAAACGTAACGGAGCGCGAAGCGACGGTGATTCTCTCGAAGCGGGAAGACGCAATCGCGCGCGGTGAGTCCGAGCAAGATACCATCTTGATCGGTGACCTGCTCGATAGGTTTCTCTCGCATAAGCGGGGGCAGACCGAGGACGGTTCATTCTCACCCAACACGCTCGACCGTTACGAGCAGTTCATCGGCAAGTACCTACGACCGGCGTTCGGGCACCTTGCGGTAAGGGAGTTAAAGCGGATTCATTTGCTAGAGAAGTACGAAGCGTGGCTGCGCCAGGGACCTTGCGGACGGAAGATCACCGCCCGTACGGTTCTGCACGCACACGATCTACTGCGGACGGCATTGAATTGGGGGCAGCGGCGCGAGATCGTAACGCGCAACGTCGCGGCACTCCTCACGCGGAACGAACTGCCTAAAGCACAAACGCCGGAGCCGTATTCCCTAACCGAAGACCGCTTGCGGGAATTGCTAAAGGTAGCGCAGTCGCCGACCGAGTCGGCGAAGACGCAATGTGCCCCTAGTTCGCAACCGTGGTTTGCGCCAGCAGTACTGTTCGCGGTGAGTACGGGTTGCCGAAGGGCGGAAGTTCTCGCCGTGCGTTGGGCTGACGTTGCACTTGATGCAGCGGAAGCGTACATCACGCACGCACTAACGCGCCGGTTGAGATTCAAGCCGCCCAAGAACGGCAAGAGCCGCCCCGTGGCGTTGGGCGACGTGCTGGTCGAGGCCCTGCGAAAGCACAAAGCGGAACAGGACGAACAGAAACGCTTGCTCGGAGCGGGCTACAAGGACAACGGCTTGGTCTTCGCCCTTGCCGATGGATCGCCGATTCCACCGCGTCAGTTCGGCAACGCGGTTCGTCGGCTTCTGCGTCGGATCGGAGAAACCGAAGCCACGTTGCACAACCTGCGTGACACGCACGCATCGCTGTCGCTCAAGGAAGGCGTGCCTATCGAAGTCGTTTCAAAGCGGCTTGGGCACGCGAACACGGCGATCACCATGCAGCGGTACGTTCACGTCTTTAGGGATCAGGACGCGAAGGCAGCACGAACCTTCGACAGATTGATCAGTTAGAAAAACTTCGACTTGTTAGACGGCTGTTAGATTCCGCGCCTTTCAGCCGTCTAGCGAGTCAAAACGCTAAGTAAAGACGGGGTTTTCGTATTGGGATGACCGGGACTCGAACCCGGACGCTCTTTCGAGCAGCAAATTTTCGCACCACTGTAGCTTTCGCTACCGCCGTTTGGCGTTTGTTGGTCCGGACTGTGCCTTGACCGTATGACGTTGCGTCACTTAGGTCGCGCCCGTCCAGTCTCTACACCTTCGATCGTGTCGCCCTTCGATACCTCAGGTCGTTCGGTACCTCACTAGAACAGATCGCTTGGCTCGGCGTTGGCACGCTTTGAAGCAGAGCGTTCACCGAATTTGAGCGCATCCCGCAGGCCGTTTCCAAACCTGCGGCTCCAATCAAAAGTCTGCTGTGTCTACCGATTCCACCATCATCCCTTGAACAGACTTCGCACTTCGCGCGAAGCCGCCGCGCTCCGTTTCGGAGCGTCCCTGTCTTAGCCGGAGAGCGCCAAATTACTGCTGTGCCGCCGGAAGGGTATACGGTAGCGAACATGCTTGACCCAATGAGGCAGACCGGACGGGAATATCGCGGCGCGGAGACGCGCCCGCTTTCCGGCAACCGCATTCTCGACGAGTTGGGTCAGTCCGAAATCGAGCGTCTGCTGCCCTCCCTCAGGCGCGTGTTCTTGCAGCGCGACCAAATGATGCTTCGCCCCGACGATGCAATCAATTACTTGCACTTTCCGATCGATTCATTCGTGTGGTCGTGGATGGAAACAACCGGCTCGGAACGCCCCAGTTCGGTCGCAACCGTCGGGCAGCGCGGCGTGCTCGAGTGGAATTATGTGCTGGATGCGCAGCGCGCACAAACATGCATGAGCGTGATTTCGCCCGGCGCGGCGTGGCGGTTGCCCGTCGAAGGCTTTCATCAGCATTCCGGTGTGTATGCGGCGCTTCGCCGCTTATTGTTGCGGTACGCCAACGCGTGCATCCTGAACGCCGCGTGCCGGCTTGCATGTAACTCCGAGCACAATATCGACCAGCGCTTGGCGCGCTGGCTGCTTTGGGTTGCCGACGAATCCGGTCGACCGGAGTTTTCGATCACGCACCAGCAAATCGCCGACATTGCCGCGATTCGCCGGCCGTCGGTCTCGCTCGCGCTCTCACAGTTCCAACGTGAAGGACTGGTCCGCTCCCAACACGGCCGCCTGCGGATTCTGAACCGCGAAAAACTCGAACAAGCGGTATGCCGCTGCTACTGGCAGATCCGTCAGAACAGCGAGCAGGTGTTCAAAAAAGACTAGCGGCGCGTTTATCGCGCCGCTTTCCTTTATTATTCCATCGATTCTCCGGGCCTGGATTCAGTGCCGATGCCCATATCTCGCGCTTGTTCGCGGATCGACGTTGTCGCAGCCTCACGGCCTGCATCGATGGTCTCTTTGATCACCTCGGTACCCCGGCGCACCACTTCAGTGCCGGCTTGCCGCATGCGATCCTTCATATCATCCGTCACCGGTCCCAGGCGCTCGCTCTCGAACCGCGTGATCGGCAGCGCTAGTCCAATGAGAAACCCGACCGCTGCACCCGCGATCAGCATGCCGATCGGATTTTCCATCGGGTTCATGTTGAGCATGTTGCTGCGGGCATTTTCCATCGTGCTTTGCATGGTGCTCGACACGTTGTCCCTAGCACTTTCGAGCTTTTCGCGCGCGGTCCGCACGCGGTCGCCCATCGCGCTTTTTGCATCGTCGACTTTGCCTTGCACCGTCTCTTTCGTGCGCTCGACGACATTGGCGTTTTCCGCAACGGAACGAACGTCCTGAGCGACGCGCTCGCGCGCATCTTCTACTTGGCGGATTTGATCCCGGTCTTGATCCATTCTATATCCTCCTTTACGCTACGCGTCGTTTGGTCGAACTCTAGCGGCAAGGTCGCTTTGAATTTGATCGCCGCCGCTGCAATCAACGATCCGGCTACCAATCCCCATGCTGCCGTGACTATGAGCGCGGCAAGCCACGTGGGCAGCGCTAGCGAAAGTACGATGATCAGCAGCGCCGTAAATGCGCCCAAGAATGCCAATCCCATGACGGCACCGGATGCAACCCAGACACCCGCGATCGCAAGGCCGCTCAGCTGTCGCGTCGCTTCAGTCTTAAAGAGCGCAAGCTCTGCGCGAACCAGATCGCCGAGATCCTTGGCCAAGTTGCGCAGCGCCTCCGGCATCGGTTCGCGATGCTCGTTCATGACTCGTATTGCCCCGTCGTACGCCGGTACGGCTGCGCATACGAGTCGGTGTATCCCGGCGAAATTTCCGAAGCCGAGTTATACTGCGACGAACGCACGGCGCGCGCAAGCGCCAGTCCACTGACAAAACCGACGCCCGTGAGCAACCACGTCCGGCCCTGCGCGGCGCTTTGCGCATCGCTCCACAGACGGCTGCCGTCGGACCTGCGCAGATAGTTTGCGACGTCGACGCTGCGCTGCGAGAGCATCTGCACGAAATCCGCTGCGGCCGGCTCGCCGCGATTGCGCAACATATCGCTGATGTCGCGCCCAAGGTTCGAATAATGCTCGACGCGATCCGCAAGCACGTTCGTCCCGCGATCGACGGCTTGCCCGATCAGCGTCTGCGATCGTTGGAGCAGGTCGTTCGTTTGTTCCAAGCCTATCGCCATAATTATCCCTTCAAAGCTGCGTTGGTGAGAATCCGGATAGGTCATACCCAGCGGCGCAGTGGACGGATCGCCCTTTAGGCGGTTACTACCTCGCCTTTCGTCGCGGCAGGCGCGCTCTTCGACGGCAGCAGCTCGACCTTCAGCCAACCTTGCTCGTGCTTGTCGAATGCTTTATATGCTTCGATTGCGTCGCCAAAGGGCCGGCGCTGCGTCAATATACGCGAGGGCCGTAGCACGCCGCTTGCCACCAGCCGAATCAGTTCGGGCAAATAGCGGCGGTGCGGGCAGTCACCCATGCGGATCGTCAAGTTCTTTCCAAAGGCCTTGCCGAGATCGAATTCTTTGAATCCGTCCGGATATAAACCGACGATGGAGATCGTGCCGGCTTTCGCGACCATCTCGACGGCTCCGGTGAGCGGTTTTTCGGGAGCGGTTCCGGCTTTCCACTGGCCGTTTCCGTGCCGCGCTTTATCCGCGTCGACACCGACGCAATCGATAACGCGATCGACGCCGATGCCGCCGGTCAACTCTTTGATCAGCTCGGGCGTGTTCTCTTTGGAATAGTCGATGGTTTCTGCGC
>Ga0209810_1000542_pt1 | contig 81098 bp, 82 predicted proteins | sample Coa_R1_7_FD_187159 | JGI IMG/M metagenome (GOLD analysis project Ga0209810, IMG submission 187159) | Surface soil microbial communities from Centralia Pennsylvania, which are recovering from an underground coalmine fire - Coalmine... | ecosystem: Environmental > Terrestrial > Soil > Unclassified...
GAGCGGCCCATCCTGAGAGGCGCCCCGGACGCGATCTCCGCCTCGGCGCTACGCGCCTCGGCTCCGATCGCGACCGGGCAACCCTCACTCAGCGAACTGTCAACGCCCTACCGGGGAGCGGACCAGCCCGAGAACTCGACGCGCACGCCCTCCGAGCTCGGATGAAGCCCCTCCCCCGCGAGCATCACCCCCGCCCTGACGAGCTCCTCGTTGAACGCCGTCATCTGTTCGAGCAGCTCCTGGCTCGGCATCTCCCCCGCCTCGCTCTGCTCCGTCGCCTTGATCAGCACCATGACTCGCATCCGCTATGCCTCCTATCGGTTGGGTTGCTTCTACCTCTGCGTCGAGCGAGCGAGGCGAAAATCGACACCCACCCTAAACCCGCTGCGACGGCGGCTACGCGGCGGGCGCGCGTCCGTGCGTCGCCACCGACCTCCGTAATTAGCGCGCCGACCTCATTGCAGGTCTCATAGCCGCAGGAACCGAATTCCCCGCAACTCGCCAGTTGCGCGCATCCGCTCGTCGGTGCTGCTTGCAGGCTCGCTGCTAGCGAACGCGTCGGAACGGGAATCCGCGCCGACGTGATGCGAGTCGGCTGCTGAGATGAGCATCTCCGAGCGTGCCACGTGGCACGCTCTCACTCGGGCGCGACCGTGTCGCAGAGGATCTCTGCGAGTCGTTGCGCACCATGGTGGTCGAGAACGAGCTGGTAGCCACGACGATGTGGTCGAGCCTGGACATCGCAGCCGAGCGCTCGCGCGATTGTGTCCTCGAGTCGCGTGGCCGCGGCCAACTGATCAGCCGGCGGCGCGGAGGGACCACGACGGGGCCTCGTGGCGCCCGCGATCTCCGCCTCCAGCGCTCGGACCGACCAACCGGCCTCCGCAGCCCGACGCGCGAGCACCCGTCGCCGCTGGTGATCTGGCTCCGTCAGCAGCGCCTTGCCGTGTCCCTTGCTGAGAACGCCGGCGTCGATCAAATGGATCGCTTCGTCGGGTAGCTCGAGCAGCCGCGTCGTGTGCGCAACATCTGCGCGGCTGCGACCGAGTCGTGTAGCGAGTGCCGTCGCGGTGATCCTGAGGTCATCCAGTAGCGTCGCGATCGTCCTGGCTTCCTCGACAGGCGACAGGTCCTCTCGGGCCAGGTTCTCGATGAGCGCGAGTTCCAGCGAAGCGGCTTCGTCGACGTCGTCCTTGACGAGCGCGGGGATCGTCGTGATGCCGGCGACCTGGGCGGCGCGCCAGCGGCGTTCGCCGGCAACGAGCTCATAGCCGCCGCGCGAGCGAGGCCGCACGATGACCGGTTGCAGAACACCGCGCTCCCGGATCGATTCAGCGAGTCCAGCCAGCGATGCCTCGACGAAGCGCTTCCGTGGCTGCCCGGCGTTCGGATGGATCTCGGACAACGACAGCTCACGGAGCCCCTGAGCATGGGACGCCGCAGGGCCCACGGGATCGTCGATCGAAAGCGCTCGTCTCCCCATCGCCGTCATCGAGCCGTCACCCCCGCCAGCTGCTCGACAAGTTCCTGGTAGCCGAGAGTCGCAGCGTTGTCGGGCGCGCACACCGCGAGAGGCACGCCTCGTGCTGCCGCGTCCGCGACGACGCCTGATCGTGAGCGGATCCTCGCTGCCGACTCCAGTCCGGCGGCAGCGAGCGCGTCCTCGATCCGCCGAGCGCTCCGACGCCATGGCTGCCACCGCGTCAGCACCATAGTTAGCCCGGGCGGCGTCGCACCGAGCCGCTCGACCAGCCTCTCGATCGTCACCCGCAGCTCGAACAAGCCGTGGAGCGAGGCCTCGTCCTCGACGCTCACCGGCGCCAGCACCCGCTGCGCGCAGACGAGCGCGTTCACCGTCAGCAGCCCGAGGTTCGGCGGTGTGTCGATGACCACCGTGTCGTACTCATCGAGCACCGGTTGCAACGCATCCGCCAGGAACCGCTCGCGGCCGACCTCGCCAACCAGGCTCATCTCGACGCCGGCGAGGTCACGTGCGCCGGGGATCGCATCGACACCGTGTACGTCGGCGACGACGGCTTCGCGGGCGCCAGCCCGGCCGGCGAGAACGTCGACCAGGTTGACGCCGAGCGCTCGCGTCTCGATGCCGAGCTGGCGCGTCAGCGTGAACTGTGGATCGGCGTCCACGACCAGCACTCGTTGCCCCGCCGCCGCGAGCAACACGCCGACGTTGATCGCGGTCGTGGTCTTGCCCACGCCGCCCTTCTGGTTTGCGACTGCAATCACCATCGTGATGCCTCCTTCTGGTTGGTCGTTGTCATTGCCTTCGCCTCCGGCTCATCCGCGAGCCGGAGCTGTCGCCCGACGCCGTTGGCGCAGCTCGCGATCACGCGCCAGCAGCGCGCGCGGAGCCAAGACACGGTCTGAGCAGGAGCGCTCAGGACGAGCGCGCCGTCACCGTCGACGGCGATCAGCTCGAGCCGCTCGAGCCAGAGCTCGTACGTCGTCTCGTCGACGGCATCCCGCAGCGCCTCCCGGATCCGAGCCCAGTCGTTTCGATCGCCAACGCCGGGCCGGCCCAGTCGCCGCCGTACCTCGTCGAGGTCGACCCGCACCATCCGGCGCCGCTTGCGGCCACGTTCAGTGACGTACACCTCCTCGATGAGCATCGAGTCGGCGCGATTCCCCCCTTCAGGGGGGCCAGGGGGGTGATCGGTTCTGGGGTTCTGGGGTTCCCTTCCCGCGCGCGCGTTGGGTGCCGGGGTTTCTGCCGGGGTTTGCGCCGGGGTTTCGGCGAAAAGCGTGCGATCCTGGCCGCGCTTTGGCTGCGAAACCCCGGTCAGGGCTGGACGGTTCTGGGCCGAAAGTGTCCGATCCTGACCCCCGTTTACGGAAACCCCGGTCAGGATCGGACTGTTTTCCGCGGAAGCCGGCGCGCTTGGGACCGAGGCGATCAGCGGCCTCGCGTCACTCGGCGGTGGGACACGGCGAGGCACCGCGGCGGCCTCACGCGGGACGACGATCCGCCAGCGGTTCGCAAGACCACGGCCGCCGGCGCCGCTGAGCAGTTCGAGCTCACCGGCCGCCAGCAGCGTCGCTCGAGCGCGCCGGTACGTCCGGTCAGCGATTCCCGCTACGGCGCGGAGCTGTTCGGTCGTCAAGCCGGCCACTACGCCATCGGAGTCCGCCAGCGCGGCCATCGCCGCGAGCAGCAGGCGGGCCGGACCCCGCGTTCGGCTGCGTGAGAGCGCGGCCTCGAACAGCTCCGCGTTGATGTCGCCGTCCCACCACGGACCGTCCAGCGCGAACGTCAGCGACAGCGTGCTCGAGCGGCCACGACCGGTCGCGGGATCCAGCACTACGACGAGCCCACGCCGGACAAGCTCTTCCCGCGCCTGGAGGTACCGGCTCCGGCTCAGCCCTGCCCGCGCGGCACCCGCCGGCGCGCCCGGCCAGCAGACGCCGCGACGGTCGGCGAAGCTCGCGAGCGAGAAGGCCACCAGCCGCTCGCCGCCGGTGAGATCGTCGCGCGCCAGCGCGGCCGCGATCGCGGAGTGGCTCATGGCGAGTCCTCCCGCTCCGTCCGAACCGGCGGTACACTGCGCCTCGAGCTTTCAACTTCTGCATGACCACGAATCGCCGGGTGGCCGCCCGGCGCTTCGCGTTTCAGGGGCCGCATCACGGCGGCCCCCTCGGTCGGGCGGGATCGTGCCGGCGGAGAACGCCGCCACCGCGGAGGCTTACGCCGTCAGGGCGAGCGCCGGGAAGGCTTGCGTGATGCCGGAGATCGTTTTTCCCGCCCTCTTTCCCACAGCCATCACCTGCGACCGAAACACCCTGCAAACACGCCACTTTCGAGGCGATACATCCCGGTCTCGAAAACCGGTATGGGCGGTTCCGTCCATCGAGGGTTCGAATCCCTCCCTCTCCGCTTCGCTCGCCGATTGCGGCATTCTCGCGGTGGGAGGTGCGGTTGGGCGGCTAGCGGCCGTTTCAGGTTTACCGCGACGCGACGCTTGATGACTGTTATGGGTGCAGGCTGAATGGCGGGTAGCGGTCGGTGATGAGCAGTAAGGCGTAGGCGCCGACGCGGTTATGCCAGCGGATCACACCCTCGATGAAGTCGAACAGCGAGCGGGGGTACCGGCCGGTGAACAGCACCGCGAACCACGCGATGATGGCGGCGAAGACTGCTGCGATGGTGAGGAAGACCAGCACGATGTAGTGGGGTATCGCCAGGAGCCATTTCACGAGTGGCAGGCCGCGGCTGAGGTCGCGTTCTGCGTCGGGGTACTTGAAGTCGAGGTGGACGGATTGCTGCTCGTCGGTGGACGGGTAGCGGTCGTCCATCAGCGCGAAGTACACGGCGATGCGGTTGCTGAAGCGGGTGAGTTGCAGGTTCCAGTCGTACCACCAGCGGGGGTACTTCTTGCGGAACAGGAGCATCAGCATCACGGGAATGACGAGGATTCCGACGCCGCTCGCGGCATAGCGGGCACCGGATCCTCCGGCGTTAGCGGCGAAGCTGCCGCCCCCCAGGAACGCGGCGAGGATCACGATCGGAAGGATCGTGAAGATGCGAAAGGCCGTCGTGAGCCGGTTGAGGCTGCGGTCGGGATAGTCAACAGCGAAGGTCAGCGGGTACTCGCCGTCGCCGCTCGTCGTACTGCTGGGAGTGGATATTGCGGTCATGATTGAGGCTCCTCAGGAGTGGATCTGGCGATGATGCGGGCGTCGATGGTGTTCACGGCGCAGCAACTACGGGGACGGCGAGGGGGGCCGGCTTCGCTGCGGTCGGGCGGGTGTCGAGAACCGCGGAGGAGGTCTTGAAGCCTTTGACGATCAAGTAGATTCCCAGTGACAGCTCCCAGGCGAACTCGGGGACGGTCAAGATGCCCGCGGCCCCGGAGGTTTGGTTGTAGGCGCCGAACAGCACGGCGATGTCCGAAGCGAGGAGCAGGGGACCGCCGATGAGGCCAAGCAGTGCCATCCGCCGTGGCACGAGCTCTGAGCGGTACATCAGGAAGCCGAGCAGCAGCCCGTTTCCGAGGCCGGCGCAGACGCCGGGGCCGAGCAGAAACGTCCACTTATGGATGGCGACCAGTGACTTGCCGGCGACCAGCAGCGAGGAAGCGTCTGCACCGGCTGCTCCCGCGAAGTCCTTCCGCAACGTGACGACCGCGAGCACGCTGATGAGGCCGATCACGATAACTGTGGCCTCGAGGACGCGCGAAGCGACAAAGCCAAGGGCGAGGCTTTCGTTTTGCCGCTTGAGGATGGGAAACATCGTGACCGCCGTGCCGATTCCCGCGATGGCGAGGATGACCTCGAGGAGTGCGCCGACCGCAATGCGCGTGTCGGTGCCGGCACCAAGGACGTAGTGCGCGTGATTCAGCACTGGCGCGTAGAGAAACAGCGCCGGTATCGAAGCGACGAAGGTGATGATCCAGAACACGCCGGCGATGAGCGCGAGCTTTCTAGGCGACGTCGAGGACATGGGCATATCCGCTCCTTCCGTTCGGAGTCTGCGCAGCGCTGAGGGCCGGCAGCTCCCCGCCGGCGCCCCTCGAGACCCCGACGGTCCGACCGCCGAGTCCCCCAAAGCGACTTCGACGACGCTACTCCAGTCTGCAACAATTAGCAACTAATTTCGCGAAAGTATATTTCGCGAAGTTTTGTTTCGAGAAAGCGAGATTCGAGCGATGGCTAAGGAGAGCGAGATTCGAGCGATGGCTAAGGAGAGCGAGATTCGAGCGATGGCTAAGGAGAGCGAGATTCGGGCGATGGCTAAGTGGAGCTTCCTGACAAACCACGCCCGCGCGCTCGTTTGCATCGCGCGTGATCCCGGCGTCCGCCTGCGTGATATCGCCGACGTGCTCGGGGTCACGGAGCGCCGTGCGTTCGGGATCGTCAACGACCTAGCGGAAGCCGGGTACGTGGTCAAAGTGAAGGATGGCCGCCGCAACCGCTACCGGATCCAGCACCACTTGCCGCTGTCAGTGCACGTCGGCCGAGAGCCGACGATCGGCGAAGTGCTCGGGGTGCTCGTGGACACGAGCACGGTCGGCTCCGTGCCGCTGCCAGAAGTTGATGGCGGGCCGCGCCGGCGAACTCGACCGGCTGCCGCGCCGAGGACTAGATCCTCGGGACGAGCATGACCGGCCTGACGGTCCTATACGGGGCACCAAGGCTGCGCGGGGGAATCCCGCACCCAGCGGATGACCGTCACCTCATGAAGAACTGCTGGTAGATGAGGAAGACGTTCATCGCGGTGATGGCGATCGCGCAGGTCCAGGCGGCGATGCTGGTGATGGGGCGGTTGACGTGGGTGCCCATCACCGCGCGCCGGCCGGTCATTATCACCAGGGGGATGAGCGCGAGGGGGATGCCAAATGAGAGGACCACCTGGCTGAGGATGAGCGCGCTGGTCGGGTCCATGCCGACAGCGATGACGGCGATCGCGGGGATCATGGTGAGTGCGCGGCGGAGCATGAGGGGGATGCGGAAGTTGATGAAGCCGGCCATCACCACCTGTCCGGCGTAGGTCCCGACGCTGGAGGAGGAGGAGCCGGAGGCGAGCAGTGCGACGGCGAAGGCGAGGGCCGCGGTGCCGCCGACCAGGTGGCCGAGCTGGGCGTGGGCCTGCTGGATGGTGCTCAGTCCGCTGAGGGCGGGCGTGTGGAAGAGCTTGGCAGCGACCGCGAGCATGGCGATGTTGATGATCCCGGCGAGGCCCAGGGCGATGATCACATCGAGGCGCTCGAAGCGGATCACGCGCCGGCGTTCGTGGTCGTTGCGGCACGGCATGCGCCCCTGGGTAAGCGCGGAGTGCAGGTAGATCACGTGGGGCATCACGGTCGCGCCCACGATCCCGACGGCGATGTAGAGCGAGCTAGTCCCGTTCAGGCCCGGGATCAGACCGTGCAGCGATCCGCTAGTGGAGGGGCCGATGCGCAGCGTCTCGTAGAGGAAGCCGAGGAAGATGATCCCCAGCAGGGCGGTGATCGCCAGCTCGAAGCGACGAAAGCCGCGGGTCTGGAGCTCGAGGATCGCGAACGCGATTACGCCGGTGATCGCGCCGGCGGGAAGCAGCGGCACATGAAACAGGAGGTTCAGGCCGATCGCCGCGCCGAGGAACTCGGCGATGTCGGTCGACATGGCCATGATCTCGGCCTGGATCCACATGCCCCACGTCAGCGCGCGCGGCCAGTGAGCCCGGATCGTCTCGGGGAGGCTGCGGTCGGTGGCGATCCCGAGTTTGGCCGAGAGGTACTGGATCAGCATTGCGATCAGATTCGCCGCGAGCACAACCCACAGCAGCAGGTAGCCGTACCGCGCGCCGCCCTGCACGTTGGTGGCGAAGTTCCCGGGATCGACGTAGGCGATCGAGGCCACGAACGCGGGACCGAGCATGAACAGCGTGGCCCGGAGTCGGCCCTTGGAGAGGAGGCGCTCGAGCGCGCTGGGCACGCCGGCACCGGGGTCCGGTACGGCGATCGAGGCGCCCTCGGCGGCGGCTTCGAACGCGGGCTGTCTGCGCCAGAAGCTCATCGTTCGGCCTCCACGTCGATGCGCATCGCACGCGCCAGCTCGCCGCCGAGCGGCAGCTCCCGATCCCCAAAACGGACGAATACCGGGCCCCCGAACGGCTGACGGCCGGTCACCTCGAGGCGCTCGCCTAGCGCGATTCCGTGCTCGGCCAGGTACCGGAGCATCTGCGGGTCGGAATCCGAGACGCGCACGAACCGTCCGGTCGTTCCCGGTGGGAGCTCCTCCAGGCTGCGGGTGTGGCCCTCGTCGATCTCGAACGCTGACGAGGGGATCGGGTCGCCATGCGGGTCCACCGTCGGCTCCCCGAGGCGAGCAGCGATCAGCCGCTCGAGATCCTCGGAGAGGACGTGCTCGAGCACTTCGGCCTCGGCGTGTACCTGGTCCCACGGCATTCCGAGCTCATTGGCCAAGAACAGCTCGATCAGGCGGTGGTGGCGGAGCACCTCGAGCGCCACCCGGCGCCCCTGGGCGGTGAGCCGCACACCGCGATACCGCTCGTGCTCGACCAGCCCCAGCTGTGAGAGCTTGTGCAGCATCCCGGACACCGATCCTGGCGTCACTCCGAGCCGTTCGGCCAGCTCGGTCGTCGCTACTGGCGCGCCCTCGCGCGATTCCAGCGCGTACACCGCTTTCGCGTAATCCTGAACATGCGCAGACACCGTGTCCACCGCCATATCAAGGATTATGGCATACCAAACTCTGATTATCAACCAGCAAAATACCTTCGTGACGGCAGGGAGCTCTGCGTCTGGGACCGCGCGTGGATCACCGCAAGGGCCGCAACATCGTTGGGCATCACCTGCGAGCGCTTCGCGCCGCGGGACTCCCCCGCTCCCGCCGAGCGCACAAAGTCGTCTTCTACTCGCTGAGCGAGAGTGGCCGCCGGCTGATCGACACGCACCTCGAGCTCGCCGAGGCTGCGCAATGAGCACGCCCGCCATCCGGATCGCTTCGCCGCGTTCGTGATCGGAAACACCTGGGCCTGGCCGAAATCTGATCCCGGCACGCAGATCTTCTCGCGGTTGTTGGGCGGGCCGGTGGGCCGCTACAGCTCTTCCCCAACCACCGGACGGTGATTCTCGACGGCGCCGGCCACTACATCCAGGAAGACGCAGCCGACGAAATCGTGCGTGCGGTCAAGACGTGGCGTCGGTAAGGCAGCGGGCCCGAATCTATGCGGCCGCGGCGGTCGGGGTCTGGCCGCCAGAGATGTCGCGCAGGTAGGAGGCGACGACTCCGCGCTGGACCAATCGGCGCCTGCGGGCGGACCGGCGCTCGGCGTCTGAGCGCCGCTCGCGGCGGGCGGTTGACGGGGCTGGGTTGCGAAGGCGAGAGATGGTCGTTGTCATGCTGCTTGGTGCTCCAATTCGAAATCGGGGAGGGCAAGGGTGGGCTCGTCATCTGCGAGCTGGAGCTCTGGCCGCCCGCTACGGGGAGGGAGCAGCCAGAACGCCACCAGGATCGCTGCGACCATCGCCCCGGCCGCGACTAGGAACGCGAGGTGATAGCCGCTGATCAGGGAGGTGGTGAGCCCGTGGTGGGAGGACAGAAGTGCTTTGGTGTGGTTGGTGGCCACGGTGCTGAGGACGGCCAGCCCGAGCGCGCCGCCGACCTGCTGCGACACGTTTGTGATGCCGGAGCCAAGCCCGGCGTCAGCGGCCGGTACGTCCTCCATCGCGAGGGTCAGCAGCGGCATGAATGCGTTGCCGATGCCGAGACCGAGCGCGAAGTTGGCGAGGAAGATCGTCGGGAAGTACGCGGTGTGCGGTCCGAGGGTGCTGAACAGGTAGAGCCCTGCGACGGCGATCGCTATCCCGGTCGTGAGCACCGGCAACGGCCCGAAACGCCTCACCAGCGCCGCCGTGATTCCCCTCGAGAGGACCGCGACCGTCAGGGTCCAGGGCAAGAACGCCGCGCCGGTCTCAAGCGCCCCGTAATGGCGCACGTGCTCGAGATACAGGGTTCCGAGGAAGAAGGTTGAGTACATGCCGGTCACCAGCAGGCCCCGGACGAGGCTGGCGTTGACGAGCCCGCGGAGCCTGAGGATGCGCAGCGGCATGATCGGGCTCTCGATCCGCGCCTCCAGAGCGATGAACGCGCCCATGAGCAGCGCGGCGAGGCCGCCAAAGCCGAGCACGGTCGCGGAGCCCCAGCCGTGTCTGGTGGCCTCGACGATCGCGTAGATCGCGCCCATCAGAGAGGTGGTGACGAGCAGCGAGCCGAGCCAGTCGACGCCGTGCCCAAGGCCGAGTCCGTCATCCGAGCGGATCAGCGCCTGCCCGAGGGCGAAAGTGGCTGCGCCAATTGGGAGGTTTACGAAGAAGACCCAGTGCCAGCTGAGCGTCTGGGTGAGCAGGCCGCCGGCGAGGAGTCCCAGCGAGCCTCCGGCGACCGAGACGAACACGTAGGCGCTCATCGCGCGGGCGCGGTCAGCGGGCTGCGGGAACTCGGTGACGATGATCGCGAGGATCACCGAGGCCTGGGCGGCGGCGCCGATGCCCTGAAGGAGGCGGGCGCCGATCAGCACGCCCTGGCTTGGCGCGATTCCACACAGCAGCGAGGCGACGGTGAAGATCGTGAGCCCGGCGAGGAAGACGCGCTTGCGGCCGGTGAGATCGCTGAGGCGGCCGGCTAGCAGCAGCAGGCTGCCGAACGTCACGAGGAACGCGTTTACGACCCAGCTGAGGTTCGCCTGGCTGAAGTGCAGGTCCCGCTGGATCGAGGGCAGCGCGACGTTCACGATCGTGATGTCGAGCACGATCATCAGTTGCGCCAAGCAGACCACCACTAGCGTTACCCAGCGGCGGCGGTCCGAGGAGAGAGAGAAGAGTGATGCGAGGCTCATGGGGATCCAGACGTGTCGGGCGTTGACATTGGGGCTAAACTGGAGGGCACCTCCGAAATATCTGGAGGCATCCTCCGGAAACTATACGGAGGGGTCCTCCGCTTGTCAAGGCAAGTTGGATGAGCACCACCGAGACACCTACCGAACTGCTGATCGCCAGGCCCAAGCGCGCCGACGCGCGACGCAACTACGAGAAGGTCATGGTGGCCGCCCGGGAGGCGTTCGCCGAGGGCGGCGAGGCCACCTCGCTGGAGGAGATCGCGCGCCGGGCCGGGGTCGGGATCGGGACGCTTTACCGCCACTTCCCGAATCGCCAGGCCCTGGTTGAGGCGCTGTACGTAAACGAGGTCGAGGAGGTCTCGCGCTCCGCCGACGAGCTGGGTGAGCTCGATCCGTGGGAGGCCCTCAACCGCTGGTTCGAGCGGCTGATCGGCTACCTCGCCACCAAGCGGGCGCTCGCAGCCGAGCTCACCAACTATCTCGACAAGGACGCCCCGCTGTTCCAGGCCTGTCGCACATCGCTATTTGCCGCCGGCGAGCCATTGCTAAGGCGCGCCCAGGACGCCGGCATGGTGCGGCGCGACGTCGAGTTTTCCGATGTCATGCACATGGTCATCGGAGTCAGCAAGATCCCGAGCGCCGACCCTAGGCAGATCGAGCACATCCTCCGGATCGCGCTCGACGGGCTGCGGTACAACCCGGAGAGCTAACCGCCGAGAACCCGGCGAGCGGGTCTCCGCGCCCTCGTCTCCCACGCGTCCGCGAGCAGCTCACCCAGCTCGCGCTCGGTCGTGCTGGAAAGGTCCACCGACACCGCTGCCAGCCGTTTGCCCCAGTAGCGTTCGGAGCAGGAGTTCGGATGCCGGGCGACGGCGGTGCGGATGCCGGGCTTGTCGAGCATCACGTTCATCGTGTGCTCGTCCCAGATGGTTGCGAAGATGTTGCCGGCGACGCGGAAGGATGGGCGGCCGTGGTGGTCCTGCTCGACCGCATCGGGCAGTGCGAGCGCGAGCCGGCGCGCGTCCTCAGCGGTCATGCTTCCACGGCGACCGAACGCGCTTCGCAATCGCCGCTCATGTCTCCAGGATCGCGCGCAGGCGATCGAGCTGGGCGACCTCGGAGCGCATCGTCTTGGCGACCATCGGCGTCATCAGCTTCGCGAACCCCGTTGGCGAGCACGCGAGCCTGAACGTGAGCCGCGTGCCGCCGTCGCTGGGCTCGAGCTCGTAGGAGCCCTCCGGGCGAACCGGGCCCGCGATCGCGCGGAAGCCGATCCGCCGGTCGGGCTCGTATGCGGTGATCTCGTAGTCTGCCGGCACACGCCGGCCGAACGGGCCTTTCACGCCCTGCTCGTAGATCGCTCCTTGGCCACTGCCGGATTTCAGGCGTATGTCGAGGACGCCGGCACGCCACTGCGTGTTCGTCGTGCCGTCCGCGAGGAACGCGAACACCTCAGCCTGCGGCCGGGCAATCTGAACCGTGTTACGCGCTTCAGGCATCGACCCGCCCCTCCGCGAATAGGGCGTCGAACTTGTCAAGGCCACCTTCCCAGCCCATCTGGTACGGCGCTGGCCCGTGACCAGCCGGGAATTCCGTATGGGTTAGGACCAATTCGGTCTGTGTGCCGCGGTCGTTGAACTCGACGCTCACCAGCGACTCGGAGCCATCGGCGGCGGGGCCGGTCTCCCAGCGCCACGTATAGAGCAGCCGGGCGGGCGGCTCGACCTCGCGGTAGGTGCCGCCGACGATGAACGGCTCGCCCCCGGTGGGCTGCATCGCCAAGCGATAGCTGCCCCCGGGCCGCAGGTCAACCTCCGCTTCCGGGCAGGTGAACTCCCCTGGCCCCCACCAGCGGCGGATCTGCTCCGGTTCGGTCCACGCGCGGAACACGTCATCGCGCGGCGCGTCGATTATCCGGGTGATTCGGACCATGTCGGCCGATGGCTCGGCGGTCATGTGGACTCCTTTGGTGACTTGAAATGGTCGGCGAGCGAATCGAGGCGTCGCTCCCAGAACACGCGGTAAGTGCTCAGCCAATCGTCGGCGACCTTCATCGGCGCAGCGACCAGCCGACAACGGCGGATCCGGCCCTGCTTGTGATGCTCCAGCAGCCCGGCACGCTCGAGCACGGCCAGGTGCTTGGTGACGGCCGGCAGCGAAACGTCGAACGGAGCAGCCAGTTCGGACACCGACGCCTCCCCCTCGGAGAGCCGCACGACGATCGCACGCCGAGTCGGGTCGGCCAAAGCAGAGAACACGGCGTCAAGCGGATCAGCCATAGCAGAAAGCTTAACCATACGGTTTAGTATGACCGATCGGAGCGCTGCGACGTCTCCCGGCCGTTGCCAGCGTCGTGTGCCCGGGGGCTAGGTGGGACCTCGCTTCCCGAAGCAGCGACGCACGGCCGCGATCGTCGCCGCCAGCGCGTCAAGCGTCCGTGGGCGAGTGATCGCGTAGATCGGGCGTGTGGCCAGCTCTAGCAACGCAACCGGATCACCGGGCAGCGGGTACGTTCGCTGAGCGGCGAGCACCGCCAGGCGATCGCGGACCGGCACCTGCTGGACCTTCACCTCGGCCCCCCAGTCAAGCATGATGCTGCCGGCCACTGGCATCGACGGCGGCGACGGCGGCAGCTGGATTCTGATCCGCTCTCCGCGCCTAACGGGGTCGCCTTCACAGCGCCGGCCGTTCGGACGGAGATCCAAACTGCGCGGGCCGGCGAGTGCGCGACCGCCGTCGAGCACCGCCAGATCGTCGGCCAGCACCGCCGCATCGCGCTCGCCCGCCAGCCGGGCGAGCGTGGTGCTCTTGCCGGATTCCTTGCCCCCGAATAGAACGATTGCACCCTCGCCGAACGTGAACACGCCGCCGTGTAGGGCCTCTCTTGCCTCCCACTGCCAGACGAGCGCAGCTGCCGCGGCGAGGTATGGGTGAACCAGCTCGTCGGGTCTAACGGGCTCGGGCAGCGCGAACGTCACGACGCCCTCGCCGCGCCGGGCCCTCAGTCTGCCGCCGCCGAGCAGCCGCAGATCGGCGGCGTCCCGACCTATAAAGGAAGGTGACTCGTCGGGCGGGGCGGGCTGCACGCGGAGCTCGAGCATCGGAGCACCCGGGGCCTGGGCGATCATCAGCCGCGCCGCGTGCGTGACGCCGCCGAGCCGCAGGCCGTAGGCACCAAGCTCGCGAATCATCGCCGGGCGGCCTTCCGGCCGGCCACGGCACGCCGGGCGCCTTGCCACGCGCGCAGTCCCGCTGGAGCTTGGCGCACGAGCCACAGTGGTCGCCACACGTACGCCAACAGCAACCCGACGAGCCCGTGACGCGCGAGCGGGCTCCAGACGCGCAGATAGCGGGGGGTGGGCACGAGCTTGCGCAGGATGAACCTGATTCGGCCGCCCGCGCTCGGGACGGTCCCGAACTGGACGAGCGCCATCGCGGCGGAGGGCGGCCCGCTTGCCAGCAGCGCCGCTTCCAGCGACGGCTCGGGCAACTGGAGCCGGACAGCCAAGGCGGCTCCGTCGGGAAGCAGGCGCAACCCCGCGGCGAGCGAGCCGCGCGCCTGAAGGGCCGTGGCAAGCCCGGCGGCGGCAGTCCACGTTTCGTCATCGAGCACCGCCAGGGCGCGCCGCAGGTCCTCCAGCGCCACCGGCGCGCGAGGACCATGCTGCGCAGCGTGAAGCGCGAGATGAAGGGTGCGCGCGTAGACCCCCAGCGTCTCGACCTCCTCGCCACCGACCCAGATCCGATCGGCATCGCGCAGGACCGCCCGCCACAGCTCCGAGCCGTCGACCCCCAGTCCGGCGAGACTCCGGTGCAGATCGACGTTGGCGCCGTCGGTCGCGCGCAGCCATTCGCGCGAGGGCCGCTGCCAGCCGGGCGTATCGCAGGGCTCCAGTCGCGCAGTGAAGCCCAGTCCGCGGAGCACCCGCTCGGCGGCGTGGATCGACCCGGGCGCGACCAGCAGGTCGGTATCCACGTACGCGCGGACCGCGCCGTCCGGGTACAGCCACCGCGCGAGCGACGGCCCCTTCAGCAGCAAGCAATGGATGCCCGCCCGTCGGAATGCACCAACGACCTCGGCCGTCACAACGTCGACGACGAGACTGCGGGCGGTGTTCGTGAGCGCACGGCGCGCGAGCGCGGGCGCGGCAGCCAATCAGGCCCCTTTCCGTGGGAAGCCTCGATTGTACGAGCGCCCTGCCAATGTTGGCCGGTGTCCGTTTGCCCAGCGACCGAGCCCTACCGATGAGCGCGCTGCCACTGTCGCCCCTCGAGCATGCGTCCGGCGTGGTCATCGGCGCCGGCCCCGCCGTGGCGCTCGGTCCGCCTCGCGGCACGCCGCGCCAAACGCTCGAGCGGGCCATAGCCCCCGCGCTCGGGCGCGAACCCTGCATGGTGAGCTTCTCCGGCGGCGGCGACTCCTCCGCGGTGCTCGCGGTTGCCGTCGACACCGCCCGCAAGCGCGGTCTGGCGCTGCCGATCCCCGTCTCGCTCCGTTTCCCGGGCCTTCCGGCGGCCGAGGAGACCCACTGGCAGGAACTCGTGGTCAGACACCTCGGCCTCACCGACTGGGTCCGGATCGAGCTCGGAGGCGAGCTTGACTTCCTCGGCCAGGCGGCACGGGCCGCGCTCGAGGAGTGCGGGTTGCTGTGGCCCGCCAACGCGCACTTTCACCTGCCGGTGTTCGAGCGCGCGGCGGGAGGGAGCGTGCTGACCGGACTCGACGGAGACGGCCTGCTGGGCGGATGGCGATGGCAACGCGGCCAGGCGGTGATCAAGCGCCACGTGAAGCCCGAGCCCCGCGATGGGGTGCGGGCCGCGCTCGCGCTCGCGCCGGCGTCCGTCCGGATGGCCGCTCTTGTTCTCAGGCAGCCGCTTGTGGTGAGCTGGCTTCGCCCGCGCGCTCGGCGGCGACTGCGGCGCAGGCTTGCCCAGGAGCTTGCGAATGAGCCGCGCGACTGGCCGGCCCGCGTCGCCTGGTATGCGCGCCGCCGCTACCTGCAGCTCGGCGTTCACAGCCTGGCGCTGCTCGCGAGCAGGTACGACGTCGACGTGCGCCACCCGCTCTTGGAGCCCGCGTTCCTGTCGGCCGTGGCGGCTGACGCCGGTCCGGCCGGGTACGGCACCCGGCTTGGCGCGTCGCGGGCGCTGTTCGGGGACCTGCTGCCCGCGGAGAGCGTCGAGCGGTGCACGAAGGCCGAGTTCGGGGCGGCATTGTGGGGGCCGCAGGCCCGGGCATTCGCCGACCAGTGGGACGGCATCGGCGTGGATCCCGAGCTGGTCGACGCGGATCGTCTGCGGCTCGCCTGGCAGCAGCCCAACCCGCCGCTGTTTGCCGCGACCGTGCTCCAGGGTGCGTGGCTCGCGGCCCGGGCGCGGCGGCACTCCTCAGAAGCGCGATCGCGCTAGCCGCCGTCAGCCCTAGAGGTAGTCCGAGCGATCGACGAGGTGTCGGACAGGCTCGCCGCGGAGCTGCCGTGCGACGTTGGCGGCAGCCTCTCGCGCCGCGCTGGCGAGCGCCCCTACCGTGATCGCGGAGTTGTGCGGAGAACCGAGCACGTTCGGGAGATCCAGAAATGGACGGCGGGTCTTGAACGAGCCGTGCCGGCGCGGCTCCTGCCACCAGGTGTCGATCCCAGCTGAGAACGATGGATTTGCACGCAGATGGTCAAACAGCGCGTCCTCGTCGATGATCGCCGCGCGGGCCACGTTGACGAGGATCGCGTCGGGCTTCATCAGCGACAGCTCGCGCGCGCCGAGCAGGCCCCGGGTGGATCCCGTGAGCGGCAGTGAGACCACGGCGATGTCCGCAGCACCGAGCAGGTGGTCGAGGTCCTCGAGCGTCCCGATCCACTCCACAGCCTCCTCGGTCCTGCCCGACCGATTGATCGCGTGGATGTGCGCACCCAGCGGCCGGAAGGCCGCTGCCGCGGCCTGGCCGATCCCGCCGAAGCCGATGATCCCCACCACCATGCCGCGGATCGAGCGGCTCGGCGTCCGCTGGTCAAACTCTCCGCGCCGCAGCGCCGCGTGCTGCTGGAGCAGCCGCTTGGCAAGCGCGAGCGCCATCGCCAGCACGTGCTCTGCCATTGGGGCGGCGTAGGAGCCGGCGTTCGATGCCACCGCAACGGCCTCTGGAATGCGCTCGAACGGGACATGATCCACGCCTGCGGAGAGAAGTTGGATGAGGCTCGCGCCGCTCAGCAGCTCGAACTCCTGAGCGCCGCGCAGCTCGAGGTCGATGATCCACGCCAGCACCACGTCGGCGGCGCTGAGCGCCGGACGGCGCTCTTCCTCGGGCAGATCGGCGAGGTAGACGAGCCGTGCGATCGGCTCGAGCGTCTCGGCGACGGCGTCTCGCATCTCCGGCGACGGCGAAAACGTGATCACGACGCGCGGCTCGCTCATCCGAATGTCAGACTTACCCGCACCTGACTGGAGGTTGACATGGCCCTGTGCACCCATCTGGACACGATCACGGTCCGGCAGCTGCCGGAGAGCGTCGTGGGCTGTGAGGACTGCCTGCGCGAGGGCGGGGTGTGGCTGCACCTGCGCATCTGCCTCGGCTGCGGTCACGTCGGCTGCTGCGACGACTCGCCGTCGCGGCATGCGACCGCCCACTACCGGGCCAGTGGCCATCCGCTGATCCGCTCAATCGAGCCGGGCGAAGAATGGTGCTGGTGCTACCTGGATCAGGCCGCGATGCTGATCCCAGAGGTGGCGGGAGCGACGCGCATCCCTCCATCGCCGATGCTGGCGCGATAAGCGGGACTCACGATCGCCGCCTGAGCGTCGGGTACGGTCTAGCCATTGCTCGGCCTACCTGACAACGTGACCGCGTGCCTGTTCGACCTCGACGGCGTCCTAACGCAGACCGCGAAGGTGCACGCGGCCGCCTGGAAGCAGATGTTCGATGACTACCTGCGACGTCGTGCCGAGCAGCACGGTGAGCAGTTCGTGCCATTCGACGTGGAGCATGACTACGACGAATACGTGGACGGCAAGCCGCGCTACGACGGCGTGCGCGCCTTCCTGGCCTCGCGCCACATAGAGCTGCCACAGGGCGCGCCGGACGACCCACCCGACGCCGAGACGATCGACGGGCTCGGCAACCGCAAGAACCAGATCGTGCTGCGGATGATCCACGCGGATGGGGTCGAGCCGTACGAGGGTTCGGTCCGGTACGCACAGGCTGCGCGCTCGGCGGGGCTCCGGCGGGCGGTGGTGTCCTCGAGCACCAACTGCCGAGACGTATTGAAGGCGGCGGGAATCCTCGAGTTGTTCGAGCATGTCATCGACGGGCATGTGGCCGAGCGCGAGCACCTGAACGGCAAGCCGGCGCCGGATACCTTCCTAGCCGGGGCTCGCGCGCTCGGTGTCACCCCCGATCAGTCCGCGGTATTCGAGGATGCCCTGGCCGGCGTCGAGGCGGGGCGCCGTGGTGCATTCGCGTTCGTCGTCGGCGTCGACCGCGTCGGACAGGCTGACGCGCTGAAGGCGCACGGCGCCGACGTGGTCGTCCGCGATCTGTCCGAGCTGCTCGAGCGCTCGTGATCCAGCATCCCGCCTTCCGGGTGGAACCGTGGGCCGTCCGCGAGACCGAGCTTCATCTCGACACGCTCGCGCAGACCGAGTCTGTGTTTGCGCTGGGCAACGGCCACCTGGGGCTGCGGGGAAACCTCGACGAGGGTGAGCCGTTCGGCCTCCCCGGAACCTACTTGAACGGCTTCCACGAACTGCACCCGCTGCCCTACGCGGAGGCCGGCTACGGCAACCCGGAATCCGGCCAGACGGTCGTCAACGTGACGAACGGCAAGCTCATCCGGTTGCTGGTCGAGGACGAGCCTTTCGACCTTCGCTATGGGCAGCTCCGGCGCCACGAGCGCGTGCTCGACCTGCGTGCGGGCGTCCTGCGCCGGGTCGCCGAGTGGGTCTCTCCCACCGGTCGGGCGATCCGCGTGAGCTCCACCCGGATGGTCTCGTTCGTGCAGCGCGCGGTCGCGGCGATCTCATACGAGATCGAACCGCTCGAGGAGAACACGGCGGTCGTCGTCCAGTCGGAGCTCGTCGCCAACGAGTCAATGCCGGAGACGAAGGGCGATCCGCGGGCGGCGGCGGCGATGGCGTCGCCGCTGCGCCAGGAAGCCGTTAGCGCAGCCGGTACCAGCGCGGTCATGACGCATCGGACCGTGGCAAGCCAGCTGCTGCTGTCGGCCGCGATGGGGCACGTGGTCGACGGCCCGGCGGGCGTCGAGACCTCGATCCAGTCCTTCGAGGACATCGCCAGGCTGACGATCTCGGCCGACATCTCGCCGAAGAGCAGCCTCAGAGTGATCAAGTTTCTCGCGTACGGCTGGTCGGCCGAACGATCGCTGCCGGCACTACGAGATCAGGTCGGGGCGGCGCTGGCGGAAGCTCAGCATCGGGGATGGGATCGGCTGTGCGCGGAGCAGCGGCAGTATCTGGACGACTTCTGGGAGAACGCGGACGTCGAGCTCGAGGGCGACGTCGAGCTCCAGCAGGCTGTTCGGTTCGCGCTGTTTCACGTCCTCCAGGCCGGCGCGAGAGCGGAGCGGCGCGCGATCGCGGCCAAGGGGTTGACCGGGTCCGGCTACGACGGCCATGCCTTCTGGGATACCGAGATGTTCGTGCTGTCGATCCTCACCTACACGGCGCCGCACGCGGCCGCGGATGCGCTGCGCTGGCGTCATGACACGCTCGACCTTGCGCGGGACCGAGCGCGCCAGCTGGGGCTGCACGGCTCGGCGTTCCCGTGGCGCACGATCGCAGGACAGGAGTGCTCGGGCTACTGGCCCGCGGGCACCGCTGCGTTCCACGTCAACTCCGACATCGCCGACGCGGTGATCCGCTACCGCGGTGCCACCGGCGATCAAGCGTTCGAGCGGGAGGTGGGGCTCGAGCTGCTGGTCGAGACGGCCCGGCTGTGGCGATCGCTTGGCCATCACGACGCGGCGGGCCGCTTCCGGATCGACGGCGTGACCGGGCCGGACGAGTACAGCGCGATCGCGGACAACAACGTGTACACGAACCTGATGGCCCAGCGAAACCTGCGCGCTGCCGCCGATGCGGTGGAGCGCGAGCCGCAGGTTGCAGCCCGCCTCGGAATCGACGAGGAGGAGGCCGCCAGCTGGCGGGATGCCGCAAACATGATCGTGATCCCGTACGACCAGGACCGCGGGATCCATCCCCAGACCGAGAGCTTTCTGGAGCACGACCGCTGGGACTTCGAACACACCGCTCCGGAGCAATATCCGCTGCTTCTGCACTTCCCGTACTTCGACCTGTACCGAAAGCAGGTCGTCAAGCAGGCCGACCTGGTGCTGGCGATGCACGTTCGCGGAGATGCCTTCACCGCTGAGCAGAAGGCGCGCAATTTCGACTACTACGAGGGGCTGACCGTGCGTGACTCATCGCTGTCGGCTTGTACGCAATCGGTGCTTGCCGCCGAGGTCGGGCATGTGGAGCTCGCCTATGACTACCTCGCCGAGGCGGCGCTGATGGACCTCGACGACCTCGAGCACAACACGCGCGACGGGCTTCACATCGCGTCGCTGGCGGGCGCGTGGATCGCGGTGGTCGCCGGCTTGGGCGGCATGCGCGACCACGGTTCGGATCTGCGCTTCACGCCGCGATTGCCGGACGCGATCAACCGCGTCGCGTTCAGGCTCCGCTGCCGCGGACGGCGGCTCGTCGTCGAGATCCTCGCGGGCGAGGCGCGATACACCCTCACCAGCGGCGACCCCGTCGCGATCGTCCACCACGGCCAGCAGGCGACGGTCGAGCCCGGTAAGCCGCTGTCGCTGCCGATCCCGCCGCTGCCAGCGCTCGAGACACCAGCCCAGCCGCCTGGACGCGCACCGGCTCGCAGGCGCCCGCCACGATGACAGCCGGCCGTTACGCCGGACCGGCGGACCGAAGCCCCAGGTAGCCTCCAAGCACCGCGAAACCGGCCAGGCACGCGAGCGCGTCGGCGATCCCCCGCAGGGCACCGTCGTAGCCGTCCTGTTGGACGATTCCCGCGAGCGTTATCGCCACCGCGATGGCGGCGGCGAGCACCAGGGCAAAGCGCCACGGCCGCCCGCGAAGCCAGGATGGGACGAGCGGACCGAGGTCCTCGAACAGGTCTCCGGCATCTCCGCCGGCGCGGGGATAGAGCCGCGTCGCGGAGATGATCGCCGGGGCGGCGGCGATCAGCGCGGCGGCGCCGAACGCCAGCGCGATCACCGACAGCGTCGTCCGGGAGCTCGATAGGCCGCGGTGGTACTCGATCGCGAGCAGCGCCAGCCCGGCCATCGCGATCAGCCCCGCCGCGACCCCGACGCCGGCGCGGCGGGCGAGGATCACGGCTTCTGCCCGCGCCAGTACCACCGCTCCCCGCCGCCGGAACGCGCGCAGCAGCGCTGTCGTACCCGCCGCGAATGCGACCTGTGCGCCGATCACCGCCAGCGCCGCGCCGAGTGACCCGAGCGCCGCGGAATCGGCGTGTCGGTGTGGGAAGCCGCGCGCGCCGAGCAGGTAGGCGACCGCGAACAGAACCCCTGCGACTGCGAGCGCGGCGAACGCCGCAATGCCGGCGCGGCGGGCACGCACGGTCCCGAGCTCGTCGGCGAACTGGCGCGCGAGCGCCGCCGGATCGCCCAGCTCGGCGTTCGGGTCGCAGCTCAGGTGATCCTGGATCTCGGCCAGGATCCGACCCCGCCGCGATGCGCCGATGCCGGCCCGGCCGAGTTCGCGAGCCAGCGACTCGATGTAGCTCATGCGAGCACCGCCTCGATTGCGCTCGTAAACGCCTTCCACTCGCCGCGCCTGGCGACGAGCGCGCGCCGTCCCGCCCTCGTCAGGCGGTAGACCCTGCGCTTCCGGCCGGCGCCGGACCAGCTACTCGCGAGCAGGCCCGCCGCCTCGAGTCGGTGTAGGGCCGGATAGACGGTGCCTTCGGGCAGCGACAGCGCGCCGCCGCTGCGCTGCTTGAGCTGCTCAATGATCGCGTAGCCGTGCAACTGCTCCGCTTCGAGCACCGCCAGAATCAGCGAGTCGAGGTGCCCCTTCAGCGCTTCCGGTCGCATTCGCATTTTCGGAACGAAATCCTATACCTAGACATCCTAGGTGTCAAATGCGCGCTGCCCCCCGCGAGCCTCGGTCGAGGCGATAGAGTCATCGGCACGGGCCGAGACGCGGTGTACCTGACTCCTGCTGCGCCGCGCGCTATAATTGACCTCTCAACCATGAGTGCGACCAGCCGCCAGAGCACCGACGCAACGCTCACCCCCGAGACCCTCCAAGCCCTGCCCGCGAGGCTTCGGCTCGGGCCGGTGCACCTCACGGTCGCCGATCTCGGCCGGTCGATCGCGTGGTATGAGCGGGCGCTCGGCTTGCGGGTCTCCACCAGGAGCGCAACCGAGGCGGCGCTCGGCGACGGCGCGGAGATCGTCGTGGTAGTGCACGAGGACCACGCGGCCCGTCGCGCCGGCGCGCATGCCGGCCTCTACCACTACGCGCTGCTGTACCCGAGTCGTCAGGAGCTGGCACGGGCGGCGATTCGCATCGGGCAGGCGCAGACGCCGATCCAGGGGGCTTCGGACCACGGCACCCACGAGGCCATCTATCTTCCCGACCCGGACGGCAACGGCATCGAACTCGCGGCGGATCGCCCCCGGGAGCAGTGGCCGGACCCTGCCGAGGAGTTTGCACGCGGTGGGCCGTCCCCGCTCGACTTCGGATCGCTGCTCGGCACCGTCGCGGCTACCGACGCCCCGCCGCTGGTCGGCGAGGGCGTGCGCGTCGGCCATCTGCACCTACACGTCGGCGACATCGAGGAGGGGCTGCGCTTCTACCGCGATCTCCTCGGCTTCGAGATGCAGGCAATGATGCCGACAGCGGCGTTCGTCTCCGCCGGTGGCTACCACCACCATCTCGCGTTCAATGTCTGGCGGGGCCGCGGCGTCGGTCCGGCGCCGGCGCACGCCGTCGGCCTGCATCACTGGACGATCGAGCTACCCGAGGAACACGACGTGGTGGCGGTTCGCGAGAGGCTGCGTTCAGCGGGCGTTGAAACCGAGGCGCTCGAGCGCGGCTTGCTCGTGCGTGACCCATGGCAGATCGCGGTGGTGCTCAGCACGCGATGAGCACCGACCGGCGGTTGACAGTCGGGGACATCGAGGTCGCCCGGATCGGCCTGGGCACCAACCGGCTCACCAACACCTCGGAGAACCGTGCGTTGCTGCGCGAGGCGCTCGCCGCAGGGATCAACATGATCGACACCGCACACCTGTACACCGGAGGCGAGAGCGAGCGCACGATCGCCGCGGCCCTCTCGCCGTTTCCGGACGGCTGCGTGGTGGCCACCAAGGGCGGCTATCACGACGCCACCCCCGAGGTGCTGCGAGCCGAGATCGAGGAGAGCCTCGGTCGGCTCGAGACCGACACGATCGAGCTGTACTACCTCCATCGCGTCGATCGAACGACTCCGATCGAGACCAGCGTCCGGGCCATTAAGGACTACCAGGACCAAGGGAAGATCCGGCACATCGGCCTGTCGGAGGTGAGCGTCGAGCAGATCGAGCAGGCCCGCACGGTCGCGACGATCGCCGCCGTGCAGAACGAGTACTCGCTCTCCCAGCGCCGCTGGGATGACGTCGTCGACTACTGCGCCGAGCACGGGATTCCGTTCGTCCCCTACTTCCCGGTCCGTGGTCAGCGTTCCGCGATGCTCAGCGAGATCGCCGCCAGCCACGGCGCCACTCCGCAGCAGGTCGCCCTGGCCTGGTTGCTGAAGCGCTCACCGACGACCGTCCCGATCCCGGGCACGCTGTCGATCGAGCACATGCGGCAGAACCTGGACATGCTCGAGCTCGAGCTCACGGACGACGAGTACCGGGCGCTGATGTAGGGAGGGCGATGACGGGCCAGGCCGCGATGCCCGACCAGCTGAGCCCGCGCCACCTACGCGCGCGCCTGCTTCAGCTCGCCGCGCTGGTGGCCGTCGTGGTGGCCGTGATCCTGGCCGCCCCCGGCCTTGGCGAGCTGCGCACACGCCTGCGCCACGCCTCCACCCCGTGGCTCATCGCCGGAGTCGCGCTCGAGCTGTTCTCCGCGCTCTCGTACGTGCTGATCTTCCGCGCCGTGTTCTGCTCGCGCATGTCCTGGCGGATTAGCTACGAGATCGGGATGGCCGAGCAGGCGGCCAACTCGCTGCTGCCCGCGGGCGGCGCCGGTGGGCTCGCGCTCGGCGCCTGGGCGCTGCGCCAGGGCGGCGCGACCGTCGGCCACATCGCTCGTCGGACGGTCGCGTTCTTCCTGCTGACGAGCCTCGCCAATCTCGGGACGCTGATCGTGTTCGCGGTGCTGTTCGCCATCGGCGTGCTCGGTCACGACGAAGCGCCGGGCGTGACATATGGCTTTGCCGGAGCGGCGGCAGCGGCGATCGTGCTGACGCTGGCGCTGCCACGGCTGACCCGGCCCTACCGGCTGCGGCCGCCGTCAGACACCGCCGGCAGACTCTCAACTCTGGTCCGGCGTCTGGTCGATGCGGTCGCCGACGGAGTCGGCGACTCCACGTCGCTGCTCGTGCGCCGTCCGGGCGCGGTGCTGACCGGCTCGCTCGGCTACATGGCCTTCGATATAGCCGTGCTCGGAGTCTGCTACCGCGCGATCGGCAACTCGCCGGGAATCGGCGTGCTGGTCGTTGCCTATATCGTCGGCCAGCTCGGCGGGCTGTTGCCGGTTCCCGGCGGGATCGGCGGCACCGAGGGTGGGCTGATCGGCGTGTTCCTGCTGTTCGGCGCGCCCCTGGCCAGCACGACCGTCGCCGTCCTGGCGTATCGGGCGATCCAGCTGTGGGTGCCCGCCGTGCTGGGAAGCATCGCGTTCGTGCAGCTGCGCCATGTGCTGCGACAGGAACCTGCACCCGCGGTGATCTGCGAGCCGCTCGCCGAGCCGGTCAGCTCCCGATAGCGGCCTCCCGCAGGGCGATCGCCGCGTCGACGATCAGATCGACCGCGGCTTGGAGCGGGATCGTGGTCGAATCGATCGTCAGGTGGTAGAGCGACGGGTCGCGATGATCCACGCCGTAGAAATGCTTGAAGTACTCAGCGTGCGTTCGGTCGAGCCGGCGCATGGCGTCCTCGGCCGTTTCGCGATCAAGCCCGCCGAGGCGAATCGCCTGCTGGACCCTGCGCGCGGGCGGTCCGTCCAGGCGGACCCGGAGCGCGCTTGGATCGGAGCGGAGCACGACCACCGCGGCACGGCCGAGGATCACACCATCGCCGGTTGCCGCCTGCTGCAACAGCACCTCTTCGGTGGCCCGCCGGAAGTCGTCGGCCGTGACGATCTCGGCCGGTAGGGCCGTCGGCATGCCGGCGTCGCCGCCGATGAAGCCGCGCAGCAGCCGCTCGATCCAGCTGCCGCCCACCTTGTTGTCGTGCGCGGCAGCGTCGTCGGGCGTGACCTCGAGACGCTCCGCGACCGCCAGTGGGATCGCGCGGTCGACGAACGGCACATCGAGGCGCTGCGCCACTGCAGGCGCGATCACGCTCCCCCCGGCGCCGTAGGCGGCGGAGATTGCCACGAGGCTCATGCGTCAAACAGGGGTCTGCAGGAACCGCTCGCGGAGCGCGGTCTTCTTGAACTTGCCGGTAGCGGTGCGCGGGATCGAGTCCACGAATTCGAAGCGGTCAGGCAGCTGCCACTTCGCGAATTCGGCGCTGAGGTGACTGCGCAGCTCCTCGGGGGTGGTCTGCGACCCTTCGCGAAGCACGACGACCGCCATCGGCCGCTCGCCCCACCGCTCGTCCGGCATCGCGATCACCGCAGCCTCGGCGACCGCTGGGTGCGCCATCAGCAGGTTCTCCACGTCGACCGAGGAGATCCATTCCCCTCCCGACTTCACGAGATCCTTCGAGCGATCGCAGATCCGGATGCAACCCCGGCCGTCGATCCGGACGACGTCGCCGGTCTGGAACCAACCGTCTTCGGTGAACTTCTCGGCGCCCTGGCCGTGATGGTAGGCGGCCGCCACCCAGGGGCCACGTACCTCGAGCTCACCCATGGCCCGGTCGTCCCACGGAATCTCCTCGCCGTCCTCGCCGCGGCCACGGATCTCGACAAATGGCGACGGCGTTCCCTGCCGGATCCGATACTCGTACTGCTCGTCGGCTGAGGCGTTGTCGAGCCCGGCCGGCAGTCGGCAGACCGTGCCGAGGGGGCTTGTCTCGGTCATGCCCCACGCCTGGATGATCGTGAGCCCGTGGCGGTCGAAGCCCTCGAACAAGCTGCGCGGGACAGCCGAGCCGCCGACGATCAACCGCTCGAGCACGCTCAGGTCCCATCTCTCGGGCTCGGCGTCGAGCGCCTCCAGAACCGTCATCCAGACGGTCGGCACGCCGGCCGTCATCGTCACCCGCTCGTCGCTGAGCAGGTCGAGCACGCTCACCGGATCAAGCTTCGGCCCGGGCAGCACCAGCGCAGCTCCGGCGAACGCCGCCGCGTACGGAAGCCCCCAGGCGTTGACGTGGAACATCGGCACGACCGGGAGGATCGTGTCGCGCGAGCAGACGCCGAGCGTGTCGGGCAGCGCCGTCACCAGCGAGTGCAGCGTCAGCGCTCGGTGCGAGTAGAGCACGCCCTTCGGCCGGCCGGTCGTGCCCGACGTGTAGCACATGGCCGCCGCGCGCCGCTCATCTCCCTGCGGCCACGCGATCGGCTCCCCCCGCGTCACCAGCGACTCGTACTCGATGAGCCCTTCTCCCACCGCTCCCGAATGCGATACCACGATGATCTCGTCGAACTCGTGTGCAGAGCGGAACGAGTCGAGTACCTCGAGCAGTGTCTCGTCCACCACCAGCACGCGATCCTCGGCATCGCCTGCGATGAACGCCAGCTCATCGGGATGAAGCCGTGGATTGACCGTATGGAGCACCGCCCCCATCGCCGGCACCGCGAAGTACAGCTCCAGGTGCTCAGGCTGGTTCCAGAGGAGGGTCGCGACGCGGTCGCCCTCGCGGACGCCGAGCTCGCGCAGCGCGCCCGCGAGCCGCCTGGCCCGCACAGCGGATTCCCCGAAAGTCGTGCGGTGGATCGATCCGTCGGGCCGCCGCGAGACGACTCGCTGGCCGCCCTTGAACCGCTCCGCGCGCTCGATGATCGCGTTCAGCGACAGCGGATAGTCATCCATCATCAGGCCGCTCAGCTTCGTCTCGGGCATGCGTCTCCCTCGCCAGATCGGGTTTGTCGGGAACTCACTACCCCGAGAGCATGCGCTCAGAGCGCTGCCGATGCAAGCCCGGTCATGCGGCGAGCGCGATCGGTTGCTGCTCCTCGATCTCGCTGTCTCGGACGGGCTGCTCCTGCCCGTCGCGCGGCAATGCCAGCCGGAAGATCTTCTTCACCACCGAGCCGAACTGCTTGCGCAACGGCCCGGTGTTGTACGGAACGCCGTAGCGCTCGCAAATCTCGCGCACCTCGATCGCGATCTCGCGGTAGCGGTGCGCTGGGATGTCAGGGAACACGTGGTGCTCGATCTGGTGGCTGAGGTTCCCACTGAGGATGTGGAACAGCCCCCCTCCGGTCAGATTTGCCGAGCCGAGCATCTGGCGCAGATACCAGCCGCCGCGAGTCTCGTTCTCGACTTCCTGCTCGGAGAACTCCTCCACGCCCTCGGGGAAATGGCCGCAGAAGATGATCATGAACGCCCACACGTTGCGGATCAGGTTGGCGCTGAGGTTCCCGGTGAACACCAGCGGCGCGAACGGCCCGGCGAGCAGCGGGAACGCGACGTAGTCCTTGAGCACCTGCCGCCGGCCCTTCTGCCAGATCGCCCGCAGGATGTCGCGCTTGTCCGTGAGCGTGACCTCGCCCGCCTCGATCCGCTCCACCTCCAGGTCGTGCACCGCGACCCCCCACTCGAACAGCAGCGCGAGTAGCGAGGCGTAAAGCGGGTTGCCCAGGTCACGCCGCCGCCACGGCTGATCCTCGGACATGCGCAGGATCCCGTAGCCGATGTCGCGGTCCTTGCCGAGCACGTTCGTGTGCGTGTGGTGCATGTAGTTGTGCGAGTGCCGCCACTGGTCCGCCGGGCACGCGGTGTCCCACTCGAACCGCTTGGAATCAAGCGCGGGATCCTTCATCCAGTCGTATTGGCCATGCATCACGTTGTGACCGATCTCCATGTTGTCGAGGATCTTCGACAGCGACAGCGCGGCCACGCCCGCGACCCAGGCCGGCGGCAGGATCGACCCGAACAGCAAGCTCCGGCCACCGATTTCGAGCCCGCGCTGCCAGCGAATGATCCGGCGGATGTACTCCGCGTCCCTCTCGCCAAGGTCGGCGAGGACCCGGTTGCGCAGCTCGTCGAGCTCGCGGCCGAGCGCGTCTAGTTGCTCTGCGGTCAGGGTGCGATTTGGCGTTGGCATGGTGCAGCCTCCCGTTGTCAGATCTCAAGTGCGACGTCTCCGGCGGGGACGGACACGCACAGCTGGATGTCCTCGTCCTCCTCCTCGGAGACTTCGCCGGTCAGGATGTTCTGGACGGCACCCGCCGCCTTGCGGCAGGTGCAGGTGTGGCAGATGCCCATCCGGCAGCCGAACTCGGGACTCAGGCCAGCTGCCTCGGCCTGCTCGAGCAATGTGCCCTCGCCGATCGCGACCGCTTGCTCGCTGCGCAGGAAGCGAAGTGTGCCGTTGGCGGCGGCGCCGGTGACGGTGAGCGCCGGCGGCGTGAAAGTCTCGGCGAGCACCTCGCCCGGATCGGGCCAGAGCGAGCGCACGGCGTCGATCAGCCGCGGCGGCCCGCAAACGGCCGCGACCGCGCCCTCGAGCGGGCCGATCATTGCTGTGATCGCATCGGCGCACACGCGCGCGTCGCCTTCCCGCGTGGCCAGGTAGGCGCTTCTCAGATTTGGGTGCCGACGTGCCAGCGCTTGGACCTCCTCGCGATACAGCCAGTCAGCAGCGGTGCGTGCGTAGTGCATGAACGCGACCGGCCCGTCGTGTCCCTGGTCGCACAGCGTTCGGAGCATCGACAGCACCGGCGTGATGCCGCTGCCGCCGCTGATCAGCACGAGCCGCTCGGGAGGCTGCGCCGGCAGGACGAACTCGCCCTGCGCGGTACCCAGATGCAAGATCATCCCCGGCCGCGCGTGTGCATACAGGTGGCGGGATACGACGCCTTCCTGGTGGACCGTGACGGTCAGCTCGAGCTGACCGTCGGATCGGGCCGCGCTGCACGCGGGCGAGTACGTACGGGTGCGTCGGACGCCGTCGATCTCGACGCCCACGCGGACGAACTGGCCGGCCCTGAAGCCGCGCCACGCGCTATTTGGCCGCAGCGTCAAGGTGACGCTGCGCGCGGTCTGCCGCCGCACCGCCGTCACCTCGCCACGCGCGTCGTGGAGCGTCAGGTCCGGCCGGATCAACTCGAGGTAGCGGTCGATGCCGTGGGGTCCAACCAGCGTGTCGACCAGCTGCGAGCCGAGCAGGCGCCGCGGAATGCCCATGGCTCGCGGGCGTGGTGTCGTCAGGCTCATCTCGGTTCTCCATCCCATGGTTAGTAGACGACTGTTCACTAACTATGATTACACCTCTTCCCGCCAGCTGTTGCAATAAACTTGGATCTGTGAGCCCTTTCACACGATGAGCGTGAACAGAGGTTCACGCCGCAGTGATCATCCGCGGACGCGCCCGCGCACGCAGGCGGAGCGGCGCCGGCACACGCGCCAGGCTCTGCTGGAGGCGGCGCTCCTTCAGATGGAGTCGGGCGAGAGCTTCGACGCGCTCAGCCTGCGCAGCGTGACGCGCGCGGCCGGCGTCGTCCCAGGCGCCTTCTATCGCCACTTCGCGAGCATGGACGAGCTCGGGCTGGCGCTGATCGAGGAGTCCTTTCAGACGTTGCGCGCGATGCTGCGTGACGCGCGCGGGGGCGAGCTGTCCCCAAAGCATGTGATCCGGCGCTCGGTCGAGATCCTGGTCGACCACGTCCGAGCGCACCGCCAGCACTTCGCGTTTGTGGCGCGGATCCGATCGACGGGTAACGCGGTGCTGCGCCACGCGATCCGCAGCGAGATCCGCCTATTCACCAGCGAGCTCGCGACCGACCTCGCTCGCTTCCCGGTGCTGCGCGAGTGGACCACAGGAGACCTGCAGATGCTCGCAGGACTGATGGTCAACACGATGATCGCCACCGTCGAGGCGCTGATCGACGTGCCCACGGTCGCGGCGCCGGACGCGGAGGCCGAGGTCGCCCGGGTCGCGGAGAAGCAGCTTCGCTTGATCCTGCTTGGCGTGCCGCACTGGCAAAGCGGACGAACCGCTGCCCGCCCCGGCGCGGTACCGCTTCGCTCTACTCAGGGCAGCTGAAACGAGCTCGACGTCGCGCTGCTGGCAGCCTCCGCGATTTCCGGATAGCGCGCGCCCCGCAGCAGCGCCACCTCGAACACCTCTTGCACCAGATCCTCAAACCGCAGGAAACCGACCGTCTGCCCATTGCGCACGTTCACCACCCAGACGCCGCAGACGCGCTCCTCGAGCCGTTCGGTCAGCGGCAGGTCGCCGAACGTCGACGACTCACGGATCTGCGAGAGACCCACGAACGCCAGCTCGCCGGCGAACGCCAGCCCGCGCGTGAACCCCGGCAGCTCGGCGATCGTCTCGATCCGCATGTCGTCCAGGTCGACCGTGATCAGCGCGCCGCGCCCGGACTCAAGCACCCACAGGCGGCCTTCGTGCCAGCGCGGCGAGTGAGGCATCGAGAGGCCGCCGAGCACAACCTCGTTGGCCGGCACCGAGATCAGGCAGCCCCCGGACGCCTTGCCGGCCCGCCACCCGCCCGGCTCATCGCTCTGCCCGAGCGCCGTGACGAACTCCACGCGGTCGCCGACCACCGCAAGGCCGTTCAGGTGGCAGCGGTCCTCGGTCGCGAGCTTGGAGATGAACGGCGGCGCCCATCGCGGGATGAAGCTGTGATCGACGTCAAACGTGGCCAGACACGAGAACGCGGTCGCGACGCCCCACAGCTCGCCGCCCACGAACGCCAGTTCGTGGACGAGGATGTCCCCCGTGACATGCCGATTGCGCGGCAAAAAGCAAGCGTCATGCGTACCCGCCGGCTCGATCTTCGGCGCCACCTCGGGCATGTTGCGGTAATCGAAGATCTCGGTCCGCGTGCCGAGTGCAATCCGCCCGTCCGCGACTGCGATCCCCATCGGCTTGTCAAACAGGCGAAAGTGCGTGTTGAGCAGCGCGCCGGTGTCGCGGGCGCACACCAGCCGGCCGGCCTGGTAGGTCGAGATCAGCAGCGAAGCCTGGAGCTCGCGGAGGATCCGAACGAACGAGCCGGTTGAGACGCTGCGAAACGGTGACTGGCCCTCGGCTCGCGGCGTGGCCGCCGGCTGCGTCGGCGCCGCGATCAAGTCGCGCAACCGCCGCTGGGTGTCGTCGAGCCCGGCGACATCGCGTGTGAGCTGCACCGTGGCGCCGAGAGTCCGCCGGAGCTCCTCGGCCGGCGCCAGCAGCGCCTGGTCGTAGCGCAGGTCGAGCACGCCGCACAGGCGCCTCAACTCCCGCCGCGGGTCCTCGAGCAACGCTTCGAAGGTGCACACCGCCCAGCGATCCGGGGCCAGCCGCTCGAGCTCGTCTAACGCCTGATTCACGTGCGTGCGCCACTGCTCGGTTGCGGCGGCTGGGTCATCCGCCCCTGCCAGCGCCTCGCTGGGTTCCCGGGTGATGAATACGAACTGGGCATCGGGGAATCTCTCGCCCAGTTCGCTGACCTGCAACTCGGAGCCGGCGAGCAGCGGCCGCTCACGCGAATCGCCCAGCTGCTCACCATCGTGCGCCCGAGCGATCCCGCTCGCGCGCGCGAGCGATTGCGCAAGCAGCTCGGCGCCCGAAGCAGGAGGTCCGACGATGAAGATGGGCCCTGTCAAGTCGACAACGACAGCTATGATGGCGCGCGGGGCCAATCGTGATCGCGGACGACATCGGCACGCCCTTCAAGCGGACGATCACCGTCACCGGCTGATCGATCTTCAGCTCCCACGGACGCGGGCGCGGCGGCACCGAAACGGCTACCGTCCGCACGATGGCACTCGCCCGACCGGAGCAACCGCCGCCTCAGGCGTCGTGGTGGGGGTGGGGCGATCCCGAGCGGGTGCCCACCCTCCCCGCCGGGGTCCGCCAGCTGCTCGTGGAGTCACTCGGCGTCCGTGAGCCGGTGCCCGTCGAGCGCTCACTGATCGACTTCATCCTCCCCGCCAGCCGGCTCGACAGCGACGCCGACGCCGAGCTGGTGTCGGCGCTCGGAGCCGAGAACGTTCTGATTGACGACGAGGTCCGGCTCCGTCACACCCGCGGGAAATCGACCCCTGATCTGCTGCGTATGCGGGTCTGCGACGCGGATGACGCCCCGGATCTCGTGCTGCTGCCCGGCTCACACGCCGAGGTGCTCGAGGTGCTGCGCATCTGTTCCTACCGCCGGATCGCGGTCGTACCGTTCGGCGGCGGCACTTCGGTCGTCGGCGGCCTGCAACCGCGCGCCGATGACTACTCCGGCGTCGTCGCGGTCGACCTGCGGCGCATGAACGCGTTACTCGAGCTCGACGAGGAGTCACGCTTGGCGGTGCTGGAACCCGGTCTGCGCGGCCCCGAGGCCGAGGCGCTCCTGCGGGCGCGCGGCTACACGCTGGGCCACTTTCCGCAGTCATTCGAGTACGCCACGCTCGGGGGGTTCGCGGCGGCGCGATCAAGTGGACAGGCGTCCGCCGGGTACGGTCGCTTCGACGAGCTCGTGGTCGCGCTCCGGCTGGCGACGCCGCGCGGAACGATCGATCTCGGGCGCGCGCCGAAATCAGCCGCGGGCCCCGATCTCCGCCAGCTGTTCCTGGGTTCCGAGGGGGCGCTCGGCGTGATCACCTCGCTGACTGTTCAGGTGCGCCCGACCCCTGCCGTGTGCGTGTACGAGGGCTGGCGGCTCCCCTCCTTCCGAGAGGGGACGGAAGCGGTGCGCAAGCTGGCGCAGGACGGGCCGGTTCCGACGGTCCTGAGGCTCTCCGACGAGGCGGAGACGGCGCTGAACCTGGCGCGGCCGGCGGCGATTGGCCAGAGCAGCCAGTCGGCGGGCTGCCTTGCGATCGTGGGCTTCGAAGGGACCGCGGACGACGTCGCCGCCCGTCGCGCGGGCGCCGCCGAGGTATTGCGCGCGGCGGGGGGAACGATTGACGCCTCGGCTGGCGAGACCTGGGCGGCGCAGAGATACGACGGCCCATACCTTCGCGACGCCCTGCTCGATACCGGGGCGCTGGTCGAGACGCTCGAGACCGCGACGTTCTGGTCGTCGCTGGACCGCCTCTACCAGGCGGTCAGCACCGCACTGCGCGAATCGCTGAGCGCCCTGGGCACGCCTCCGGCGATCCTCTGCCACATCTCGCACGTGTACCGCGCCGGTGCCTCCCTGTACTTCACGGTCGGCTGCGCCCAGCTCGACGACCCGCTCGCGCAGTGGTATCACGCGAAGGAGGCCGCGAGCGACGCGATTCTGTCCGCCGGCGGCTCGATCAGCCACCACCACGGCGTCGGAACCGACCATCTGCGCTGGTTTTCGCAGGAGATCGGCGAGCTCGGCATGGCGGTCCTGCGGGCCGCGAAGGCAGAGCTCGACCCTGCCGGGATCCTCAACCCGGGAATCCTGATCACGGACCGGGAGCCGCCCCTCTCGATCGGGTAGCGATTCGACGGTGAACGACTACGTCCGGGAGCTGGCCGAGCTGATCGTGCGTTTCGGCGCGAACGTCCAGCCTGGCCAGATCGTCGGCGTCTCGTCTGAGCCCGGCAAGGAACCACTGGTCCGGGCGATCGCCGAAGCCGCGTACGAGCGGGGTGCAAAGTTCGTCGATGTGTCCGTGTTCGACGTGCACGTCAAACGTGCTCGTGCCCTCCACGCCGATCCCGGCACGCTCGATTTCGTACCGCCCTGGTACGGCGAGCGCGTGCGTGCGCTCGGCGAGCAGCGCGCCGCGATGATCGCACTGACCGGCCCGGTGGCGCCGAGGATCATGGACGGCGTGGATCCGGCGCGGCTCGGCCGGGACATGCTTCCCCGGGTCCGGGAATCGATCGAGGTCGTGAACGCGCGCACCGTCAACTGGACGGTCGCTCCGTGCCCCACCCAGGACTGGGCCGAGCTCGTTCACCCAGAGCTGCCCGGAGCGGAGGCGCTCGAGCGGCTGTGGGAAGAGATCGCACACGTGTGCCGGATCGATGAGCCCGACCCGGTGGCCGCCTGGGAGGCGCGCCTTGCGCAACTAGAGGCGACTACGCACAAGCTCGACGAGCTGCGCTTGGACGCCGTCCGCTTCGACGGGCCGGGGACCGAGCTCACCGTCGGGCTGTTCGGAGGCAGTCGCTGGGTCGCCGCGAAGCTGGCGACCGTCGACGGAATCGAGCATGTCCCGAACCTGCCGACCGAGGAGGTGTTCGCCACGCCAGACCCGGAGCGCGTCGAGGGCTACGTGACCGCGACCAAGCCGCTGTTCACATCTGGGGTTCTGATCCCAGGTCTGCGCGTGAGGTTTGAGGGCGGCCGAGCGGTCGAGATCGAGGCCGAGCGCGGCGCGGACACGCTGCGCACGCTCTCGCAGCGCGATCCGGGCGCGGCACGGCTAGGCGAGATCGCGCTGGTGGACCGCGAGGGACGCATCGGTCCTCTGGGGACCGTCTTCTACGACACGCTGCTCGACGAGAACGCCGCCAGCCACATCGCGCTCGGCCAGGGACTCGAGTTCGGCATGGAGGATGAGGAGGATGCGCAGCGCATCAACACCAGCGAGATCCACATCGACTTCATGATCGGCAGCGATGACGTCACGGTCACGGGCGTCACCGCCGACGGGCGCGAGGTGCCGCTGCTACGCGGCGGGACGTGGCAGATCTAGGTGAGGCGATACGCTCCAACCACACCCCGGAGAGGTGCCGGAGCGGTTGAACGGGCGCGACTGGAAATCGCGTAACGGGGGTTGACCTCGTTCGGGGGTTCGAATCCCCCCCTCTCCGCTCGCTCCGCACCCCCGCGACCCGTCCACCCGTCCAGTCGCGAACGCTCGCGTCGCATCGCCTATTCGTCGAGGCGAACCGCACTCCGCGGGGGCCGCGGACCCGCATGCGTTGCGCACTTGCAGCACCATCCGTACCAAAACCTCCCAACCCTCTACAACGCGACCCTCCATCCGACGCGCTGGCGCACGCACGCAGCCCCTTTTCGCCGCGACGTACCGCGATCGGCCACTGAAGTTGCGTGTAAAATCGCCGATGTCATGGGGGCGGGATGACACCAGGACACTCACCTAGACCGGCGCTGACGCTCGTTCACGGCTCGCCAGAGGCGACGCCCGTTGTCGAGTGGTCGTGGTTCTGCGGCCACTGCGCCGCCGCGCCGCACCCCCGCATCCCGCCGTCGCCGTCGGCTCGCGTCTGCTCTTCGTGCGGCCTTGGCCTGTTGCTCGAGGCCCCAAGCGACGTCATTCCCGACCCGCGGGACGCGTTCCTCGTCATCGACGGACGGTTGCTCGTGCAGGCGATGTCGGTCAGCGCGGAGCAGCTGCTCGACGTCAGCGAGGAGACCGCGGTGGACCGCCCCGTGGTCGAGCTGCTCGTTCCCGCGGACGCCGAGGCCGGCCGGACCGGTGCGCTCGCCGCGGCGATCACCGACGCGGCCGGTGGCAGCGATCGGCCGACGCGCGTGTTCCTGCGTCCGTGGAACACGTTCGGCGTCCGCATGTGCGCCCGGATCGCGCCTTGTGGCCCGCCGCGGGCCGCGCTGCTCGTGCTCGAGACGCGCCCCCGCGAGCTGCGCGTCGTAGACCGCTGAGCGGCCCTCCTCCCCGCCGCCTCCCGCTCATCCGGCGGGTGCCATCACCTCCGGCGCGCCATGCGCGACCAGTGCCGCCGGGAACGCGACCGAGCCATCCTCCTGCTGCCCGTTCTCCAGCAGCGCGATGATCGTCCTGCCAACCGCGACGGCTGTGCCGTTGAGGGTGTGGACATACGCCGGCTTGCCGTCCGCGGGGCGGTAGCGAATCTCCAGGCGCCGCGCCTGGTAGTCGGTCGTGTTGGAGCACGAGGTGAGCTCGCGATACCGGCCCTGTCCCGGCAGCCATGCCTCGCAGTCGTACTTCATCGAGGCGGACGCGCCCAGATCGCCCACAGCGATCGCCACGACCCGGTAGGGGATATCGAGCTCGGTCAGGATCGCCTCCTCGATCGCCAGCAACCGTTCGTGCTCGGCCCCGGACTCCTCGGGCTCCACGAAGCAGAACATCTCGACCTTGTCGAACTGGTGCACGCGGAAGATGCCGCGGGTGTCCTTGCCTGCTGCGCCGGCCTCGCGGCGAAAGCAGGTGGAGAAGCCTGCATAGCGCGACGGCAGTGCATCGGCGGCCAGGATCTCCTCCTGGTGCAGCGAGGCGAGCGGCACCTCCGAGGTGCCGACCAGATACAGGTCGTCGTCCGCGAGCCTGTAGATCTGCTGTTCGGTGTCTGGCAGGAAACCCGTGCCATACAGCGCTCGCTCGCGCACGAGCACCGGCGGGACGACAGGCTCGAACCCCTCGCCGATCAGTTTCTCGAACGCGTAGCGGACCAGCGCGAACTCGAGCATCACGAGCTCGCCCCGCAGGTAGGCGAATCGTGATCCGGACGTCTGCGCCGCGTGCTCGATGTCGATCCGCGGACCGGCCAGTTCGAGATGGTCACGTCCGGTCGCACCGGCCGCACCCACTTCGTACAGGACGCTGTCCTCGTCCGGCGCGTCAGGCGAGGGCAGATTCGGCAGCGCGGCCAGGGCGGCGTCCCGCTGGGCGCGGATCGCAGATTCCTCGTCGCTGAGCGCGCGCCCTCGACTTGCGAGTTGCGCCAGCTGCTCGCGCTCCTGCGCCGTCGGCGCCCCCTTTCGCCCACGGGAGGCGCGATTCTGCTCGGCGCGCAGCTCTTCGAGCTCGGTGGTGAGGGCGCGCCAGCGCTCGTCGAGTTCGAGCAGCCGGTCGATCGTCGCGGCCGCGTCCGCGCCGCGGCGTGCCAGCGCGCTGCGCACCGCGTCCGGGTCGCGGCGGATCAGCCTGATGTCGAGCACCTACTTCTTCTTTCGCTTGGGTGCCGCGCGCTTCGACTTCGTGGCGCGATGAGCGGGCTTGCGTGCCGGCGGCTTGGCCGTGGTCGCGGTTGAGGTCGTGGTGCTCGTGGTCGTGCTCGTCGCGCTCGGGATCGTCCCGACCGGCACCGACTGGCACGGCACGACACCAGGCACCTTCGGCGCCTGCCGCCCGGCATAGGTCGCGACGAACTTCGCGACCTCGAGCGCGTCCTGACCGACGACGACGTTCTGAGGCATGATCGCTCCGGAGAAGCCGCCGTTCTCGATTGCGTACAGCACCCGGGTCACGGGCCGCTCGCAGCGCACGTTGAAATTCGGGCCGTTGGTGACCTCGCGCGAGCGCACGTCCGTCGCCGAGCCGTGCGTGGCGGCGAACGAGAGCGTGTGGCAGCCCGAGCAGCGCAGCGAGAACAGCACCGCTCCCTGGTAGAGCGGATTCGATTTCGCGAGCTTGATCCGCTCGGTGCCGCATGCCGTCACGGCGGTCGCGGCGATGATCGATGCGGTCATCCAGAGGAGGACCTTCGCAGCCCGGCTCATGAAGGCGGAGATCATAAAGGGGTATCCGCTTCATGGCCGCGACGGCCGCCGGTGGTGTATCCGCTTCGTGGCCGCGGAGCGGAACCCCGTTTAATCGCAAGCCCATGTTGCGCACCCGCAGGCTCCGAGCGGCCCGAGGCGCGCGGCTGTGGACGTCGGTGCTGGTCGCGGCAGTTGCGGCGTCCTTCGCCGGCTGCGGACACACCGCCGTCGTCGGCCGCACCCGTACGCTCCAGCTCGCGCTGACGGAGTACCGCCTGCTTCCGCAGAGCATCAGCGCTCAACCCGGGCTGCTCACGATCCTCGTTCACAACTACGGGCGCCTGACCCACAATCTCGTGATCTCAATCCACGGTCAGACCGTCGACTCGACCAAGCCGCTGGCACCCGGCCGCAGCGCGGAGCTGGCCATGAACCTCGCTCCGGGCAGCTATTTGATGGCCTCGACCCTCCTCTCCGACCAGGCGCTGGGGCTGTACGGCACCCTGACCGTCGCGCCCTGAGCTTCCTTCGCTGCAACCACGGTCAAAGCAGGAGCCGGCGCGTCGATGCCGAAACATTGCCTCCGATCCCCGGCGCCGGCCTGCGAGACGATCGCCAACTGTCCCCAACGCGCGATTGTCCTCCCATGGCGGCAACCAAAGGGGGCCGGCGCCGGGGTCGCGGTTATGCATCGTCGTGCGACGCGTCGGACCGCTGCGGGCCTACGCCGGGGTAGCGTCTGGCCGATGGCCACCGCACAAGCGCCCGACCCCGAGCTGTTCCGCGAGGTGTTCGGCCGTTTCGCTACCGGCGTCGCGGTGATTACCAGCGCAGGCCCCGCCGGCGCCGGCGGCATGACCGCCAACGCCGTCTGCTCGCTGTCGCTGGAGCCGCTGCTGGCGCTGGTGTGCTTCGAGAACCAGGCACGGACGCTGCCGATCGTGCGCGACGCAGGCCGCTTCGCGATCAACGTGCTGGCCTCCAGCCAGCAGGATCTCGCCGCCGTGTTCGCCTCAAAGGTGCCCGAAACCGAGAAGCTCCAGGCGGTCGACCACCGGCTCGAGCTGGGCGTGCCGCTGATCGACGGCTCGCTGGCCTGGGCGGTGTGCGAGCTGCGGGAGCTCCTGGCCGGTGGCGATCACACGATCGCGATCGGCGAGGTCGTGGCGATGGGGCTCGGCGACGGAAGGCCGCTGCTGTGGTACGGCGGCCGCTATCACGCCGGCACCCTCTGACTGGCTCAGTGGCTAGCCGGCGGTCATGGCCGCCCGTGCCAGCAGTACGACGATCACCAGCGCCGTCAGCGCCATCACGCCCATCTCCCGCTGCACGATCGTCAACGCCACGACGCGCTGTTCGTCCTCCGGCAGGCGCGCCACGTCGGCGGCCGAGCTAAAGCCGCGGCCGTCGAGCACCGTCTGCGCAGTGCCGATCCGGAGCTGCTCGCCAAGGAAGGAGACCAGCAGCGGTAACACTCCGTACAGCACATGCAGGCCGGGCGGTTTGTGCCCGATCAGCACGAGCACGCCGCCGAGCAGTGCCTGGAGCACGATCAGCGCCTGCCCTGCTCGCAACAGCCGCCAGAACCAGACGCTGGTGCGCACCCGCCACCAGCACCAGGCTCCCCACAGCCCGGTGGCGCCGGTCGCGGCGATCGCGAGCACGCCGACGGCCACGTGCACCTGCTTCAAGAAGACCTCGTTATCGCAGCGCGCACGAGCCCATTGCCCCAACGAGATAGCCGCATTTCGCACTAAGTAACACTCTGTTACAAAGTAACGCGAAGCGGTGATATAAGACTCGGCAAAAGATGCTCCGCACGTACCTACCGGCGATTGTGTTCCTGATTCTGGGAGGAGCCGTCGGTTCTGCGTTTGCGGTCCTCAACCTGTTCCTCGGAAAGCGCCGTCCAAATCGCTCGAAGGTCTCTCCCTACGAGTGCGGCCTGCCTTCCGAGGTGCAGCGGGGTTTTCGTTTCGGGATCAGCTTCTACCTGATCGCGATGCTGTTCATCCTGTTCGACATCGAGGTGATCTTCCTCTACCCGATCGCAGTTCAGCTGCGGGCCTTCGGCACGTTTGCGATGACCGAGACGATCGTGTTCGTCGTGCTGCTGATGATCGCCTTCGTATACGTGTGGCGGCGAGGCGCCCTGGAATGGAAGTGAGACGCGAGCCGATCTCCGATTTCCGGGTGCGCCAGCTCCAGGCGCGCGAGATGCTGCGCGGGGAGTTGGAGGGCGAGGAGCTTGAGCGCTACGTGGAGGAGCGCGTGATGACCACGACGCTCGACAAGGCGGTCGCGTGGGCGCGCGGCAACTCCTTCTTCCCACTCACCTTTGGGCTGGCCTGCTGCGCGATCGAGATGATGTCGATCGTCGCAGCGCGACTCGACATTGCGCGGTTCGGGTTCGAGGCGTTCCGCGCCTCGCCCCGACAGGCGGATCTCCTGATCCTGAGCGGCCGCGTGTCGATCAAGATGGCGCCGGTGATCCGACGCATCTACGACCAGATGCTCGACCCGAAGTGGGCGATCTCGATGGGTGCGTGCTGCTCGTCGATGGGCGTGTTCAACAACTACGCGCTGGTCCCGGCCGACAAGTTCATGCCGATCGACGTGCATGTGCCCGGCTGCCCGCCAAGGCCCGAGGCGCTCGCGCACGGCATCCTCAGGCTCCGCTCAAAGGTGCTCGGCGATCCGCCGGATGGTTGGCGCGAGCGCTACGGCGCGATTGGGACCGAGGAGCTGCTCGGCGAGGCGGAAGTCACGCGCAGCCCGGACGTGAGCGTTTTCAAGGCCGGAGACACGGCTGGTGCCTGACGCCACCGGGCTCGAGCTCACCGCGCACGAGCTTCGCGAGGTCGAGCCCGAGGCGATCCTCGACACGGTCTTCCATCGAGGCCGCGCGACGCTGGTCGCCGAACCGACGCACGTCAAGACCGTGATCGGACACCTTCGCTCCAAGGGCTACACGTTTCTGGCGAGCCTCCACGGCGTCGACTACTACCCGGAGGAGCCGCGGCTCGGAGTGATCTACGAGCTGCTCGACATGAAACGGGTCGACCGGATCAGCGTCAAGGCGCGCCTGCACACCGAGGCACCGGCGGTCGCCTCGGTCGTCGAGCTGTTCCCCGGCGCGGAGTTCCCCGAGCGCGAGGTCTACGACATGTTCGGGGTCGAGTTCGAGGGGCACCCCGACCTGCGTCGGATCCTGATGCCCGAGGATTACGAAGGCTTCCCCCAGCGCCGCGACTTCCCGGTCGGCGGCGAGCCCGTGCTGTTCACCTACAACGAAGAGCAGAACTACGGGAAGTGGCAGTGAGCTCGACCCCGCCAGCGCAGCGATGAGCTCGCTCACCGAGGACTATCGCCGGCGCGAAGAATCGATCACGATCGCCCACGAGCCGGCGGGGCAGGGCGAGACCCACGAGCTGCTGACGCTCAACATCGGGCCCCACCACCCCGCCACTCACGGCGTCCTGCGCTTGCTTGCCACGCTCGAGGGAGAGGTCGTGCGCGACGTCAAACCGATCGTCGGGTACGTGCACACCGGGATCGAGAAGACGTGCGAGGACAAGGCGTACTGGAAGGTCATCCCAGTCGTCGAGCGGATGGACTACCTCAGCTACTACTTCAACGCGATGGCGTTCTGCGGCGCGGTCGAGACGCTGCTCGGGCTCGAGGTGCCGCCCCGCGCGCAGTACCTGCGGGTCATCCACCTGGAGCTCAACCGCATCATGTCCCACCTGGTGTGGCTCGGAACGAGCGCGCTTGACCTCGGCGCGATCTCGATGTTCTGGTACTGCTTCCGTGAGCGGGAGACCGTGCTCGATCTGTTCGAGATGTCATCCGGACAGCGGATGCACACTCGCTACATCCAGGTTGGCGGCGTGATCGAAGACATCCCGCAGGGGTTCGCGGCCAAGGTCCGCAGGTTCTGCAAGGAGATGCCGCGCCGAGCAGATCAGTACGCCGACCTGCTCGAGAAGAATCAGATCGTAGTCGAGCGTCTCCGCGGCACCGGCGTGGTCGGCGAGCAGGAGCTGCTGTCGCTCGGCGTCACCGGGCCGCTCCTGCGCGCGACAGGAAACCCGTGGGACCTTCGCAAAGCCCACCCGTACTCCAGCTATGACCACTTCGACTTCAAGATCCCGGTCGGCACCGTCGGCGACAACTACGACCGCTTCAAGGTTCGCCACGCCGAGTTCTACGAGTCGACCAAGATCATCGAGCAGGCGCTCGACGGGCTGCCCGAGGGGCCGTTCATCACGCCGGATCGGAAGATCGCGCTTCCGCCGAGGCACGAGCTCGCGACCAGCATGGAGGCGCTGATCCATCACTTCAAGCTCGTCACCGAGGGGTTCCGCGTGCCGCCGGGCGAGGCCTACTACCCGATCGAGAGTCCGCGCGGTGAGCTCGGCTGCTTCGTCCGCGCGGACGGCTCGGCCAAGCCCGCCCGCGTGCACATGCGCGACCCGAGCTTCACGAACCTTCAAGCGCTGGCAGCGATGGTCCGCGACGGCTACATCGCAGACCTGATCGCGACGCTCGCGATGCTCGACCCGATCCTCGGAGGGATCGACCGGTGAGCGTGGGGACCCCGAGACCGGTCCCTCGATTTGGCCATGGCTCGCGCGTCCCCGGCTGGGATGAAGCGGTCGACCTCACGAAACCGCCGGCGACCGTCCCCGACCCGGCCACGACACCGGTTCCCCCGGAGCTCAAAGCGGCGATCGAGGAGGCGATGGCCAAGTATCCCGACCGGCGCAGCGCCGCGATACCAGCGCTGCACGCCGCCCAGGAGGTTCACGGCTGGTGCTCGCCGGATGCGATCCAGCAGGTCGCCGCGGTGATGCAGCTGACGCCGGCGTACCTGACTAGCGTCGCGACCTTCTACGACATGCTCGAGACGCGGCCCAAGCCCAGACACGACGTCTACGTGTGCACGAATATCTCTTGCTCGCTGCGCGGAGCGGACGACTTCTACGAGGCGATGATCGCCGCCGCAGCCGAGGACGAGGACGTGAACGTCCGGTCGTTCGAGTGCCTGGGCGCCTGCGACATCGCGCCGATGGCGTCGGTCGACGGCGAGTACGTGGGTCCCTTGACCAGCGACGATGCCGCGCAGATCATCGAGGATCTGCGCGGCGGAGGCCCGGTGCTCGAACACAAGCAGCTGCGCTACCGCAAATGCGCCGATCCCGACGTTGCCGAGGCCGCTGATGAGTTCGGCCCGCCGCCGGCGCACGCGCCGAAGGCCGACACCGTGGGCTTGGGGCCGGAGGGCGACACGATCGACCGGCCCGGACCGTCGGCGCCGATCGAGCTGCCGGCCGAGGAAGCCGCCGGGGAGGAATCCGAGGAGTGAAGATCCTCTTCGAAGGGATCGACGAGCCGGGTCTCAACACCCTCCAGGTGTACGAACGCCGCGGCGGTTATCGGGCATTGCGCAAGGCGCTGCAGATGTCCCCCGAGGAGGTGCTGGCGAACATCACGGACTCCGGTCTCCGGGGCCGCGGCGGCGCGGGCTTCCAGATGGGCAAGAAGGCGTCGTTCCTGCCGCACGGCCACATGGACAAGTACCTGGTCTGCAACGCCGACGAGTCGGAGCCCGGGACGTTCAAGGATCGGGAGCTCATGCAGAAGACACCGCACACGCTGATCGAGGGGATCGTGATCGCCGCGTACGCCGCCGAGATCAACCGCGCGTTCATCTACATCCGCGGCGAGTACTCCCATCAAGCCGACATCCTCGAGGCCGCCATCGCGGAGGCCGCCGACGTCGGCTACGTGGGCGAGCGGATCCTCGGCTCCGCACACTCGCTGAGCCTGGTGCTGCACCGCGGGGCCGGCGCATACATCTGTGGCGAGGAGACCGGGCTGCTGGACTCGCTCGAGGGCAAGCGCGGCAATCCGCGGCTGAAGCCGCCGTTCCCGGCGATCGAGGGCCTGTATCACGGCCCGACGCTGATCAACAACGTCGAGACGCTGTGCACCGTCCCTCACATCATCATGATGGGCGGGGACGAATACGCGCAGATCGGCACCGAGACCTCGACCGGCACAAAGCTCGTATCGGTCTCTGGCGACGTGCAGCGGCCGGGCAACTACGAGATCGAGCTTGGCGTTCCGAGCCGCGAGATCATCTACGACCTGGCCGGTGGTCCACCCGGTGGGCGCGAGGTCAAGTTCTGGTTCCCGGGCGGGTCAAGCGCCCCGGTGCTGACGAAGGACGACCTCGACATTCCCTACGACTTCGACAGCCTCGCGAAGGCCGGCTCGATGCTCGGCTCCGGCGCGATCATCGTCGTCGACGAGTCGCACACGGTGCTCGAGGTGGCGCTCAAGCTCGCCAAGTTCTACGCGCACGAGTCTTGCGGCAAGTGCGTTCCCTGCCGGGAGGGCACCAACTGGACGGTGAAGATGCTCCAGCGGATCGAGTCCGGCGAGGCGACGCCGATGGACCTCGACATCATGGCCTCGGTCCAGGAGCAGATCATCGGCAATTGCCTGTGCGTCCTCGGCGACGCGATGGCGATGCCGATCGGATCGATGGTCGAGAAGTTCCGGAGCGAGCTCGAGGCAGAGATCGAGTCGCGCCGCGAACGCGCTGGGGTAGGAGCGCTGGAGGATGTCATCGGACTGGGGGTGGCCGACGAGCACGCTGGTCCCATTCCGGTCCACTGACATGCCACGCCCCGAGGAGAAAATCATCCAGCTGACGATCGATGGCCGCGAGGTCCGCGCGCCCGACGGGATGATGCTCGTCGACGCGGCCAAGCAGGGCGATATCGAGATCCCCTACTTCTGCTACGAGCCCAAGCTCGGCAACCCGGTCGGGGCGTGCCGGATGTGCCTGGTCGAGATCGAGGGGATCCCCAAGCTCCAGACCTCGTGTTCGACGCCGGTCAAGGACGGGATGGTGGTCCACACCCAGACCGACCGTGTCCGCCACGCGCAGAACTCGATCGTCGAGTTCCTGCTGGTCAATCATCCGCTCGACTGCCCGGTCTGCGACAAGGGAGGCGAGTGCCCGCTGCAGGACATCACGTTCGGCTGGGGACTCGGCCGCTCGCGCTTCATCGAGCCAAAGCGCCATTTCGTCAAGCCGCTTGCGCTCTCACCGCTGATCGCGATCGACCGCGAGCGATGCATCCTCTGCTACCGCTGCGTGCGCTTCTCACAGGAGATCGCCGAGGACTACCAGCTGATCTTCGCCGAGCGCGGCGCCCACACGTTCGTCTCAACTCACGACGGCCATCCGTATGTCGCCCCGTTCAGCGGCAACATCATCGAGCTCTGTCCGGTGGGCGCCCTCACGAGCCAGCCATACCGCTTCCGTGCGCGGCCGTGGGACATCGAGTCGGCCGGCGGCATCTGCACGCTGTGCCCCTCACAGTGCAACCTCCAGTTCACGGTCCGCGACGAGAAGGTCATGCGGGTGCTCGCCCGCGACCCCGGCCATCCCGAGGTCGACGACGGATGGCTGTGCGACAAGGGACGCTTCGCCTACCAGGCGATCCACGTCGACGAGCGGATCACGCAGCCGCTGGCCCGCGACGGCGGTGAGCTGCGGCCAGTCTCATGGGAGCGCGCGCTGGAGGTGGCTGCGGGGCTCGGCCGTCACCGCGGGCACGTCGCCGCGCTGGTCGGCGGACAGGCCACCAACGAGGAAGGTTTCCTGCTCCAGCGGCTCGTGCGCGAGGGTCTCGAGTCCGGCGACATCGACTCGCGGCTCGGGGAGCCCGTCGAGCTCGGGGTCGCGCGCGCGCTGGTCGACCCCGACCGCCAGGCGAAGGTCTCAGACCTGGAGTTCGCTCATGCGGTGCTCGTGCTCGGCTGCGAGCCGCTCGACGAGGCGCCGATCCTCGACCTCAGGATCCGCAAGGGCGTGCGGCGGCGGGGGGTCAAGCTCGCGGTCGCCACGGCGCGGCCTAGCGCGCTCGACGTCAATGCGAGTGCGGTCGTCCGCTACGCCCCCGGCGAGGAGGTGGCTTTCCTCGCCGCACTGACCGGAGCGCTCGCCGGGGAGCGGGCCGACCGCGAGGTCGCCGACCTTGCGAAGCTGCTTCGCGATGCCGGCGAGGACGTCGTGATCGTGTGGAGCGAGCGGCTGCCGGCGGCGGCGCTGCCGCACCTGCTCGAGCTCGCCGACCGCCTTGGCGTGGCCGACCACGACGGCGCCGGCCTGCTCGAGATCCCCGCGGGCAGCAACGGTCGCGGGCTGCGCGAGGCGGGGGTGCTCCCGAACGCGGGTCCGGGCTACGCGAAGCTCGCGCGACCCGGTCGCGCCGCCGCCGAGATCGCGCGTGCCGTCGCCGAGGGCGACGTGCACGCGATCTGCCTGTGGCAGATCGATCCGGTCCGCGAGCTGCCCGACCGCGCGATCTGGGAGCTGGCGCTTCACCGCGCCGGGCTCGTGGTGGCCTGCGCGTCGGTGCTGACCGAGGGCATCGTGGAACACGCCAACGTCGTGTTTCCGGCGGAGTCCCACGCCGAGAAGGAAGGCACCGTCGTGCATCCCGACGGTCGCGTGCAGCGGCTGCGCACCGCGATCGCGCACCCCGGCGCGGTGCGGTCAGGGTGGTCGGTGATCGCCGAGATCGGCAAGCGAGTGGGTCTCGACATGGGCGTCCTCACGAGCGGGATGGCGTTCCGGCAGCTGACCGAGGCGGTGCCCTTCTATGAGGGACTGACGCTCGAGGGGATCGGCGGACGCGGCCTGCGCTGGCCCGAGCGGGCGCAGGCCGACGGGCTTCCCGTCGGCGAGCGGCCGCGGCCGCGTGAGGCGCAGCCGGCCCCGCCGGCCCAGAACGGCGAGCTACGGCTCGGCACCTACCGCCCGATCTGGGCCTCGCCCGAGGTCGAGATCTCTCCCGCGCTGCACTACACGATCGCGCACCAGCGACTCGAGCTCTCGCCCGAGGACGCCCGGAGGCTGTCGATCGGGACGGGTGACCGCGTCGAAGTGGCTCAGAACGGGACGCGTGTCGCGGCCGTCGCCCACGTGCGCTCCGGGGTTCCGCCGGGCACGGCGTTCATGGCCGACGGGATCGCGTCAGACTCCGCCAACGTGCTGACCGAGCGGGAGATCGAGGTGGTCAAGCGATGAGGCTGCTCGCCTACGTCTACTACTTCGAGCCGTGGTGGATCCAGATCATCAAGGCGCTCGTGATCTTTGCGGTCGTGATGGCGGTGCTGCCCGTGCTGATCGTCTACGAGCGAAAGCTGATCGGGCGCTTCCAGGGGCGATACGGGCCCAATCGGGTCGGGCCGTTCGGGTTGGTGCAGCCGCTGGCGGACATCATCAAGCTGGCGACGAAGGAGGCCTCACGACCGACCACCTCCGTCGGGCTCCTGTTCCGGATCGCTCCGGTCATCGCGATCCTGACCGCCATGACGGCGCTTGCGCTGGTCCCGTTCGGCGACGTGCAGCACATCTTCGGGCGACGTGTCGGGCTGTATGGGATCGACGTCTCGATCGGGCCGCTGTACGTGTTCGCGCTCGCCGGCATCTCGTTCTACGGGATCATGCTCGGCGGCTGGGCGTCGGGCTCCAAGTACTCGTTCCTGGGCGCGATGCGCGGCGCCGCGCAGCTGATCTCCTATGAGGTCTCGCAGGGGCTGTCGCTCGTCGGCGTGGTGATCACCGCCGGGACGCTGTCCCTGACGGGGATCGTCCATGCGCAGCGCGGCATGTGGTACTTCATCCCGCAGCTGGCGGGGTTTTTGATCTTCCTCGTCGCGAGCTTCGCCGAGACCAACCGCGCGCCGTTTGACCTGGTCGAGGCCGACGCGGAGCTCGTCCAGGGCTACTTCACCGAGTACGGCGGCACCCCGTTCGCGGCCTACATGTTCTCCGAGTACACGAACATGATCGTGGTCTCGGGGATCGCCGTCACGGTGTTCTTCGGTGGCTGGCTGATGCCGTTCGGGATCCATCCGCCGGGGTGGGTGGATCCGATCATCGTGATCGCCAAGATGGCGATCTTCATCTCGTTCTTCATCTGGGTCCGGGCGACCCTGCCACGGCTTCGCTACGACCAGCTGATGTCGTTCGGCTGGAAGATCCTGCTGCCGCTGGCGACGCTCAACCTGCTCGTCACGGCGATCGTGGTGGCATCGTGAACTACGAGCCGGGCGCCGACGTGATCGAGGTCCTCCGCGGGCCCGCTGCAGGGCCGGTGGCCGGCGCCTATCGCGCGTTCGGCGAGACGCTGCGCGGCCTGAAGACGACGTTCGCCCGGATCGTCGAGGGGCCGGTCACGATCCAGTATCCCGAGGAGAAGACGCCGGTTTACCCCCGCTTCCGTGGCCGGCACAAGCTGCACCGCTTCGAGGACACCGGGCTCGAGAAGTGCGTCGGCTGCTCGCTGTGCGCCGCGGCCTGCCCGGCCGACTGCATCCGCGTGGTCGCCGCCGAGAACACGCCCGAGAACCGCGTTTCCGCGGGCGAGCGCTACGCGGCGGTCTACGAGATCAACATGAGCCGCTGCATCTTCTGCGGCTACTGCGAGATCGCGTGCCCGTTCGACGCGATCACGATGGGCCACGACTACGAGCTCTCCGACTACACCCGCTCGGATTTGATCTTCACCAAGGAGATGCTGCTGGCCGAGCCGATCGAGCGCACCCCGCTCAGGGCGGAGGGGGAATGAGCCAGGTCCTGTTCTTCATCGCCGCGATCGGCGCGCTCGCCGGCGCGATCGGGGTGGTGACGCTGCGCAACCCGTTCTACAGCGTGCTGGCGCTGGCATTTCACCTGGTGTGCCTGGCGATCCTGTTCCTGCTGCTGCGGGCCGAGTTCGTCGCGGCGGCCCAGGTGGTCGTGTATGCGGGTGCCGTGATGGTGTTGTACGTGTTCGTGGTCGCGTACGTGGGGGGCGGCGATGAGCTGGCGGGAGGGTCGGCGCTGCGGATCCTGGGGCCGATGTTCGCGATCGCGCTCGCCGTGGAGCTGTGCATCGCGATGCTGGGCTCGGCGCTCAAGGGGATCACCAGCAAGGGCGCGCCGTACGTGCTCGGGTTTGGGACTCCGGGGCACATCGGTCGCCTGTTCCTCACGACCTACCTGTTCCCGTTCGAGATTGCCTCGGTGCTGCTGCTGGTTGCGGCGGTCGGCGCGGTCGTGCTGGCGCGCCGCCGGCGCGGGCTCGAGGAGCCAGACGAGCAGCTGCTCGTCCGCATCCGCGCACCGCGTCCGGCCTACACCGGCACGATGGCCGAGGCCGCGGGCACGCGGGTCGCCGAGACGGTGCCGCCGCCGGAGGCAGAGGCCGTTGGCGCGGCGAGCGACTCGCGCGAAGAGGGAGGCTGGTAGTGGCGCGCCCCGATCCCCCCGGACGGAGCAGTCGCTGATGGCGATCGGCTGGTACCTGGTCGTCTCCGCGCTGATCTTCTGCATCGGTGTCGCGGGCGTCCTGTCTCGGCGCAACCCGCTGGTGATCCTGCTGTGCCTGGAGCTGATGCTGAACGCTGCCAACCTCGCGCTGGTGGCGTTCGCGCGGATGTGGGGCGGCGAGGACGGGCAGGTGTTCGCGCTGATCGTGATGGTGGTTGCCGCATGCGAGGTGACGGTCGGCCTGGGGCTGGTGGTGGCGATCTACCGCCGCCACCTGCCGGTCGACGTCGATGAGCTGAACGAGCTGCACGGATGACCGCCACCACCTTCGGCTGGCTGATCCTGCTGTGTCCGCTGCTCGGCACGATCGTGATCGCGCTCGGTTACAACCGGCTGCCCGCTCGCAGCGCGGGCTGGATCGCAACCGCCGCGATCGCCGCGAGCTTCGCGCTCAGCGTCGCCGCCTTCATCGCGCTCGAGAGCAAGAGCCCCCACCACCGCCAGCTCACCAGCACCCTGTGGAGCTACGCGAGCACGGCTGGCCTCGACGCCAAGCTCAGCATCCTCGTCGACCCCCTATCGGTGTTCATGTCGCTGGTCGTCTCCGGCGTCTCGGCGCTGATCCACCTCTACTCGGTGGCATACCTCTCAAGCGACCGCGGCTACTCGCGCTACTTCTCATACCTGAACTTCTTCGTGCTCTCGATGCTGCTGTTGGTGCTGGCGGGCAACTTCTTCCTGCTGATCATCGGCTGGGCGTTCGTGGGCGCCGCGTCGTACCTGCTGATCTCCTTCTGGTACCGGCGCAACACCGCGACGCGCGCCGGCATCAAGGCGTTCGTGATCAACGTCGTCGGAGACGTCGGCCTCGTGCTCGGGACGTTCTTCATCTTCAAGCACACCGGCACGGTCGACTTTCTCAAGACCTTCAAGGCCCTGCCGCACGTGTTCGGCCACAACAGCCCCGATCTGGTCGCGGGCTCGTTGTTGATCCTCGTCGGCGCGTTCGCCAAGTCCGCGCAGGTGCCGCTGCACACCTGGCTTCCCGACGCGATGGAGGGCCCAACTCCGGTCTCCGCGCTGATCCACGCGGCGACGATGGTGACCGCAGGCGTGTACCTGATCGCGCGCCTGCACCCGCTGTTCGAGCGCGCGACCACTGCCGCGGACGTGGCCGCGATCGGCGGCTGCCTGACGCTGCTGATCGCCGCATCGATCGGGCTCGTCGTCACCGACCTCAAACGCGTGATCGCCTACTCGACGATGTCGCAGATCGGCTACATGATCATGGGCGTGTCGGTCGGCGCCTATTCGGCCGGCCTGTTTCACCTGATGACCCACGCCTTCTTCAAGGCGCTGTTGTTCATGGCAGCCGGGTCGCTGATCGGCGCAATGGCCGGAGTGCAGTCGCTTGACCGAATGGGCGGCTTCCGGCGGGCGCTCCCGTTCACGTTCGGCTGCTTCCTGGTGGGCGGGCTCGCGCTCAGCGGGCTGCCTCCGTTCAGCGGCTGGCTGTCCAAGGACGACGTGATCGCGTTCCTCGATCACCGCGGCGGCGGCTTCCTGATCCTCGGGATCGCCGGCTATCTCGGCGCGCTGCTGACCGCGATCTACACGTTCCGGATGATCTTCCGCGCGTTCTGGGGAGATCCCGTGCCGGAGGCGGTTGAGCTCGAGCACGGACACCTCGCACACGCGGAGGTGCCGCGCAATCCGATGACCGGCGAGGAGGAGGACACCGACGTCGGCTTCCCGGGCCCGCAGCATCACATCGCCGAGCGCGATTGGCCGATGAAGGTCGCGATGGGCGCGCTCGCGCTGCTCGCCGTGATCGGCGGCGTCGTCCAGATCCCCGGCGTGGATGACGCAGTCAGCCGCTTCCTCGACCCGAGCTTCGCCGATTCGAAGTTCGTGCACGTGCAGGTCAAGACCGGCCCCGCCTGGGTCGGCCTGCTGGTCGGCGCTGCAATCGCAATCATCGGGATCTCGTTCGCGTACCGGGTCTGGGTCGCCGCTCCGGGTAGCGCAACCGCGATCCAGACGCGCCTCGTCGCCGTCCATCGGTTCCTCGTCAACAAGTGGTACTTCGACGAGCTGATCGACGACCTCGTGGTGCGCCCGGCGCTGTGGCTCGGCCGCTTCGGCGAGTCGGTGCTCGAGCGGATCGTGATCGGCAGCGGCGTGACCGGCGGCACCCTCGGCGTGGTGCGGGCCGGCTCGGCGGCGGTCCGCCGTGCCCAGACCGGATTTCTCCGCTACTACGCCGCGCTGATGGTGATCGGGACCTTCGGCGTGGCCCTGTACTTCCTGGTCTCGAGCACATGACGCTGTCGATCCTGATCTGGCTTCCGCTCGCGATCTCGCTGGCCTGCTCGCAGCTGCCGCGCCGTTTCATCGGACGCGTCACGGCTGCCGGCAGCCTCGTCACGCTCGGGATCGCGATCTCGTTCCTGGCGCGCTTCAAGCTCGGCCACGCGGGGCTTCAGTTCCTCACCGACACCGTCTGGATCTCGTCGCTCGGGATCCATTACAAGCTGGGGCTCGACGGTCTGAACGTCGTGCTCGTGGTGCTCACGGCGGTGCTGTTCAGCGCGTCGCTGATCTGGGCCTCGTTCCGGGAGTGGGACCGTCCGGCGACCTTCTACTTCCATTTCGGACTGGCCGAGAGCGCTGTGCTCGGAGCTTTCTGCGCGCAAGACCTGGCGCTGTTCGTCGCGTTCTTCGACCTGATGCTGATCCCGTTCTACTTCCTGATCGGCATGTGGGGAACCGGCGAGCGCGTGCGCGCCACAACCAAGCTCGTGGTGTACACGCTCGTCGGCTCGTTCTTCATGCTCGCGGGGGCGATCGCCACAGGCGTCCTGGCCTCCGGCCAGCACGGAACGTCGATCACCTTCGTTCTCTCGGCGCTCCGCCAGCTGCCGCTGTCGCACGCGTCGCAGGAGTGGATCTTCCTGTGCTTCGCGATCGCGTTCCTGGTGAAGATGCCGCTGGTCCCGTTTCACGGATGGCTGGCCGAGGGCTACAAGTCGATGCCGATCCCGGCCGTTGCCGTCTTCTCGGGCATCCTCTCCAAGGTCGCGGCATACGGGTTCCTGCGGATCGTGCTGCCGCTGTTCCCGTACGCGTCGGTCCACTACCAGACGCTGATGCTGCTGATCGCGCTGGTCTCGATCCTGTGGGGCACGGGGCTGGCGTTCACGACCCCGGACGCGCGATTGGTCGTGGCGTACTCGAGCGTGGCGCAGCTCAGCTTCATCACGCTCGGGATCTTCTCGCTACGGCCGGAGGGCAGTCAGGGAGCACTGCTACAGATGGTCAACCACGCGCTGGTGACGGCGCCCCTGTTCTTCATCGTGGCCGCGCTGGCCGCGCGCTGCGGCGGTTCTGAGCGGCTGAAGGACATGGGCGGCATGGCGTTCCGTGCTCCGGTGCTGGCCGGCCTGTTCCTGATCGTGGCGCTGGCCACGCTGGCAATGCCGGGATCGGCAAACTTCGCGGGCGAATTCCTGATCCTGCTGGGGGTCTTTAGAACCAAGCTCGCGATCGCGGCGATCGCCTTCACCGGCGTGGTCGGCGCCGCGTTCTATGCCCTGCGCGTCTATGTCAGCTCGATGCACAACCGCGTCGGCGGCCACGTCGCCTCGCGCGAGCTCATGGTTGGTGAGGCAGCCGCGATCGCTCCGTTCGTGCTCGTGATCGTGGTGCTGGCGTTCTATCCCCAATTCGTGCTGAAGCGAACCGAACCGACGGTCAAGGCGACGGTCGCCACGACGCACGTGCAACCGCTGACCACCGCTTCCCGATGATCGCCCTCGCCGCCGCGGCGCACACCACGCACCTCAAGGGACCGCACATCGACTGGGTGGGGCTCTCGCCGTTTCTGGTGCTCACCGGCGGGGCGCTGATCGTTCTGCTGGTGGGGCTGCTGCGCGGCGAGCTGGTGCGAGAACGGATCGTTCCGCTGCTCGCGATCATCACCATCGGGCTCACGATCGGGTTTGCGATCGCGCGCTTCAAGCACCACGCCTCGATCGTGTCGGGCGCCCTGGAAATCGACGACCTGGCGATCGTGCTCGATCTCATCTTCTGCGTCGCTGCGCTTGCGACGATGCTGCTGTCGTGGCGGGCGGTGGCGCCGCGGGAGTCCGGGCAGGGCGAGTACTACTCGCTGATCCTGTTCAGCGTGCTCGGGATGTTCGTGCTCGTGTCGGCGGAGAACCTGATCACGCTGTTCATCGGGATCGAGCTGTTGTCGATCCCGCTGTACATCCTGTGCGGCTCGGAGACCCGGCGCGAGGGATCGCTCGAGTCCGGCCTGAAGTACCTGGTGATCGGGTCGGTCGGGTCGGCCACGCTTGTGTACGGGCTCGCGCTCGTCTACGGCGCCACCGGCTCGACCGATTTCGCGACGATCGGCAACGCCGTCTCGCAGGGGAAGCTCGCGGGCGGCGTGCTCGGCGATCCACTGCTGTTCACGGGCTTGGCGCTGGTGATCGTGGGGTTTGCGTTCAAGTCCTCGGTCGCTCCGTTTCACCAGTGGACGCCGGACGTGTACGAGGGGGCGCCCACACCCATCACCACGTTCATGGCGACCGCCACCAAGGCGGCCGCGCTGGGCGTATTTCTGCGCTTCTTCGACGTCGCCGCGATCGGCGCGCAGGACAAATGGGGGCCCGCGATCGCCACCGTCGCCGCGCTCACGATCATCGTCGGCAACGTCGGCGCGCTCGGGCAATCGTCGCTGAAGCGCATGCTCGGCTACTCCGGCGTCGCCCAGGCTGGGTACATGCTCGGCGGCGTGGTCGTCGGCACACAGCTCGGAATCAGCGCGACCGTCCTGTACCTCGCGTTCTATCTGGGGATGAATATCGCGGCGTTCGCGGTAGTGATAGCCGCCGAGCGCGAGAGCGACGAGGGCGACGACATCTCCTCGCTGGCGGGCTTGGGCGCACGCCGGCCGGTGCTGGCCTGGTCGATGACAATCGCGATGCTCGCACTCGCCGGGATCCCGGGGACGGTCGGTTTCATCGGCAAGTTCCAGCTGATCCACGCGCTGGTCGACGGCGACTACACCTGGCTCGCGATCGTGCTGGTCGTGGGCTCGATGGTCTCGCTCGGCTACTACCTGCGCGTGATCGCCACGATGTGGATGGGCGGCGCGATCCAACGCGGTCCGCTGCGCACCGGGCTGGCGCCGATCGCGGGCGCCTCGCCCGAGGCCGATGGCGAAACGGGCGCCTCGCCCGAGGCCGGCGGCGAATCGGGTCCGGCCGTGAGGCCCGTTCGCGGATCAGGCTTGCCCGCGGGAGGACCCGCGGCCGAGTCACCGCCGGTGCGCCCGCTGGAGGGCGAGGCCACGCTCGTCGCGGCGCTGTTCGCCGCGGCCTGCGTGTTCTTCGGGATCTTCCCCTCGCCGATGTTCCACTTCGCAGCGCATGCCGCGCACGCGATCAGCGGAATTTTCTGAGACCGCTTCGGGTAGCCACGGACCATGGAAGAGCGCCGTACCGACACCGAGGAGACGTTCGGCGATGAGAGCCCGCCGGGCGCCGTCTCCGACCAGATGCCCGAAGAGGCCGAGGGGACGCACGACCGCGAGTCGACCCGCCGCCCGCAGCGCGGCGGCTCAGACGATGACGCTGATCCCGGCGCCGCCGGCGAGGACTCTCAGTCCACCGGGCATCCGCAGAGCGCCGGCTAGACCCTTCACCCTGCGGACTGGTCCTCCGACGGAGTCTTCGCAGCGTCGTCCTCCGCCCCCTCGCGCAGCTCTCGCGCCTGCTCGCCCGAGACCCGCTCGGCATCGGAATGCTCGATCGGTTGGGGGTCCTGGTCAGCCTGCGGCTCACGTTCATCGCTCATCTGGGTCTCCTTTGGTGTCGCTGACAGCGGACTACCCCTTCTGAGCCGCGCCGAGACGGTCGCGTGGACGAGCTCGACGTACCACTGCACGACGTCCTCGCGCGGGGTGTCGGGGTGTGCCAGCCACCAGTTGGCGAGCGATTCGCCGGCCCCGACGACGGCGTGGGCGATCGCCTCCGAGGCGGGCTCATCGAGACCGCGATCGGCCGCGATCGGGTCCTCGAGCATCCGCTGCACCGCACGGGCGATCTGGCCGCGGAGCTGTGCGACCTCATCGGCGAGCGGTCGGCTGGCCGTCACCTCGCTGAACAGGACCCTCCAGCCGTCGCGGTACTGCTCGACGAACGCCAGAAACTCCGCCACCCGCGCCCGGAGGCGAACAGCCGGCGGGTCCTCTCGCTTCGCGGCGGCGAGGAGGCGGTCGAGCAGCTCGCGGCCGGTGCGGTCGATGTAGGCGACGTAGAGCCCCTCCTTGGAGCCGAAGTAGGCGTACAGCATCGGCTTTGAGACACCAGCCAGCTCGGCGATCTCGTCCATCGAGGCCGCGTGGTAGCCGCTGTGGGCGAACACCGAGCCGGCCACGTCGAGGATCAGCCGCTCGCGCTCGGCTCGCGGCATCCGGCGGGTCCCGGCTTTCCTGGCTGGGCGGGGGAGGACGGCTCGCTGCAAAACGGGTTATAAACCTACCGGGACGGATATTACTGGCGAGTAAGTAGGTCGACGATTAGCCGCCATGCCTGAAAAAGGCGCCCCACCGAACGTACACCCGCTCCAGCGCCGCGTTCTCAAGGTCCTCGGGACGTTGAGCACGCCGCTGCTGCCCGACGACTACCTCGAGTTGATCAACCCGTTGTGGTCGACCCGGGAGCTGCGCGGGAGGGTCGCCGAGGTCAAGCGGGAGACGGCGGACGCCGCCACGGTGCTGATCAAGCCGGGTTACAGCTGGCCCGGCCACAGGCCGGGGCAGTTCGTGAGGATCGGGGTAGACATCGACGGCGTCCGCCACTGGCGGGCGTACTCGCTCACCTCCGATCCGTGGCGCGAGGACGGCCTGCTCAGCATCACGCCGAAACGGGTTGACGCCGGCAAGGTGTCGCCGTATCTGGTCGACCGGGCACGGCCCGGAACGATCGTCTCGCTGAGCAAGATCGAGGGCGACTTCGTGCTGCCCGACGAGCCCCCCGAGAAGCTCCTGTTCATCAGCGCCGGCAGCGGCATCACGCCGATCATGAGCATGCTGCGCTATCTCGACCACCAGGATGAGCTGCGCGACGTCGCGCTGCTGCATTCCGCGCGCCACACCGACGATGTGATCTTCGGTCCGGAGCTGCGCGCGCTCGCGCGCCGGCGCGCGCAGCAGTTCAAGCTGCACGAGCAGCTGACCCGTGAGCAGGGCCGGATGGGCCCCCACGATCTCGAGCGCCTGTGCCCCGACTGGCAGGAGCGTGAGGCGTACATCTCGGGGCCGTCCGACATGCTCGACGCGTTCTGCGAGCACTGGGAGCGCGAGGGCGACCCCGAGCGGCTCCACATGGAGCGCTTCCAGCCGAAGCTGGGACTCGGGCAGAGCGGCGAGGGGGAGGGCGGGACGATCAAGTTCCTGCACTCCGACTGCGAGACCTCGTCCGACGGGCACAAGCCGATCCTCGTCGCGGGCGAGGACGCCGGGCTCGACCTGCCCTACGGCTGCCGCGAAGGGATCTGCCACACCTGCGTGGGCGAGCTTTGCTCCGGACGCGTCCGCGATCTGCGCAACGGCAAGGTCTACGGGCAGGAGGGCGAGGTCATCCGGACCTGCATCAGCGCCCCCGAGGGACCGATCGAGATTGACCTTTGAACACACCCTGATCAGGAGGAACGAGGAGCCGATGGCGACTGCCACGCACGACGTCCAGCAAACCAACGGCCGAGTCGCGGTCGACGAGCCCGAGAACCCGCTGCACCGCCTTACGCCGGAGCAGATCGAGGAGATCGGACGCGAGTTCGACGAGCTGCACGAGCAGGTGCGAGAGGACCTCGGCGACCGCGACGCGCGCTACATCCGCTCGATCATCGCGCTGCAGCGTCGGCTCGCGCTGCTCGGGCGGCTCGAGCTGATCGCGTCGCGCTGGCGGCTGCCGTGGGCGCTCGGCGCCGCGACGCTCGGGCTGGCCAAGATCCTGGAGAACATGGAGATCGGCCACAACGTGCTGCACGGCCAGTGGGACTGGATGAACGACCCCGTGATCAATTCCCGCGCCTGGGACTGGGACACGGCCTCGACGGCCGAGGCCTGGCGCCATTCCCACAACTACGTCCACCACACGTTCACCAACATCCTCGGCAAGGACCGCGACCTCGGCTACGAGATCATGCGGATCGACCCCCACCAGCCGTGGAACCCGGTGTACCTGGCCCAGCCGTTCTACAACATCCTGCTGATGCTCCTGTTCGAGTGGGGCGTCGCGGTCCACGACCTCGACTTCACCGCGATCCGCGCGGGCGAGAAGAGCATGAAGCAGGTCCGCAAGGAGCTGAAGGGGATCGCCGGAAAGGCCCGGACCCAGATCCAGAAGGACTACATCGCGTGGCCGCTGATCAGCGGGATCGTGATGACCGCGATCGAGGCGGCGGTCCTCAGCGTCATGAGCCGAGCCGACGGGCGGCGCAGTGGGCTCAGCGCCAGCGCCGTGCGCGCATCACGCAAGTTGCGTCGCAAGAAGGCGCCGACGACCCGCCAGGTGCTGCGGCAGATGGTCGAGCGGCGCTCGTTCCGCGAACCGTTCAGGCGGACGCTGACGGCGGACCTCGCGGCCAACTTCATCCGCAACATCTGGTCCTACGCGATCATCTTCTGCGGCCATTTCCCCGACCAGACCTACACGTTCACGCCCGAGGAGGTCGAGAACGAGAGCCGGGGCGGCTGGTACGTCCGCCAGCTGGTCGGGGCCGCGAACATCGACGGAGGGCCGCTGTTCCACGTGATCAGCGGCAACCTCGGCTACCAGGTGGAGCACCACCTGTTCCCGGACATGCCGAGCACGCGCTACGGGGAGATCGCGCCCAAGGTCCGCGAGATCTGCCAGCGCTATGGCCTGCCCTATAACAGCGGCCCGTTCCACCAGCAGCTCGGAATGGTGCAGCGCACGATCCTCCGCCTGGCCTTCCCGGGCGGCAAGCCCCGGCCGAAGCCGGCGGCCTACAAGGGGCCGCTCGTCCGCGGCAGGGGCGAGCGCCCGGTGCCAGAGGTCAGGCAAGCGCCGCGCTAGCGCGAGCAGTCCGCGCTAGCGGGTGCTCTTTTTGACGGCGCTGCGAGCGCGGCCGACCGTGTTCTTGGCCTTGCCTTTCAGCTCCTCGGCCGCGCCGCGGGCCTCGGTGCTCGGCCGGCCAGAAGCAATGCCCGCCTCGCGCTTGACGCGACCCTTGGCCTGCTCGGCCTTGCCCTTCACCCGTTGCGTGCGATCACCCATCGGGGCTCCTCCTTTCTCTCTCTGACAGCGCTACCCGCCGGGGCTACGGTCCAAGCGGTCAGCGCCGTTCCCGCCGCTACGATCCGCTGCCCGTGGACTACCCGATTGAGAGCTTCACCGCGCCCGAGCGGCACCGCCTGAGCCCGCACTTCACGAACCTCGATCGCCCGGTGTTCGCGCTGGTGAACCTGCCGGAGACGGTCAAGGGGGCGCTGTTCGCTCGGTACTCGCGCTACCCGGGAACGCTGCGGCGGCTGTTCCTCGATGAGTTCGCGGCGGACCTGCCGGACGCTCAGGACGGCTGGGACACCGGCGAGGGCCGCCGCGCGGCCCAGCTGTACGAGCGGATCTTCCTCGGCTACGGCGATGACTCGGTGGCGCAGCTGGGCGGTGCGCACGTCGCCTGCGAATGGGTCTCCAATGTGCTGACCAAGATCCTGCAGCGCCCGCGGCTGGCCGCCTACCTCGAGCAATCGACGCGCTACATCGCCTACGACGCGCCGATGCCCGAGCCGCCCGGCGGCTTTCGCTACTACCGGGACGCCGAGCTCGGCCCGGAGTACTGCGTCGCGATGGACCGCCTGTTCGAGATCTACTCCGCTGGGCTGCCGCGCGTCGCCGCCTGGGCTGAGCGCGAGTTCCCGCGCGCGGACGGTGAGCCGCCGGCGGCCCATGCCCGCGCGATCAAGGCCAAGGCGCTCGACCTGCTACGCGGTCTGCTGCCCGCGGCCTCCCTGTCGCACATGGGGATCTTCGCCACCGGGCAGACCTATGAGCAGCTGATCCTGCACCTGCTGGCGCACCCGCTGCCGGAGGCACGCTCCTACGGGCAGATGATCCTTGACGAGGTCAAAGCGGTGATGCCGAGCTTCGTGGCCCGCGTGGAGCGCCCGGAGCGCGGTGGCGAGTGGATTGGCTACCTGGAAGAGCGCGCCCGCGCCGGCGAACGGTGGGCGACCCGGCTCGGGCTCGACGCAAACGACCCCGATCGCCGCGATGGACCGTCGGTGACGCTTCAGCGCGTGGACGGTGACGAAGAGGAGCTGCTGGCGGCGCTGCTGTTCGAGTCAAGCGGCTGCTCGGAGGAGACCATCCGCCAGACGATCGCGACGCTCGATACCGATGAGCGCGCGTCGATGCTCGCGGAGCTGGTCGGCGGGCGAGCCAACCGCCGCCAGCGCCCGGGGCGCGGATTCGAGGCGCTGCGCTACCGCTTCGAGATCGTCTCCGACTACGGCGCCTTCCGCGACCTGCAACGGCACCGCATGCTCACCGTGCAGTGGCAGACGCTGACCCCCGACCTGGGCGCCGGGCTTCCCGAGCAGGTCGAGCTCGCCGGCTGCGCCGATCAGTACCGCGCGGCGCTCGAGATCTCCGCGCAGGAGTACCGGCGATTGGTCGATCGCGGCCTGCCCGTCGCCGCGCCGTACGCGCTGTGCCTCGGCTATCGGATCCGCTACATCCTCGATCTGAACGCGCGGGAGGCGATGCAGCTGATCGAGCTTCGCTCCGGCCGCGAGGGCCACCCCAGCTACCGCGCGGTCGCCCACGAGATGCACGCCCAGATCGCGTCCGTGCACCCCGCCGTCGCCGCCGCCATGACCCATGTCGATCGCGAGACCGAGCCGCGGCTCGAGCGGATCCTGTCGGAGATCCGCGCCCAGTCGCGAAGCACGGCCCGCGCTTGACGGGGCCCGCCGCTAATCCTCAGAACCTCGGAAGGATCTGCTCCTCAGCGGCGTCTGAAGGGACAACCAACCACGAGAGGTGATCACTTGAAGCGCATGGTCCTGGCCCTGCTGGCGGGCTCACTCCTGGCGATCCCGGCGATCGCACTCGCGTCGACGACCACCAAGGTCAAGCTGGCGAGCACAAGCCTCGGCAAGATCGCGGTCAAAGGCAGCGGCTTCACGCTCTACATCTTCACGCGCGACAAGAAGAACAAGGACAACTGCTACGGCAAGACCGACTCGTTCGGCGACAAGTGCCAGAGCATCTGGCCTCCGTACATCGACAAGGGCAAGCTGGTTGCGGGCAAGGGGATCAATGCGTCGAAGCTCGGCACGATCAAGCTGCGCAACGGCTCAAAGCAGGTGACCTACTACGGCCATCCGCTGTACGGGTATAGCGGCGACGGCGGGCCCGGCGAGACCTCCTACGTCGGCTTCAACCAGTTCGGAGGCAACTGGTACGCGATCAACGGCGCCGGCAAGACCGTGAAGTAACTCGAGCTCCCCCCAGGGCTTCCGCTCCTCACTCTCCCATGGAGCGAGCCCCTCTGTCAGACACGCGCCCCCGGTCCGCAGTACGCGGGCCGGGGGCGATGTCTATGGATTTCTATCGGCGATTCAGAATCCTCAGAACCGCTTCGTCGTCTGGAACGTCGACGGCTCCTTGCCGGACTGGGAGGTCACCACGGTGATCGTCCACTTGCCGGTGATGGTCTTGCGCTCGGTCATCGTGACGGTCGCAACGCCATGGTTGATCGAGCCGTGCCCAAGCGCGCCGACCGTCCCGCCTCGGGAGATCTTGACCTGGGCCGTGCCGCTCGTCGAACGCTTGGCGTAGGTGATCGTGCACTTGACCTTGCTGTTCTTCTGGAGCGTGCAGCTCACCTTCGACGGCTTCGCGGCGGCCGCCTTGCCGCCGCCCGAGCCCGACTGCTCGACGAAGCGCGTGATCACCGTCCGGGTGTCACCGTTGGCGTCGTGCAGCGTCCACGTGGCTCGGTAGCTACCGGCCTTCAGGCCCGACACCCTGACGCCGCTGGGCGTGTCGACGTTGCTCGCGCGGAACACCGGCGCTCCGCCCGAGGCCTTGCTGATCGCGAGCGCGATCTTCGTCGTGGAGTCGGTCGGGATCGTCGTGTTGTTGGGCCCGGGCAGCCCCGAGTCCGCCAACGCGGTGAACGCTCCGTACACGACCTCGCCGTCGAGCGGTGAGGTGTTCTCCACGTCGGGCACCTCGGTCTGGGTCTGGTCGCCGCTCAGCTCGTCGGTCTGCGAGATGCCCGAGCTGGGCAGCCCGCTGGCACTCCCGCTGAGCGGGCAGATCTCACCGGTCAAGGCGCTGCCGCCAGCCACGGCCGTCGGCTCGCCCGCCAGGCTCGAGAGCGGTGGCGAGGTGAGCGGCGGTCCGTAGTACTGACCGGCCTGGCAACGCCCACCGGAGAGCACCGTCTGGGCGCCGGTGACGTCGACCCGCAGCTGCGCCACGTGCAGCGTGGTCAGCGTCCGCAGGCCATTCGACAGCGTTACCCTGTCGCCGCGGCTGATCGGCAGCGACACGCTGATCGTGCCCGTCGAGTCGGCGCTCGCGAACCTGTTGCGCGACCCGTCCGTGACCCTGTACCCATCGCCCGGCACGAGTCCGGTGCAGGTCACCGTCCTGGCCTCCAGATCGCCCGTGCAGCTCGGGTACCCGGTCGGGTTGAAGAACGGCAGCGGGCTCACGAACTGCGAGACCGCATCCGGCTCTCCGACCGGAACCTGGAGGCTGATCAGGGCGCCATTGGCGTTCGGCGTCGGGCCGTCGGTGGGCGAGAACGCCCGGTTGTCCAGCGAAAACACCGACAGCACGTCGCCACGGCTGATATGCGACGTCTTCAACGTCGCCACGTCCGTCTGCGTATTGCAGAAGTCCGTCAGCAGCTCGTGGTTCGGGCCCTGCATCTCCACGCCGTTGCGCGTCGAGCGCAGCACGCCGGTCTGGAAGCACGGCGCGACCGACAGCGACGGGCCGCCAAGCGCCGGGCTGTTGGTGACCGCGCTGCCGTTGTCGAGGTCGAACCATCCGGTCCAGCCGGCCTCCAGGAACGGGTTGCCGCCATTGCCGGTCAGGATCACCTCGTTGGTGGGATGACCCGCGCCGCTGTAGTGGACGTCGATCTCGTCGCGGTCATCGCCGACCGCGTGCGGGAAGAGCGACACCGTCCACTGCCCGGTTGTCGCATTCGACGTCGTGGATCCCTTGGCCACCACCACCGTGCTGCCGTCGGGTGCCGCGCGCTTGAGAAGCACGGTGACGCCGAACGCTCCGGTCCGCTCGGTGTTCCCCGAGACGTACGGGTCGTACTGGCGCATGTAGACCTGCGGCAGGGGCAGCGCCGGGTTGGTCAGCGCCTTGGCGTGTTGGACGCAGTCCGGGTTGCCGTTGTCATCGATGTTGGCCCACATCTCCTGAAGCATGTACTCGTGCCCGCCGATGACCTGGTTGTACGGGCTGCCGTTCGGCGCGAAGCCGAGCGACGGTCCGTACTGCGGGCCGAACTCGCACTTGTCGCCGACCTCGAACCCGTTCGGATCCATGTAGCCGACGCCCTCGGGATCCGTCATCGCCTCGACGGTCTCGTGCGCGACGATGTCGATCACGATCTCGGCGTCCGGATAGCCCTCGGGATCGTTGCCCGGCTCGTTCACGTTGCGCGCCTCGACGATCGGGTCGCCGGTGTAGGCGTAGATCGTCGGGCCCTTCCCCAGGTCCGAGACCGAGTGGTAGCCGCCGTAGGCGTTGCTCTCGCACTCACCCGGCAGGATGCACTCGTCCACTCCGGGCGGCGTGAACACGTACCAGATGTCGTTGAACCCGCGCGAGCCACCGACCTTGTCGATCACCTTGCTGACCTCGGCCTGGAGCTGGCCGTCGGTGATGCAAACCGCGGTGTTCTGGGGCGAAGCACACTGAACGCTCTTCGACGGGTAGGCGTCGGTGTCGAGGATCAGGTCCTTGGAGTTGGCCTGGCTGTAGTGAAGCTCGTACTGACCGGGCTTGACGCTGGCCGCGGTCTGCCCTTCGGCGAACTGCGGCAGCACCGAGAACACATTGCTCGCGGTGGCGCCGACGTGCCCGTCGTCTGCCGTCGCGTCGGTCAGGAACTGCTCGATCATGCCCTCGTAGTTGTGCGGGGCGCCCGCCGGCTGTCCCTGGAAAGCGAAGCCGGATGGCGCCCAGAAGATGGTGTGGATCGTGACGCCGCCGGTCATCACGTTGCCACCGTGGTACATGACTGGGATCAGCGCGCCGCTGGCGACGTCGTCGGACCCGATCCGGCCGTTTTTGCCGACCGGTGGCATCAGCCCGAGCGCTCCGCCTATCCGCGGGTGAAACACGGTCTTGGCCGGCGCAGCCGGAGCGATCGCCGCGAGCACGAGACATGCCACCACCGCGGCGCAGAAGCGAATGCGAACCATCAACCCTCCTCCCGTATGTGACAGACCCCCCGGTCGCGGCGCGGAACGCTATCGCAACCGTCCGGGCCACGCAGTCCTGCGGCGGTCAGGACGCAGACTGCTCGCGCTGGCGCAGCTCGATCCGCCGGATCTTGCCGGTCAACGTCTTCGGCAGCTCCGTCACGAACTCGATCCTCCGCGGGTAGGCGTACGCGGAGTGGTGGTCGCGGACGAACGCTTTGATCTCCTCGGCCAGCTGATCGGACGGCTCGTGGCCGGCGGCGAGCACGATGAAGGCCTTGACGACGTTGCCCCGGCGTTCGTCGGGCGAGGCGACCGCAGCCGCCTCGGCGACGGCGGGGTGCTCGAGGCAGGCGGACTCGACCTCGAATGGACCGATCCTGTAGCCGGCGGAGATGATCACATCGTCAGCCCGGCCCTCATACCAGAAGTAGCCATCCTCGTCGGTCCGGGCGGCGTCCTTGGTGTGGAACCACTGGCCGCCGAACACTTCCTCGGTGTCCTGCGCAGGGCGGTTCCAGTAGCCGAGGGGATAGTGCGGGTTCGAACGGGCCCTGAGACAGATCTCGCCGCGGTCGCCCGGCGTCACCGGTCGCTCGTCCTCGTCGAGGATCGCGACCTCCCAGCCGGGCATCGGCTTGCCCATCGAGCCTTCGCGGACCTCCATGAAGGGGTAGTTGGCGCACAGTGGATATGACTCGGTCAGCCCGTAGTAGTCGAGCACGGTCACGCCGTAGTGCTCGCGGAACCAGCGGATCGCCTCGGGGTTCAGCGGCTCGCCGGCCGAGCACACGATCCTGAACTTCTGCGGATACCGCGTCCCGGCATCGGTGATCGACATCATCGAGCGGATCGCGGTCGGTGTCGCGAACACGTTCGTCACGCCGTGGCGAGAGAGGAAGTCGAGCTGCTTGGCCGGGTCGAAGCCGCCCTCGCGCTGGTAGACGGCCTGCACAGCGCCCAGCCGCCAGGGGCCCAGCAGCGGGCAGATTCCGGCCGCCCACGCCCACTCGCCCATCCCGTGGAACAGCTCGCCGTCGCGGACGTCGTGGCAGTAGATGAACTCCTCGTGGGCGAGGATGTAGCGGTGGGCGTGCAGGATCCCCTTCGCGAGCCCGGTGGTGCCGGAGGAGTAGTACAGCTGCGCGGGGTCATCGGCGGCGGTGTCCGCGGTCTGGAACGACGTCGCCCCGCGGCTGAGCAGCTGATCGTCGAGGATCAGCAGCTGCTCCACGAGTGAGTGCTCGATCCGGTCGGCGTTCTCCTGGTTGGTCACGAGCACCTTCGCCTGCGAGTCGCTGACGCGGTGACGGATGCCCTCATCGCCGTAGAGCACGGACATCGACAAAAGGATCGCGCCGACCTTCCAGGTGCCGAAGAACGCGGCCGCGGTCTCAGGCGTGGGTGGCAGCAGCATCGCAACCCGGTCCCCGCGCTCCACGCCGTGCGCGACCAGCACGTTCGCGAAGCGATTCGCCATCTCCTGTATCTCGCCCCAATCGACCCGCCGGACGTTGCCGCGGGCGTCCTCGTGGACCATCGCCAGCTTGTCGGCGGGGTGGCGGTCGCAGGCGTCCGCCGCGATGTTGTAGCGCTCGGGTACGTTCCAGCGGTGCTGTGCCAGCGCCTCCTCGTATGAGGTGAACGGTGTGGTTGTGGTGCTCATGTGCTGATCATCGCGCGCGGCCGAGTCCGGGGCAAGCCGCAGTAAGCTAGATGACGAACTTCAATGGACCTCGTACTGGGCGTCCTGCTGGGGATCGGGTTGGCCGCGATCGTCGCGTCGGCTTGGCGGGCGCGCGTGCCCGTCACATCGCGAACGCCGGAGGCGCTCGGCATGCAGTCGGCGCTGCACGCGGCGACGGCAACGTTGCCGCACCTGCGCCGGGGGCTCACGTCGAAGAGCGCCGAGCATGCGGTTCCACATCTGCGGGCGCTGACCGGCGCCGCAGCGATCGCGCTCGCCGACACCCGCGCGGTGCTCGCGATCGACGGCGAGGGCCGAGAGCAGGTGCGGCCGGGCGACCTGCTCTCGCGGCTGCTCGCGCAGACGCCCGACGACCGCCTGCACATCGTCCCCCGGCTCGTGTCCTCGGACCCGACCTGCCCGCTGCGCTCGGCCGTGCTCGCGCCGCTGATCGTCCAGGGCAAGCGGCTCGGCACGTTGATCGCCTTCTACCGCTCCGTCGGGCGCCCCAGCCACTACGAGCTGCGGGTCGTGCAGGAGGGCGCGAGCCTCGTCGCCGCGCAGGTCGAGCTCTCGATCGTCGCCGAGCAGGAGGAGCGGCTCGCGCAGGCCGAGCTGCGCGCGCTGCGCGCCCAGATCTCCCCGCACTTCATCTACAACGCGCTCGCCGCGGTCGCCGGCGACATCCATGCCCGGCCCGAGGAGGCGCGCGAGCTGCTGATCGACTTCGCGGAGTTCACCCGCTACCTGTTCCGTGACGGACGCTCCTACGTAACGCTCGGCGAGGAGATCGATCATGTCGAGCGCTACCTGCGCCTCGAGCAGGCGCGCTTCCGCGACGAGCTGCACGTGACGGTCAGCGTGCCGGCTCACACCCGCAACGTGGTCGTGCCGGCGATGTCGGTGCAGCCGCTGGTCGAGAACGCCGTGCGGCATGGTGTCGAATGCCGTGCCGGCGAGGGGCGCATCGAGATCGTGGCGCGCACGATCGGCCCCGACGTCGAGCTGCGGATCCGCGACGACGGCGTCGGAATCGAGCCAGAGCGTCTGCCGGCCGTGCTGGCGGGCGCAGGTGGGGGCATCGGCCTCTCAAACGTCGACGCCCGCCTCCGCGCGACGTTCGGCGAACGCTACGCGCTTCAGATCCACTCGCGCCCGGGCGTCGGGACGACCGCGGTGATGACCGTCCCGAACTTCCAGGGCGAAGCGCGCGAGCCGGCGGCCGAGTCGACCGTGACGGTCTCGTGAACCCCGACCGGCTGACGATCCTCGCGGTCGACGACGAGCGGACCCAACTGGAGGACCTGGCGCGACTGCTGCGCGCCAATCCCTGCGTGGAGGAGGTCGAGTGCGCGTTCGACGGGCACGACGCCCTGCACAAGCTCACCTCGCAGCGCTACGACGCGATCTTCCTGGACGTGCGGATGCCGGACCTCGACGGGCTCGAGCTGGGACGCGTGCTGAGGCGGTTCGCGGCCCCGCCGGAGCTCGTGTTCGTGAGCGCGTACGACGCCGCGGCGGTCGACGCGTTCGAGCTGCATGCACTCGACTACCTGCGAAAGCCGGTGAGCCGCAAGCGCGTCGAGGAGGCGCTGGACCGTGTGCTGGCGGCGATCGAGACGCACGGCCCAGGCGAGGACAGCCAGCAGCATTCACAGCCGCGCTCCCCGGCCGAGAGCGACATGGTCGCCGTGGCCAGCGCCCGCAACGGCTCGATCCGCCTGGTGCCACGCAGCGAGATCCTCTATGCCCAGTCCCAGGGCGACTTCGTCCGGATCGTGACCGAGGACGGTCGCTACCTGCTGCGCGCGACGCTGGGGGACATCGAGCGGCGGTGGGAGCCGTTCGGGTTCGCGCGCGTGCACCGCCAGTACGTCGCGAACCTCCACAAGGCCGTGGAACTGCGACCCCACCTCGGCGGGACCGCCGAGCTGGCCTTCAACGGCGGCCGCACGGTCCCGATCGCCCGCCGGCACGTCGCCGAGCTGGGGCGTCGGTTCGGGGTGTAGACCGGCCCGGGGGCGCGCATGCGCGCCCCCGGGCCGCTCCTATCTACTCTGAGCTCTTCCCGAACTCCGCGATCTGTTGCTGCTCGTCCTTCGAGAGCTCGTGCACATCCTCGCCGCGCTCCTTCTTGGTGCCCTGCACCTGGTCGCGGATCTCATCGACCACGTCCGGGTTGGCGAGCGTCGAGATGTCGCCGACGTCCGCGAAATTGGAGATCCCGGCAATCACGCGGCGCATGATCTTGCCCGACCGCGTCTTCGGCATGTCGGGCACGATCCACACGTTCTTCGGCCGCGCGATCTTGCCGATGTCCTTCTCGATCTGCTGGGAGACCTTTTTCGCGACGTCCTCGCTGCCCTCGTACTCGGGCTTGAGCGCGATGTACATCTCGACGACCTTGCCGCGCTCCTCGTCGATCACCGGTACCGCGGCGGCCTCCGCGACCTCCTCGACCTCGATCGCCGCCGACTCGAGCTCCTTGGTCCCGAGCCGGTGCCCGGCGACGTTGATCACGTCGTCGATCCGACCGAGGATCCGGAAGTAGCCGTCCTCGGCCTGCACGGCACCATCGCCGCACATGAACGGCCAGTCCCGCCAGTCCTTGCTGTTGGGGTCCTTGTTGAACCGCTTGTAGTAGGTGTCGATGAACCGCTCGTCCTGGCCCCAGACCGTCAGCATCCGCCCGGGCCACGGGTTGCGGATGCAGATGTAGCCGGCCTTACCGGAGCCCTTCGGGACCTCCTCGCCGTTCTCGTCCAAGATCACGAGCTGGATCCCCAGGGCCGCCGGCCCGCAGCTGCCGGGCTTCATCGGCTGCAGGAACGGCAGCGTGCTGCCCGTGAAGCCGCCGGTCTCGGTCATCCACCAGGTGTCGGTGATCGCGGCCTCGCCCTTTCCAACCACCTTCCAGTACCAGCGCCAGACGTCGGGCTCGATCGGCTCCCCGACGGTGGTCATCGTCTTGAAGTGGAAGTCGTACTTGCCGGGCTCGTTGGGGCCGACCTTGCGCAGCATCCGGATCGTGGTCGGCGCGGTGTGGAAGATGTCCACCCCGAGCTTCTCGGCGATCCTCCACGGCCGGCCGGCGTCCGGGTACGTCGGGACCCCTTCGTACATGACCGTTGTCGTCCCGAGCGCAAGCGGCCCGTAGACGATGTAGGAGTGGCCGGTGATCCAGCCGATGTCGGCGAAGCACCAGTAGGTGTCATCGGGATGGATGTCCTGGTAGTACTTCGACGTCCCGGTGACGTAGCTCAGGTAGCCACCGATCGAGTGCTGAGCCCCCTTCGGCCGGCCGGTGGTCCCGCTGGTGTACATCAGGAACAGGGTGTCCTCGGCCTTCATCGACTCCGGCTCGACCTCCTGGCCCTTGTACTGCTCGAGCAGCTCGTCGACGAAGTAGTCGCGGCCCTCCACCATCTCCGACTCGGAGTGGTACTCGCCGGGGATCCGGCGGAAAACCAGAACCTTCTCTACCTCGGTCCCCTCCTTCTTCGCGGCCTCGATCGCGTCGTCGGCCTTGCTCTTGTGGTCGAGCAGGTCGCCGTTGCGGTAGTAGGCGTCGACGGTGACGAGGATCGTGCTCTTGGCGTCCGCCATCCGCTGGCCGCATGCCGTGCCGCTGAACCCACCGAACACCTGCGAATGGATCACGCCCAACCGCGCGCACGCCAGCATCGCGACCGGTAGGTCGGGCACCATCGGCATGTGGAAGGTGACGCGGTCCTGCGGTTTGACGCCGCAGAAGTCCTTCAGCAGCGCCGCGAACTCGTTGACCCTCCGGTGGAGCTCCTTGTAGGTGATCTCGACGGGGTCCTCGTCCTCGGGCTCCGAGACCCAGATGATCGCGTTCTTCTCGCCGCGCGACTCGAGGTGCCGATCGACGCAGTTGACGCTCGCGTTGAGCCGCCCACCGACGAACCACTTGAAGAAGGGCGGATTGCTCGTGTCGAGGACCTCGTCCCACTTCTTGTCCCAATCGAGCATCTCCGCGTACTCCACGAAGCAGTCCGGGAAGTTCTCAGGGCTGAAACGCTCAAGGATCGACTCGTCGTTGGCGTTGGCCTGCTCCGTGAACGCCTCGGGTGGCGAGACGTACTCCTCCTCGCGCCAGTGAACTGCAATCTCGGTCTCGGAGTACTCGCGCTCTTCTGCGGCCGGTTGCGCAGTATCTGCCATAGCCTCTCCCTTCCAAGGGTGTAGCCCGGAGCGCCGGCGGGGCGCCGGCGCCCGAGCTGATCGCCGATATGCAGCTGTTTCGTGGTTTACGTTACTACTGCGGAGCAGCCACGCTGAGCTGCGTCAGCGCGCTTACCTCCTGAGCGGCACGACCGGCAGCAGGACCCGGCCGAATGTCGAGTTCAGCACCGCCGCGAACGACGCGTACCAGGCGGCAGCCGCAGTGGCGAGGCCGACGAAGCCGCCGATCTTGATGGTGCTGTTCGTCGTTGCCGTACCGCCCGCCAGGCCCGCGTTTCCGATCGCAAGCAGCCAGAACGTCACCGCCAGCAGGAAGAACACGAGCGCAACCGCACCGGTCGTGCGTAGTGAGGCGACGAACATGTACGTCGTGAAGATGGCCCATGCGTACAGGTAGACCGCGATCGCGTTAGTCACATCCTTGCCCGGGATGTCCTTGGCGGCCACCACCAGCAAGACGTAGAACGAGATCCAGAACGCGCCGTACGAGCTGAACGCCACCGCACCGAACGTGTTGCCGGTGCGGAACTCCCACATGCCGGCGAGCAACTGCGCGATCCCGCCGTATGCCAGCGCCAAGCCCAGAACAACAGGCGTGCCGCCGGCGCTAACCAGGTTCGCGTTGTAGATGCTCAGCACGAACGTGGTCGTCGCAAACCCGGTCAGGCCAAGTGGTCCCGGATCGGCCGGCGTCCAGCCCGCGAGGGTGCCGCCGGTCGGTTCGGTCGCGGCGGGAGCTGGTGCCACATCCGCTTCCCGACCCCCGGGTACACGAGCAGCTTCCATATTTGCCTCCTAGCTGGTTGACGAGACGCGGGGAAATTGACCCTGCAACCAGTGCGCGGCAACAGCGGATCGCCGGACGGCCCCGCGAGCAGGACGAGCGGCGCGAATTGCACGACGAACGGCGGCCACTGGCGGGCGCCCGGGGCGCCCGGGACGCCCCGCAGCCCCGGCCCCCGGCGTGGGCGGGGACCGGGGCAGTCTCGGCCGGGGCGCTACCCGCCGCGCGCTTTTCGGCCACTCCGACGGCGTGCGACATCGGAGCCCTGCGCGGGCTGCGGCGCGTAACGGTGGCGGACGACAGCAGCAGGCTGCGATTCCGTCAGACGGACGCTGTGGAGATCGCACGAACGGGATCGGCACCTGGCGGGCGGCGCCACAGCCCGATCGGACGGATGTCCGAGGTCAGCGCCGACGCTTACGCTTGCGCTTCGGCGTGGCCGAGCGCGTGCGCGCCGGCGCCGGCGTGCCAACGGCCTGCGCAGCCGGCGCGGGCGCGGGCGTGGCGCGGCCGCGCCCGCCGGCGGCTCGGATCCGTTGCTCACGCACCTGCTGGCTCGAGGGCCACGGCTCGGCGCGGCCGCTGCGCCAGGCGGGTGGGACCCCCGAGGGCCAGCGGCCCGAGAACAGATATCCCAGCGCGACCAGCCAGAAGCCCTCCACCACCGGGACCGGCGAACCGATCGGGAACAGCACGAGCACGCCGACGAAGATCCCGAGATAGCCCATGAAGCGCGTCAGCAGCCCGACGCGCATCGCGTTCAGCGACACGAGCACGAACCCGACCGCCAGCAGCAGCGCCGCCAGCTGTCCGATGAACGGCAGGACCGCCAGCACGCCGGACTTCGTGAGGTGGTTGGCCTCGACATAGGTCTGGCTTCCGTGCGTGATGAACTGCTGTGCCTTGACCGCGATCGTGATCGAGTACGCGATCCCGATCACGGCCGCGCCGATGCCGCCCGAGATCGCGAGCGGCCGGATGAAGGCCCTGAGCTCGGGGTTGCGCGCCCGCACCGAGTCGAACAGGTAGGCGAGCGTCGCCGCAAGCGACAGGAGCCCGAGCGCGTTGACGACCGCCGCGATCTGATCGAGCGGCACGCGCTTGTGCGCCACGATCAGGTCGACCGTCAGCTCTTCGACCTTCGCGTGCGGTCCGACGAGTTGGAGCGCGGCGCCGACCACGAGCAGCACGCCCGCGATCCCGGCCAGCACCGCCTGGCGCATGCGTACACGCGTCTCGTAGAGGAGGCGCTCGTCGGCGTTCATCGTCGAAGCCAATCCTAGGGCTCGGAGCGCGGTGGCAGCGACGTCAGCCCGCGCGGCGCCGACTCGCCCTCCTGGGCCATCCGCGCCGGCACGTAGTCGGGGTCGTCGCGCTCGAGCAGTCGCGACACGCGGTCGCCGACGGCCAACATCAGGTCGAGCACCGGGCTCGCGATCCGGATCATTCCCTCGATCCGCCGCTGCCACTTCAGGTTCGCGGCCATCCGCTCGAGTGTACGTACACTCGCGCGCGTGGCCGGCCCAGAGGATGACGCGACCGCCGCCGGCCCACCGTCGTCCGTTTGTCCGGCCTGCGGCGGCTCCCTGCGCGACTGGCGCTGGGTCCCCAGCTCCGAGCCGGCGCTAGGAGAGCGGCGCTTCCCGCTGCGCCGCTGCGGCAGCTGCGGCTCGGCTGTGACCGTGGGCGCGGCTCCGGCCGGCCTGCACGAGGCCGGTGCATACCGGCCCGGGGAGCCCCGGCTCTACCGGGTGGCGAGACCGATCCTGGGAGCGTTCGACGCGCAGCGTCTGTCTTTGCTGCGAGGCTGCGTGCCCGCCGGAGGACGTGTGCTCGACGCCGGTGCCGGCCGCGGCCGGTTCGTCGCCGCCGCGCGGAGAGCCGGATTCGACGCGTTCGGGATCGAGCCGTCGGACCGCGGCATCGCAGCCGCCGCGGCGCTCGGGGTGCCGGTCCAGCAGGCGACGGTTGCAAGCGCGGCGATCGCCGAGCACTCGGTCGATGCGGTGTCGCTGTGGCACGTGCTCGAGCATCTCGAGGATCCGGGCGCGGCGCTCGACCGGATCAGGGGCTGGCTGCGGCCGCAGGGCGTTGTGCTGATCGGCGTCCCCAATCTCGCGAGCGTTCAGGCGCGGGTCGGCGGGGAGCGCTGGTACCACCTCGACGTCCCGCGCCACCGCGTGCACTTCACGCCGGGCGGCCTGTGCGCGCTGCTGCACTCGCGCGGCTTCGACGTCGTCGGCACGCACCACCTGCTGCTGGAGCACAACCCGTTCGGGATGTGGGAGTCGCTGGTGAATCGGGTCACCCGCACGCCCTCCTATCTCTACAACCTGCTCAAGCGGAACGCGTCGCTGCGGTCCTCTGATCTGGTGCTGACGATCGCAGCGCTGCCGCTGGTGCCGGTGGCGGTGGTCGCGGAGCTGATCGCGGGGCTTGGCCGCCGCGGCGGCACAATCGCGACGCTCGCCCGGCGCGGCGACGGGGAGGGGTACCATTGAGTCCATGGAAGGCAGCGGCTTCGGCGGCCTGTTCGGAGACCCTGACGAGCTCCAGCGCCGGCTCGGTGAGTTCGCCGAGCAGATGCAGGGCGCCCAGCGGCTCGCGTGGGCCGACAACGCGATCAAGCTGGCCGTCGACCTGACGGTTGCGGCGATGAACCGCGTGAACATCCAGGGCACCACGGAGCAGCAGGCCGAGCAGCTGCGCGCGGTGATGGCGACGGTGTTCCCCGAGGCCGTGACGCTCGTGCGCGAGGCGCGCGAGGGCCTTCAGTAGCGCGGCTACAGTCCTGCCGGCGCGCCCGCCGTGGTCTCCCGGATCGGCTGCCCGGCGGCGCTGCTGTCGCCCTCCACGGTCGAGATCGACGATTGCGCGCCGTTGACGGCCGACGCAGGCGAAGAGTGGTGGAGCACCAGGGCCCTGATCGCGACCATCGTCCCGACCACGCCCGTCAGCGGTAGGACGACCTTCGACAGCAGCTTGCTCGAGCGCGCGTCCTGCCTGGCGAGCGTCACCTCGTGTTCGATGAACTTCGCGGCGAGTACCGCGTCCAGGATCGCCAGCTTGTGGCGCAGCGGGTGGCTGAAGTCCCCGGCCTTGAACGGCTTGTAGATGTAGTGATGGAACAGGCCGAACGCGAGGCCTGCGTGCAGCACGAACTTCGTCTTGGCGAAGTGCGTCTGCGTGGTGGTCGTGCCCCCGGGCCCCGCCGAGCTCGAGCTGCTGCCGGACTTGCCGCCGCACCCCGCCATCAGCAGCACACAGACGAGCACCAGGACGAGTGGCCGTTGCGTCATGAGGCGCGACCCTAGCGGCCAGCTCGTTGACGTTCGGTTAGCCCGCCAGCGCCCCGAGCACGAGCCTGTCGTGCTCGGCCGCCTTGACCTTGCGGCTGCGGCCAGCGGTCACTTTCCGCGTGCGCCGGCCCACTAAGAGCGGCAGGCGCCTGCGATCCGACGTGTGGCGGGTTCAACCGGATGGCTGCCGTGTGGCTGGTGTCAGTTCTCGCCGCCCGCGGTCACCGGGTGCCGTGGGTGGAAAAGGCGCCTCCAGCGCTCATCCCGCCGCCGTGGTCCTCGCGGCTGCGGCCTTTACCTAGCGGGGTGTTCGGTTCCGCTGAGCCAGGCGCGCCGTCGAGCCCGTCGCTTGGATGCAGATTGATTGCGCTTCCCTTGACCGTATAGAAGCCATAGACGACGGCGAAGAACAAGCCGATGATCACGCCGAGAAAGATGAAGCTGCCACCAGCGAGGGCGTATAGGGCCATGGCCTGGACTCCTAACTTTGACGCCGGGCGGAATTGGGCGTGCTACTGGTCGAGCGAACCATTTCGAGGACCTCCTCCATTCGGGGGCGAGGGGATCTTCACACGGTCCTCTCGGGATTAGTGATAACTATAGCATGAAAAGTTAGTCTAGATACATAAGTCCAAAAACAGGGAGATGGCAGAACAGATCGCGCCCGTGACCGCAAAGAATCTCCAATTCGCCGAGAATCGGCGTAGTGTGGTTCAGCGGACGGTCGCCGACTAGCCGACTTCTCGCTAGTTGACCAGCCGACATTTGGCCTCCGTCTGAGCGGTTCTCGGCTTCCGAAGCCGACATTACGCCCGCTTCGAAACGGCGTCGCCGCCCGGGGACTCTTGCGTCCCGAGCGCTGGCGCCCACTAGGAGGTCATGATGCAAACCGGACTACACGCCGTCAGCTGGGGTCTGCAGAGATTGGCAATCGTGCTGGGCGCGCTAGTGCTCGCGGCCGGCCTCTCGTACGTGGCCCTGGTTTTCGTGATTGTGGCGATCCAGTCCGCTGCCGCGCTGAACCATTAGGTGCCGTTGCTGACGACCTCGCCTTGATGACGCCGAGGCAATACTCGAGCGGGAGCCCGCCAGATTCATCTAGCTCGGGCTCCCCAAAGGGGAGCAGCTCCACCCGTTTCGCTCGCAGGCCTCGCGAATATGGTCGCGCTGAACCTCAGGCGAAGCAAAATTGTCGCCGTCGCGCTCGCCGACCTGAGATACACGGACGATCCCAATCGCCCGCGGCCGGTGTTCCTCCATGTTGCGCATAGCTCCCACCTACTATGCGCCCCGGTTTTCAGCTGAGCGCTGCAAGCACGAGGTCGTCGTGCTCGCCCGGCTTCACCTTGCGTAGGACGTGCTCGACCCTCCCGTCTGGATCGATCACGAACGTCGAGCGCTCGATCCCCATGTACTTGCGGCCGTACATCGACTTCTGTACCCACACGCCGTAGGCCTCCGCGACCGCGTGGTCCTCGTCTGCCAGGAGCGGAAACCCGAGGCCGTACTTGCGGTCGAACGCGGCGATGCGCTTCACAGGATCCGGCGAGACGCCGAGCACGATCGTGTCGGCTCGCTCGTAGTCCAGCCGGTGATCGCGCACGCCACAGGCCTGAGCGATACAACCGGGGGTATCTGCCTTTGGGTAGAAGTAGAGGACGACCGTCTTGCCCCGGAAGCTCGACAGTCGCACCGGGTTGCCCCCCTGGTCCGGTAGCGTGAAGTCCGGGGCCTCCTCGCCGCGCTGAACGGTCATCGCCACGGTCCGCACCCTACTTCAACAGCCGCGAGAGCCGCCTGTCCTTGAGCAGCTTGCCCTCGGTCTGGCATGCGGGGCAGTAGCACATCACGTAGTCCTCGTAGAACACCGCCTCCAGGCGGTCGCCGCAGCGCGGGCACGGCTCCCCGTTGCGCCGGTGGACGGTGAGCGGCATCGGCAGCTTGTCGGGGATCGGCAGTGCGAGCCGCTCCTCGTAGTAGGCGATCGCCTCCCCCAACCGCTCGACGGTTGCGGCACGGAGCCGCTCGGCCTCGTCTGCGTCCAGATCCGAGCCGCGCTTGAACGGCGAGAGCATCGCGCGGTGCAGGATCTCGTCAACCCAGGAGCGGCCGATTCCCGCGATCACATGCTGGTCGCGAAGGAGCCCGTGCAGCGGGCGCGCGTGATCGAGCAATGTCGCGAACGGCGGCGGGTCGGGCCATGCCTCCGGACCGAGCGCGGCGATCGTCTCCTCGTCGTAGACCTCGTCGCTGGGCAGGAGCTTGACCCACGCGCGCTGCCGAGTCCCGAACTCTCGTAGCCGCAGCTCGCGGCCGTCCTCGAGCCGGATGAGCAGGCGTGAGGCTCGGTCACGAAGCGATGCGCGCGTGTCGAACAGCTGCAGCCGCCCCGCGGACATCAGATGCACCAGCAGCGTGAGCTCGCCGGATAGCCCGACCAGAAACAGCTTGCCACGGCGGGTGACGCCATCAATCGTCTGACCGGCGACCGTGCTCAGCGGCGGGTCGTAGGTCTTGAGCGCGTTGATGCCGGGTGCGAGGCCAGACTCGATGCGGCCGCCCGCCACAGCGGCGCCGATCAAGCGTGCGGTGATCTCGACCTCGGGAAGCTCCGGCATTGGTCCTCGAAATCGAGGTTAGTGCAGCTACCCGCGCGCGCGATCGAGCGTCGCGATCACCGAGCCGGACTTCGCGTCGCGCGTTCGCCTTACCCGGCACACCAGGCCACTGCCCGACACCGAGATCTGTGTGGTCAGCGGTGAGAGCGGGCTGACCGAACGCCCAGTTGGCGGCCCCGGGTTGGCCTTGTCGCTTGCCTGCCGGCGGGCGCGTTCGGTTGCCATCGTTTTCAGAAACACAGCACAATGGCGAGCGATGCGGCGGTCCTCCGGTCTGTTGACTGCAAACCTGGGAGCGCGATGAGCGCCACGCTGGCTCCAGACGACATCGTCCGCACCCACGCCGAAGGCGCCGCGAACGCGCGCGAACCGCTGCTCGTGCTCGAGCCGCTCCGCGAGTTCCTTGCGGCGAGCGGCCTCGACGCACCTTCCGAGCTCGAGGCCGTTCCGGTCGGGGAGGGCCATTCCAACGTGACGTTCGCGCTCAACACCGGCGTGGTCGTGAGACGGCCGCCGCGCGGTCCGCTGCCGCCGAGCGCCCACGACGTGCTGCGCGAGGCGCGACTTCTGCGCGCGCTCGAACCCACGCCCGTGCGCACGCCGAAGGTGCTGGCGGTTTGCGACGACAACTCGGTGATCGGCGCGCCGTTCTACGTGATGGAGCGGATCGAGGGCGACGTCGTCACCGGCTCGCTGCCAGAGCCGCTCGACAATCCGGGCGAGCGGGCACGGATCGCCGACGAGCTGATCGACGCGCTGGTCGAGCTCCACACCGTCGATTGGCGCGCGATCGGGCTGGAGGGCTTCGGGAAGCCGAGCGGTTACCTCGAGCGGCAGCTGCGGCGGTTCACGGGCCTGTGGGAGCACAACCGCACCCGCGAGCTGCCGGAGGTGGAGCTCGTCGGCGCCTGGCTCGCGGAGAACCTGCCCGAGTCGCCGCCCGCCACGGTCGTCCACGGCGACTACCGGCTTGGGAACACGATGCTCGCGCACGGCGCCCCCGCGCGTCTGATCGCGATCTTCGATTGGGAGATGGCGACGATCGGCGACCCACTGGCCGACGTCGGCTACATGATGGTCCACTGGGTGCAGCCCGGGGACAGGATCGGGCGCTTCAACCTCCAGAGCGTCACCACGCTGCCGGGATTCCCCTCGCGCCAGGAGATGATCGCGCGCTACGAGGAGCGCTCGGGCAGATCGATGCAGGCGCTCGACTGGTACGTGACGCTTGCCCTGTGGAAGGCGGTCGTGTTCATGGAGGGCAACTACAAGCGCGCGGTTTCAGGCTCCACCGACGACCCCTACCTGAAGTCATTCGGCGAGGGCGTAGTCGAGCTCGCGCAGCGCGCGCTCGACGTTACCCGCCACGGGTTCTGAGATCCACCGCGGCCGAGGGTCCGCGGCCCGCTCAGATCCCCGCGACCTCGACGCCGCGGGCGTCCGGCTCGACGAACCGCGCCGTTCGCCTGGCCTCCGCGCGAACCGCTCCGAGCGCGGAGCGGCGGATCGGGACATGCGGCTCGATTTTGACGGCGACCCGGTTGCGCTGGCGCTCGATCGCCCAGCTGGCGGCCACGCGGCCGTCGACGGTCACCGTCTGGTCGCCGCTCAGCGTCAGGTTCAGCGCGCGGATCTCGGCCGGCAGGATCCGCTCGCGATCGCGGTAGGCCAGAAGTGGCTGGTCCCAGCGCGCCAGGAACCGAACCGGCAGTCTGGTCGAGGCGGGCGGCAGCGGCAGCCCAGGCAAGTCGAACAGCCTCGCCCCCGACTCGTCCCGGTACTCGACGAGTGGGAGCCGTGCGAGCGCCTGCGTCAAGTCGTGCTGCGCGACGCCCGCCCAAGCCGCGATGTCACCGGCGCTGGCGGGCCCGAATGCGCCCAGATAACGCTCCACGACAAGCGCGCCAGCGACGAGCGGATCGGGCAGCGGGCGCGGATCGAGCACGAACGCCGGCCGCCGCCGCTCATCCCAGAAACCGGCCGGTGGCAGCTGCACCAGCGGCAGCAGCGTACGCGCGAACACGATCGGCTCCCAGGCGTTTTCGCTGACCCCGTCGTAGCGCCACACACGCTCGCGGATCTCCTCGTTGGTTCGCGGCTCGCGCAGCCACTCGCGTAGTTCAGCGGCCACACGTTGTTCGTCGAGGTGGGCGTAGCGCTTGCGCCAGGCGCGCATCCGGGCCTGGCGGGCCAGCTGCGCATACGACGGATAGTCGTCCGCGTCCGCTAGGTGCAGCGTGACCCGCATCAGCGTCGACTTGACCACAGCGCCCGCCTGGATCGCGGCCTGCAGGTGCTCCCGCGCGAACCCGTCGAGCCGCGCCGCGAGCGCCACATACGGAGCACGCGGCTCCTGACCCTGGAGCGGCGTCAGCCGCCGGATCGCCGCGGCCGCACCGATCCGCGAGCGCTCCAACAGCAGCTGGCGCGCCGCGAGCGCCACCGTGAGTTCCCTGCGGGTGAGGGTTGGCATGCGCGCAACAACATAGGCGGTGGGTCCGTTTGGCATCCTCGGCACGGTCGATGAACGCACTGACCCACATCAAGGCCCTGGGGTGGGAATGAGACTCAGTCTCGGCAGCCAGGCGGATAACGGCGATGAGAGCCGTTACCGTGGACTGCTCGTCGATTGGGGCGGGGTGATGACCACCAACCTGTTCGACTCGTTCCGCTCGTTCTGTGAGCTCGAGGGACTCGAGCCCGAGGCGATCGGCCGCCGCTTCCGCGAGGACGCCGAGTGCCGGGCGCTGCTGATCGAGCTCGAGACCGGCAGGCTCAGCGAGGAGGCATTCGAGCCTCAGTTCGCGGCGCGGTTGGGCGTGCCCGCGACGGGCTTGATCGACCGGCTGTTCGCGGGTTCCGGACCCGACGAACCGATGCTCGAGGCCGTGCTGCGCGCGCGCCGGTCGGGGCTTCGCACGGGACTGATCTCGAACTCCTGGGGAACGCGCCGCTACGACCGCGGCATGCTGGCGGAGCTGTTCGACGGTGTCGTGATCTCCGGCGAGGTCGGGACCCGCAAGCCCGATCCGGAGATGTACCGCCTCGGCGCCGAGCGGATCGGGATCGAGCCGCACGCGTGCGTGTATGTGGACGACCTGCCGTTCAACTTGCCGCCGGCGGCGGAGCTGGGGATGGCGACGGTCCACCACACCGAGACCGATCAGACGATCGCGGAGCTCGAGCGGCTGCTCGGGGTCGAGCTTCGATGAGCCGGCGTGCGCCGCTCGCGCTGCTCGCGGGGCTCCTGATCGCCGGCTGTGGCTCCGCCGCGCCCTCGCTGCGCGCTTTCCGCGCCAGCGCGACGACGATCTGTAGCACCGCCGAGCTGAAGAGCGCCGCGATCGCGGTTCCCAGTAAGCCGGCCGGCGAGGCCGCGTTCCTGCGCCGTGGGGTGGCGCTGCTGCGTCCTGAGCTGGTGCGGCTGCGAAAGCTCAGGGCGCCCGCGTCGGTGGCGGACGTCTACTCCACCGCGCTGACCGCCTTCGGCGGAAAGCTGAATGCGCTCGAGCGCACGCTCAGCGGACTTCAGTCAGGCACTGATCCGATCCTCTCGATCAAGGGCCTGGAGCGCAGAGTGGCACCGCTCGAGGCGTCTGAGGACGGCGCCTGGCAGGCGCTCGAGGTGCCCGCCTGTCTGAATCGCTGAAGTTAGACTCCCGGCGGGTTCTCAGACGCCACGCGGGAGGTGCGCGGATGCCGTACAAGCCGGGAGACATCACCAAGGGTGCGGCGAGGCGCGTCCTGCGGACGGGACTCGATGCCGTTGACCGCGTGACGGAGTGGTGGGAGCTGCCGCTCCCGGCGCAGCTGCTGCAACTCGCGCACTTCCGTGAGGATCTGCGCCGCTTCAACCTCTACGACACCGAGACTCCGACCAACGGCGGCGGCGCGGCTGTGGTTTCCGAACCGCCGAGCTACCGCAGCTACGACGGCTCCCAGACCGATCCCGACAGCCCCACGATGGGCATGACCGGAACGCGCTTCGGTCGCAACGTGCCGCCCGAAGGGACCTACCCCGCGGAGCAGTCGATGCTCGACCCGAGCCCCCGGGAGGTGTCGAACAAGCTCCTGAATCGCGACACGTTCAAACCCGCGACCACGCTCAACGTGCTCGCCGCCTGCTGGCTTCAGTTCCAGAACCACGACTGGTTCAGCCACGGCGACAACTCCGAGACCGAGTTCCTCCAGGTCCCCGTAGGTCCGGGCGACGACTGGGACGGCGGCGTCATGGAGGTCCGCCGCACCAGCCCGGACTCCACCAACTCCGGCGGCAAGCTGCCGCCGACCTACGTCAACAAGGTCACGCCGTGGTGGGACGGCTCGCAGCTCTACGGCTCCACCGAGGAGCGCAACCGCGAGCTGCGCTCCGGCGAGGACGGAAAGCTCAAGATGGAAAACGGCCGGCTTCCCGAGGAGACGAACAAGGCGCTCCACGGGGTCGATCTCACCGGCTTCAACGACAACTACTGGGTTGGGCTGTCGATCATGCACACGCTGTTCGCGCGTGAGCACAACGCGATCTGCGACATGCTCAAGGCCCATCACCCGACGTGGACCGACGAGCAGCTGTTCCTCAAGGCGCGCCTGATCAATGCGGCGCTGATCGCGAAGATCCACACGGTCGAGTGGACGCCCGGGATCCTCGACCACCCGGCGCTGCACCGGGCGATGAACGCCAACTGGTACGGCGTGCTGCCGAAGTGGGTCAAGCTCAAGTTCGGGCATCTCGGGTCGAGCGAGATCATCAGCGGGATCGTCGGCTCGCCGCTCGATCACCACACCGCCCCCTACTCGATCACCAGCGAGTTCGTGTCCGTCTACCGGATGCACCCGCTGATCCCCGACGAGTACCAGATCCGTTCACACAAGACCGACGAGATCGTCGCCGAGAGCGACTTCACGCCGATGCAGGGCCACGGCACCCGCGGAATGCTCGGCCAGTACGGGATGGCCGACTGGATCTACTCGCTCGGGCTCGCCCATCCCGGCGCGATCACGCTGCACAACCACCCGAACGCGCTGCGCAACTTGGTCCGGGTCAACGGCGACCACGTAGACATCGCGACGATCGATGTCCTGCGCGACCGTGAGCGTGGTGTCCCGCGCTACAACGACTTCCGCGAGAAGCTCCGCAAGCGGCGCGTGGAGAAGTTCGAGGATCTCACGCCCAACTCCGAGTGGAACGAGCAGATCCGCGAGGTCTACGGCGGCGACATCGACAAGGTCGACACCCAGGTGGGGCTGCTCGGCGAGCAGCCGCCACCCGGCTTCGGGTTCAGCGACACCGCCTTCCGGATCTTCATTCTGATGGCCTCCCGGCGGCTGAAGTCAGACCGCTTCTTCACCAACGACTACACCCCCGAGGTTTACACGCGCGAGGGCCTGGAGTGGGTCGAGACCAACCTGTTCGGCGACGTCGTCATGCGGCACTTCCCCGAGCTGGCGCCGGCGCTCGAGGGGTCAAAGAACGCGTTCGCGCCCTGGCGGGCGATCCGCTAGGTGTAAGTCCCGAGAAGGTTGGTTCGCTCGTTGAGGCGGGCGATCGGGGGCTTGTGGCCGAGGGCTGAGTGTCTTCGTTGGTAGTTGTAGTACCAGAGCCAGCCATCGAGGCCGGCGGTTCGGTCGGC